>MDSW01125316.1_pt1 | contig 171102 bp, 165 predicted proteins | sample 811171 | NCBI WGS metagenome assembly MDSW01 (sample SAMN05326641, study PRJNA326480) | marine metagenome | isolation source: seawater | place: Atlantic Ocean: North West | collected 2012 | reverse complement strand
TTCGTTTTCCTCCAACGCCTCCAAAAGTTCCATCGCTTCCGTTGCTTCCTGCTGCTTCCGCCACATACCGTAATACAGCCCCTTATTTTCCAAAAGCTGTTGGTGCCGGCCCCGTTCGACGATCTCACCCTGGTCCATCACCAGAATTTCATCGGCCTCAATGATTGTCGACAAACGGTGCGCAATAATTAACGTTGTCCGGTTCTTCGCCACTATTTTCAGAGCGGCCTGAATGTCCCGCTCCGTATGACTGTCCAGGGCACTGGTCGCTTCATCCAGCAACAAGATGGACGGGTTTTTCAAAATCGTCCGGGCAATGGCCACCCGCTGTTTTTCCCCCCCTGATAATTTCAGGCCACGCTCGCCTACTGGCGTGTCATATCCTTCCGGAAGTGTCCGGATAAAATCATCAATCTGCGCCAGCCGCGCGGCCTCTTCCACCTCTGCATCCGTGGCATCGGGCCTGCCATAACGGATATTGTAGCGGATGGTGTCATTGAACAATACCGTATCCTGGGGCACCACCCCAATATGCCGACGCAGCGACTCCTGGGTAACGAGGCGAATGTCCTGGCCGTCGATTTTCACGCTGCCAGCAGAGATATCATAAAACCGAAACAGGATTCGCGAAATGGTGGACTTTCCGGCCCCGCTGGCGCCGACAATGGCCGTCATCCGCCCCGCGGGAATATGAAACGACACATTTTTGAGGATCGGGCGGTCTTCGCGGTAATGAAAAAACACATTCTCAAAGGACACTTCACCGCCCCGGATCTCAAGATCCCTGGCATAGGGCGCATCCGTAATTTCCGGTTTTTCGTGGATAATGGAAAACATCTTTTCCATATCCACCAGAGACTGTTTGATTTCCCGGTATACAAATCCCAAAAAATTGAGCGGCATATAAATCTGAATCAGCAGCGAATTGACAAGCACAAAATCCCCGATGGTCAAACGCCCCTCCACAACCCCGCGTCCTGCCATGATCAACACAATCATCAGCCCCGCAGAAATGATGGCGGCTTGCCCCACATTAAGGAAAGTCAGTGAAAGCTGGCTCCTGACCGACGCTTCCTCATACCGTTTGAGCGCCTGATCATACCGGCGGCTTTCATGAGGTTCATTGCTGAAATATTTGACAGTTTCAAAATTCAGCAGGCTGTCAATGGCCTTGGTATTGGCTTCGGTATCCTGTTTGTTCATCTCCCGGCGAAATTTTAGCCGCCAGTCCGTTACGTACACCGTAAATCCGATATAACTCGCCAGGCTCACAAAAGTCACAAGCGCATAAAAAAAGCCGAACTTGGCCCAGAAAATAGCGGAAATCAGAACCAGTTCAAGAATCGTCGGCAGGATATTGAACAGCATAAATCGCAGCAGAAAATCAATACCGCGCGTGCCGCGTTCAATAATGCGGCTTAAGCCTCCCGTCTTTCGTTCCAGATGGAACCTGAGCGACAGATTGTGCAGATGACGGAATGCGTTCAACGCAATATTCCGCATGGCGCGCTGGCCGACCCTGACAAAAACAGCGTCTCTGAGTTCACCAAACAACTGCCCCATAATACGCGCCGTCCCATATCCCAAAATCAGCCCCAGCGGCAGAACCACCGCCAGCGTTTCAGCATCCCCTCCTCTATTTTCACCGGCCAGAATGTCCACCGCTTCCTTGAAAATAAACGGCACATATACCCCGATCAGCTTGGCAACCACCAAAAAGGACAGCGCCAGAACCACCCGAAAACGCAAAGCCATCTGCCCCTCCGGCCACAAATAAGGCAGAAGCGACTTGATCGTTTGCCAATGATTATCTTGGGGGGATGGGGAACTCCGGATTGTTTCGGTCATAAATATCAGCCTGATTCTGAGGGGTTAGAGAGAATGGGATAACCTTATTTACCCTATTTTAATGGGGGCGGCGTAAGCTGTCACCGTAGAAGCGTGTTTGCGGTGATGGAGTTTTGAAGTGTCCAACGTTCAGAGTCAATATTCCCGACATGATCAGTTTGACGAGACAGGGGCGATCAGGACCAAATCGGCCAGCATATATGAACTGGACCGGGTGCTGGAGCGCTTGGCCGCGGAAGTCAAAGATCTGGATTTAAACTCCCCCCTGAATTTCAGCTTTATGTGGCATGACATCCCCTTTGCCGGCCAGATCCTGACCCTCAAGGAAAACCGGCTTCACGAACTGAACCTTGTCGCCAATATCGGCCATCTGACCTATAGTGCAGAAGATATTGTCCGGCGCCGGAAAATGCTAGAGATCTTTTTGCCGCTTGTCGAAAAAGGCGAATTCACGATCAACCGCCACAGCCAGATACAGCTTATCGCCCAAACGACTTTCAAAGGCGGCATGCAGGCGAAAAACATTATGACGGCAATCACCTTTACCCTGCTCGACATTCAACCGAAATTGCAGGAAATTGCTCACCGCTTTGTTTAGAGCGAATTGAGCCAACCTATGCACAATTCACTCTAAGATCAGGTGGAAGAGCCGGACAGAGGTCAGCTACCGGCCGTCGCCTCTTCCTGTTCCGGTTTTTGAGGCAGGGTGAATTTCTGACCGGGGTAGATCAGATCCGGGTCGCGAATAATATCCCGGTTGGCGCCGAAGATGAGCGTATAATGAAAACCGGAGCCATAAAGTTTGCGGGCGATATGCCACAGACTATTGCCCGGACGCACTACAATTTCGCCCTTCGCCCGGTTCGGATCCATTTTCAGGGCCGGGTCAAAGGGTTGTTCGATGCGCACTTCCACATCGTCCCCTTCCAGAAGCTGATCCAGCCGCAGAACATGTTCGCCGGGACCAAGGTGGTGGTTAAATGTCAGGGTCCAGTTGCCGTCCTCATCCCCGGTCACTTCGCCAAGATAGCCGTTATCCAGATAAACACGAACAGAGCTGCCCGGCGCGGAGGTTCCGGAAATCATTACCTTGCCTGCATCGTCATAATCCAGAGAGTCAAGGCCCAGCCCCTTGGTCATATCCCCCAGGTTAACCCGGGCAGGTTTTTGCAATACTTTGCTGGGCCCGTGACCGGCGCGCGGGCTCAAAATCGCCACCACACCTTCCGTTTCGTCATCAATAAAACGTTGTTCATCCCGCTCGGGTACCGCCACAATAACTACGTCGCTGGAATAAATGTCAAAATGCCCCGGCATCTGGGATTTCAGGCTCAGCTCCGTCGGACCGCTGGGCAGGGGATCATCAAAAATCAACACCCATTCGCCATTGCGGTCGGCGACGGCCGCACCGATCTGCCTGTCCCAGGCATAGACATAAACATCGCTGTTGGGTTCCGCCCGACCCGCGATCACTCCCGTGCCGTTACGGCTGATCCGCACAATATCAAATGTTGGGATAATGGTTTCGGCCACCTCATCGGGGGCGATTTCCACCTGGGTGGTTTTTACTTCTTCTTCACTGAGCCTGTCAGAGGTAAAAAAATCCGTCCGGTCGCCGTCCAAAAAGAAAATAATCCAGATTACAGCGCACACCGCCACCACAGCGAGTAGAACCAAGCTTACTTTCAAGGCCCAGTCCGAACTGCCGGTGTCTCTTCTCTGCGGTGTTTTCCTGAATTGCTCAGCCAAAAAATTATACCGATATTACTTACATGACACATCATTCATATATAACGACTGCCCCGGACTTTCCAGACTGAATTTGAATTTCTGGATCAGCGTAGCCTTAAAAATATTTTCTATCGTCAAATTTCGGCAAAACTATGTCTGTAGCTTGAGAGTGAAAAATGGTATTTTAATAGAATGAGTATTACAGCTTATGCAGACCTTTATGCAGTCTGGACTTCTTCCAACCCGACCTTTTGCAGCCCGATTTTTCTCGGTCTGAGACATTCCCGTACAAACAGAATCTGAACATGTTGAAAGGACGTATATGGCAACAATAAAATCTCTGTGTGTGTATTGCGGCTCCCGAACCGGGAATAAAGAAAGCTATAAGATGCTGGCAGAACAGCTTGGCCGGATTCTGGCAGCAAACCACATTCGCCTGGTCTATGGCGGCGGTAGTATTGGTCTTATGGGAATTGTCGCCCGCAGCGTCATGGCCCATGGCGGAAAAGTGACTGGCATTATTCCACGTCATCTGGACATCCAGGAAGTGGGGGAAAAAAACATTACCCAGCGCATTGTGGTCAACAACATGCATGAAAGAAAACGCCAGATGTTCGATCATGCCGATGGTTTTGTCATCCTTCCCGGCAGCATCGGAACACTGGACGAAACCATTGAAATGATCACCTGGAAACAACTGCACCTGCATGACAAACCCATTGTACTGATTAATCACAACGGGTATTGGGACCCCCTTCTGGACATGCTGCGTGATATTGTATCCGAAGGTTTCATGAACAATGGCACCCTGTCCCTGTTTGAAGTGGTGGATACTGCCGAAGAAGTCTTACCCCTGCTGCGCACCCTGCCCGAACCGCGCATAGATCCGAAAAACACCCTTTTTTAGACCGATTCTGTTGTTTCGGGACTTCCCTGATGGCAAGTCCGGTGTTATGTTGCGCCACACAACGGAGCAACCCACCTGCTCTGACAAGAACCATTTCCGACAACCCGGCAATCATCAGATTGCCATTGAAGCGAATAAGGGGTCATTATGGCTAAAATTAAAGTTGACAACCCTGTCGTCGAGCTTGACGGCGACGAAATGACACGCATCATCTGGGCCTGGATCAAGGAGCGCCTGATCCATCCCTATCTGGATATTGATCTGCATTATTACGATCTTGGCATTCAGAAACGTGATGAAACAGACGACCAGATCACGGTCGATGCCGCCAACGCCATCAAGGAGATTGGCGTTGGTGTGAAATGCGCCACGATTACCCCTGACGAAGCCCGCGTAAAGGAATTCGGCCTGAAACGCATGTACCGTTCTCCCAACGGCACCATCCGGAACATTCTCGGCGGGACCGTGTTCCGCCAACCGATTATTTGCAGCAACATTCCGCGGCTGGTGCCCGGCTGGACCGATCCGATTGTCATTGGCCGTCATGCCTTCGGTGACCAGTATCGCGCCACCGATTTTGTGGTGCCGGGCAAGGGCCGTCTGACTATCAAATTTGAGCCGGAAGACGGCGGTGAGGTGATCGAGCATGAGGTTTTCCAGTTCCCGGGTGGCGGGGTCGCCATGTCCATGTACAATCTGGATGAAAGCATTCGCGATTTTGCCCGCGCCTGCATGAACTATGGTCTGGATATGGGCTGGCCGGTCTATCTCAGCACCAAGAACACCATCCTGAAAGCCTATGACGGGCGTTTCAAGGATCTGTTCCAAGAAGTTTATGAAAACGAATTCGCCGACAAGTTTGAAAAAGCCGGTATCACCTATGAACATCGTCTGATCGACGATATGGTGGCCTGCGCCCTGAAATGGAACGGCAAATTCGTCTGGGCCTGTAAAAACTATGATGGCGACGTACAGTCCGACACCGTGGCACAAGGGTTTGGTTCCTTGGGCTTGATGACCTCCCGCCTGATGACGCCGGACGGGAAAGTCGTGGAATCAGAAGCCGCCCACGGCACCGTGACCCGGCACTATCGCATGCACCAGGCTGGCGAAGAAACCTCCACCAACCCCATTGCATCCATCTTTGCCTGGACCGGCGGTCTGAAACATCGTGCCAAACTGGACAACAATGAAAAACTGGCCAATTTTGCCGAGACACTGGAAAAAGTCTGTGTCGATACGGTCCAATCCGGCTATATGACCAAGGACCTGGCCCTGCTGGTGGGACCGGACCAGAGCTGGCTGACCACCGGCAAATTCTTTGACAAGATTGACGAGAACCTGAAAGCCGCCATGGCCTGATCAGGGAAAAAATCCAATGTTGAGGCCCGCCGCTCCGGCGGGCCTTTTTATATCTCTTGTTATATCTCTTGGGACGGGTCCTCCTCCGGCTGGCCGTAATCCTCCATGATCCAAGCCTGTTCCCGGATCCGCCGGTTCAATGTCGGATGGTTTTCCATCAAATGGTGAAAGTCATTGGCTTCCAAAACCAGGAGCTGACAGCGGGACTTGGCGATATAACTGGCCGGAAGCACCGTATTTTCATACAAGGAGCGCGCCCCGAAAAACGCCCCTTCCTTCAGGGTTACCACCCCCTTCCGGTCGCGACGCGCCACTTCCCCCGAAACAATCAGATACATGCGTTCGGCTTTGTCCCCCATATGCGCAATCAGCTTGCCTTCCGCAACCACCCGCGAGCGCAGATATTTGGCAATGGTAGTGATCAGCGAGGCATCCAGCCCCCGAAACAACGGCACGCTGGCCACCAACCCCCAACGCACCACAAATTCCCGTCGATGGATTTCGCTGGAAAATCCCGAAGCAATAATGGCAATGGGCAAGGCAAACATCCCCAGACCGAACAACATGACAAAACTGCCGAAGAATTTGCCCGCCACGGTGACCGGCACCACATCGCCATAGCCTACGGTGGTCAGGGTGGCAATCGCCCACCACATGGCTTTGGGGATGTTACCGAAATGCTCTGGCTGGGCATGGCGTTCCAGATAATAGATCAGGGTCGCGGAAAACAGAATGAGCCCCAGCATAATAATCAGCGCCGCCAGCAGCGCCCGGCGTTCCTCGTAAATCACATTGGCAAGAGTGCCCAGCGCCGGGGAATAGCGCATCAGTTTGAACAACCTCAGAAAACGGAACACCCGCAGAATTCTGAAATCAATGCCCAAAAAGGAAAACATCACGGTCGGCGCAATGGCGATAAAGTCAATAATCATCAAGGGGGTGAACAGAAAGCGCCCCCGGAAGGCGGCCTGTCCGCTGGCATCAGGATTTTGCCGGTATTCCACACATACCCAAACCCTGAGCAGATATTCGATCCCAAAAATCATCAGGGAAAAAAATTCAAACCACAAGAATTCAATGTGGTAGTTCTGCTCCAGCGGCTGCACGGTCTCCAGCGCGACAGCCATAATATTCAACAGGATCAGTAACACCATAAAGACATCAAAAATCAGCCCGGCAGATGTGCGCGTGCCGCCAATCTCCATGATTTCAAAAAGTCTGCGTCTCAGCCCCCTGCCCCGCGCCTGCATGGTTTTCATATCCCCTCCAGAAAACAAAAAGGCCACCGTTACGGCAGCCTTCTTGGCCTTACTCTCACATGTCGCGGAGCAGCCCCTCCACGGCGTTTAACGCCTCTTGCGCCCTGGTCCCGTCAGGTCCGCCGGCCTGCGCCATGTCCGGGCGACCGCCGCCGCCCTTGCCGCCAACCGCCGCCGCCCCGGCCCGCACCAAATCAACCGCATTGATGCGTTCCTTGAGGTCATCGGTCACTGCCGTCAACACGGCGGCCTTGCCGTCATTGACCGCCACGAACGCAATCACGCCGGACCCGATCCGGTCTTTGGCGGCATCGGCCAGCCCCCGCAGATCCTTTGCTGGTACGCCGTCCAGCACCTGTCCGAGAAAGTTATAGGCTCCGACTGTCCGGATTTCCGGTCCGCCAGCCGTCCCACTGCCGCCCATGGCGATTTTCTTGCGCAGATCCGCAATTTCCTTTTCCAGGGCCTTGCGTTCCTCCAGCAGGTTTTTCACCCGCTCCGGCAACTGCTGCACCGAAATTTTCAGCAGCGCCGTGGCCTCCTGCAACAGGTCCTCTTCCTGTGCCACAAAATTCAGTGCTGCCGCGCCGGTCACTGCCTCGATACGCCGCACCCCGGCGGACACGGCGCCTTCGGAAATGATTTTAAACAGGCCAATATCGCCGGTACGGCGCACATGGGTTCCACCACATAATTCAACGGAAAAATTGTCCTTGCCCGCTGCAGTCGCTCCCAAAGACACGACCCGTACCTCATCGCCGTATTTTTCACCGAACAGGGCGATAGCGCCAGCCGCAATGGCCTCGTCTGGTGTCATCAGATGAGTAACCACCTCGCTGTTCTGACGGATCACCTCATTCACCTGCTCTTCCACGGCCCGGAGCTCCTTATGGCTCAACGCCTTGGAATGGCTGATGTCAAAGCGCAACCGATCGGGGGCCACCAGTGACCCCTTCTGTGTCACGTGCTCGCCCAATATATTACGCAAAGCGGCATGCAGAATATGAGTGGCGGAATGGTTGGCCCGCAGCTTGTCGCGGTTTTCCTCATCCACTTCCAGATGAACAATATCGCCCACCGAAACGCTGCCCTGTTTCACCACACCATGATGCACATGCAGCGCCCCAAGCTGTTTTGACGTGTCCTGCACCTCGATCAGCAGACCGTCTGGCCCGGTGATCATGCCCACATCCCCCATTTGACCACCAGATTCACCATAAAACGGGGTCTGGTTGGTGATCACGGCCACCTTATCGCCCTGGCCTGCCGCAAGGGTTTGTTTTCCTCCCACCACAAGATCAAGCACCTTGCCTTCGGATGTGGTCGAATTGTAGCCTACAAATTCCGTGGCCCCATGTTTTTCCCGCGCCTCGAACCATATGTCATCTGTGGCGGTCTCACCGGACCCTTTCCAGGCGGCGCGGGCTTCGGCTTTCTGTTTTTCCATGGCCTTGTGGAAACCGGCCTCATCCACACTCAACCCCTTGCTCCGCAAGGCATCCTGGGTCAAATCCAGTGGAAAACCATAGGTATCATACAGCCGGAACGCCACTTCACCCGGCAAGGCTCCCCCTTCACCCAGGCGGGAAACTTCTTCATCCAGAAGCTTAAGGCCGCGCTCTAGCGTATTTTTAAACCTTGTTTCTTCCAGTTTAAGGGTTTCTGTAATCAGCGCCTCGGCCCGGGTCAGTTCCGGATAGGCCTGTCCCATTTGCGCCATAAGCGCAGGTACCAGCCGGTACATCAGCGGTTCGCTGCACCCGATCATATGGGCATGACGCATGGCCCGACGCATGATCCGCCGCAGCACATATCCGCGCCCTTCATTGGACGGCAAAACACCGTCGGCGATCAGGAAACAGCAGGCCCGCAAATGATCCGCAATCACCCGATGGGACACATTGTGATCGCCATATGGGGCCACGCCGCTGAGTTCCGCGGAGGCTTCGATGAGATGGCGGAACAGGTCGGTTTCGTAATTGTCGTGGACCCCCTGCAAGACGGCGGCAATCCGTTCCAATCCCATGCCCGTATCAATGGACGGTTTGGGCAACGCGACCCTGTTGCCACCGGCCTGCTGGTCATACTGCATAAACACCAGATTCCAGATCTCCACAAAGCGGTCCCCGTCTTCCTCCGCACTGCCTGGTGGGCCGCCCGGAATATCCGCCCCATGATCATAAAAAATCTCGGAACAGGGACCGCACGGACCGGTATCTCCCATGGACCAGAAATTGTCTGCAGTGGCAATACGCACGATCCGTTCTTCCGGCAAACCGGATATTTTCCGCCACAGGTCATAAGCCTCGTCATCCTCGTGATAGACTGTAACCATGAGCCTGTCTGCCGGCAGGTCATATCCTTTGGTAATCAGATCCCAGGCGTAAAAAATAGCTTTTTCCTTGAAATAATCACCAAAGGAGAAATTCCCCAGCATTTCAAAAAAGGTGTGGTGACGGGCGGTATACCCCACATTGTCCAGATCGTTGTGCTTGCCGCCTGCGCGCACACATTTCTGACTGGACGCCGCACGTACATAATCGCGCCGCTCCACGCCGGTAAACACATTCTTGAACGGCACCATGCCCGCATTGGTGAACATCAGGGTCGGATCGTTATGCGGCACCAACGGGCTACTGGGCACGATCTCATGGTCGTTTTTTGCAAAATACTCCAAAAAAGCACTGCGGATGTCGTTGGTGCCTTTCATATATGCCTTACCCTTTCTGTCACTTATCTGCGGGACCGGAGGTCAGATTCGTCGAATTGGCCCTTTCCCCTCGGTGCCATCACCCTTACATCTTGATAGCCTTTTACCTTGTGCCCCTTTCCCTGTCCAGTGCTGTCTCATGGGGAACCACACCCCGGAACTCTATCTGGAATCATATCATGTCTTCTATCCTACTGATATATCCCCGGCATGCTTGTAAACAGTTTACAGTGAAGTGTTATGAGATGGCTTCCAGACCTGGTCAGTCCAGTGTGGGGAACGTGAAGTTCCTGTCATTAATTATAGAAATAGAAAAGACATATAAAAAATGCCGCAGGTGAACATGTAAACACGTAGACATGTAAAAAAGGCGCCGCATGGCGACGCCTGAAAGTCGGATTAAAACCCGGAAACTCTCTTACTCCTCGTCTGCGACTGCCCCGCCGTCTTTCAGCATAACCTCATCCAGAATGCCGGAATTTTTCCGCACGGCCTGTTCAATGGCCTGGGCAACTTCCGGGTTTTCCTTAAGAAACCGTTTGGCGTTTTCCCGGCCCTGGCCGATCCGCTGGCTGTCATAGGAATACCAGGATCCGGACTTTTCCACGACCCCGGCCTTGACCCCGAGATCAATCAGTTCACCGGTTTTGGAAATACCTTCCCCGTACATAATGTCAAATTCTACCGTTTTGAACGGTGGGGCCACCTTGTTCTTGACCACCTTGACCTTGGTCTGATTCCCGACGATTTCGTCCTTTTCCTTGATGGCGCCCGTCCGACGAATGTCCAGACGCACCGACGCATAAAACTTCAGCGCATTACCGCCGGTGGTAGTTTCCGGACTGCCATACATAACACCGATCTTCATGCGGATCTGGTTGATGAAAATCACCATGCATTTGGACCGGGAAATGGAACCGGTCAGTTTCCTGAGGGCCTGGCTCATCAAGCGGGCCTGCAGCCCCACATGGGAATCCCCCATTTCCCCCTCCAGTTCGGCGCGCGGGGTGAGCGCGGCCACACTGTCGATCACCAGGAGGTCCACCGCTCCGGAGCGCACCAGCGTATCGGCAATCTCCAACGCCTGTTCCCCCGTGTCCGGCTGGGAAATCAGCAATTCATCAATATCCACCCCCAACTTGCGGGCATAAACCGGGTCCAGGGCATGTTCCGCATCCACAAAAGCCGCCACACCACCAGCCCGCTGAATTTCCGAGGCCACATGCAACGCCAGCGTGGTTTTCCCGGAGCTTTCCGGACCATAAATTTCAATAATTCGTCCTTTGGGCAATCCGCCAATGCCGAGCGCAATATCCAGACCGAGGGAGCCGGTGGAAACGGCCTCGATATCCACGGCCGTATTGTTCTGCCCCAGCTTCATGACCGATCCCTTGCCAAAAGCCCGTTCAATCTGCCCCAAGGCCGCTTCGAGCGCTTTTTGTTTATCCATGTTTTCCTGTCCGACCAGTTTTAATTGTGTTGTCGCCATGTTGCGTCTCCTCTTATTCCATAGCCTGTGGCAGGTTGCAAACAGGTATAATGTACACTATTTGTTCTATTTTACAAGAACATTTTTAACTTATTGTTTTTAAATGGCAAAACATAAAATATTCGATAAATGTTCTCGTAACGTGAAAAAATCAACAACATAAAAAAGCGCGCCTTGAGACAAAACGCGCCAGAATCAAGCAGAATCAAGAATCAAACAGAATCAAGCAGAATCAAATCGAAACAGCCAAACCAAAAAAGGACGGGCCGGCAACCGCACTCAGTTTTCCAAAACTTCCTTCACCTGCTCGGCCAACTGTTTCAGGCTAAAGGGTTTGGGTAGAAAATTAAAATCCTCCTGCCCCATGCTTTTGTCAAAGGCGTCTTCGGCATAGCCGGAAATAAAAATCACCTTCAGATCGGGGTTGGTTTCCCTGATTTTTTTCACCAGGGTCGGCCCATCCATCTGCGGCATGACCACATCGCTGATCACCAGATCCAGCTTGCCCTCCAGTTCCTCCACCAGTTGCAGCGCCTTGTCACCGCCGCTGGCTTCGAAAATCTTATATCCCTTATTCTTGAGCGCGCGCGAGGCAAACATGCGCACGGCGTCCTCATCCTCCACCAGAAGAATATTGCCCTTGCCGGTCAGATCTTTGGCTGCCTTACCCGCCCCTTCCTCACCACCGGCCGGAGCTTTTTCCCGGCCGGCCTCCTTGTGAATCGGCAGATAAATGCTGAACACCGTTCCCCGGCCCAGTTCGCTGGTCGGGAAAATAAATCCGTCGGTCTGCTTGACAATGCCATAAACCGTAGACAGGCCAAGCCCAGTCCCCTTGCCCACCTCCTTGGTGCTGAAAAAGGGTTCGAAAATCTTGCCCAGATGTTCCTTAGGGATCCCGGTTCCGGTGTCTTCCACTTCCAGAAGGACATAGTCATTGGGCGGCATGACCTTGTACCGCTGGCTGATTTTCAGGGATTCCTTATAAGAAACATTGCGCGTGCGGATCACGATCCGTCCGCCATCCGGCATGGCGTCGCGGGCATTTACACATAGATTGATGATCACCTGCTCCAATTGCCCCTGGTCCACTTTCACCAGGCCCAAATCACGCCCGTGTTTCATCTCCAGTTCGATATTCTCCCCGATCAACCGCCTGAGCAGGTTGGACAGTTCCGCCAGCACGTCGGTAATCAGAAGAACCTTGGGGCGCAACGTCTGCTGGCGGGAAAAGGCCAGCAGCTGCCGGACCAGATTGGCCGCCCGATTGGCGTTCTGTTTGATCTGGATGATGTCGGAAAAGGACTGGTCTCCCGGCCCATGGCGCACCAGCAGCAGGTCGCAGAACCCGGTAATTGCTGTCAGCAAGTTGTTAAAGTCATGGGCAATTCCCCCCGCAAGCTGCCCCACGGCCTGCATCTTCTGGGACTGAGCAAACTGCAATTCCAGGCTTTTCTGCTCCGTCGTGTCAATCAGATACAGAATGGCCACAGCGTCATGACCGGCAAAATTTTCAAGCCGGGTAATATAAAGTTGGCCCCGCTTGTCGGCATCTCCCTTGAAATTGACATCCGCCACGGTATTGGCCGCGCCGGAAGCGATGGTATCATCCACCTTGCCCAGAATATCCCGGTAATCCTCAGCTTCGATAAAGTCTTCGAGCGTTCTGACCTTACCCAATCCCAGATCCCGAAGAAAGTCTCGGAAAACATTGTTGCGTTCCAGCATCTTGCCGCGGGTCGTCACAACGGCAATTCCGATGGGAGAATCCGTGAAAAACCGATCAATCCCCACGCCTTTTTCTCCTGAGACGGACGTGGTCGAGTCCGACGTCATATCCGAATTTCTGTCCACGCCACTTTGGGTCACGGCATAACAGGTCAAGTCCTGTTTCTCAAAAATAGAGGCCAGCGCCTTGATCAGCAGGAAATCCAGCACCATTTTCCGCCCCCCGCGAGACGTCAGGGTTACCCGTTCCGGGACTTGTCCGCCCGCCGTACCAAACAGTTCCGAGAACGACGCCGGCAAGGCTATTTCACCGGCGTCAAAAGGTTCCAGAAATTCCTGCACCACAGCATTCATGAAGATGACTTCATGGTGGTCATTAACCGCCAGAAATCCCTGCCCACTTTGCGCCAGAACGGCCCCAATATCTTCCAAACTGATCCGACGGTCCCGGCCCGTGTGCAGGCTTCTTTGGTGTCCCGTATCGGGAGAGACCATCCAGCGGATATAGCCTTCTTCCTCCTTTTCCCGCTCCACAGTCAGGCACAGCGCGTGTTTTTTCCCATCACTGCTGAGGATATCCACTCCCATCTCAAAGCTTTGTCCCCGCGCCATGTTCATGACCGTTACATCCAGTTCGGCCCGCTCCGCCTTATCGGCAAAATTCATGGCCAGAGGAGAGACGATACGATTGTCACTCAGCTGTTGCATCAATTGACGGTAGGCCGTGTTGCAATAGATCGTTTCGCCCCGACGGCTGGTCAGCAGATAGGGGACTTCCGGCGAAACATCCGCTTGCGGAGAGGCGACATCTGCCTGATCCAGCGCCCGCATATACTGTTTCAGGATATAAATCATGATCCCCACCGTCACCAGCACCGACAGGGCGGCCAGGAAAATACCCAACTCAGGACGGCCGAATCCCAGGCCCAGAAGATAACAGGCCAGCCCCGCCAGAAGACCCGTCCCGGCCAGCGCCACAAGAAACGGATAGTCTCTGCGGGGACCCTTCACCAAATTGAAAGGACGGGACCGAGCGTGTTGTGAAGGTCTGGGACTGATGTCATTCATGATCTTGGTCTTATCTTTGCCATGTGGATTGATGAGAAATATCGCATATATCCCAAAGAAGTTTCAAACAAGTTTACAATGCCTCCCCCTTCCCCTGTACCTAATTGTGATGAGATGCCATCGTCATCTCGAGTGAGCGTAAGCGAGCGCGGCAATTTTTTGGCCTTGTCCTCTTGAGGTTCTTTGAGACCATCCCTTATCCTTCTTCCGTAACCGCTGCTGTCGGACGATAGGTTACCCGTTCCCCTTTTTTCAGGCGCAAAAGATAACTGATCACCTCCGCCACGGCCTTGTAATGTTCGGGATGGATTTCCTCATCCACCTCCACCACCGCATAAAGGGACCGCGCCAAAGGCGGGTTTTCCAAGACCGGAATCTCATGTTCCTCGGCAATTTCCCGAATTTTCAGGGCAATATGATCCATGCCCTTTGCCACCACTTTCGGGACGTCCATTTCTCCATGTTTATACTGCATGGCCACTGCATAATGGGTCGGGTTAGTGACCACCACATCCGCCTCCGGCACCGCACTCATCATCCGGTTTCGGGCCCGCTCCATTCTGATCTGCCGCAGCCGCGCCCGGACCATAGGGTCCCCTTCGGTTTGCTTCAACTCGTCCTTGACTTCCTGTTTGGTCATCCGCAACTGCTTGAGAAACTGAAACCGCTGGAACAGATAATCAAAACCGGCAATTAGTGCCATGATCGCCACCACGCCGCCGAGGATCCGGAGCACCATCAAAAAAACAATATCCACAGCTTCCGAAATCTCATAGGTCATCATGACCTCAAGCTGATCCCGTTCCGGCCAAACCAACAAAAGCACCACACAGGCCACAATAACGATTTTGAGCAGGGATTTCAGGAACTCCACCACATTCTGCATGGAAAATAACCGTTTCACACCGGCCAGCGGGGAAATCTTGCTCAGCTTGGGTTTGATTTTTTCGACAGAAATCATGGGCCTGTGTTGCACCATCGCCCCGGCCAACGCCCCCATGATGAGCAAAATCACCGGCAGCACCATAAAAACAGCGACATCCAGAAAAAGTCCTGCCACATAGGTTTCCAGGCCGGGTCCATCCATCGGCACCGCATAGGAATATTCAAAAACCCGGGCCAGAAGATTACCGATGCCCCTCATGGCACCGGAAGCAGAGACCAAAATAATCAGAGTTGCCGCCAGAAGGATAAAAAAATGCCTAACCTCCTGGCTTTTCGCCACCTCCCCTTTCTCCAGGGCATCCTGGAGTCTCTTCTGGGTCGGCTCTTCTGTCTTCTGGGATTGGTCCTGATCTTCCGCCATGAGATCGTCCGCCTTTTTGCATCACGCCAGAAACTGGCCGATTCCCTTTTCCATATATTCCAGGAACCACGCCATAGCCGCGCCGATCACAATCAGAAAAATAAGAAATCCCATTATGATGTTCAACGGCATGGCGATAAAGAACACCTGCAATTGGGGCATCAGCCGGGCCAATATACCAAGGCCGATGTTAAAAATCAGGCCATAAACAATAAACGGCATGGCAATCTGCACCCCCAACCTGAAAGCCCCCGCCACGGTGTCCAGTACCTGCTGGGCAAAATCAGTAATTTTAATGTCCGAGCCGGCAGGAAACAGAACATAACTGTCGCGCATAGCCAAAATCATCATATGATGCAGGTCCGTCACCAGAATAAGCGTCGTCCCCACCAGTGTGAGAAAGGTCCCCATTAGCGCGCTTTGTGCGCCCTGTACGGGGTCAAAAGCCTGGGCCACCGCCAATCCCGTCTGCATGGCGATAATGGTGCCGGCCACATGCAGCGCGCTGGCAATCAGGCGAATGGCGGTCCCAATCAGCAGCCCCACCACCACTTCCCGGAAGATCAGCATGAAAATACCCAGTGGCGTTGCCGGTAGGTCCGGTAGCGCAGTGCGCACCACAACATAAATCAGAAGCGAGACCCCCAGCGCCAGAATCAGCCGCACCCGGATTGGCACCGCCGTCTCCCCCAAGGCGGGAAGCACCATAAAAATACTTCCAAGTCGTGAAAAAACCAGCAGAAAACCAAAAAATTCCTGCGGCAGATATAAGCTAAACAAGACCTATGATCCGTTCGGCAATACGTTGCATGAAAGCACCCAGGGTTTCCCCCATAAACGGCAGGAAAAAAAACAAAGAAATAAAAATGGCCACAATCTTGGGCACAAAGGTCAGGGTTATTTCCTGGATCTGGGTTAACGCCTGGAACATGGAAATAAACAAGCCGACCACCAGGGCCACAATCATCACGGGACCAGCCACCTTGATCAGCACCCACAGAGCATCCTGCGCCACATCAATAACATCTGCCCCATTCATTTAAGCGGATCCTTTAGTTCCAGAGCCCGTGAAGTTTCATGCCCTTCAGATGGGCATTTTGATAATGTCCTGATAGGCAGCAATCACCTTATCCCGCACGGCCACCACCGTTTCCAGCACCATTTCAGCATTCTGCACATGGGTAACCACATCCACAAGATCGGCCTGTTTGTTCAGGGCCTCAATTCCCACAGATTCACTTTTTGCAATGCTGTCCGCGGCATCGCTCAGACTTTCCTTGAGAATAGCGCCAAATGACGCCGACCCTTCAGCTTCCGCCGCCCCGACAGGAGAAATTTTTTCGATCTTCTCGTCCGGACCGGCAATCCCCTGATTTTTCAGGGCACTGGAATAGGCGTTAACGGCGTCCAGAGCTTTGATATTCATGACACAGTTTCCTCATTTCCCGTGTTTAGCGCAACAAGTCGATCGTCCGCATGATCATGTTTTTGGACACGTCAATGGCATTGAGATTCGCCTCATAGCTGCGCTGGGCCTGTTTCATGTCGATCGCCTCCACCAGGCTGTTGACATTGGGGGTTTTGATATAACCGTTTTCATCCGCCGCCGGATGCCCGGGATCGTACCGCAGACCAAAATTGCTTTGATCGAATTTGACATCATTCACCTTGACCCGCTGCACCCCGAGTTCACGGTCCAGTTCATTCACAAAGGTCACAACCTTGCGCCGGTACGGGTCCTGATCGGGTGACAGGGCCACGGAATCCGCATTGGCCAAATTTTCGGAAATCACGCGCATGCGCACCGTCTGGGCTTTCATCCCCGCCGCAGATATCATCATGGCTTTTGACAGGTCCATCTAAGGATCTCCTTAATCAGCTTTTCTTGAATCAGCTTTTCTTGCCCAGGGCCGTTTTCAAAAGCCCCACATGCTTGCGGTACAAATTAACCGCCATGGTATAGTCCATCTGGGTTTCCGTCATCTTCATGAGTTCATCCTCAAGATTAACGGCATTCCCATCAGGCGACGTGCTCATATAGCGGGCCTCCACCTTTTTGATTTCAAAAGACGCACCGGCGCCGCCATTCGGCTTCATATGTTCTTTCTCGTCAACCTGCATCTGCAGGGTGCCGGACGTTGAATAACGGTCCACATGTGCCTTGAAACTGACGTTCTTCAGATCCTTGGGGATATATCCCGGTGTATTGGCATTGGCAATATTCTGTGCCAGGACCTTCTGTCGTTCATTCAGCCATTCCATTTTCTTGCTAAGTGAACTGAAAAGAGAAATTTTGTTCAGGTCCATTCCACAACCCTTGCTTCCTGTATCGTATTTTTCCGCCTTCCCCTCACGATTGGGCCGTATGCACAAAATACGAAATGAGCCTTACGATACTACACCCTGCTGTTATTGTGGAGAGATAAAATTAACATTCTGTTAAGTTCCGGCACCAGGATAAGTTTCTCTTAACCATATTTGTCTTTAAAGAGTCACATAATGGCTGACAAGGCCGCCAGCCTATGATTAATATCTGGGATTAATATCTGGGATTAATATCTGGGATTAATATCTGTATCGACCGAAAAAACCGGTGCTATGCCCCAAAAGTTTTCAAACGAAACCGGACCGAAAGCATGACAGGAAACGACGCCCCATTTTCCCAAAGACAAAAGGCCCAAAGACAAAAGGCAGTAGCCCTGAGTCAGGCGGGGAACCGGGAAAACATTCCCCGCATTACCGCCACGGGATTTGGGGCAAACGCTGAAAAGATCCTTGAACTCGCCTTTGCCAGTGGTGTCAAGGTCAGACAGGATGAGGATCTTGTCTCCATTCTGTCCAGTTTCGACGAAGGCAGCCTGATTCCCTTGGAAGCCTTGCAAGCCGTTTCGGAAATCCTGAGTTACCTCTATAACGAACCGATCAGACTGCAAGAACAGAAATATCACGAAATGGCCCGGAAGGATCAGCCGCCCACACCGTCTGGCACAACCCGCAAAGGGGAAAACTGAATGGACATTGCAGCCTATATACAGTTTATCATTGCCTTGCTGTTTGTGATTGGCCTTATCCTGCTTCTGGCTTACGGCGCGAAAAGGCTGGGCCTGGCGGCCCGGGTGACCATCAACTCCCCCAAAGCCCAGGAACGCCGGCTGAATATTGTCGAGGTATTGACAGTTGATTCCAAACGCCGGCTGATGCTGATCCGGCGGGACAATGTAGAACATCTTATCATGCTGGGAGTGGAAAAGGATCTTGTGATCGAACAGAATATTCCCTGTGAGTCCGGCCTGAACAGCTCCGCAAAGGCCATAAAAGAGACCATAAAAAAGAGCTCAACAAAAATCAGGCAGACATCATAATGTTGACATTACGCAGCGTGTGTAAAGACAACCGCTTTTTCCGGTATTCCTTATGGGCCGTGGGTGGTCTCTCTCTGATCGTTCTTCTGTTTTTTGTCGCCTCTCCCGCGCTGGCGCAACAGTTCAGCCTGGATCTTGGGGAAGACGGCACCCTATCCGGCCGGGTTGTGCAGCTGTTGATGCTGATGACGGTGCTCAGCCTGGCCCCGGCCATTCTGGTGGTGGTCACCTCCTTCACCCGCATCATTATTGTCTTTTCGCTGCTCCGCAGTGCGCTGGGCACCCAACAGACGCCGCCCAATGTGGTGCTCATCAGTCTGGCCCTGTTCATGACCGGTTTCATCATGGCTCCCACCTTAAAGTCGGCCTATGAGGAAGGAGTCAGTCCGCTCATCGAGGAACAGATCAGTGAAGAAGAGGCCTTTGATAAAATAACCCAGCCTTTTCATGATTTTATGATGCGTCATGTTCGCGAAAAGGACTTGCAGTTGTTTGTGGATCTGTCGGGCCGGGAACCACCGGCGGATCGGACCTCCACCCCGTTTGAGATTCTCGTACCGGCCTTCATGATCAGCGAATTGCGCCGGGCCTTTGAAATTGGTTTTCTGATTTTTGTGCCTTTTATTGTGATTGATCTGGTGGTTTCATCAATCCTGATGTCCATGGGCATGATGATGTTGCCGCCCATTATGATTTCTCTGCCCTTTAAGCTGATCTTTTTTGTACTGGTCGATGGCTGGCATCTCATTGCCGGAAGCCTGATCCAGAGTTTTGGCACCTGAAGGCCCTGATCTTGGAAAGTTAACTACCGCTGTTTTCCCCGTCTGGTCTGGTGGAAAATTCGTTGCGGTAGCTATCCATGAAGGTTTCCAGCCGCTCCACACTGGCAATACTCTGGGTCAGGCGTCGCACATCTGCCCCGCTGTCCTGCTGCTGAGCCGTGATCACCTCAAAGGCTTCCGCATATCGCCCCCGTTCCATCAACGGCATATAGCGTCTGCGAAGCACCTCAAGCCCTTCCTTGTCTTCTGCCAACGACAACGCCACAGCCAGACGCAGCACCGTCTGCCTTTCATCCAGCGTCAGATCTGCGGGATTTTCCCAGCGCCGGCCCAGCAGTTTGTTATTCTGCTGAACCACCATCGGCCAGTTCTCCGCATTCCAGTAAATATCTGCCCGCAACCGGTCCACATCGGGGCCTTCCTCCTGCTGCAAGAGGACTTCGGCCTCTTCAAACCGGTCCAGCTGAATAAGCGCCCGGGCCTCAATCAATCGTCTTCTGCGCTCAATATCCTCCGGTGTTTGCGCCTGACGCGTCGCCCGCAGGATTTTCAGGGCCTCTTCCGGTTTGGCATCCAGAATATAGATCATCGCCAGCCGGCTCGCCACATCCGCCTGAGCCACCCCTTTCAAGCGATAACGGATCTGGTGTTCAAGAATTTCCGCCGCCTTGCCCAGAAGATCCACCGACACCAGCCGGTCTGCGAGCCGGCGGGCCATATTGTCGCCTGCCGGGCCCAGCGGGGTCAATTCCCGAAAATCATTATAAAGGGCGACCGCCTTGATCGGGGCCAGCTTGTCCGCTTCACCTTCCAGAAACAGCTTGCGGTAAATATCGGACATTAATGTTGTCAGTTCCCGGGTTTTGGCTGATCTTTTGAAATAGGTCACCGCCTGTTTCAGGGTTTCCAGACCGGTGCGATATTCCTGCTGCGCAACATAAAGTTCCCCCAACCGGGCCAGAAGGCGCAGTTCAAAATCGTCCCCCCGCCAAGCATACCGCAGTTTTTCCAACCGGTCGATTGCCTCTGCCGGCGTGATCTTGCCGGTTTTCAGTTCCAGATTGGCCAAAGCAAGTCGGGCCCAGGCCGCGGTTTTGCGCACCCCGGCCTTGATCACCTTTTCATATTCGCCCTGGGCCTTTTCCATATTACCGGAATCTTCGGTCAGACGCGCTTTCCAGTAGTCCAGTTCCGTCACCTGTTCCGCCGACAGGGGATAACGTCGAAGGATCTTGATCTGCTCATTCATAAATTCCCGATCCCCCGTCCGATAGGCCGCACGGATTGCCGCCAGCACAAACCTAGCACGGTCAGCCGCCTCATGCAGCGACAGGATATCAGCCCCTCTTCGGTAGTCCTCCAGGGCTTCACGATCACGCCCCAACGCCTCATTGGCGACAGCCCGCCACAAATAAGCATCCAGTTCCGTCTCCAGCGTCTTGTGGGTCAGGTGGCGGACCGCCTCTTCATAACGGCGCAAATGAATCTGGGTTACGCCCAACACCGCCCTGAATTCCGGTGTTTGCAACAGTTCCGGATCCCGTTCCAGCATCAGTTGTAAAATGCCATAGGCATCCGGCGCATATCCGTTGGCAAGATAAAACCGCGCCAGATCCCAGCGGGCCATGTTGCGTTCATCTTCACTGGATTGAGACAGCCTATAGAGAAGATTCTTGCGATTGGGGTTATATCCCGACGCCGGATCGGGACCCTCCCGCCATTTTCTGAAATCAATCAGCCTTATTTTTTCAATCCCGTCGGTCTGTCGGGCGTCGCCCTGGTCAATATCGAACTGATTGGACAAACGACTTTTGGACAGAGCCAGGCCTTGCTCTGTAGCTATTCCCACACCGTTTCTGAACCGAGTGACCTGCAACCGGTCGGCATGAAGTTCTACAGCCACGCCTTGCGCCGTTTCCAACACCGTAAACTCGGTGAATTCACGGGGCTTAATGACCCCCTGAGAGGTTTCCAAAGCCGGGATGATGGCCAATTCATCCCCAATCACCGGATCCTGAAGGCGAAAAACGGACCCCGGCGCCTCAAAAGCAAAAAAGAAATTCTCCCCATGGCCGCTGCCGCGCTGCTGGCCATTGCGGATGGGCAGTTTGGCGGTAGCATAACCGGGCTGAAGATAAACCTTCCAATCGGTTCCCTTACGATCCGCCTTGACAAAATATCCCGGTGTCAGACTGTATTGCAGGACCGTCGCATCCGGATGGTCAATCTCCCTTACTTCATGAACAATCTTACCAAGTCGCGCCCTCAAGGCGGCATGGTCAAAGTCAGCTTGTTTTTCGAAAACCACCCATAGCAGATCATGACGGGTAAAGATGGCCGCCCGCACCTTTTCTGGCCAGGGATAGGTAAGCGTTAAAGCATTACCGGCGTCTTCAACCCCAACCAGCAGCCCGCCTTCGTGATCCACAGGTTGATTGCCTGAAGAAGAAGGAAGAGAGGCCTGCTCCACTTCGACAGGAGCCACCGCCGGGGACGTCGGCTCTTGGTGCAGTTTTTTTTGTTGCAAGGCGGCTTTCCCGCCCCCCCTGTCATTGGTTGCCCTTTCCTGTACCGGAGCCACCTCGATAATGTCCACCGCAACTTTTGTCCCGTCGCGGAAATGATGCAGCCTACCCGGCTCAAGAATGTCCAGCGTGACAACCAGACGGCCTTCATCCTGTCTGTATCGGGGATTGCCGAAGAACCGCAATGGCCTGTTTTGCAACCTGCCAAAATCAGGAACAGCGTTGCGCCCAAAAGTGATACGCAGTGTATCTTCGGACAACACCGGCGTGTAGGATACACGTTCGGGCCAGTCAAATACAATCCGGCTGAAATTGGGATGATCCGCGGACCGGACGGTGAGCGGAACCTGGGCGACGGCCTCGACTCTTCCCCCCATCACCAAGATAAGCGCCAGAACAGGAATCAGAGCAGGCGCCAAAATCCACATTCCGAAGATTCTGTTCGTCTTTTTCTGGAAATAATGCCCGCACACCATCATGTTTTCTTACACACACCCCGTTCACTCAGCAGTTATTCAGCCCGGTCTTCCTTATGCCGGTCTTCCTTATGAACGACAATATCCACCCGCCGCGCCAGAACATATCGTTCATGCAAGGGAATTTCAGGATCAAGTTCCTTAAACCGTGACGGACCGTTGCCATAGGCTTCAATTGCCTCGGGATACCCGGCCTGACGGATAATGCGTGCCACGGCAATAGCCCGCACCAACGACAATTCCCAGTTGGTGGGATAGCGCACCCCCGTGGTTGGTTCAAGATCCGTATGCCCAACCACGACAATTTTGTTAGGAATGTTACGTAATGCCCCGCCCAGCTCCAGCAGCGCCCGATAGGCTTCCGAGGGCAATTCCGAGCTGCCTTTTTCAAAAATCATGTCTGTGGGCACGGATATGGCCAGACGATCATCCAGAACCGTTACCGTACTGCGTTTCAGCAAGGGGTCATATTGCAGTTTGTCTTCAAAAACCTTTTTCAGATACATCAGGCTCAGGGCCGGTTCCTTGTGCACAAGCGCCGTTTCCACCTTTTGCCAATCCGTATCGTCAATTTTCGCCCGTTCAGGATTCAACTGTTCGCTCAGTGATTCCACCACAGCCTTCCATTTGGACACCTGGACCGAATTCATGGAAAACATCAACACAAAAAAGGTGAGCAACAGCGCCAGAAGGTCAGCAAAAACAATCATCCAGCTGCTGGCCACTTTTTTGCGGCTGACGTTCACCCCCTTCTCAATCATTCCGCCCCCCTCCTACGGGGAAAAAGGGCTCTTCCTGCCTTTCCAGGCTTTGAATCGAAGAGAGTCTCTCCCGGTTATAAAAGGTGATTTCGACTTTGTTCTTGTCTCCCTGTACAACGCCTGTTGAAATTTGTTCCTCAGGCACCCCCATATTTTTTAACCGATGGACTATAGCGCCAGCCCGGAGAATATGCAGATCTTCCCAGTATTTCGGCCCCTGGGGCAAATCGCGGCCGGTATAGACAAGAAAATCAATTTCCCGCCGCTCAGCGGTCCGCCCACCTTTCAAGAAAGCCGCCAACTGATTAAGGAAGTTCTGCTGATCCAAGCGGAACTGTGCCGTCCCGCGCTCAAAAAGGTCATTGGCCTCAAATTTGACCACAATGATATGGCCGCCCTGGGTCGGAAACTTGCCTTCAAAACCAACAAGCGAGGCAAACACCCCCTGAATCTGGGCATAAAATTCATCGTTGGGAGTTTGCGCCTCAGGATCAGAGGTCACGTCGACAAAATCCGCCTCCGGCTCGAATGGATTTTTGAAAGCCCGGGTCACACTCTCCGTCGCGGCCGCCACCCGGTTTTCTTCCTGGTTGGAAATCGAATTCATCACCATAAAAAAGGCCAGCACAATCAGATACAGGGATACAAAGATCCCTGTTGTCTGGTCCGAAGCCCCCTTAGAGGTGTCATTGTTTTCAGAAGACCCCGGAAGGTTTTCGGTATATCCAGGAAGTCGAAAGTTTTTATCCATATCGGGGGACTACCTGATTTTCACCATTCATAAAACAGGCGTCATTGATGTCAACCGGCCCGTTAACCATAAGTGCAGCCAGCCTATACAATATTGCCCTCACAATCAATCAAAGCTCGCCAGTAACGCATCAATCGCATCTTGGTCATTGGCCTCATGCGACAATTGTGGGCCGTGCAACAGTTCGTCGTGGTCCATTTCTTCTGGTACTTTATCAACAGGGCACTCTTCCGGCAGTTCCGTATCACCAATGGCGCGAGCCAGTTCCGCAAGTTTTTCTTCAAGATGCTTAAGGGTATTGACCACCCTGCTGACGCGCTGTCCCGTAATATCCTGAAAGCTGGACGCCTCAAAGATTTTGGTCGAAATGGCTTCTAGCCTTTCTGCCAGTTCCCCTTTTGCCCCAGCGGCCAGTTCGCCGATCTCTTCCGCCGCATCCATGATGCTGGAAGCGGCCTCTTCCGTGGCATTCACCACTTCATCCAGTTGGTCAGAAGCCTCGGGGATTTTATTTTCGCTCAGATGCTTGGGGCGGATTTGCGAAATGTCGATCTTGGCCTTTTCAATAAAATCCAGAAGTTCCCGGAGTTCATCCTGAAAATGGATGTCAATGAGGGCGACATCTCCTTCAAAGCTCCCCATGACCTCCCCGACAATTTTGGTAACATCCCTGACCGGCACCTGATCACCGAATTTCTTACGGATACTGTCAATCCGCTCTTCAAGGGCGACGATATTGGAACACATAACTTTCCCCTTGCTCCTTGCTGATTGAGGATTTTTTATCCCTGTAGCCTAACAAGGAGTTCTTAATAGCCGGTTAAATCTGCGGTTTTGGACTTAAGGCCTACCCCTCTATGTCGGGAAGTTGCCGTCGGGTCGCCAGCTCTGTTGTCAGTTTTTTTGCAATTTCTGGCGACATATCGGACAGGATAGCGCCCACATTCTTTTCTTTCATTTTTTCCACAATACGGATCAGAATATCCATATCCAGTTTGTCAAAGATGCGCGCTGCATCCTTGGACTTCATGGACGAATATGTTTTCACAAGCATATCGAGCTGGGCCTGCTCGCGTTCATCATGAATTTTCAGCAACCCTTCGATGCGGCTTTCAATTTTTTTCAGGGACGCGATTTTTTCATCAATGCGGTTTTCTGTAGCCTTCAACAGCTTCTCCCGCATATCCAGCTCCCGGGACCGGCGTTCAAGCTCTTCACGTCGTTCGGCAAGATCCTGCAAAATCTGAACTTCGGAGCGGCTCCAGACAGCAGGATAGCCCGCCTCATCTGTCATCGCGTCCACAGCCCCGCCCGTTGCGGCCTCAGCCGGGGACGATTTGTTTTCTGTGGGGGGGAGTTGAGTTTCACTCGACGCAGTCTGGTCCCCGGCTGTGGGTGTTACTGCCTCAAGGGTGCCGGCCTGCGGTTCAACATTCTCAGCATCCTGGGCCATCGACGTTTCGATGCCCACGGCAAGGTCATAGACCCGGATGCCAAAAAACATCACCAGAACCACAATCATCAAAGGCAACAATCTGAACCCACGCATCTTAAAGTTTTTCCTTCCGTTCCCGCGATATGCTCTCGCTATATGCTCTTGCTCTATGCTCTTGCTCTATGCTCTCTGGCAAGTTAACGAACATTTCTTAATGTTTTCAGAATGTCATTTTCCGGTTTTGGGTTTTTCTCTTCTTCCGGTTCCTGCATCTGATCCACGGCCGTACGTCCCTGAGCCAGCCCCTGCTCCAGACGGTCCGCCAGCGCCGTGCCCACATCGGTCATCACCGACAGTTCATCTGCAATACGTCGCGCCTTACCCAAAAGTTCACTCAGACGGGCTTCCTCCTCGCCAAAGGAAGATTTAAGGGTGGCGATGCTTTCCTGGGCCCGGGCCGTGGTCTCATTAAGCTGGCGCACTACCGCTGCCATTTCCTGCTGGGCGCCCCGAAATCTTTTCAGACGATTGTTGAGGATAACGCTGTAGACGATCAGTACGGCCAGAAGTAACAGCACCGCGGCATCAATGACCAGTTCCAGCCCCATCTTCTTATCCTCCTGCCATATGGCGTTTGATCTGATGAATTTTGACCGCTACATACCGCCCCATGCGCCCAATCTTGCCACGCATCATCGGCACGCCGGAACAGCGGATGTCAATATCCCCGTCCGGGACGGCATTCAATAGAAGTGTCTGCCCGACTTCCAGGCCCAGAACCTCGCCCAGGGTCATGGTTTGTTCGTCCAGAACGGCTTCCAAAGACACATCGGTCTGCAAAAGTTCGCTGGCCAAGTGATTTTCCCAGATGGTATCCCGGCCGAATTTCTCCCCCATATAACGCTGTAACAGCAGTTCGCGCACGGGTTCAATGGTGGCATAGGGCAGCACCATTTCCAGACGGCCGCCCCGGTCTTCCATATCCGCCCGCATTTTAATCAACAACGCCGCATTGCTGGGTTGGGCAATGGTGGCAAAACGCGGGTTGGTTTCCAACCGGTCAAGCGTAAACGTTACCGCGCTCAACGGCTCAAAAGCCGCGCACAGGTCTTTGAGTATCACCTGCAGCATCTGTTCCACCAGCGTATGCTCAATGGTGGTGTAGGGCCGCCCTTCGATCCGCATGGGCGCCGTCCCCCGCCGCCCCCCCAACAGGGCATCCACCACGGAATAGATCAGATTGCTGTCAATGGTGATCAGGCCGTAATTATCCCATTCCTTGGCTTTGAAAACCGCCAGCATCGCCGGCAGTGGAATGGAGTTCAGATAATCGCCAAACCGAATCGAAGTCATGTTATCGATGGACACCTCGAAATTGTCCGACGTAAAATTCCTGAGCGACGTAGACATCATCCGCACATAGCGGTCAAAAATGATGTCCAGCATGGGCAGGCGTTCATAGGCCACAAGACCGCTGTTGATCAGCGCCTGAATACCGGATTTTGTGGTGTCATCATCGTCGTCGCCGTCAAAGCCGAGAAGACTGTCGATCTCATCCTGATCCAGAACCCGGTCCGCCCCCATGGCGGCAGCCATATCTGTCTCGTCATCATCAAAGCCATCTTCGCCGGCTTCCGCGGCGGCCATCGCCTCCCATTCGGCGGCAACGGCATCATTGTCAATCTCGTCTTCAGCCATGACTTCAGCTATCCGTTGATCAGAATTTCCTTAAAAAGCACGTCATGAACGCGAGTGGGGTATACGGCTTCATTGACTCGGATCAGCAACTCTTCCTTGAGGCGGAACATACCCGCCGATCCGTTCAGATCCTCAACCCGCAATTCCCTCAGATAAACCTGAAAATTATCAATGATCCGGGGCAGTTTCTGCTGCAAATCCTCCAGTGAGCTTTGTTTGTCCACTTCAAGAGAAATGGTCAGCTTAAGATAGCTCGGCTTCCCCCCTGCGGTATTCAGATTAACCAGCATAGGATCCAGATCAAGAAACAGCAATTCTGTGGGTTCGTTGGCTTTCGCCACCGCCAGGGCCGCTTGCTCTTCCCCGGCCGCGGCATCATTGCCGTCTTCACCGCCAAGCAGCATCAGAGCAAGGCTTCCCCCCCCCAGAAGAAGCAGCGCCGGCAAAACAATAAACAGCACGATCTTCTTGCCGCTGATTTTCTTTCGTTCCAGCCCCTCGGCAAGGTCTTCATCATTTATTTCATCACTCATGCGCTATTTGACGTCCCTTAAAGATCTGCAGAATACGGTGCTTTTGCCCAACTTATCGTTTGATAGTTAATAACTCGTTAGGATATGTCCCAGGATATGCCCCTATCGGGACTTGACCGCTTTTTTCCGCTGCTTCGTCCCTTGCGCATATGGTTAACACATTATGGTTAACGCCGTGTGTCTAACATACCAGTAAGTGCCCCGGCCAGCAAGTAATCCGGATTGCAACAAAGATATGTTCTCCCCCAGAACCAGGCCAGAACCATAAATGCGGAAATTCCTGCCCGGCAAACTCTGCCAATTCTCCTGGGACCCTCGCCCATAAACACCCTATCCCTTTGTTTTATATAGATAAAAGAATCTGGCACACTCCCTGCATGTAAAACGGCGAAACAGGTGACTGGCTAGAAGGAGCCAAGACATGGACACAAATATTTATGTTGCTTTATCCCATCAGGTCGCCATGCGCCGACAGATGGATATTATCGCCAACAATGTTGCCAATATGAACACCACCGCTTTCAAAAGGGAATCGGTGATGTTCCGCGAATATGTCAATGACGTAAAAGGGGCATTGCCCCATTCCCTGCGTAATGTGGCCTTTGTCCAGGATTATGGAATTTCCCGCGAAATGAGTGATGGGGAATACCAGACCACAGGGAATCCCTTTGACGTCGCCATCAGCGGTAAGGGCCTGTTCAAGGTACAGCGGGACAACGGTGACATCGCCTATACCCGCAATGGCCGGCTGGCCCTGGCCGAAGACGGCACCATTGTCCTGTCCACCGGACAACCCATCCTCGATGCGGACGACAATACCATTCAGCTTCCCTCCCCGGCCTATTTCAGCGGAATCGAATTTGCCAATGATGGGACCATCTGGTCCAAGGAAAACGGTATCATCGGCAAACTGGCCATGGTGACCTTTGAGGACACATCAAAATTGAACAAAATCGGGGATAACTTGTTCATCACCGATCAACCCCCCATTGAAGACCCCGATTCCCGGCTGCTTCAGGGGGTAACCGAAAGCTCCAATGTCCAGCCGATTGTGGAAATTACCAAAATGATCAATGTCACCCGCTCCTATATCCAGATGGCCAAGATGATCGAGGATGTCCAGAATTCCCAGAATCAGGCCATCAACCGGCTGACACGACTTGGCTAACAGGGATCAGAAAACAGGAAAAAGATCATGAAAGCACTCAGTATCGCAGCAACCGGCATGTTGGCCCAGCAGCTTAATGTGGAAGTTATTTCCAACAACATCGCCAATATGAACACCACAGGCTTTAAACGTCAGCGGGCAGAATTTCAGGATCTTCTGTATCAGAATATCGAACGGGTGGGCGCCGCCTCTTCCAATGCCGGGAATATTGTGCCCAGCGGGATTCAGATCGGTGTGGGCGTGAAGGCCGGCGGCGTATACCGCATTACCGAACAGGGCGAACTGGTCAACACCGACACCCCTTTTGACATGGCCATCAACGGCAGCGGTTATTTCCGCATCCAGCTGCCCGATGGCCAGGATGCCTATACCCGGGCCGGTTCTTTTCAGCTAAGCCCTCAGGGCCAACTGGTCACCCCCGAGGGGTATGTGGTCTCCCCCGGCATTACCATCCCGCAGGACGCTATTGACATTTCCATCAACCCCGAAGGCGAGGTTCAGGTCAAACTGGCCGGACAGATCGACCCACAGGTGGTCGGACAGCTGGAACTGGCCATATTCCCGAACCCGGCCGGTCTTGAAGCCACCGGGCAGAATCTGTTCCTGGAAACACCGGCCTCCGGCGCCGCCAATGTGGGCACCCCCAATGAAGCCGGTTTCGGGGCCATTATCCAAGGGTTTCTGGAAACCTCCAACGTCAACTCGGTGAGCGAGATCACCTCCCTGATCACCGCCCAGCGGGCGTATGAAATGAATTCCAAGGTGATCAGCTCCGCCGATGAAATGATGAGCGTCACATCAAATCTGAGATAAGGGTAAAACACGCCATGACCCGAATTAAATATATCTGCGCCGGCCTCCTGTGTACCCTGGTCTGGATGACCGGGTTTCCCGCAGCTCCGGCTTATTCGGCGAGGGCGGACATTGCCGAAATCAAATCCGAAGCCCAGGTCGATGACAATGTCATCACCCTGGGGGATCTGTTCGATAACCTTGATCAAAAACAGAACCTCTGGGTGATGGACGCCCCTCTGCCGGGCCGCAAAACCTATGTCCCCGCCAGCTATCTTGTGCAATTAACCCGCCAGCACGGCATTTACTGGCGCAACCCCCGCGCTGTGCGGCAGGTTGTGGTCACCCGGACCGGCACGCTTGTGGAGCCGGCCGAACTCAAAACCCTGATCCAGGAGCAAGTCATCCGCCAGCATGCGGACCGCAACCGCCAGGTCAGCCTGTATGGCATGGGGCAGAAAATTGTCCTGCCGCTGGGTTATGACATCCAGGATCTGCGTCTCAGCCGGCTGGACATTGACGGCGGCAGTGGCAAATTTACCGCCGTTATCGAATACCCCGCGGGCAACAACACCTATCGTGAAACCCGCCTTCATGGCCGGCTGGAAGAAGTCACCCGTGTTCCGGCCCTGCGCAACGCCGTTCATCCCGGCGCGCCGATCACCCGTCGGGATATCACCTGGATTACCGTGCCAGCCATCATGGTGCGCAAGAATGTGGTGACCAGCCTGGATGATCTGATCGGCATGACCCCACGGCGGCCGCTCAAGGCTGAAAACATGATTCGGGTTTCCGATCTCAAGCGCCCGGAAATTGTCGAGCGGGGCAAATTGGTGAATATCACCTATGCCACCGCCAAAATGACCTTAACTGTTTTGGGAAAAGCTATTGAAAGCGGTGGCAAGGGCGATGTGATTCAGGTGATGAATACCGCCTCCCGCAAAACAATCGACGCCGTTGTGACCGGGCCTGCCGAAGTTCATGTCATTGCTGCGGGCAGCAATCTGGCGGCGCTGACCGGAAAATAAGACCGGACCATAAAACCGGAAGATGAAGGAAATTCTGATGTTGAAAAGTCTTGTGAAAATTTGCGGATCATATTCCGGGCCGTACCGGAAGAGAATTTTTGCGCGGGGCGCCTTGATGCTGTTGTCCAGCTTCGCCCTGGCGGGCTGTGGTGCCGTGGACCGTATCGCCAGCATCGGCAAGGCCCCGGACCTGGCCCCTATTGAGGCAGATTCCGTGGTGCCACAAAATGCACCGCCGGAAAAACAGGTGGTGGTCTACCGCCACCCCCCGGCCCCCTATGCCGCCACATCGCACCCCAACGCCAACAGAAACAATTCCCTGTGGAAGATCGGTGCCAAACATTTCTTCAAAGACCAGCGAGCCAGCCAGATCGGTGACATCCTGACCGTCAACATCACCATTAATGACGAAGCCACCATCAATAACAGCACAACCCGCAAACGAACCAATTCGGACAAGGCCAACTCAACCAATTTCCTGGGCCTGGAAAGCAAGCTTGGCGACGTTCTACCCGATGCGGTCGATCCGGCCTCGCTGGTGGACATGGGCAGCACCACCAGCAACTCCGGTTCCGGCACCGTGGACCGCAAGGAAGAAATCAAGCTCACCGTGGCGGCGGTCGTGACCCAGATCTTGCCCAATGGCAACCTCGTCATCCAGGGCCGTCAGGAGGTGCGGGTAAATTTTGAAGTGCGCGAACTGACCATTATGGGGGTGGTCCGGCCGGAAGACATCAGTTCCACCAACACCATCCAGCACACCCAGATTGCCGAGGCCCGGATTTCCTATGGCGGTCGGGGACAGTTGACCGATGTGCAACAACCCCGCTACGGCACACAACTGTTTGACATTCTGTTTCCCTTCTAGAGTGAATTGTGAATAGGGCAAGAAAATATTTGTGTCTGCTGAGCTTCAGCATATTTCATCGTCAAAAAGGCCGCCCCAGAAAAGGGCGGCCTTTTTTGTATCGTACAAGAACGGCTTCAGGATGACTTTTGCGGATAAAGCCAGCCTTTAAACAGGGTGGTGAGCCGGGGCATGATCACGTAGGTCATCAACAGAATCTGGAAAACACACTGCACGACAATCTTGACCTCTACCGGCCAGTGACCGGCCAGCGGCGCCAGCAGCGTATTGACCAGCAATACCAAAGCAACAACTGTGGGAATCATAATCACCACCATTTTCCAGCGCGGCGGCGGTGCCGCTTCGGGCACTTCCGCATAAGGAAACCAGAACTCAAAGCCCGTGGCTTTGGCGATTTCCGTTTCCCCTTCCACAAGGTCCTCATCCCTAAGGCGTTGCAGAAACGCGGCGCGCACCGGGGATTGTTCCCAGGCCTGCTGATGTTCATGGCTGTCGAAATGCAGCATAAAAACATAACGGCCGCCGGTGGTCACACTGGGGCGGAAAATGCTTAAATTCTGATGGCCCATAAACTCCCGGGCCGCCAGGGACACCTCCTTCGCCCAGCGTTCATACGCCTTTTCCCGCCCGGGCTTGACCTTGCGGGAAATGGTGACCGTCACCGGTTCATTGTCCTGCTCGGGGCAAATTTCAGGGGTTTTGAGTGCTTCTGCGTACATATTCCGACCTTTAGGACTTGTCTTATAAAAAGGTAAGCCATGCACACAGGAAAGACCAGATGCCTGTTACGGCAGTCTGCTATGCACTCAATGCAGATCAAATGGCAGATCAAATACGCCGACCACAAGCAAAAAAACCGCCACCCTATTAACCCTATTAAAAGGAAAGCGGCTATGACGGCACAGGGGGAAACGTCATCGAGAGCCCCCGCCTATGTCTTTCCCTGTTATATTTTTTTCTTCAAGGCTTTTGACAAAGTCTTCCAGAGAATTCTGAACCGTTTCTGCCTTTTCGGGCTTAAGGTCAGGCGAAGACGTATTTTTTTCCAGGTAAACAATTTTCAACCTATCCACCTGGGCGGTAATCGCCTCATATAATTTGGGAAGATCAACCGGCTTACTGACATAACCGTTCATGCCAACCTTCAGATACACATCACGGTCCCCGGCCATGGCGTTCGCCGTCAAAGCAATGATCGGCACGTCTCTGTTTTCCCCATCCATCGTCCGGATGGCGCGCACCGCCTCAACCCCATCCATCTCAGGCATGTGAATATCCATCAGCACAAGATCAACCTGTTCCTGCTGCAAAGCTCTCACCGCCTCATGCCCGTTCGTCGCATAATGGAGACGAACCTTCGGCACCTTCAACATGGATTCAATCACGGCTCTGTTAATGCTGTTGTCCTCGGCAATCAAAATGGAAACCGGCGCCTCTGCCACAAGCCGTATTTTTTTCCCAATGTCCTTATTGACCCCATATCCAGGGGCTTTGATAATCTTTGTCTGCGGCGTTTTGGCAAGACGGAGCGTAAACCAGAAATTTGTTCCCTTGCCAGGAACGCTGGTCACATCTATCTCCCCATCCATCAATTCCACCAGTTCCCGGCAAATAGACAGCCCTAATCCCGTACCGCCATATTTCCGGGTCGTGGACGCATCCGCCTGATTGAACTTGTCAAACAGGAAGTGTTTCTTTTCCACATCAAACCCGATGCCCGTGTCCTGAACTTCGAAACGCAACAGTCCATATTCTTTATTTTCTGACAGCAAAGTCACCCGAACCAGAATGCTGCCTTTTTCGGTAAATTTCAGAGCATTGCTGATCAGGTTATGCAACAACTGCCGCAGGCGAACCGGATCACCCTTCCAGATATCCTCAAGCTGGTCGTCAATCAGCACCTTAAAGGTTAGCCCCTTTTCCCGGATTTTCGGTTCCCACAGATTGGAAATGCCCTCCAACGCCTCCCGCAGGCTGAATTCTATGGACTCCAGCTCAATCTTCCCCGCTTCGATTTTGGTCAGGTCCAGAAGATCATTCAGCATCCGCAGCAGGGAAAGGCCTGAATCCCGCGCCGTTTTAAGATATTCCCGTTGCTGTCGGGTCATGTCCGTATCCAGCAGCAAGGAAATCATGCCCAGCATGCCGTTCATAGGCGTGCGTATTTCATGGCTCATGGCGGCCAGGAAGTCAGTCTTGGCCTTATTGGCCTTTTCCGCCTCAAAGCGGGAGCGGAGATTCTCCTCAAACACCTTCTCATAAGCCGCCTGTTTGGCGCTAAGCTGTTTCTGTGTGGCTTTCAGTTCAGCAATATGCTTTTTTAATTCCTTCTCGTGCGCTTCGGCCAACGCCTTGCCTTTGAGGGCTTCGTCCGCCAGGATCTGGTTCAGGATCTTCAGTTTCACGGAATGGCGGATATTGTTTTCAATACTGCGGGCGAGAATATTGACGAAAATCGTATAAAACGACACCATGCTGGCCATTTCGGTGTGTCCCGCGACAACCAGATACAGGATCAACGCCATCAATGGCGGCAGATTGAAGGCCGTATAGGCCTTAACATAAGAAGCCGAGGATACCAGCGCCCCCGCCGTCATCCCGGATATGACAAAAACAATAATCAGAATATCTTCATATTGAATGGCCTGAAACAAGAGCCCCACAGTACTGGCCCAGACGAGCCCCATGAGGAAGGTTCCGGACAAAAAAATCCTCAGCCATTTGCCCGGAGACTTTTCCCAATCGCTTTTCCTGAATCTGTACCATGACAGAAAACGATAGGCGCTGACCAGATACACCCCCGCATACCATAATTCCATATATTTTTCGAAAGGCGGCTTGTGCATAGCCAGAAACAGGAAAGTGGCAATCAGGATATTGCTGAACGCAATCAACACAATATGTTTGTAAAGAAGCCCCACCTGCTCGATTTGAAAAGCGCGCCGCAGATCATGTGGCGTCACGTCCTTAAGATATGACGTTTCCGGATAATGATCTTGCACTGTGGCAACGGTCCTAGACAAACGGGTCGACTCCCATAGATATTCCTCGGAGATATTGCTCGGGATACGCTATTTCGTTTTTCTTAAATTTCCGATAATACGTGCAACCGGAAAACAGAAAAATCGCCGGAATATCCTGCCCTTATACCACAACAAAAAAGCCGCTCAAAGGAGCGGCTTTCCCAGAAGAAAATATCTTAATTAGCGGGAGTAGAACTCGACGATCAGGTTCGGTTCCATCTGCACCGGATAGGGAATTTCATCCAGTGCCGGCTGACGCAGGAAGGTCACCTTGCACGGGTCCTCCACCTGGATATAATCCGGAATGTCACGCTCGGCAGACTCCTGGGCCTGAAGCACCATCGGAATGTTGCGGGATTTTTCCCGAATTTCGATCACGTCACCGGGTTTAACCTGATAGCTGGGAATATTCACTTTTTTGCCATTCACCAGCACATGGCCGTGGTTCACGAACTGACGGGCCGCAAAAACAGTCGGCACAAATTTGGCCCGGTAGACCACCGCGTCCAGACGCCGCTCCAGCAGGCCGACCAGGATTTCCCCGGTATCGCCGCGCCGACGGTCGGCTTCTTTATAAATGCGTTTGAACTGTTTTTCCGTGATATTGCCGTAATACCCTTTCAGCTTCTGCTTGGCGCGCAGCTGAATGCCGAAGTCGGACAGTTTACCACGCCGGTTCTGACCATGCTGGCCCGGGCCATATTCACGAGAATTGACGGGAGATTTCGGACGCCCCCAGATGTTTTCGCCCATCCGGCGGTCAATTTTATATTTGGCCTGAATACGTTTTGTCATCTTTCGAATCGCTTCTGTTAAGAGTTGAAAGTCAGCGCCATAACCCGGTTTTCCAACCATCTAAGACGTTTCGGAAAACGGACTATGCAACCCGGGACCTTCCCCCGGGTCATTCGCAATGGCCGGACTATACGCAACTGAAAGAACCTGTCAATAAAAAAGCCTGGAAACCTGGTTTTTTATGCCACAGCGGCCCGAAAATTAAAGGCGCGCCATTCCCATGTGTCCATCATGATGGATCATACTCCGAAGAAGGCCGCGGCGCCTTGTTTTATTCTTTTTCGGTATTTCCGTCTGTTTCTCGCGCTGCTTTTTCCTGTTGCCAGCCCGCCCCTCCCATGGTGGCAAGCGCGCGGATCACGCCCCGGAGAGTGCTGACCTCCTGATGGGTGAAACGGGCCCGGGACAGCATGTTGCGCAGATTACGGATCATCACCGGCCGGCGTTCCTCATGGCGCAAATACCCGCTTTTCATCAGTTCGCTTTCCAGATGATCAAACAGTCCTTGCATCTCCTCACCCGTGGCCGGCCGGGTGTCCAGCTCGGGAATATATTCTGCCGGCGTCTCGTCCCCCGCCTGAAACCATTCATAGGCCACCAGGACCACCGCCTGCGCCAGATTAAGACTGGCAAAGGCCGGATTAAGCGGCACCGATACAATCGCGGCGCAAGGCGCCACATCTTCGTTTTTAAGCCCTGCCTTTTCCGGACCAAACAACACCCCAACCTTGTGCCCCTGACTTACCTGCCGGCGCATCAGGTCAGCGCATCTGCGCGGCGTAATCACGGATTTTTTCATGTCCCGCGACCGCGCCGTGGTGGCATAGACATGATGCAGATCGGCGGTCGCCTCGGCTGTAGTGGCGTAAATGCGGGCATTGTCCAGCACCACATCTGCACCGGCCGCCGCCGGCCAGGCCGCCGGGTTAGGCCAGCCATCACGCGGTGCCACCAGTCTAAGATCGGTCAGGCCGAAATTATACATGGCGCGTACTGCCTTGCCGATATTTTCGCCAAGCTGCGGCCCCACCAGAATAATTGCCGGACCGTTATCATGAAGGATTGCGGGTTGTGTATGGTCTGTGCCTGCCATGGGTTTTCTGACTGCTCACCTTATTCAATTCTGATCCAGGTGGATTTGGCCGCCCCCAGCAAATCGCCATTATGATCAAAAATGGCCGCGCCTGAGAACAGCTTGCGACCGTCGCGGCGGATCGGCCAACTGGTCACAATATAATCCTGTGCCACGGTAACCTCTTTTAACAGCGCCAGATGCTGCCGGCCAATCAGGGCTTTTTCACCGGGTTCAAAAATTGCCCAGGCCGACGGACAATCCAGCACCGCCGCCATCTGTAAGGTGGACACCGTTTCGCCCTCATCGGCCAGATACAGAGACGGTCGCCAAACACAGGCCAGAAGCCCGTCCTTGCGTCCCGCCACCGGTCCGGACATCAAATGCGGGGCGTCACGGGGATCCCGCCGATCGCCGCAGACATAACAGTCGCGGAACGGATTATAGCCCGGAAACACACAGGCTTTTTCCGCCGCCAGGGCCTCTTCATAAGTGACTCCCGGGGGGATGTCCTTCAGCACCGCATCAAGATCATAAGGTTTTCCCTCCACCAAAAGCGTATCGTCCTGATGGAGGCGGGACATACCATCCTGTCGGGAAAGACTGAGCGGGACATCCATGGGGATCGGTTTATACAGGCTCACTTCCGCCGCCATGGGGTACTCCTGCCCCAAAGCCTGAAGCGCAAGGCCAATGCAATAGCCCCCATTGGCACCAAATGGCGGTCCCTGGAACCGTTTGTCGATGGTGATCCGTTGTATCATCTGGACTTATTTCCGTTCCCATGTGGTGCCATCCGGGCCATCCTTGAGGATCACCCCCTGCGCCGCAAGTTCGTCCCGAATCCGGTCAGCCGTGACAAAATCCTTTCTCTTTTTGGCCTCTGCGCGTTCATCAATCTTACGCTGAATGCTGTCTGGACCGTATATAACTTCATCCCGGACTGACATCCCAAATTTTACTTCAAATGCATTCCTTCGGAACCAGTCTCCATCCTGCAGAACACCAAATAGGTTGGCCGCCGCTTTTAGTTCTACTACCCTGTTTTCCTTGGCTAGCTTATTTAGAACCGCAATGGCTTTCGGGGTATTAAGATCATCTCTGAGCGCCTCCAGAAAGTCTTCCGGAATATCTTCTTCCGTGGCCTCGACCCCTTCGGTCAGGCGGTACCAGCGGTCAAGCTGTTTCTTCGCCTGGTCCAGGCCGTCGCGGCTGAAATCCAGTGGCTGGCGATAATGGGCGCTGAGCAAAGCGAGGCGAATGGCCTCTCCCCGCACGCCTTCTTCCAAAAGCTCATGCACGGTAATAAAGTTGCCCAGCGACTTGGACATTTTTTCGCCCTCGACCGTGAGATAGCCGTTATGCACCCAGTAACGCGCCAGCGCCGCCCCGCCATGAGCACAGCGGCTTTGGGCGATTTCATTTTCATGATGCGGAAAAATCAGATCCAGTCCGCCACCGTGAATGTCAATGGTTTCCCCCAAGGTATCTTCAATCATGCAGGAACATTCCAGATGCCAGCCGGGCCGTCCCCGTCCCCAGGGACTGTCCCAGCCAGGCTGATCGGCGCGGCTGGGTTTCCACAAGACAAAATCGGATGCATCTTTTTTATAAGGCGCCACTTCCACCCGGGCGCCGGCGATCATCTCTTCGCGGTTGCGGCCGGACAGTTCGCCGTAATTTTCCATACTTGGCACATGAAACAGCACATGGCCATCCGCCACATAGGCATGCCCCTTGTTGATCAGGGTCTCGATCATGGCGATCATCTGCGGGATATAGTCGGTGGCCCGGGGTCTAAGATCCGGTAATTCGGCATTCAGCGCCCCCATATCCTCCTCATAAATACGGGTATATTTGGTGGTAATGGCCGAAATATCCTCACCCGTTTCCTGGCTTGCGGTGATGATCTTGTCGTCAATATCGGTGATGTTGCGGGCGTAAGTGACTTTCGGAAAGTCATGACGCAACAGCCGGGCCAGAAGATCGAACACCACCACCGGGCGCGCATTGCCCACATGGGCGTAGTTATAGACCGTAGGCCCGCAAACATACATTTTCACATGATCCGGATCCAGCGGCACAAAGTCTTCTTTCTTTTTGGTCAGCGTATTGAACAGTTTCATGCCGTCTCCCCCAAAAGCCGGGCGCGCACCTTTTCCCGCCCGATGAGCGGCAACAGCGCCCCCATTTCCGGGCCCTGGTCAAGCCCCGTTATCGCCTGACGAAGCGGCAGGAACAGAGCCTTCCCCTTGGCCCCCGTGGCGTCTTTCACGGCTGTGGTCCAACTTTTCCAGGTGCCCTCGTCCCAGTCTCCTTCCGGCAGCAGTTCTGCCGCCCGCGCGGTAAAGGCCGGGTCCTCGATTTTTGGACGAACCGGCCCCTCTACCAGCGCCCGCCAATCCTTCACATCCCGCAGTTTTTTCAGATTGGGACGCACCGTCAGCCAGAACGCCTCACTGACCCCGGTCATTTCCGGCCGGTTCTTCACCTCATCATAGCTGGTGTCGTGCAAAATCTTGGCATTCAAGACATCCAGGTCATGCGGATCGAATTTCGCCGAAGATCGGCTGTATTTACCAAAGTCAAAACTTTCCACCAGCGGCTCCAGGCGGCGAAACGGTTCAATCGGGTCCGACGATCCCAGCCGCGCCAGCAGGCTGTTGATCGCCATGGGTTCGTACCCGTCTTCCTCACGATAGGCTTGGATGCTGGCGCTGCCAAGCCGTTTGGAGAGCCCCTCCCCGCCCTTTCCGGTGAGCAGCGAGAAATGGGCATAGGCGGGCACCTTGCCGCCCAGGGCCTCAAAAATCTGCGCCTGAACCGCGCTGTTGGTGGCGTGATCCTCACCACGCATGATATGGGTGATGCCAAAATCAATATCATCCACCACCGAAGGCAGTGTATAGAGATAAGACCCGTCCTCACGGATCAGGATAGGATCACTCACTGCGGCGAGATCAAAACTCAAATGCCCCTTCACCAAATCGTCCCATTCTATGCGGGCCGGAAGCTCCAGCCTGAAGCGCCAGTGGGGCTTGCGTCCTTCCGCCTCATACGCCTTAATCTGTTCCGGCGTGAGGTTCAGCGCTGCCCGGTCGTAAACCGGTGGTTTGCCCTGTCCCAGCTGAATCTTGCGTTTAAGGTCCAGTTCCTGGGCCGTTTCATAACAAGGGTAAAGCCGGCCGGCGGCTTTCAGCTTTTCTACCGCCGCGTCATAACGGTCAAAACGGTCCGACTGCCGCACTGTTTCATCCCAATCTAGCCCCAGCCATGTGAGATCTTCCATAATTCCCCGGACATATTCCTCGCTGGAACGCGCAGTGTCCGTATCATCAAGACGCAGCATAAAGACGCCCTTCTGCTGTCGGGCAAACAGCCAGTTCACCAGCGCGGTGCGGATATTTCCCACATGAAGCCGGCCCGTTGGGCTCGGCGCGAAACGAACTTTTACCGTCATAAACTATCCCTGACCTTTGATCTTTGTGTCATGGCCGCATTTTCCGATCATACTCATACCGGGATTTATGATTTAATCAAAGAATTTTTCAACCGTTCACTTGGAACGAATGGAATGCGATTGACTCTCGTCTTCTGACTCTGAAGTGCGCATCATATGTGTCTCAGACTCTTTGTATCTCAGACCCTTTGTATCTCAGGCCCTTCGAATTTCAGAGCCAAAATGATGTACAATTCACTCTAGGCATCCAGATCGCGCAAACGGGCGTTGCGGTACCCATTGGTGATCGGATACCGGCGTTCCCGACCGAAACTGCGGCGGGTGATCTTGACTCCCGGCGGGGATTGGCGCCGTTTATATTCCGCCACATATAGCAGATGTTCGATGCGGGCCACCGTTTCCGCATCATGGCCCTTCTCAACAATCTCATGGAAGGCCATTTCCTTTTCCACCAGGCATGCCAGAATATCGTCCAGCACCTCATAAGGCGGTAGGCTGTCCTCGTCCTTCTGGTCCGGCCGCAGTTCCGCGCTTGGCGGTTTGGTAATGATATTTTCCGGAATGACCTGACCCGCCGGTCCCCGCGCTCCGCGGGGATGGTGTTCGTTGCGCCAGCGACTGAGCCCGAAAACGTCCATTTTGTAAATATCCTTGAGCACGGAATAACCGCCACACATATCGCCATACAGTGTGGCATATCCCACGGACATTTCCGACTTGTTCCCGGTGGTCAGCAGCATATGGCCAAATTTATTGCTGAGCGCCATCAGCGTCATACCGCGAATGCGGCTTTGCAGGTTTTCTTCGGTGCTGTCCGGTTCGGTTCCGGCAAAGGCCCCGGTCAACATTTGCGCCATGGCCTCCACGGCCGGCACAATGGGAATATTGTCAAGACGCGCCCCGATCATGGCCGCGCAGTCAGCCGCATCCAGCAGGCTTTCCTGACTGGTATATTGGGAGGGCATCATCACCAGATGCACCTTTTCCGCCCCCAGGGCATCCACCGCCACCACGGCGCTCAAGGCACTGTCAATGCCCCCGGACATCCCGATCACCACCCCGGGGAAACGGTTTTTTTCCACATAGTCCCGAAGCCCCAGCATCATGGCCTGATAAATATCCGCGTAACCTTCACCATAAGGGTGCACGTCGCTTTTTTCACACCCCCAGCCCGCTTCTGTGCGCTTCCAGGACAACACTTTCACCTGCTCTTGCCAGCACTGTCCCTGAAAAGCCAGATGATAATCCGCATTGAGGACAAAAGAGCCCCCGTCAAACACCAATTCGTCCTGTCCGCCTATCTGGTTCACATAAATCAGCGGCAGGCCGCTTTCCTTGACCCGGCGTACGGCGAGATTCAGACGTTCGTGATGTTTATCCGTTTCAAAGGGAGACCCGTTACTGACCACCAGAAGTTCCGCGCCGGTTTCGGCCAGACACTCAGTCACTTCCGGATACCACATGTCCTCGCAGACCAGCACCCCCAGACGCACCCCGCGAAAATTCACCGGTCCCTGCAAGGGGCCGGGCCGGAACACTCGCACTTCATCAAACACCCCGTAATTGGGCAAGTCATGTTTGTAGCGTATGGCGGCGATTTCTCCCCCGTCCAGCAGGATTAGGGCGTTGTACAACCGGCCATCATCCTCAGCCCAGCAACTGCCAATAAGCATGGCCGGTCCACCGTCACCAGTGACTTTGGCCAGACGACGGACTTTAGCCATCGCCTGGCGCTGGAAAACCGGTTTGAGGACAAGGTCATCCGGCGGATAGCCGATGAGTACCAGTTCACTGTAGACAACAAGATCTGCCCCCTCCTGCGCCGCCTTATCCCGGGCCTCGAGGATTTTCCGGGCATTGCCTTCAATATCTCCGACAGTGGGATTAAGCGTCGCCAGGGCGATCTTCAAGTTATTTGTCATGAACCTGACTCAACACCTTGATCAAGATACTTTTTTCAACTCCGCATTCCGGGCATCCCGTTCTTCTTTCAGGCTTTCGGCGATCAGGAAGGCCAGTTCCAGAGACTGGCTGGCGTTAAGCCGCGGATCACAATGGGTGTGATACCGGTCCGCCAGTTTTTCATCCGTAATCGCTTCCGCCCCGCCGATGCATTCGGTGACATTCTGACCGGTCATTTCAAAATGCACACCACCGGCATAGGTGCCTTCACCCTTATGCACCTTGAAGAAACTGCGCACTTCCTGCAATACCCGGTCAAAGGGGCGGGTTTTGAATCCACTGGTGGATTTGATGGTGTTGCCATGCATTGGGTCCGACGACCACACCACCGTGCGGCCTTCCTCCTTGATGCGCCGGATCACCGGCGGCAGTTTGTCTTCCACCTTGTCCGCGCCCATGCGACAGATCAGGGTGATGCGCCCGGCTTCATTGGACGGGTTGAGCTTGTCCAGGATGCGTATCAATTCATCAAGATCCGTGGTCGGTCCCACCTTGACACCAAGCGGATTTTCGATACCCGACAGAAACTCCACATGCGCCTCATCCAAAACCCGGGTCCGGTCTCCGATCCACAACATATGACCGGAGGTGTCATACCATTTCCCGGTGGTGCTGTCGGTGCGGGTCAACGCTTCTTCATACCACAGCAGCAATGCCTCATGGGATACATAGAAGTCCGTGCCCTGGAATTGCGGCAATTCAGCATTGACCCCACAGGCTTCCATGAATCTGAGCGCTTCGTCAATACGGTCCGCCATATCCTGATATCGTTCTGCTGCGGGGCTATTGCTGACAAAATCCAGATTCCACTGATGCACCTTGTGCAGGTTGGCAAAGCCCCCCTGGGCAAAGGCCCTGAGCAGGTTCAGAGTGGCCGCCGCCTGACTGTAGGCCCGGCTCATACGCCGGGGATCCGGGATACGGGCTTCGGGTGTAAAATCAATACCGTTGATGATATCGCCGCGGTAGCTGGGCAATTCCACCCCGTTCTGGACTTCCGTTGCGGCACTGCGCGGTTTCGCAAACTGGCCGGCCATACGCCCCACTTTTACCACCGGACAGGACGCCGCAAAAGTGAGCGCCACCGACATCTGCATCAAAACCCGGAACGTATCGCGAATGTTATTGGCGTGAAATTCCGCAAAACTTTCTGCACAGTCCCCCCCCTGCAACAAAAAAGCTTTGCCCGCGGCCACATCCGCAAGCTGGCTTTTCAGGCGCCGGGCCTCGCCGGCAAACACCAGCGGCGGAGAGTTCCGCAGTTCTTCTTCCACAGCCTCAAGCTCTCCCTGATCGGGATATTCCGGAACCTGCCGGATCGGCTTTGATCTCCAGCTGTCAGGTGTCCAGGTCTTCGTCATCACGTCATCCATTCACATTTAACTGTTACGATTTTGTCATCATTGCGCACCTAATGGCGGCGTTTTTAGATACGCCTGGGCCCATCATATAAGCCTCTTCCAGACTGAATACCAGAAGAAAGCTAGAAAACCCCTATTTTATTCCATTGCGCAGAACTGAAAAGAAATATTATTTCATCAGCACAAATTCTTCCGCGGAGGACGGATGAACCGCCACTGTGCTGTCAAACTGCGCCTTGGTGGCCCCGCATTTCAGCGCAATAGCCACCCCCTGAATGATTTCCGCCGCATCCGGTCCGATCATATGCGCCCCAATCACCTTATCCGTGCTTTTTTGCACAATCAACTTCATCAGGGAGCGTTCCTCCCGTCCCGGCAGGACATATTTCATGGCACGAAATTCCGAGCGGTACATCTCGATATCCTCACCGAACTTTTCCCGGGCCTCTTCTTCACCATATCCCACTGTGCCGATGGGCGGCTGCGAAAAAATCGCCGTCGGAATATAGTCATAATCCACCCTGGTGGGTGTTTTGTTGAACTGGGTCGCGGCCAGGGCCGCCCCTTCCTTGATCGCTACCGGAGTAAGCTGTACCCGGTCGATCACATCGCCCACGGCAAAAATATTGTCGATGTTGGTTCGATATTCCTCATCCACAATAATGGCGCCGTTTGGTTTCATCGCTACCCCCAGTTCCTCAAGCCCCAGATTTTCCACATTGGGGACCCGACCGGTGGCATACATGACAGCGCCAACCTCAAGAACAGACCCATCGGTAAGTTTCAGGCTCAAGCCGCGATCTGTCTTTTCGATTGCCGTTACATTGGTTTCAACGCGCACCTCCACGCCTTTTTTGCACATTTCCATATTCAGTTTATCACGAATTTCCCGGTCGAACCCCCGTAAAATCTGTTCCCCCCGATACAAAAGTGAGGTCTTGACACCCAGCCCGTTGAAAATGCCCGCAAATTCCACAGCAATATAACCTCCGCCCACCACGGCGATACGATCCGGCAATTCTTCAAGGTGAAACGCTTCGTTGGAGGTAATGGCATGCTCGATGCCGGGAATATCCGGCAATTGCGGCCGGGCTCCGGTGGCAATCAGAATCTTGTCTGCTGTTACCGTTATTGTGCCCTCAGCCCCCCTCAGTTCAATGGTGTGACGATCCACAAGCCGACCGCGGGCCTCAATCACCTCCACATTGTGGTTCTTGAGAGTATTCAGGTACAACCCGTTCAGCCGGTCGATTTCCTTATCCTTAGCCCGCACCAGTTCAGGCCAGTTGAATCTCACGCCGTCATGATGCCAGCCATATCCCGCAGCATCTGAAAAATGTCCTTTAAATTCAGAAGCATAAACAAATAGTTTTTTAGGTACACACCCCCGGATGACGCAAGTGCCGCCAACCCGGTAGTCTTCACACAAACCGACTTTGGCCCCATAACTGGCGGCCATGCGGCTGGCCCGCACCCCGCCGGAGCCAGCGCCTATAACAAAAAAATCATAATCAAACATCATATTGCGTCACTCTAAGTTTATCAGAAATATGATTATGACATCGTGTATAGCATGAAAATATCAAGTGACTGAGCGAAAGAATGCGGTATAGTCGGGAACAACTCTTTGTGAGCTTCTCTTGTTCGGACACATATAAAGGGGGATTTCCATGACCAGAAAACGCCTCACCTTGACCTCACTTCTGGGCGTTGTTGTTATAATTTTGGGCGTACTTCCGTATTTTTTCGGGGATAAGGCCCGTGAAACGCTGGAACAGCAGGCCGCTGTCATCTCCGACATCCCAGGATATGCCCTTGTCATCAAGGACTATGAACAAGGTTGGTTTACTTCCCATGTTGTTTTTAACTTCGGGTTTGACGCCCATACAATTGAAATTATGGAAGAATCCGAAGCCCAGAATGACGCTGAACGCGTTCTGCTGGATCTGCTCAAGGCGGGAGCGGATTTCGAGGCAACCGTGGCCCATGGCCCCGTCACCTTCCAAAATGGTCTGAACTTTGCCTTGCTGAGCCTTGAAGGCCGGCTCAAAGATATTGATTCCCAACTCTATCAGGATTTCCGGGAACTGGCCGGAGTGCCCAATTTTCTGAACTTCCATACTGTCATCGCGTATAACGGCGTAACCACCGCCGATGTAACAAGCCCTGCGTTCAAAGCCGCCCTTCCTACAAATCAGGAACAGCAAATCACCATTGAATCCGGCGGCCTGACCAGTCACACAACCGTCAATGCAGACGTCACTCATTACGTCACCGAGGCAAAAATCCCTCTGTTCAAATTCGAGGCGACCGAGGGCGGCATCATGTTGAAGGATATGTACCTGTCCATGCAAGCCGACAGACTAAATGATTATCTGTGGCTGGGACAGGGGGAAACAGAAATTGGTGAAATAACCGCTCTTGTCGCGGGTAAGAGTTCATTTTCTCTTAAAAACCTGAAAACCACCCATGAAATCAACCGCGAGAGTGATGACACCCTTCAGGCCAGTCTTAAAATGACCCTAAGCCAGGCGGGCGCGGGGGATAACAATGTAACCGACGGTATTCTTGATCTGACTTTCAATCGCCTGGATATTGACGGCTTAACCCGCTATGTCGAGGAAATCCAGGCCATCTCCCTGACGGAAGACGATCAGCCTCCCCTCACAGAAGAAGAAATTGCCCAGAAGACCATGGACATTATTTCCAGAACTGGTCTCCTTCTTGCGCAACGCTCCCCCGAAATGAGCATCAACAGCCTCAGATTCAAGTTTGGCGAGGGGAATTTCGCTGGTATCGGTACCGTTGCTCTCAAGGGCGAAGGATTGGAAAAGCTTGAAACCCTGAATGATCCACAGACCCTTCTGTCACGACTGGCCGTAGACCTTACTGCAGGATTTGATCAAGCCCTGGCTGAAGCCATCGTAACCATCGGCATGAAGCAGCAGATGGCGGGCACCGGTATCGACATGAGCCATCTTCCGGAAGAACAGCTACAACAGGCCGTCAACATCCAGACAACACTGATGTTGCAGACCTATGTGAATCAAGGACTTATCGTTGTTGATGAAGAAAACGGCCTCTATAACGCCCATATTGAAATCAAGAACGGCCAGCGGCTGATCAATGGCAAGTCACTGGATATTCCGCTGGGTCAGTAAGCCGTCCCGCAGAAATTATCCTCCCCTGGAAATTATCCGGCCCTCAGGCCGGCATCAGATCACAGGGGGCCGTCATACGGTACTGGTCGGATTGAAACGGATAAGTGCCGTGCCAGGTATAGGAGGGGAAGAATACCTGCATGCCCTCTTGGGGTTTGATGATTTTGCGGGGAAAGTTCCGGTCTCCCAGATCGAGATTGGCTTCCCCGAATTTGACCCAGCCGGACTTGTCCTGCTTCCCGTCGGCCCGTTTCACTTCATCCGGCAGGGAAACATAATACGGTCCGCTGACCCAGCCTTTGGGGTGCACGTGATTGGTATGAAACCCTTGGTTTTTCAGGCGGCAGGACCAGGACCCGCTAAACGTAATATCGCCGCTCAGACGCCGGACCACAGGATGGGCCGGGTCATCGGGCAATCCGGCCACATAACGCCGGGCCGCGTCGTATACGGCCTGCCTCAGTTTCCGGATCACCTCATGTTTTTCCTGGTACAGGCTGCCTACCGTCTGGGTCCCGCCGCGCAGAGTCTGGTCCAGGGGCTGGCGCTGGAAGACATGTTTTTCATTCAGAACCTCGGCCAGCGCCTCGTTAAATTCATCCAGCGACGCATATCCTTCTGGCACTTCGATTTCGATGCCGCGCACCAGACGATCATAGTCATTCAGCCAGAACTCCCGTTCGTCCTCTGTCAGGCGCCAGCACACACCCCGCAGCGCCCACATGAGCTGATCATCGGGGTCGATTTTTTCCGCCTCGTCAAGCTGCCGGTGGGCATAGTCCAGATCCCCTTCGGTGATCAACAACTTTGCATATTCGATATGAAACTTTTCCTGCCCCGGCTGTTTCGCCACACAGCGTTCATAATAGTCTTTGGCTTTATCCTTTTCCCCAACCAGAGCATACAGTTCCGCAAAAGCAAAGTCGATTTCAGGCGCATCCGGGAATCGTTGCCGTGCCTGCAGAAGCATTTGCTCCGTCCGGTCCGGCATGCCTGCCTGATTAAGAGCCGTTGCATAACTCAACGGCAGGTCCACCACATCCGGGCGTTGTTGCATGGCCCATTCATAGGATTGCAAAAACTGATCCTGCCTTTCGGCTTCCCAGAGAATGTTGTTTAATATCTTATGGCTTTCCAGATGAGCCGGATCCAGTTCCAGAATTTTCTGATACGCCTTGATCGCCTGCTCCACATCCCCTTCTTCATGAAACACTGCAGCAAGATTCTGCCAGCTCTCCTGCTGCCGGGGATTGCGTCTTAGAACCTCAAAAAAACACTTCTTGGCCTCATCAAGTCTTTTTTCATCCCGCAACAGACCACCCAGATTATGCAGGGCCTTCACATTGTTGGGGTTCAAGGAAACGGCTTTTTCAAACGCCTCAATGGCGTCATCCATCCGGGTCTGCTTTTTAAGGCACAGGCCCAAGGCGTTGTAATAACGGCTGTTCTTGGGATTGAGTTTCAGCGCCTGCTTCAGTTTCTTCAGAGCTTCCTCAAACCGCTCCAGCTTATACAAGGCCACCCCCCAATTGAACCACGCCTCCGCAAAACGGGGTTCCTGTTTCGTGGCTTTTTCATAATGGGGAAGAGCTTCCTCAAGCCGCCCCATATCCGCCAGAAGATTGGCATAGTTCCCCTCAACCGCCGGGTTTTTCGGATTCGCTTTCAGGGATTTTTTCAGAAAATCCTCTGCTGCGGCATAATCGCCCGCCTGCTTGCGAAAAAGTCCCAAAAAATGCAGGGCGTCCGGCTGAGCGGGGTGGGTCACGAGAATCTGCTTACAAAGCTGCTCCGCTTCAGCAACCCGCCCCGCCTTCTGGAATTGCAAAACAGTTTGCAGTTTTTGGTGTAGCGTATTTTGAAACATGCCTTCTTGTAACACAAGATAGCCCCAAAAAGAATTGATATAAATTAACTCTTTCGGGGGTTCCGAGGTCTTATTTCTAACTCACTCTACCGTTACCGATTTGGCAAGGTTGCGCGGCTGATCCACATCCGTGCCCTTGGCCACCGCGACATGATAAGACAACAACTGTACCGGAATCGCATAAAGCAGCGGGGTTACAAACTCATCAAGCATCGGCAGTGCAATTGTAGCTTCCGCCTCCTCGCTATCAGTTTTGGCCCCCTGTTCATCAGTGATAAAGATCACCCGGCCCTTTCGGGCAATAACTTCCTGCATGTTGGAAACGGTTTTTTCAAACAACCGGCCCGTGGGTGCAATTACAATAATCGGCACGTTTTCATCAATCAGGGCAATGGGACCGTGTTTCATTTCCCCAGCGGCATAGCCTTCGGCATGAATATAGGAAATTTCCTTGAGCTTCAGTGCCCCTTCCATGGCGATCGGATATTCCGGGCCGCGCCCCAGGTAAATCACGTCCCGCGCCTTGGCCACATCATCGGCCAGCGCCTGAATGGCTTCGTCATGGTTCAGCACCTCCGCCATGCGCGCCGGCACTTCGGTCAATGCCTGGCACAGGCGTTCTTCTTCCCCATGGTCAATCTGTCCGCGCGCCTTCGCCATGGCAATGGCCAGACAGGCGAGCACCGCCAGCTGACAGGTAAAGGCCTTGGTGGACGCCACACCCACCTCCGGCCCTGCATGGGTGTGAAGCACCACGTCGCTTTCCCGTTCCATGGAGCTTTGTGGCACGTTGACTATGCTGAGAATATGCTGACCCTGCGCCTGCGCATAACGCAGTGCGGCCAACGTGTCGGCCGTCTCCCCTGATTGGGAAATGAAAATGGCGAGCCCGCCTTTGGGCATGACCGCTTCCCGATAGCGGAATTCGGACGCGATATCCACCTCCACATTGAGCCGCGCCTTTTGTTCCAACCAGTATTTGGCCACCATGCCCGCATAATAGGAAGTGCCGCAGGCTATGATGGTTACCCGGTCGATGCCCGCAAGATCAAAGGGAAACTCCGGCAATGTAATCTTGCCCTGCAAGGGATCAATCAGTGTGCCCAAGGTCTGCCCGACCACGGTGGGCTGCTCATAAATTTCCTTGAGCATAAAATGGCGATAATTGCCCTTGTCAATCATGCCGCCGGAAATGGTCGCCATCGTAACAGGGCGAATCACTTCGCGCCCCGCTTCATCAAACAGGCGGGCGCCATTGCGGGTCAGTTCCACCCTGTCGCCTTCCTCCAGATAGGTGATTTTCCGGGTCAGGTGCGCCAGGGCAATGGCGTCGGAGCCTAGATACATTTCTCCCTCGCCATAACCCAACACCAGCGGGCTGCCGCGCCGGGCGCCGATCATCAGGTCCTCTTCGCCATCAAAGATCATGGCAAGTGCAAAAGCCCCTTCCAGGCGTTTCAAGGCCGCTTCTGCGGCGGCACGAGAATCAAGCCCCTGGTCCAGAAAACTGGTGATAAGATGGACAATGGTTTCCGTATCGGTTTCCGTTTCGAACTGATGCCCGGCGGCCGAGAGTTCTTCGCGCAAATCACGGAAGTTTTCGATAATGCCGTTATGGACAACGGCCACACGCGGGGTGGCGTGGGGATGAGCGTTCTGTTCCGTCGGCGCCCCGTGGGTGGCCCAGCGGGTGTGTCCAATACCGATCGTGCCCGGCAGCGGGATTTCCCGCAGGCGCTCTTCAAGATTGACCAATTTGCCCTGGGCCCGGCGACGGTCAATTTTTTTCCCATCATAAAGCGTGGCGATTCCAGCCGAATCATACCCCCGATACTCCAGCCGTTTCAGCCCCTCCATGATCCGGGGCACCACCTCCTCTTTGCCAATAATCCCGATAATTCCGCACATGGTTCTGTTCCTGCTGCTGCATTATTTTTTATGTTTTTGCTGTTTGCTCCGGAAGCGGGCCGCCCAGCCGCCCAGTTCCTTCTGTTCCGCCCGGGTTACCGCAAGGGCATCGCCGCTCACATTCCGGGTGACGACACTGCCGGCGCCGATAATGGCTCCCTCACCAATCACTACCGGGGCCACCAGCGACGTATTGGAACCAATAAAGGCTCCCTTGCCGATTTCCGTTCTGAACTTGTTGAACCCGTCATAATTGCAGGTAATGGTTCCAGCACCGATATTGGCCCCGGCCCCTACATGGGCATCCCCAATATAGGTCAGATGACTGACTTTGGCCCCTTCTTCGATAACGGATTTCTTGACCTCGACAAAATTCCCGATCTTGGCTTTTCGGCCAACGTCTGCTTTGGGCCGGAGCCGTGCAAATGGCCCCACAGAGGCCCCTTCACGCACGACCGCCCCTTCCAAATGGGAGAAGCTGTGGATGGTCACATTGTCCTCAACAACAACGCCCGGTCCGAAAAATACATTGGGGCCGATCACCACATCCTGCCCTATTTTCGTGTCATGGGAAAAATACACTGTGGCCGGGTCCAGAAGAGTTACCCCTTCGGCCATAAAATGATCCCGCATGCGGGCCTGAAAAATCGCTTCAGCTTCGGCCAGCTCTTTGCGGGAATTGATACCCATAACCTCCTCTTCGGGAGCCTCGACCACTGCGCAGGATTGTCCGCGTTGCCGCGCAATGGCAACAATATCTGTCAGATAATATTCCCCAGAGGCATTGGTGTTGCTGATTTGCTCCAGAAGATCAAATAACATCCGGCCATCCACTGCCATAATGCCGGAATTGCACAAGGTAATCTGCCGCTGTTCCGTTGTGGCATCCTTGTGCTCTATAATCGCTTCGAGCTCCCCGCTTTCGTTCAGCACAAGACGACCATAAGCCTTGGTATCCTGGGGCCGGAAACCCAACACAACAACGGCCGGCGCTTTCCCGTCCGTCCGAGTACGGGCAGCCACCATGGCCATCAGGGTATCTTCTGTCAGCATCGGCACATCACCATACAGAATCAGCACATTGCCCTGAAAATCTCCGAGCGCCTCCCGTGCCATCTGCACGGCATGCCCGGTACCCAGCTGCGGCTCCTGGACAACAATTTCCGCCTGATCACCTATGGTAGCCTGCACCTGATCCTTACCTGCCCCGACCACCACTATTTTTTTAACAGGATTCAGTGCCTCCAGACGATCCATAAGGTGCAGTAACATGGGGCGGTTGGCCAGAGGGTGAAGCACCTTATGCAGAGAGGATTTCATGCGGGTTCCCTTGCCCGCTGCCAGGATAACAACTGCCAGATCAGAAGAATTCATGACTTGTATTCTTTATTCCATTATATAGTACCAACACTGAGCTCAGGAAATCCGGATTGTTCCGGCATGGCATCCATCGCCCCGTTTTCGGGCACTTTGCCACAAGTTTCCTAAAATTTGTATAACTCAAATGTCTTATTCCATGGTTCAGAAGAAATGTCAGCGTTTAATGTCGATTTTATGTCAGAAAAACTATCCGCGGTGCTTTTTGATCTGGACGGCACATTGGTGGACAGTGCCCGGGATCTTACCCTGAGCTTAAATCATGTGCTGCGTCAAACGGGACGTCCCGAAGTTTCATTGGATGAAGTGCGCCATATGGTTGGACACGGCGCCCGGGCCCTGATCATGAAAGGCATGGAAAAAACCGGCGACGTACCGCCGGAGGAAGAAATTGATCAGCTTCAGGATATGTTTCTGGCCTATTATCAAGCCCACATGTCTGAGGAAACCGTTGTTTTTCCTGGTGTGCACGATGCGCTCAGCCGCCTTAAAAAAAATGGTATTGATCTGGCTATATGCACCAACAAATCAGAGCTCCTGACCCATAAACTGCTTGAGGAACTGGAACTTGCGCCATACTTCACCGCTGTCACCGGCGGCGACAGTTATCCGTTCAGGAAACCGGATCCCCGCACCCTGCTGGCAACCCTGGAAAAAATGGGTCAGTCTGCCGAGAAAGCGCTGATGGTGGGGGATTCCGCCAATGACATCGAGGCCGCCCGGGCGGCGGGTCTTCCCGTCATCGGGGTATCCTTCGGTTATACGCCAGTCCCGGTTCAGGACCTCAAACCGGATATAGTCATTGATCACTATAACGAATTTTTTCCCGCCCTATGCACAATTCATTCTAATGTTCCTGTCCCTTGAGCCGCCGCAGGGTTTTTGTCGCCAGATGTCGACTGAGCAGAAGCGGCGGCATCCGCAGAGCATGGGCGCGCAGATACAACAGCTTACAAGACAGCCAACACAGCAGTCCCTTGCGCGGGGCCAGAAGGGCTTCTGGCACCGCAACATCCATAAAGCGGCGCAGAACGGGCGGCGGCTCAGCACCTTGAAGAGCCTCAAAAGCCTGTTCCGGGATCCGGGTGTCCAGAAGCCGGGCGCAATATCGCAATGTATAATAAAGCGGACGGCTGAGACCAAGCTGTTCTGCGCGGCTGGTAAGCCGTTCCCAAAATCCGGGCATCGTCCCGAATTCAGTCAACATGTCATGCTGTTCCAGAAGGTTTCTCAAGGCACCCGCAATCTCACCGTCATGAAACAGATGCACACTGCTGTGCAGGACCATGTCTTCTGGCGCAAACACCCTCAGCCCCGGTTCGATCTCGCTGCTGGCCGCCCACATCCGGGAAATATCAGGGGCTAAACGACTGGTCAGTGGCAGGATGGTATGATGTACATCGGTACTCACGCCCCGGTCCGGGTGCCGCAGCGGGGGCAATTCATGGGCCCACTGCCGATAATATTTCTGGTCATATTCGTCTGTCACATGATGCACCCATCCGGCATCAAGCAACATTTTTTCCACCGTCTCCAGACGGTCGCGGGCCACCAGGATATCAATATCCGCACTCAAACGCCCCCGCGCCGCCTGCAAACCGCATTTGATATAGGCCACGCCCTTCAAGAGCAGAATATCTCCCCCATCATCAAACAGCGCCCGCTGGATGCGATTGACTTCCCAGACGATCTGTCGCTGGCACGCCTCGCTGACCAGCTTGGCAGATGTCAGCAGATCCTGCACCTTTGGCGGCAACAGCGACCATATCTCGGTTTTTTCGGCATCCGCCGCCAGACGGCCAGACAGGCTGTGAAGATGCGCAAGAAACAGGCAGGCGTTCCACTGAGCCGGGCTGAACTTCGGCATGTCTTGCGGGCGGGTCAGCGCACGCAGCAGGATATTGTTTTTAATGGCGGAAAACTGTGACATCGCCCCCTACTCCGGCACTTCACGATCCATGATCCGGTTCACCAGATCAACGCCGTCCTCTAAGGTGGGGTAAACAATTTCCCGAACTATGGACTGATCCACAATCCGGCCAATGGCCCGAAAGGCTTTTTCCCCAATATCCGCATAATTGGCCGAAGACAGTACAAGTTTAAAAAAGGCCATAGGCCGATTCATCGTCCGTATTTCAGGTTTGGCGGACGGGTCAAAGACCGGAAAAATCACCGCTTTTACCGGAGCTGGTTGCATCATATGCCGTAAGGAATCCTGGGGCGGACGCAAATAACATATGGTGCCTTTGGGGGTGCCTTCATATTCGGGGCTGAAACGCTCTGCTTCTCCCACCCAGGCCTTCATGACAGGGATCGCCTCATTTTTCAGGGAAATTGGCCGCGGATAAGGCACCAGTTCCGCTGTTTGCAGATCCGCCATGCCGAACTCGTCGGAAAACAACCGCCATCCGGCATAGGCCAGTCCCGCTGATAGCGTGCTTTTGCCACTACCCGACATGGCCGGCATGATCACAGCCTTATTATCCCGACTCACCACCCCGGCATGAAACAACAAATAATGGCGGCATCCTACCGCAATCTGCCAGTTCAGGCCCATTTCCGCCGCCACCGCTCCCAGACGCGCCGGCAAAGGAATAAAGTGATCATTCATCAATGTTTCCACATAGGCTTGGGGCCTGATCCAGCGACGATAGAAGGTACGCCCGAACACATGTAAATGGCTGTTCAGAATTGTCCTGTCGGCATCGCTGACGGGATAGTCCCGGTACAAAGACAGAAATTCTTCCCGCACCCGCGCAAAACCAATACGCACATTGGCGGCAAAATGCCCCACATTCACCACCAGCCCATCGGTGGAAAGCAATTTGTGAGCGTGTTTTCGGGGAATCTGTCCCACGGTCATGTTCAAGGGGGCAGTAATGTTCATGAGCCCTCTATATACCCAAAATATGAATGATCGCCTAATAAGGGAAGTCTACGCAGCGAAAAAAAGAAACGTCAATGTAAAACAATGCCTCATTCTCTGCCAGTCGGCTGCCGGACAGGCTCGATAAGGCCCATTTTGTCAAATTCTTTCAGCGTGTCGAGAATCTGTTGCCCCAGGGCCGCACTCAAAGGCTGGCCCATAATATTCTCCAGCTCCCGCAGAATATCGCCCAGCGAACAGGGGTGATCCTCGATTATCGCCAATACCTCCCGCGCCAACTCGTTCATGGCTTGGGTATGCCCTGAGCGTGTATCATAAATGACATAGGCATCATCCCAGTGCTGCCATAAAAAACGGGCTGTATCAGGAACCCTGAATACAGCCTTTTCATAAAATGCCGTCACAATACAATACCCCCGGTTTTACCCCCTCGTGCTCCAAAAACAAAATTGTCGCGGGCCCCGGATATTTCGCCCGACAGCTTCCCTGAGCTCTCCCGTGCCTTAAGGGGTCCAGTCAATATCCCCGATTTCCGTCAATTTCTGCGTAAGAGCGGACGTTGAAATGGATGTCAGGCAGGACAGGCCATCCTGATAAGACGCATGTTCTTTGAGATAGAACCAATGAGACGCCTTGGTTCGGTCAAAATCAACCCATTCATTGTGGTTTTCTTTGACCCGCAGACCAAGCTGGTCAATGTTTTCATACAGATTGGCAAAACACCGCCCATCAGATACCAGTCCCGGGTTAACGCCCGTGGCCCAGGCATTCCCTGCGCTCAAGGTGATCGCCAACGGCGCCATGGCCGCGCCTGTTTTCAATAACCGGCGACGATGCGCTCTTAACTGTTCTTCCGAAGTAAGAGAGGGCGATACTCCCGCACCAGAACCAGTTTTATGAGTGTTTAGATCTTCCATTATTCCAGCCTCATGAAATTGTGCTGTTCAAAAAATGTCGCCAGTGCCAAAATGCTGAACTGTCAAAATACTGAACAAAACTATCGGTTTAATGCCATATGCTCACTTTATATGCAAAATAGGGGCCATATGTTATTCCCTTTAAATTACAATAAGTTACCAAATAACGCCACGAAGAAAAAACCCAATGTGTAAATTATTCCGACACCCGTTCCTATAATGGGCCAAAATGCAGGGTTTTTCAAATAAAGTTTTGTCTGACGAAAAAATAATAAAAGGCAAAAATGTTATTTTTTTGTGACAAACGTGACTTTACCCGCAACACAGGATAGGTTTTCGCAGATTTTGGTTTTTTTTGCACTGGACAGAGATGACAAAAAAGAACACCACATTCCCGTCCCTTCCCCGCGAGCTCAGACCTTTGCTTCTGATGCTTCCGCTTGCTCTGGTGCTGTCCTTGCTGATCTATCTTGAAACCATCAGCGTTACAGTGGCGTTTGTGTTGTCCATAGTGTTTATTTTGTGCCTGTTTCAGTTGAGCCGCAAATATGAACAGGAAATGGCGGAGTTGCGCCGCAAAATCATTTTACAGGAACATGAAAGCCGCGACACCAAGGCCTCGCAACTTCTGCTGACGAGCATCATGGAAAACCTGGCTGACCCGTTTCTGCTTCTGGACGCCCGCAAAAGAATCCTCATGGCCAACAAATCCGCTCTGGATATGCTGGGCCATGATATCCTGCGCAAGGATCTATCTCTTTTTATCCGCAGTCACGAAGTCAATGACGCCATCGGGGAGACCATTGAAAGCGGAACATCACACACGGTGGAATATCTTTATGGTAATGTGATGCCGCGAAATCTTCTGGTGCGGATTCATGCCCTGGACATTCCTTCGCAAGATCCCGCCTCCAGCCTCAAACGTTATATATTTCTCTCTATTTATGACATTACCCCCATTAAGCAGGCGGAACAGATGCGGGTGGATTTTGTCGCCAACGCCAGCCATGAACTACGCACCCCCCTTGCCTCGATCCTGGGATTTGTCGAGACATTACAGGGCCCGGCGCGCAACGACAGGGAGGCCCAGGACCGTTTTCTCAAAATCATGTATGATGAAGCCTGCCGCATGACCCGGCTGGTGGATGACCTGCTGTCACTGTCCAAAATTGAACGCGAAGCCCATATTCCACCTTCAGGCATGGTGAATCTGCCCACACTTATTGACAGCGTTGTGGAAACCCTTGCCGTCAGGCTTCGGAAAAAAGACATGTCGGTTACGTTTCGCAATGACGATCATATAGACATGGTCCCCGGGGATTATGATCAGCTCACCCAGGTTTTCCAGAATCTGCTGGACAACGCGATCAAATACGGACGGGAAAACAGCGAAATCGACATTCGACTTTATAAAGAAACCGCCACCCCTCCCCTGGATGTTCAGACCTGCAACGTTTCTATCACGAATGCTGGCGCAGGCATCCCCCCGGAACATATCCCGCGCCTGACCGAAAGATTTTACCGGGTAGATACCGCCCGGTCCCGCAGCCTTGGGGGCACCGGGTTGGGGCTGGCCATCGTGAAACATATTCTTCAGCGTCATAAGGGACATATCCGTTTTGAAAGCGAGGTCAACAAATATACCCGCGTCACGGTTTCCCTGCCCCAGACTGCTTCTGAGGCTCCCTCAAAATAATCTTCCTCAGTTTGGCGCCAGACTCCTGCCATATTTTCCGAGCGTCATAAAACTTTAACAAAAGTGTCGCATATCAGTCACCGAGGCTGCTTAGTGTCCAGTCCAAGGAAAAAACAGCCCTCTTGTTCAGAGGTAGTTTTTTTCGAATGGAACCCAACACAGTCACACAAAAATCTTCGGAGATAGAAACGTGCTGAAAAAATCCTTATTCACACTGGTCAGCGCCGGAACACTTGCATTGACAATGGCAACAGCAGCCGAGGCCCGGGACCAGATTCGTATTGTCGGATCCTCTACCGTCTTCCCTTTCGCTACGGCGGTTGCCGAGGAATTTGGCCGAACCACTTCCTTTAAAACACCGGTCGTAGAAAGCACCGGCTCCGGCGGCGGATTAAAGCTGTTCTGCGCCGGAATCGGAGAAGGTCACCCGGACATCACCAATGCCTCCCGTCGTATTAAAAAGTCCGAAGTCGAACTTTGCACCTCCAACGGCGTTAATGATATTGTCGAGGTTAAAATCGGCTATGATGGCATCGTTCTGGCCAACTCCAAAGAAGCCGCCCCGATGAAACTGTCTCTGAGGGACATCTGGCTGGCCCTTGCCGCAGAGGTGCCCGTAGGTGGCTCTATGGTCGCCAATCCCTATAAATACTGGAACGAAGTCAACCCCAACCTTCCCAAGAAAAAAATCGAGGTTCTGGGCCCCCCGCCGACTTCTGGGACACGTGACGCCTTTGTGGAACTGGCCATGGAAGGCGGCTGTAAAACCTTCCCGGAAATCAAGGCGATGAAGAAAACCAACAAGAAAAAATATAAAGCCATCTGTCACACCATCCGTGAAGACGGCGCCTATGTGGAAGCCGGGGAAAACGACAACCTGATTGTGGGCAAACTTCAGGCCAACCCCGATGCGCTAGGCATTTTCGGGTACAGCTTCCTGGACCAGAACAGCGATGTGATCCAAGGCAGCATCGTCAATGGCGAACTGCCCACTTTTGAAAAAATTTCCTCCGGCGCTTATCCGGTATCCCGTTCCCTGTATTTTTATGTGAAAAAGGCCCATGTGGGCAAAATTCCGGGCATCCAGGAGTATCTGAATGAATTCACCAGCGAAAAAGCCATGGGCGACTTCGGATATCTGGCGGAAAAAGGGCTGATCCCACTGCCGAAGGAAGAAAAACAAAAATACCGCAATGCAGCCGAAAAGCTGATAGCATTGCAGATGTAAGAACATCCGTCCGGGCCGGTCTCTTGATGACCGGCCTGGCATTATTCCGGCGGAGACACCGGAGCGCTTGACTGGATATAACCGACAACGCAGCGTTACACATGAATATATATTTACTTATATTGATCCTGGGAATAATCTCCACCGTTTCTTTCGTATACGGTCGCAGGAAGGCTCTGGTTTCCGTCCAAGGAGAAATCAGGTTTCTTCATTCTCTGCCCAATCATTACGGCTGGTATGCCGCCATGGTTGGTTTAGTTCCCGGTCTTTTTATCCTGCTGATCTGGCTGGTTTTCGGCTCGACGGTCATTGACAATCTTGTATTGTCCCATATTGCGGCCTCCACTCAAGATCTTTCCAAATTTGAACTCAATGTTCTTTTAAGTGATATTCACAATCTGGCCAAAGGCGACGCCATCTCACGCGCTGTCACCACCGAATTACGCAACGCTGCAGATTATTATATACATGTTTCCCAGTCGGTTTTCTGGATTGTTTCATTGTCGGCTATCGGGGTCACCGGCCTGTGTGCCTTGTTCGGCGTGTATCAGGTCGACCCGGAGCTGAGATCCCGCAACTATCTGGAAGGCATCATCCTGTTTTCCCTGGTGGCTTGTTCCGTTATCGCTATTCTGACCACCATCGGCATTGTCTCCTCCCTTGTGGTGGAAACCATGAGATTCTTTGACAAGGTGTCGGTCACAGAGTTTCTGTTTGGTCTGCAATGGAGTCCGCAAACCGCGCTGCGCGCCGATCAGGTGGGAAGTTCTGGCGCGTTCGGAGCCGTACCTTTGTTTGTGGGCACCCTGCTGATTACGGTGATCGCTCTTGTGGTTGCCGCGCCGATCGGCCTGCTGTCCGCCATCTACATGACCGAATTTGCCAGCCGCAAAACCCGTAGTTTTTTCAAACCTCTTCTGGAGGTTCTGGCGGGCATCCCCACTGTTGTCTATGGTTTTTTTGCCGCCCTTGTGGTCGCTCCTGTCATTCGGGGCACAGGCGATATTCTGGGCCTTGAAATTGCTTCCGAAAGTGCCCTGGCGGCCGGTCTGGTCATGGGCATCATGATTATTCCCCTAATGTCTTCCCTGTCGGACGATGTTATTGCGGCGGTCCCCCAAAGCCTGCGGGACGGGTCCTATGGTCTGGGCGCGACCAAGACGGAAACCATTCTGAATGTGGTGCTGCCGGCGGCGCTGCCTGGTATTGTCAGCGCTTTTCTGCTGGCGGCCTCACGCGCCATTGGTGAAACCATGATCGTGGTGATGGCCGCCGGCATGGCCGCCAACCTGACCTTCAACCCCCTTGAAGCCGTAACCACAGTGACGGTCCAGATCGTCGCCCTGCTGACCGGTGACCAGGAATTTGACAGTGCAAAGACCCTATCGGCCTTTGCGCTCGGGCTTGCGTTGTTCCTGATCACGCTAGCAATGAATTATCTGGCCCTCCATGTGGTGCGTAAATATAGGGAACAATATGACTGATCTTCCTAAACCCAATTCTCCCGATATTTTCAACGAGCCCACGGCCTGGAAGACGGAGGCCATGAAACAACGCGTGGCCCGGCGTTATCGCAAGGAAAAGATCTTCAAGGCGCTGGGCCTTGCCGGGCTGCTGTCGGCCTCACTAGCCCTAGCCGTACTGCTGGGCAGCGTGCTTTCATTAGGCTGGAGCGGTTTTATCGAAACCCGCATCAAGCTGGATATTTATATGGATCCGGCCATTATCGGCGACATTAACTCCTCTTCCGGCGCCGAACAGGTTCAGATGATCCAGCGAGCCGATTATGCGGCGCTGCTGCGTGAAAGCCTACGCCAGAAATTCCCCGACGTTAAACAGCGCGGCGATGTATTTGCCCTGATACGGCTGGTCAGCACCGGTGCCCGGGACGAAATCCGCCAAAGACTGCTGGATAACCCCTCTCTTATGGGACAAACCGTGTCTATGACCCTGCTGGCATCCAGCAGCGTCGACATGTTCTTCAAAGGCAAGATCCGCCGGGATGTACCACAAAATGAACGCAAACTGTCGGATAAGCAAATCGCCTGGATCGACCATCTCGACGCCGAAGGCCGCATCAGCCGGGGAATCAACTGGCAATTCCTCAGCAGCGGCGATTCCCGCGAACCAGAACTTGCCGGGATCTGGGGGGCTGTGGTGGGGTCATTTTACACACTTCTGGTCTGTTTCCTGGTGGCTTTTCCTGTGGGTGTGGCCTCCGCCATCTACCTGGAAGAGTTTGCGCCGAAAAACCGCTGGACTGACCTGATCGAAGTCAACATCAATAACCTGGCAGCCGTCCCATCCATCGTATTTGGCCTTTTGGGGCTCGCCATTTTCCTGAATGTATTCAATCTGCCACGCTCTGCCCCCGTGGTCGGCGGGCTGACATTGGCGCTGATGACCCTCCCAACCATTATCATTGCCGCCCGTGCGGCCATCCGGGCCGTACCGCCCTCGATCCGGGATGCGGCCATAGGTCTTGGCGCCTCACCGGTACAGGCTTCCTTCCATCACGTTTTGCCACTCAGCATGCCTGGTATTCTGACAGGCACCATCATCGGCATGGCCCAGGCCCTTGGAGAAACGGCCCCCCTGCTGATGATCGGCATGGTGGCGTTTATCGTCGATATTCCTCAGGGTATCACTGAGGCGGCAACGGCCCTTCCCGTCCAAATTTTTCTATGGGCGGACAGTCCGGAGCGAGGTTTCTTGGAAAAAACTGCCGCGGCAATTATCATATTGCTGGGTTTCCTGATTATCATGAACGGTCTCGCCATCTGGCTCAGACAAAAATTTGAAAAACGCTGGTAAACACAATGACGATCATGAATGTACCGACCGAAGAGAAAACCCCCCTGATCGACACGCACCCCTGTAAGATGCGGGCGCGCAACGTCAACGTCTATTATGGGGAAAACCAGGCCATCAAGGATGTCAGCATTGACATCAACGCCGGTGAGGTTACGGCTCTGATCGGCCCTTCCGGCTGCGGCAAGTCAACCTTTCTGCGCTGTCTCAACCGGATGAATGATACCATTCCCATTTGCCGGGTCACCGGCCAGATCGAACTGGAGGGTGAGGATATTTACAGCAAGTCGGTCGATGTGGTGCAACTGCGCGCCCGGGTCGGCATGGTGTTTCAGAAACCCAACCCTTTCCCCAAATCCATTTATGACAATGTGGCCTATGGCCCACGAATTCACGGCCTTGCCAAAAACAATACGGAACTGGATGAAATTGTTTTTACCAGCCTGCAAAAAGCCGGCCTTTGGGATGAAGTCAAGGACCGCCTTGACACCCCCGGAACGGCCTTGTCCGGCGGGCAGCAGCAACGTTTGTGCATTGCCCGCACCATCGCCGTCAACCCGGAAGTGATCCTGATGGATGAACCCTGTTCCGCGCTTGATCCCATCGCCACTGCCATTATTGAAGAACTCATCGACGAGCTTAAAGGACGCTACGCCATTGCCATTGTTACCCACTCCATGCAACAAGCAGCCCGTGTCTCCCAAAAAACGGCCTTTTTCCATCTGGGCAGTCTGGTCGAATATGGGGATACGGTCAACATCTTTACCAATCCTGAAAAAGAGAAAACCAAGGATTATATCACAGGGCGCTACGGATAGAATTTGAGGGTAACGTTAACGACCTTGACGAGCCAGGAAAGAAAACATGAGCGAAAAACATATCGTATCGTCATTTGACGAGGACCTGAACCAGCTTCGCCGCAAAGTCGTCGAAATGGGCAATCTGGTGGAAGAACAGTTCGTCCGGGCGGGAGAAGCCCTGTCCCAGCGTGACCAGGAACTCGCGGCAGAAATTCTTAAAACGGATAGTCTGATCGACCAGCTTGAGCTGGACATTGAAAAGTCTGCTGTGGAAGTTATTGCCCTGCGAGCTCCAGTCGCGGATGACCTGCGGGAAGTCATTTCCACCATCAGAATCAGTTCCGCCCTTGAACGAATGGGGGATTATATCAAGAATCTTGCCAAACGGCTGTCCGTGCTCAGCAAGATCGACCATCTTCCCGGCAGCGCCGCGATCATCAACCAGATGATCAGCATCATCAAAACCATGGTTACTGATATTCTTGACGCCTATGTCAATCGGGACATTCAGAAAGCCATTGATGTCTGGAACCGGGACCAGGAAGTCGATAGCCTGTATGACAGCCTGTTCCGGGAACTTCTGACCTACATGATGGAAAATCCGCGCTATATCACAGCGGCTACACACCTTTTGTTTATTGCCAAAAATATCGAGCGGGCCGGGGATCATTGCACCAATATCGCCGAGATTATTTATTACATTGCCGAAGGTGAGCTTCTCGAACTCAAGCGCCCGAAAAAGGACGCCAGCAGCTTCGTCAATATTGAGTTTCATGAACCCGAAAACTGAAGAGAGCCATGAGCGCACATATTTTATTAATTGAAGATGACCTGAATCTTCTGGAACTGGCCAAATACAATCTGGAGCAGGAAAGATTCCGGGTTACCTGTGAAACCGACGGCGAAGAGGGCCTGATCAGTGCCAAGGAAAATCCACCTGATCTTATCCTTCTGGACTGGATGTTGCCCAATCTGTCAGGTATCGAAATCTGCCGCAGACTGCGCCGGGAAAACACCACCAAAAACATCCCGATCATCATGCTGACGGCCCGAACCGAAGAAACCGATCGCATTCGCGGCCTGGAAACCGGGGCAGATGATTACATCACCAAACCCTTTTCCCCCCGCGAACTGATTGCCCGGATCAACGCCATCCTACGTCGTATTCGCCCGGCCCTGACCGGCGCAACCCTGGAATATGCCGGCATTGTCATGGATACGGCTTCACACAAAGTGACCCGCAATGGCACTATGCTGCATCTGGGCCCGACTGAATATCGCATGCTGAAACATTTTATGGAAAATCCTGGCCGGGTTTTCTCCCGCGAACAGCTTCTGGATTCAGTCTGGGGCAATGATATTTATGTGGAGTCCAGAACAGTGGACGTTCATATCAGACGCCTGCGCAAAGCCCTGAACATAAATGACATGCCCAATATCATTCGCACGGTCCGTTCTGCCGGTTATGCTCTGGATAAAGACAGTTAGTGCTTTCCCAAGGGAACTGTAAAACTTTTTTGCAAAACTGTCGGTAATTTTTACATTTTCCGGCAGTTATCTTTTTAGGGAAAGAAGAGGTTTCCCTTAAGCTTATGGAAATCAAGGCACTTCTTATACTGGCATATTTTTTGTATATCTCTGTTTTATGGTGTCTGTATCGACAGATTTTGAAAAGCATAATCGCAAGACAGGTCCGATAAAAATACCGCTGGTCATCATAGTTTATTAACTATAAAATATTATGGTGACGGCTATAAAGGCTAACTCATTGATTATTTGAGATCTATTATGGATGATAACAGTGATAAAGATGAAGAAGACCGTCTCTCCATGCGCCAATCTGTCATGATATGGATTGTTGGCGCAATTCTGGGATGGCTTGTCGCTGTTGCATCTGTATATACAGCACTCCGCGCCCCTGACAGCGACATCGCCTCTGACCAGCCCGCATCACAAAACGATGTTTCCCCCGAAGATGCCGAACGCGTGCAGGAAATCATGCCCGCTGCGGGATCGGACGAAGAAAAGAAACCTTCAAAAGATGACCCGTAATATTTGGGACGGGTGACTGGGGACGGGTGAATTGGGATCAAATTGACTGGTTGCCCTCATCCGGTTACTTTCAGTCCGAAAGACCGGCCTTTGCCAACATATTATGGATGTAAACCACCGGAATGGCATAGGAAATGCCGCTGGGCTGGCTCAGGGCATTTTCCTTAGTTCCTTTTACCTTCACACTGTTGATGATGCCTTCGACCCGGCCGCTATAAATGTTATAGACGGGGCTGCCGCTGTTTCCCGGATATGCTGTCGCATCCAGCTGATAGACATCAAAACGAGGCTGGGTGATAATCTGAACGTCAAGATACCGGGCGGAGGGTTGAGGGATTACAATTGGTGTCACCGAGGAAATAATTCCCTGATGCGTGACCGGATACAACCCCAACACCGCGCCGATCGGATAGCCGGTAAAGGCGACCGCCGTTCCCGCTGGTTGCAGGGCGCCTGTGCCCAAGGCAAGCTTGGGTAATGCCCCGCCCGCAATCTTCAGCAAGGCCACATCATGCTTGTCATCCCGGTCGATAATCTCCACATCGCGCACATCCGGATTTTGTCCTTCCCCCACCAGAACCACAATTTTTTCACCAGGTTTCAAACGGGACTTTTCAGGCAGAACATGAGCATTGGTTACAATATGACGACCTTCGGAAACCGCAAATCCGGTGCCACGAAGCTGTATCCGGGGGGAATTAAGCGGGTGGTAGATTGCAATGCCGACAATGGATTTTTCAATCCGTTTGACCAATCCGGGAAAATTCTGGTCGACGTCATGCGCCAAAGCCACATCCGCCCTACCCGCCCAAACCAGGATCATTCCCGTCAGAAAAACAAACCCAACAACTAATTGACGCATGATCATTCCTTGTCTGATTTTACCATTCCGGGCAACCGGCCAAGCGGCCTCAAATCCCGAGGCCTTTTCTTTTCTGTTCCCTTATCGCACCAGTATATTGCGCAATTCTGGCAGATGATGAATTGCCCGTTGCAACTCCTGGCGCGCTTTTTCCAGCCCCCCATCCTCAATCGGAATGGAAAAGGCCATAATGGCGGAATCCAGTCTCCCATTAAACAGTTTTGCCAGAGCGTCTTGAAGTTTCGCTTCATAAGCACTGGCCGTGATTTTATCATTCACCCAATAGGTATACCATACAAGGCGGTTCCCCTGGCGGGAATGAAGCGTCACTTCGGCAAAAGGATAATCATTATCCCCGCGCTGAACCGTCACCCTTTGTCCTGACGTGCGGTTCCACATGGTCGGGGCGGCAACACCATTGCCGTAACGGATCATCTCCTTGTCCCGAAACTGATACGCATAATACGCGATATACAGATCCAGTTCCAGCCCACTCCCATTCACGATTTTGCGAAATACTTCCCGGTCAGCGCCTTCAAAATAGGGCCGCCACTGCGTTGGCGGCGGCATATCTGTCCACCCCGGCAATACAATGTGATCCAGATGTCGGTCCGCACTTTGCTGAGACAGCCTGTCTTCAATGTGGGCGCTATATAACGGTCCTACCATCAGAGCGGCCACGGACAGAGAAAGAACTCCGCCGGCCCGGCCCCAGGAAACCGGGAAACGCGCCTTTTCCCAGAACGGCTTGTCAAAATCCGTATAGGGATCATTCAGGGCGCGGTTGGTAAAAGTCATGGAAATGGAAATAAAAATCACCAGGACAATGGCAAAAAACAGCCAGCCATAAACCAGGTGATCGGTGCCCACCGCATGTTTCATGCCGGAATAATACCCGATCAACACAATACCCGTGGCCCTGACGCCATTGGCGATCACCGGAACCGCAACAGAAAGCAGGACAACGATAATCTGCCGCCCCAGGGTCTTATAGGCAAGATTCGCCATAAGGAAGCCAAGTGCAATCGTGGCGATCAAAAACCTCAGCCCCGCGCAGGCTTCCGCCACATGAAACTTGCCGCCGGGAATGGTCAGAAATACGCCCTCCACATAAACCGGAATATCCAGAAGGTGAAGCGCCGCCACCACAAAATCCGTTGTAATATCCTGTAATGTGGGGATCAGGAATTCTCCTGTGGGAATTAAGAACAGCAAATAGAAAAAAGGAAACAGGAACGCTGCCACCACCCGGAGCCCAAAAACGGCCAGTATGCTCCCCTGAAGGGCAAGAATCAGGCCCGTCTGGCGCACCACATTGACATCAGCCAAGTCCCCCATCAGCCACACCGCCCCGGCCCCCAGAATCCAAAGCGTCCCCCAGAAACTGGCCTGCGGCACAATTTTCTGAAACGCCTCGCGACGTTCATAAACAACATAGCCAACAATCGGCAGGATCAGCAGACAATAATTATAATAGGGATCATACCACCAAAAATTGACCAGTTGGGTCACCGTGTCCCAGAACCCCCAAATCAGCAGAAGCACCAGGCCGGCCCACATCAATATGGCCCTGATCCAGTGATCCCTGTTCTCTACTGCAAATTCACGATTCACCCTTTTTCCCCATCCAATAAACCATGTCCGGCGGACGCTTTCCGCCCTACTGCTCCATTTTTTTGGCCTATTTTTCTGGCCCATTTTTCTGGCCCATTTTGCCTTCCCGTTTTCTCTCCCCTTCTGTTTTGGAGAAGACGAAGCCGCAAACACGGTGTCCTTATCCCAGAGACCGTGAAATCATGGGGCCCAGCAAATTCGCCACCGGTAAAGGCAATTTCCGCCAGGTCCGGATCATCAGCTGATATTTCGGATTCAGAGGATTGATGTCAGGAATCTGCTGCCCTTCTCTGAGATAATATTCATACTGCAGGGGACGCGGCTCAAACCCCCAGTATTTTTTGAAATTAAATGCCCCGGTCCCGTTTTTGCTGCGCCCAAAGTCAAAAATCCGGCATTGCCGTTCTGCGACTGCCCGCGCCATCACGGACCAATACATAAAGTCATTGGCGGCATAGTGACGGGCCGCAACGGTGCCTCCGCCATAATAGGGAAAGACCTCGTCGCGGAAATATATGCTCATGACACTGGATAAAGCTTGCCCATCTTCGGTGCACACCGTCAGAATTTCACAGTCCTTGCCAAACTGTTCCTTCATCTGCCAAAATAGTGATTTGGGGAAAACAGGCGTGCCCAGATTGCGTACACTCTCTGCATAAAGCGCATAGAGCCTGTCTACTGTTTCGTCTATTTCCGCCCGCAGGCGCGCCTTGATCCCCTTGCGCACCATCGCCCGCTGTTTGCGGGGAATGGCCTTCATATTGTCCTCATTATCGGGGGAAAGCTCCTTCCGAAAGGTGGAATACAGGCTGTCTTTACAGGGCCAGTCCGCATGGGCCTGGTCCATATTGCGCAATTCCACATAATCCACCTTGAGCTTCACGGACAGCCGGGCGCATTCTTCATCCAGCAGCGCCAGAACTTCATCATCATCCGCCAATGGCCCTCCATAGGTGGAAAAAGCCATGGAAAGCAACGCGTTACCGAAAAGACGGCTTTTCACATGAACCAGTGGTAAAAGACCACGAATCCTGCCGCCCTGCTCCACATACATAAAATACAGGGGATGGCCCATGCTTTTATAAACCGCCCGGCCCCAGGCCGCCATATGCGCGGCGGTACCTTTCGGGTGAGCCAGAACATAAGCGTTCCACACACTACAGTCCTCTTCAGGCGAAAGATATTTTACCTGCATGACAGCTTCTCCCCCGCGGCGTGGTTCCGGAGAAACACCTCATCCATCCGTCCCCAACGAAAATCCCGAAGCACCTTACGCAGTTTTTTTTCCATCACCCCCAGATTGGTATAATGGCGCAGCCGTGATTTCAGCCCGGCCTGAGTCTGACGGGGTTGATCCGGGTCGATTTCCCACGGGTGGAAATAAAAGATACAGGCCTGTCCATCCTTGCGGTTGACTCGCTTCATCGCCATCTTGCTGATCCCATAAGGCAGCAGCCGGAAGTACCCTCCCCCGCCACAGGGAATTTTCCGTCCGGCCAATTCCACGGTCGTCACCGGCATCTCCCGAAAATCCCGGTCGGCCAGCGGACGAAAGGCAAAACGCGGCGCTTCGGGCATCCCATAATGGTCATGTTTGATGGGATAAATACTGGAACTGTAGGCATAACCGGCCTCGGCCAAAACCTCCAGCGCCCAAAGGTTGCGCGAGCCGATGGAAAAGCTGGCCGCCCGGTAGCCGCGAACGGGCACGCCCCCCACATCTTCAAGCAGCGCCTTGGAACGTCTGACATCGTCCTGAAACGCCTCGCGACTCTGGTCCGTCACCCGCCAGTGCGCCATGCCATGACTGGCCAGTTCATGACCGGCATCAACAATCCGACGGATCAGGGCGGGATACCGCTCCGCCACCCAGCCTAAGGTAAAAAAAGTGGCTTTAACGTCAAAATCCTCAAACAGCGCCAGCACCGCATCCGTATTGCGTTCGACACGGCACGGCAGACTGTCCCAGTCCTCCCGGCGAATATCGTTCTCAAAAGCACCGACCTGAAAATAGTCTTCCACATCCACGGACATGACATTTGTGATCTCTTTGCCGCCCGCAACAGTCTGGGAACTTGCACTCTCCCGGGTCATATCCGTTATTCACCTTTGTTGCCGTTTTTGGTGCCGTTTTTGCCCAGCCACACCGAAGCCATGTCCAAAACCGCCTTAATGGTTTCGTCATGCACCTTCACATATTTTTCCAGTACATTAAGGCGTCTCTCCATTTCCGCAGCATTGAGTTCGGACAACCCGGCGGGGGAAGAGGAACCGGCAACAGGCGCGCCATCCACCTGTCGGCGGGCCGAAGACGGACTTTCCAGGGGCCGGGTGGCCAAAGCGCTTTCCTGCTCCATATCCGCAATCACGTCATCCACTACCTTGTCGGTGACTTCGTGCAGTTCCTCAATGGCTCCGAAAAGCAGAATCCGGGAACACAACGTATTGAGGCGGCGCGGGACCCCTTGGGTATATTCATATATTTTTTGGAAGGCTTTTTCCGTAAAGCTCGGATCTTCCTTCCAACCAACCAGGCGAAGCCGATGAAGAATATACTCCCGGGTTTCCTCATAGGTCATGGCCTGCAAATGATGGGTGGCAATCACCCGCTGACGCAGCTGTTCCAGCTCCGGGTCAAACGCCCATTTGTCACGAAATTCGGGTTGTCCCACCAAAAAACTTTGCAATAAAGCCCGGTCGCCTTTCTGGAAGTTGGACAACATACGCAGTTCTTCCAGCGCCTTGGTCGGCAGGTTCTGCACCTCGTCAATCAACAGCAGCGCTCTTTTTCCCTGTTCATGATTGCGGGTTAAAAACCTGTCAATATCTTTGAGCAAAACGGACTTTTCCTTGCCTTCCACATCCAGACCGAAGCCTGCCGCGACCATTTTGAGAATATCGTCTGCATTAAGGTTGGTGGTGACAATCTTTGCGGCGACATATTGATCCCGATCCAGCTCCTCCAGAAGATGTTCCACTAGCGTGGTTTTCCCAGCGCCAATTTCACCGGTAATAATGATAAAACCTTCCCCTTGGCTCAACCCATATGTCAAATAGGCCATCGCCTTGCGGTGTGTGCTGCTATCGAAATAGAACCGCGGGTCAGGTGTTAGCTGAAAGGGTTTTCCCTCTAGGCCATAAAATTCTGCATACATCGCGTTACCTAAAGGCTCGCCCTGATCGACAAGGAAATAAAATTGGACGCCCTGTTAAACAGGGGGAAGCGGCTGCCTTCCCGGTCGGAATGCGTATAACTCAATGAAGAAGTCAGGGATTCCGACAGACGGTAAGACATATTAGCCGAAGCTGTCCAGAATTTGTCATCCACGGCCGTATCCTCAAAGTTCGAAAGATTGTACGTTCCGCTGGTGCTGACGGACAGGCGCGGGCTCAGTCTTCTGGTCAAGCTCAAGGAACCCACCCATCTTTTTTCATCCAGCTCGGACACCTCGCTCTCAAAATCTCGATAAAAACCACCGACAGAGAACGTAGTTCGCCCGCGGGTGCCGGTTAAGGTGAGCCGCCAGGTTTTGGTGCGCACAAGATTGTCGCTTACAAAAAGCTGCCCTGGGATCAATTCTCCCGTAAATTCATCAATCAGCGCATCCCCCAGAACCAGAGACTGGAACGTCTGAATCCGGTCATCATAGCTCAGGGAAATCTGGGTCTGCGCCGAAATTCGGTAAAAGGCATCAACGGCAAAGGTATCGCCGTCATACTGGTTGCCATACCGGAACGATAACGAGGTTCGCGGACCGGGGATAAGGCGGAAACCGGCGTCCCAGACAAACCCGTCAAAATCGGCAAAAATGCTGTTCACCTCACGTTTTGTATAGCCGGCGCTGCCCAGAAGGGTGAACATTCGGCTGAAGCGATAACTCAGGCTAAGACGGGTATTATAAGTTTTAAAGTCGGAAGTTGTTTGCCGTTCCTCAAAAGAATAATCCGCCGAATATACCCAGCCCAGGCGGCTGAAATCCGTCCCGCTTGCCAAGCTAAAATCGGCGCCGTAGCGGGTGGAGTTACTCAGAAACACCCCCCCCACTGTTGTTTCGTCGGCATCGCTGCGCACATGGGAAACCGTACCGCCCAGCCGGGCCGTGGCAAAACCACCGAAGCGGTGCTGGACATAGGGATTAATCTGGTAAGCCTGAACCGTCGAGCGGTTTTCCGTCCGGTTTGCCTCCACACTGGCAATAGCGGCACGGCGGTCCAGGAACTGCTGGCTGATCCGGGCGGCAGCATCCACAAAAAACAGATCCCGGACCAGTTCGCTGGAAAGGTTTCCTTCCAGACGATGACGGAATTCATCCTTGTCGTCTTCGGCGCCGGGAAAATAGAAATAATTAGGGGTATAGCTCAACGTGGTGTTCAGACGCGCCCCTTCGCCTGTGAGCAGAAGCGTTGGTGAGACCTGCGTGACAAAATCCCCCTGACGTTCCGCAGTGTCGAGATTAACATTATCTGTATAGGTTTCGGTAACGGTCAGAGACGGCGCCAATCGCCAGGTTCCCCCAAAGGCCGTCTGGGAAAGACAAAGCCCCATCACGACCGGAAACAGCGTTCTGACAGACATAGACATGGTGTATTTATACATATTTACCCGCCCTGGATATTGTTATTAGTTAGTTATACCCATATCCATAATATGAGCTGAACTTCTTCTTGCCGCTTGAAAAACGTGACTTGTTCAGCAGCAAATTGATATGTTCACAGGAGCTGATCATGGAAAGAGCTTCTTTCAGTTCCTCTTCCCGGGTTCTGTCGGCTTCCACGATATACAATACCTGACCGACCCTCAGCGCCAGTACAGAGGCTGAACTGTTGGCCAGAACAGGTGGGGAATCAACGATAACCACCCTGTCGGGATAGCGTTTGGCGATTTCATCAATCAACTCTCCCATGCGCTCACTGGCCAGAAGTTCGGTGGTCAGTTTGTGTTTTTTTCCTGCCGGCAACAATGACAGATTGGGCACGTTGGTCCGCAGCAGACAATCGGCCAGGTCCAGCGTTTCATCCTCGATCACATCAATGAGCCCTTTTTCCGCCTTCAGGCCCATCCGTTTCAGAACATCGGCCTTGGCCACATCCGCATCAACCAGAAGCACCGTCAAATCCCGCTCCATCGCCATACTCATGGCCAGACTGATGGCACAAAACGTCTTGCCCTCCTCTGGCTGGGTGCTGGTCACCATGATGATATTGCCGTTAGGAATCGCCGCCTCTCCTTTGGCAAAGGCATTCAGCAGCAGACTGCGTTTGACAATTCGGAATTCCTCGGAAATCTGCGAATGGTCCCCGTCTACAACCAGAATATTCTGCTTTTTCAAGTGTTCCATGTCAATTTCGACTCTTCGGCTTTGCTTGCGGGAAGGTTTCTTTTCCGCAGGCGCCTGAGCTGTCTTGGAACTTTCGGAAGTCGTTGAGGAAGCCGCAGCGGGCGCTGACTCGGCGGCGGCGCTGTCTTTCTTCTCCTCCCCCTCGGCAGGTTTCGCCATTTTCTTGGCAGCCCGCTCCACCAGGCTTTCATTCTTTTTGAGCTTTGCAGCTGCTTTTTCGATCAGACTCATATTTTCAACTTCTTATAATTGAATTTAGACCGCTTAGACGTAATACCAGTCCATCACCGCATAGACACTGATACAGGAAATAAACAGGCCGACCAGCATGATGGAAAACAGAACCAGCCGTCTTTTCCTCCCTCTCAACTCCTCAGGTGTGGGAATTGCCGAAATACTCCCCAGAACAGGAAGGGAGAGAACATCCCGCAATTTCTGTTCTGTGGAAAAAGTTGAATGCATCTGGCTGAGCAGAAAAGCCACACCAACCCCGGCGCCAAGGCCGACAAAAAGCACACCGACCACAAACAGCAGACGGTTCGGGCTGCTCGGTTCACGGGCTTCCTGCGGGGGCTCAATCACCCTGAACTGCACCCGGTCAGATTTGGTTTCCAGATCCTGTGAAATCCGCGCGGATTCCCGTTTCGCCAGCAGTTTGTCGTAATTGCTTTTAATAATACCGTAGTCCCGGTTCAGTCGGGCCAGTTCGGCTTCAACCTCTGGCACGCGTTGGGCAAAAGACGCCAGCTGTTTCACCTCGGCTTCCTTCTGTTTCAGCCGGGCCTCCAATATGGCGATTTCCCCCTGCAGGTCGATCACCTTCATATTAATTTCGTCATAGACGGGATTGGGGCGAACCCCCACGGTATTCTGGAGTTTTTCCGTATCCCCCTCTTCCAAAGCCTTGGAAATTTCTTGCTGTTCCGCCTGCATCTTCTTGCGCAGATCTTCGATCTGCCCGGTAATAATCCGGACATCCGGATGTTGGTCCTTGTACCCCCGGGCATAAAGCTCATCCAGCCGCCGCTCCAGAATGGCAATGCGTGAAGCCAGATTGCTGCTAGAGCCGGGCGCCGCCCCACCCACTTCCGGCCCCAGTCCTGAGGTAGCCGGCAGATAGGGGGGAATATTTTCCAGATAGGTGGTCAATTGCTTGTATTTGTTGTTATATTCGCTGATCTGGTTCTTTACGGTCGCCACCGCCTCTTGGGCCGCACGCATTTTTTCAAAATAGGTCATCCCCCTATCCGATAGATAAGACATGTTTTTCTGTTTGAATTCTGCCGTGCGCTGTTCGGCGATTTCCATCTGTTCCTCATATTCACGCAACTGTTCCTCAATGAAACGCAGGGCAGAAGACAAATCCTTGCGGCTGTCCCCCAGCTTGTCTTCAATAAAGATATTCAGAAGCGACTGCACGACTTTCTTGGCAATCGCAGGATTGGGGTGTTCGTAGGAAATCTCAAACAGATTGGCCCCCTGGACATTGATCTTGATATCCTTGGCCAGGTCATCAATCAGTTCCTCCATCTCATCTTCCGTCGTGACGGTCAGATCCAGATCCGTCATCCGCACCACTTTTTCCAGATTAGGGCGGCTGATCAGCGTCTGGCGCATCATCATAATCTGGCCGTAGATATTGTTGGACACCGCAAGACCGCTCATCAGCGGCTTAAGCATGGTTTCCGCGTCCACGTGGATCTTGGAGCTGGATTTATACTGATTCGGGATCTGAGCCACAAAAACCCAACCGGCAATACAAACCACCCAGGATACGATCAGCGCGAAATGCCGTTTCCGCCAAACGCCATAGAGTAATGTGAGTAGTTGCTGATAAATCTCGTTCATAGTTTAAACTTGTCCGCTTCCGGTTGAAATTCTGTAACGTTAAAAACGGAAATCCCGGGCCACAGGTCACCCCGCCGCCCGGAGACTATGCGTCTTAGAAGAAACTTTCCGGAATGATGATCACATCCCCCGGGTTGATTTTGACATTGGCACTTACATCGCCGTCTTTCAGTAGGTCGTCGATCCGCAGGCTGTATTCACGCTGAACCCCGTTTTCCACACGGGCCAACACAGCCCGGTTGCCGGCCGCAAATTCCGTGGTCCCCCCCACTTCGATCATCAGATCCAGCAAGGTCATATTCGCCCGGTATGGAATGGCCCGCGGCGAGGTGGCAGATCCCACCACGCGCACTTGCTGGGCGAAGGGACCACTGAACCCGCTGACAATAACGGTCACAATCGGGCTCTGAATATATTCTGAGAGTTTTTTCTCAATATCCCGGGCCAGTTGCGTGGGCGTACGACCGGTCGCCGGCATGTCATCAATCAGTGGTACGGAAAAGCGCCCGTCGGGACGGACTGTGACACTGGTGGACAATTCAGGATTCCGCCAGACGAAAATCTGCAAGCTGTCAAGAGGCCCCACCACATACTGCGGTCCCGGCCCTTCATCAATCGGTACAAAATTGGCTGAAGGAAGATTGTCTCCTCCCCCGCCTGTACACCCTGCCAGAAACGCCACCCCCATAATTGCTGCAATTTTTGTAAGAGCAGCCCTCATGTTTTTCATTTCCTGAATTATGTTCTTCACAGCGTATTCCCTTCCATCTTACTTATCTGTTTCTTATGACTTCAATGCCCCGATCAGGTCCCCAATTGCCCGACAATATCAGATATGTTTATCCGGAAAGTATTAAATTTATGCAAAAAAATTGCACAAAAATACCTAAATATTCGCCAGACGGTTTGAGCACATGCGGTGTGACATTAATTTCTGACAATATCATACATCATTTTTCCCCTATAAGTCCAATGCCGTATGACCAACCTTGAAGGTCTTACAGATGCCGGTTCATCCACAGTTCCAGCATACAGATATCCCAGGCCAGACTTGCCCCCGGGTCCCCTGGGGTCCGGCTGGCCCGGATCACCTGGTCCAGAAACGCCTCTTCCAGGAATTTTCTTTTCTTAAAGTCGTTTAAGGCATCACATACCAGGTCATTGAGCCTGCGGTCCTTGTGAACCCAGGCAAAAAAGGGCAACCCAAAGCCGTGCTTTTTCTTTCTCAGAGTGGCGTCAGGGAGGAATCCCTTCATGGCATATTTAAAAAAGTAACGTAATTTCTGCCCGGGCAGGAGCACGTCAACCGGAATGCCCGCGGCAAATTCCACCAGTTCATCTTCAAGGAAGGGGTAATGCACCTCCACCCCCGCCAACCGGCACATCTGATTTACTTTACGCAAATCATTGTCCGCCAGAGTAATCTGCAGATCCAGATGCATCATTCGCTGCAGCATATGTCCCTGATCATGCCGGTGATAGGTGTTCCGGGTCAGCTTGAGCGGCATTTCCGGATCCAACCCTTCCCGACATTCCGGCCGGAAGATTTCCTGCGGTTCGACCCCCGCGATAAAGCTATAGGAATAGAGCCGGTCTGGCATCGGAGTGGCATAACGACGCGCCAGACGATGCGCCCGGGAAGCCACCGGCAGGCGCTGCATGCCGGGCAGCGACAAGATCGGTTCCAGAACATACCGTCGGACAGGTTCGGGAATCAGACCATAGGCTTCGATCTTTTTCATCATGACATAGCGTTCGTTACCGGCAAACAGTTCATCGCCCCCATCTCCGGCCAGTAACGAAGTCACCCCCTTTTCCCGCGCCATTTTGGCACAATAATAGGCGGGTATGGCCGAGGTGTTACCATAGGGTTCGTCATAAATATCAGCGATTTTTTCCGCCACGCCGAAAATATCCTGCGGCGTCAGAAACAGCTCATGGTGATCCGTCTGGAAATGTTCGGCCACGATACGGGCATAACCGCTTTCATCATATTTGGGTTCATGAAAACCGATGGTGAAAGTTTTGCCTTGCTGGTTATGTTTCATCATCAGCCCGGCGACCGTGCTGCTGTCCAGGCCCCCGCTGAGAAACGCCCCCAGATATGTGCGGTCGGTTTCCGCCAGGATACGATTGAAACTTCGGTCCAGAACCTCCCAGAGCCGCGCCCGCCACTCGTCCTGATCCCCCTTGCGCTGATCGGTATAGGGCATGTGCCAGTAAAATCCGCTGCTAACCCGACCTTTGCGATAGCGCACATATTGCGCCGGTTCCAGCTTCTTCATACTGTCATAAATGGTGGTCGGCGCCGGCACCACAAAATAATAGAGATAATTATAGACCGACTGGGGCGTGACTGTTGCGGATAAAGTTGGAAACAGTTTCACTGAATCCGTCACCGTCGAAAAAACAAACTCGCCATTCGCCCCCAGTGCATAACACAGGGAATGGATGCCCATGCGATCAATGGCGATCAGCGTTTCCCCAGCCGCCTGATCCTGCAACGCCACCGACCACGCCCCCCGCATGTGGCCCAGGACATCCAGGCCGTATCGCCGGTATCCTTCGATAAGAGCCGCTGCCGGCCCCTGCGCGCCGGCAATATCCTGCAACTCTTTTTCCTGCCAGCGGATGGTGCCGGTGGTGGCGGCCATCAGGGCACCGGAGCGGGCAAGGTTGCGTCCCTCCGCGGCCGGGGTCACGCCCAATGCACCGTGTTCCGTGGACACCCCGCCAATTTGTTGTAGCAAATGCCCCTCATGGGGACCGCGCACCAGCTTTTCTGCCATCCTGCGGATCAACTCCTCCGCAGGATTATTTTCAGGGGCCCGCCCCTGCCACCCGGAAAGTCCAGCCATGTTTCCCCCCTATACCAGAATTTCTTTTGGCGCCTCATGTCCCAGAAACGCTGTGGGGCTGGCCGTAAGACCATATGCCCCGGATTGGAACAACACCACATAATCCCCGATTTCCGCCACCGGAAGAGACATTTTGTGTCCCAACAGGTCCAGCGGCGTACACAGGCAGCCGACAATGTTGGCTTCCTCCGTTTCGCGGCCTTGCATCCTGTTACCGATAACAACCGGATAATTTTTGCGAATAACTTGTCCGAAGTTGCCGGACGCCGCCAGATGATGATGCAAACCACCATCGGTCACCAGAAACACCTGCCCGCGGGAGATCTTGCAGTCCAGCACACGGCTGACATAAATGCCGGCTTCCCCCACCAGATAGCGCCCCAGCTCGATCACTACCGCGGCCCTTGGCAGCTTGTCCCGAAAGGCCGGCAGCAAATTCCCAAGCCCTTCTCCTACAGCTCCAAGATCCAGAGGCATATCGCCGGGGAAATAAGGAATGCCGAACCCGCCACCAATATTAACCTTACGGGGTTCCGTGGGGGCATGTTCAGCCAACTTCATCGCCAGAGCCAGGGTCTTTTCCTGGGTTTCCAGAATACTGTCTGCCCGCAGGTTTTGAGAACCGCTGAAAATGTGGAACCCTTCAAAATCCAGATCAAGGGTTTTCAATTCCTTCAGCATATCGGGTACCTGTTCGGCATCCACGCCAAACTGTTTCGGGCCACCACCCATTTTCATGCCCGAGGCTTTCAGTTCAAAATCAGGATTGACCCGGATCGCAACCTTCGGCCTGATCCCCTGTTGCCTGGCAAGATCAGCGATCCGGCGCATCTCGCCAAAGGACTCCATATTCAACACCACGCCGGCGGCAATGGCCTGCGACAGCTCCTGATCGCTCTTGCCCGGCCCGGCAAAGCTGATCAAATCCGCCGCCATGCCCGTGTCCAGGGCCACTGCCATTTCTCCGGCCGACGCCACGTCCAGCCCATCCACCAGCGATGCCATATGGTGTACCACGGCCGGCATGGGGTTGGCTTTCATGGCGTAATGCAATTGTATCTCTGCCGGCAAAAGCTTGCGCAGGCGACGCACCCGTTCCGTCATCAGCGCCCGGCTATAGGCGAAAAAGGGCGTACGGCCCACCCGCGCCGCCAGCCGGGAGAGGCCAATGCCCCCTACGGTGATTTCCCCGTCCACAACGGGAAAGCCTGAAATCGGCGCATGTTCAGGTTTCTTGGTCATTCTTTCTGTCCCTGGGTCCTTGCATCTGTTGTTTTTATTCCTGCTGTTTTATTCCGGCTCGGTAAGCTCAGCCGCAATGGCTTTACGATCAATCTTGCCGTTGGGATTACGCGGCAATGTGGACCATTCTATGACCCGGTGTGGCACCATGTAAGAGGGCATTTCCGCCCGGCAAAATGCCCGAAGTGCATCCGTGTCCACTTTTTCCCCGCCCTTTTGTCCCTTCGGAGGGCTCACCACAATCCAGATGGCCTGCCCGAGCTGTTCATGGGCCACGCCGATGGCCGCCACTTCGCCCACCAGACCGCTAGAGAAAACAATTTCCTCCACTTCCGTCGGACTGGTGCGATAGCCGGACGTCTTGATCATTTCATCACGTCTGCCGATAAAATACAGAAACCCGTCCGCATCCCGCTTGACGGTATCCCCGGACCACACGGCAATTTCCGGATTGGGCAGCCCCGCCGGCTGTCCCGGCGCCGGCCGAAACCGCCTTGCCGTCCGTTCTGGATCATTCCAGTACCCCAAACTCACCAGCGCCCCCCTGTGCACCAGTTCCCCGGGTTCATCCACACCGCACAATGTTCCGTCCTCGCGCACCACCAGAATCTCCGCATTGGGGATCGCCCGGCCCATGGAGTCCGGAATCCGGTCTACTTCTTCCGGCGGCAGATAAGTGGACCGGAAGGCTTCCGTCAGGCCGTACATCAGATAGACATCCGTTTGCGGCAATTTCTGGCGCAGCGCCCGGGTCACCGGCACAGGCATACGCCCGCCGGTCGTCGCAATATAACGAAGTGAACCAACCACTTCTTCCGGCCAATCCAGATCGGCAAGCTGAATCCACAAAGGCGGTACACAGGTGATGCCGGTGATCCGGTGTTTTTGCGCTTGGCGGATGACATCCCGCGGCAGCAGGTAATTCATCAGCACCACAGTGGCCCCCACATAAAAGGCTGTGGTCAGCTGACTGAACCCCGCATCGAAACTGAGCGGCAGAACGCTCAGGATCCGGTCTTCGGACGTGTTTTTCAGATAGCTGGACACGCTTTGCGCCCCCACCACCAGATTACGGTGCGAAAGCACCACTCCTTTGGGCAGGCCCGTACTTCCCGAGGTATAAAGAATGGCCGCCATATCCGCGTCAATGCCGCGGTGAAAGCTGCCGTGCCAGCTTTCGCCCTGCGCCATAAATCCCTCATAAGGACGCACCTCTGCCCCGCATGAAGCAGGCGCATCGGGACAGACGCCGGTCAGGATCACATGCTCCAGGTCCGCACATTCCCGCAGGTCTCCGACCAGCGCCTCAAAGCGGTCCGGGCTCGTCAGCAGGAAACGCACATTGCAGTCTTTGAGGATATACGCCACCTGGCGGGGTTTGAGCGCCGGGTTGACCGGCACAAACACACCGCCCGCTGCAGAGGCCCCGAACAGTGCGCAAACGGTTTCAAACTGTTTGGGAAGATAAACCGCCACCCGGTCATTTTTCTGCAGGCCTGCCGCCATCAGGGCCCGCCCGAAGGTTTCGAGCTGGTGGCAAAATTCCGCATAACTCCACTGTGCCGTCTTATAGATCAGTGCGGTTTGATCCGGTACTCTGTCGGCATGTGCTTTTATGAAATCATATAACTGGATATTCATTTTTATTTAATTATCAGTAAGATATAAGTCTGTACGTTCCTGATGAACCTTAGCGGCCAATCGTTAGAAAAATATGAATGGATAAAACTTAACAGCATTTTACCCGTTACCTAATGTTAAACAATCTATATTCTTCTTCCAGAAGAATAATCACGCAGAAAATAATCAGGGCCGGATAATCAGGGCCGGAAGGCGTCATGACCAGCATGAAACCAATCATAAATGAAAAAACACGGCAGTGGCGACCCGATGGGCATTCCCAGACCACGACCATCATGAAGGGAGGGCAATCTTATTACCGCCCTATTCCCATGCCGCACGCACCGGTTTTTCCTGTGGCGGATTTTTCCGAATTCAAATTATGGGGAATACGACAGCCTTCACAGTTTGACGCGCCGCATCTGGACCATTTCATCGCCGCCCGATATGCTCTTTTCGCCGCCCTCAAAGATATGGAATGTCAGGCAGGAGACGAAATCCTGATCCCGGCCTATCATTGTAAAGCTATGATCTATCCGGTCCTGAAAGCGGGAGGCCGGCCGGTCTTCTATAAAGTCAGGGAAGATTTGAGCGCTGATCTGGATGACCTGGAAACAAAACTCTCCAGACATACAAAAGCGGCTCTGTATGTCAGTTATTTCGGCTTTTTCAGGGACATCGAAAAATTCCGCGCCTTTTGCAACAGTCACAACCTGCTGATGATCGAAGATTGCGCCCATGCCCTGTTTGGTCACAACAACGGCATAGCGACCGGATCTTTTGGGGATTACGCCATAGGCAGCGTCAAAAAGTTTTTGCCCGTCTCCCTGGGCGGCATTCTGACCTCCCGCAAAGTCTTGAAACGGGGCCTTGCCCGGCGGCGCCCTGCATTGCAAGAGAATATTAAATTTTTCTACAATACCCTGGAAAGATCGGCCCAATATGGCCGCCATACGGGGGTGGGTCACCTTGTTCATCTTCTGGAAAAATTCCGCAGGCCTGCGGCACCTCCCGCCTCTGCCGACCTGCCTGTGACCCCCGAAAGCCAGGATATGGAAAATCGTTTCATCGACGAAAAGGCAAATCATTACCCGCCACTTGTCACCTATTGGGCGGAACGGCTCTGTCATCAAAAAAGGCTAGTGCAAAAAAGACGGGAGAATTACCAACGTTTGCTCAACCATGTCAAAGGAATGGCGCAGCTCAGGCCGCTTCTGCCGCAGTTACCCGACGGGGTTGTCCCCTATATGTTCCCGCTTGCGCTAGATAATCTGGAGCGGGTCTTCCCTTTTCTGGAAGATGGCGGGCTCCCCTTGCAGCGGTTTGGACAGTTTCTGTGGCCTGATAAAACCGTTGCCGCCTGTCGCAACAGCCTGTTCTGGTCCCGTCATGTACTTCAGCTCCCCTGCCACCAAGGACTGAAAAGTGAAGAAATAGACTGGATGATCGAGACCGTGCTGCGCTGTCTGGATGAAGCTGCTTAGCGAAAGAAACCGCGTTAACCCGTTTGCCAATCTGGAATAGAATATGTTTGTAGAAGAATATACCCACTATGATCAAATTCCCCCGGCCTATGTCCAGGCCTGTATGGAACATAATCAGAATTTATTCTTTGACCCGCAATGGTTCGCGCTGCTGGAAAAACATATTGTCCAAAATGGCACTGCGGTCAAATATCTATGTTTTCTGGATGAACGAAAAAAAATCGAAGCAATTCTGCCCTTGCTCATCACAAAAACACACCCGCGGAACCTTAACAGTTTTGCCAATTTTTACAGTCTGGATTTTTCCCCCTTATTCACCAAACCCATCCATCAGTCCGGCAAAACGATCAAAAAAATCGCCGAATATTTTTGCCAGCATGCCGCACACTGGGACAGTCTGCACTTATTTCCCGTAGATGCCGACAGTCTGGCGATAATCCAGCTGGAACACGCCTTCCGGGAGAAAGGGTTCGAAACAGTCTTCGACTTTTTTCATCATAACTGGATATATATCAATCCCGGCCTGGAATTTGCACAGTTCCTTGCCCGAAAATCAAAAAAAATACGGGATATTTCCCGCCTCGAACGCAAACTGTTCAAGGAACATAAAGGGGAAATAAAAATCATTCGGACCTCGGACAAAAATCTGGAGAACTATATACGTGACTACACCAAAGTCTATGATAACAGCTGGAAGGACAGTGAAAACTATCCGGGGTTCATTCCCGACCTGATCCGGTTGTGTGCGGAAAAAGAGATTTTGCGGCTGGGCATCCTTTATCTGGAAGACATTCCGGTCGCCACCCAACTGAATATTCATCACAACACAACCACTCTGATTTACAAACTCTGTTATGATGAGGCGTATAAATCAAAATCCGTAGGTGCCATTTTGTCGAAAAACATGATGCAGGTCGCCTTTGACGGGGACCGGGCGACATTTATTGATTACGGTTGCGGTAATGACGCATACAAAAAAGACTGGATGTCCCACAGGCTAGAAAAAAAGTCTTTAAAAATTTTCAACAATAACTTTAATGGAAAAAAGGCGGCTCTGAAAAACAGGGTGGGCAAAATTCTTGATCTCCTTCGAGGACGAACCCCATAAAGTCCGGACAGGGGCTTTTCACCCTTTGTTAAATGTCGCTCCTATAGTATAAGAACCCGGTTTTGCATATTTTGCATGAATAAAGATCAACACAGGATAAGGCTTGAAAGATGTCAGCAGTGGAAAATGTCAGGGAAGTTCTGAAGGCTACACTTCAAATCGGAGAGCGGGCCGACGCCCTGACTCCCGATACGCCTTTGCTCGGCAATATTCCCGAACTGGATTCCATGGCTGTGGCCATGCTCGTGACTTCCCTGGAAGAACATTTCGATATCTTCATCGAAGATGATGAAATCAGTGCGGAAACTTTTGAAACTTTCGGGGCCCTGTGTGATTTTGTCGAAGAAAAAACCGCGGCCTGATCCAGCCCAACGGGGGTGAATCCCTTTGCAACCTTTCTTTTTTAACAGCACCGCCGGCCAGTTATTCGGGAATTATTTCCCCGCGACCGACGACTGCGAGGCCAAAGGCGACATTCTGTTTTTCCCCCCTTTTGCCGAAGAGCTCAACCGGTCCCGTCACATGATCAGCCGTCAGGCGCGGGCCTTCAACCGCCTGGGATATGGCGTTCTTCTGGTGGACCTGTTCGGTACCGGCGATAGCGCCGGCAGCTATGCCGAAAGTTCCTGGGAAATCTGGATCCAGGACATGAAAACCGCCTGCGACTGGCTTGTGAACCAAAAAAGCCGGCCCATCGCCTTCTGGGCTCTGCGCAGCGGCGCCCTGCTGGCCGCCGACCTGGTTCAGCGCTACCCTCAACTTGCATGCCATCTGTTGCTTTGGGCGCCGGTCAGCCAGGGCAAGGCCTTTATCTCCCAGTTCCTGCGGATCAAGATAGCGGCAGACCTGGCCGAAACCACAACCGGGACTAAAGACAGCGACGAAACAGAAAATGCCCCCCTTGGCACCCGCGACATGTTGGCCCTGCTGCATCAGGGCCACACGCTTGAGATCGCCGGGTACCATCTCCCCCCCGCATTGGCTCTGCCCCTGCTGGAGATGTCTCTTACCAGCTTTGCGTTGCCGCCAGAGACCAGAATAGACTGGTTTGATGTGTCCCCATCGCAGACTGCTGGAATCAGCCCGGCGGCCCGGCGGGCCATAGAAGGCTGGCATAAACAGGGGCTCGACGCCACCGCCCACAGCGTTAAGGATGTACAGTTCTGGGCCCTTCAGGAGCCGGAATGGGCCAAAAATCTGATTGAAGAGACCTCAAAGGTCATGATGGAGATGACGGACCTATCGGAGGTGGCCTCATGATAAGGGCAAGACCATGACGGAAACCGCCTTCTGCTTTAAAATCGCCGGAGACGAGGTTGTCGGCATTATTCATACCCCGGACCGGCCGACCACGGACACTGGGCTGCTGATTATTGTCGGAGGGCCGCAATACCGGATCGGCGCCCATCGCCAATATGTGCATCTGGCCCGCCATTGCGCTGCCGCCGGCATTCCGGTGATGCGCTTTGATTATCGCGGCATCGGGGACAGCACGGGCCATTATCCCGGTTTTCAACAGGTCACGCCAGATATTCATGCGGCCATTGATGAATTTCTCAACCGGTGCCCGGCCATCAGGACGGTGGCCGTCTGGGGCCTGTGTGAAGGCGCTTCGGCCTGTCTTTTGGGCACACAGGAACATCAGGCTGTCAGCCGCCTGATCCTGGTCAATCCATGGGTCCGCTCCGACAGTGGTGAAGCCAGGGCCTATGTCAAACATTATTATCTGGCCCGCCTGAAACAACCGCAATTCTGGAACAAGCTGTTTTCCGGAAAGCTTGACCTGGGTCAGGCCATCAGGGGCTTCCTGAGCAATCTTGTCCGCATGTTCAGGCCCGCCCCCCCCCTTTCCGGCACACCTCTCCAAAAGCCGAAAACCAGTGCCACAGAAAAAACCACCGAAGATTTTCCCGCACGCATGTGTGAGGGACTGGCGCGTTTTTCCGGCCGTGTCCTGCTGATCCAGAGTGAACGGGATCTGGTCGCCCGGGAATTTGATGATTTGATCCGCCGGTCTCCCTCCTGGCGGACATTGTTCAAAACCCGCAAGATCGACAGGGTCGATATTGCCGAAACCGACCATACATTTTCCAGCGAGAAATGGCGACAGGCCGCGGCGGAAACCACCAGCCGCTGGATCCTGTCTGAGTAAGGAGCAGGGGGGAAAGATGGGTGGATATCTTCTTGTTTTCGGCCAGAACGGCCCATTATCCCCTTCCCCGACAGCCCCGGAAAAATGCCTTGACGTCATGAACCGGGCGGGGTTTGCCACCCCGAAACAGCTCACCCTGCCGGGCCTTTCGCTATATTATTATGATAAACTAACCTCTCCCGGTTCCACCCTGTTTGAAACCGATACCGGCGATTTCTGCTTTTCGGTGGGGACCCTTTTTTACAAAGGATCATATGGCCGGCGGGCCTCAGAACGGCTTTATAAAGAGTTTGATCCCGAACGCCTGCTGCCGGAAACTCTGGACGGCAGTTTCACGGCATTTGTGTATAAAGGCGGCCGGCTGTATATGTTTTCTGACCCGCTGGGCACCTATCGCCAATATCATACCGCCGATCACCGGGTCTGGAGTTCCTCCTTTCTGGTGACTGTGGCCGCCGCAGAGCGCCTCACGCCCCTGCCGCAGGCAATATATGAATATGTGTTTCAGGGAGCGACCTATGGCCGCGACACCCCGTTTCAGGAAATTCATATGACTTGTGGCGAGAAGCTGTATGAGTGGAACCTCACTGCCCCCTCTCCAAGCCCTGTGATCCGGAACCGCCCCTTCTCCCTTCCCCGGGAAGCCGGCGCCCTGTCCCGGCAAGACGCGCTTGCGGCCTGCACCGAACGTTTACAAACGCAGTTTACCACCCTAGTAGAACATTTCGGAGACCGGATTGATACAGCCCTGTCCGGCGGATATGATTCCCGTCTGATGCTGGCTCTGCTGTTTCAGGCCGGCGCGCGCCCCCACATTCATGTCTATGGCCGCGATCAGGATCCCGACGTACAGGTCGCCAAAGCCATTGCCCGTGGGGAAGGTTTTCCACTTTCGCATACGGACAAGTCTCACGCCTCGCGTCCCGCCCCGGAAACCTACCGGGAACTCGTTGAGCGGAACTTTTATGTCATGGACGGCCTGCCCAATGAGGGACTGTTTGACAATGGTCAGAATATCGAAACCCGCCGGGAACGGGTCGAGCACGGCAAACTGGCGCTCAACGGCGGCGGCGGAGAAATTTTCCGGGACTTTTTCCATTTGCCGGATCGTTCCTTTGAAGATCGGGACGTGGTCCGCAGCTTTTATAGCCAATATGATACGCAGGATATCACCAACATCTTTCAGGAAGACACCTATCGTGCGACGCTCGCCGCCAAAATCCGTGCTGCTCTTGGTGTTAAACAGACCCGCCTGACCCGTACCGAGGTGGAAGCCGTCTATCCCTGTTTCCGGTTGCGTTACTGGATGGGCCGGAATACTTCGCTGAATAACCGCTTTGGACCTGCCCTCACGCCCTTTACCGATTATCAGCTTCTGAAATACGCTTTACAGGTGCCCCTGCAAGACAAATATCACGGCGATTTCGAAGCCGCCCTGATCCGTCGGATTAGTCCGACTCTCGCCGCCTATTCTTCAGATTACGGGTATGATTTTACCGGCCCCGCCCCCTTTAGGGCACGATTGAGAAACCGGTTGGATATTCATCGGCCGATTTTTATCCGGGAACGCAGTTTTGCGCTAAAAAACCGCTTGCGTCCGCACCCGCGGCCCTGTTACCTGGACCCGACCTATGCCGGGCGGGTGGTTGATTTGTCTGCCCCCGTGATGGCGGACTATTTTAACCTGAAACGGCTTCATCACCCGGAACAACTCAATCGGGTCTACAGCCTGGAGCTGGTGATGCGATTTGCCCGTACAAAAAACGTTTAACCCTATGGCTGTGAAGGAAGAGCCAGCCTGTCCCGCATCTGCAAGGGGGTGAAGGCTTCCCCGCCCAGATCATTCAGGAAAAAATCAAAAAATTCTTCCATATTGTTCAGGAAATCCTGCAACTCCCTCTCTGTGCACACATAGGGTGATCCGCCCACCATCAGGCTGGAACTGTGATAGGCGTAATGAAACGCAAAATGCCCAAGCCTGGCCATACGGCGGACCATGCGAATCTGATCAGCGGCAGAGATGCCTTCTGGCGTCAGAGGAATACGTTCCAGAAGGCGCAGTTTCGAAAGCACCCCGGCCATGAGGGAACGCACCCCCGACTGCCCGGCCAACCGCGGGTACAGAACGCTGCCCCACCCAGCCAGAAGGCCGTCATACCCCCGGGCGTTGGGCAGTTCCAGAAGCGTTTTTCCTGCCGCCTGGAAAAAATAGGGTTGTGTTGGCAGGCCGCGGAAATCCGGCCCTTGGTCGTGGGAAAAGTCCGTATCCGCCACCACGCTGGCATCAATTTCATAACCAAGTTCTGCCAGGATACGCGCCGTATTCTTTCCGGCCCCATAGCGCCCGGCCTTATAGATCACTGGCCGTTGACCGAACCGTGTGGTAATCAGGTCCGTGAGGCGTTCCAGTTTGGCTTTTTCAAGACCATAGGGCAGATTGCCCGGATAGGAATTGTGCCGGTTCACCTCTTCCTCATAAGGCGGGTTGACCCAGGGATGCAGATGCGCCCCGATCAGGCAGGTTCCCGCCTCGGCCCATTCACGCAAGATGCCCACCGCGGTTTCATCTTCCGCCACGGCATAATCGACCACATAGGTGGGCACGATTCCGTAACGATGAAAAATGTCCTGGGCTTTATGCTGATGGCGGATACAGGTAACGGAACGGCTGTTGCGGTCAAAAGGCGCGCCCCAGTCAAATTCCTCTTCCGTGTCAATCACGACAATAAGACAGGGCGCCTTTTCCGGTGCCCTGGTCCTGATTGGCTGATTTTCATGAAACATTGCGGCCTGACTTTGATCTTGTTTTCCCGGTTTTGTTTTTTGCGGTCTGATTATCCTGCCCCTCAGCGCGGTTCTGCCTAGGGTCGAATTTTTTACTCTGCCGCGGCGCGTAATCATCTTTTTTCACGGCAAGATACATGACGTAAAGGATCATGAAAATAAATCCCGCCATGACGATCTGGAACATTTTTATCTCCTGAAATATTTTTCAGTATTTTTAAGGCAAAGCAATTTCAAAAATGTTAACTAATAGTCTTTAATGATCAAGACGATCGTGATGATTAAAATGATCATGGCGATGCAGACCACAAACCATAACAGAAACCTGATTCATGCGTGATATTTTTCTTTTTGTGATCATCTTCGGCCTGATCCCGGTCATGCTGAAATTCCCGCAAATCGGGATTCTGACCTGGTCCTGGGTGTCCTATATGAATCCGCACCGACTGGCCTATGGTTTCGCCTATGATTTCAACTTTCTGGATTATATTGCGCTGTTTGCGCTGCTGGGCATACTTTTTTCCAAAGAAAAAAAGATTTTTCCCCGCCATCCGATCACCTATCTACTGGCGCTTTATTTTTTCTGGGTCAGCCTGACCACCCTGTTTGCCATCAATCATGAAGTGGCTATTCCCAAATATATAACGCTGGTCAAGATTCTTCTTTTTACCTTCGCCACGCTGCTGATCATGCAATCACGGGTAAGGATCAATGCGCTGATCTGGGTTATTGTGCTGTCCATCGGCTTCTATGCTTTCAAGGGGGGCATTTTCACCATTCTGACCGGCGGCAGCGGCCGGGTGTGGGGCGCGCCGGGAAGCTTTTTTGGCGACAACAATCATTTTGCGCTTGTTCTGCTGATGATTGTGCCCATCACCATTTACCTGATCCAGGTAACGGAAGACAAACGCCTCAAGATCGGCCTGGCGGTACTGACCATGTGTGAAATTATGGCGATTTTCGGCACCCAGTCCCGCGGGGCGCTGGTGGGCATGGTCTGCATGTTCACCTTTTTCGCCTGGAAAGCCAAAAAACTCTGGATTCTGGTCATTCTGTTTCCTTTTCTTGGCGCCATTGGCTTTATGTTCATGCCGGACAGCTGGAAAGAAAGAATGGCCTCCATAGAAAGATATGAAGAAGACGCCTCGGCCCAAGGGCGGCTCACCATGTGGCGGGTGGCGATTGATGTGGCCAATGACAATCCGGTGTTGGGCGGCGGGTTCAATGTGTTTTATGATGACGGCGTGCGCACCCAGTATCTACGTCCCGGGGAGGAGGGCCGCGCCGTCCACAGCGTGCATTTCGAGGTGCTTGGCGAACACGGTTATGCCGGTTATCTGATTTTCTTTATGCTGGCGCTAACCACCTATCTTACCGGCAACCGGATTATTAGGGAAGCCAAAGCCAACCCCCGCTTTAAATGGTGTGGTGAACTTGCCGCCATGATCCAGATCAGTATGGTCGGCTATGCTTCGGCCGGCGCCTTTGTCAATCTGGCAACATTTGATCTGTATTATCACCTTGTGGCCATTATGGTGATGACCAGGGTAGTAATGGCCCGGGAAATGGCTGCGGAAGCGGCCACAGAACACCCCAAGAACAGAACATCGGGCCTGCAACAGACAGGCCCCGCACACCCAACAGGAAAGATTGCGACAACATGACAAAAGTTATTCATCTTATTGCGGCCGCCCGGCCCAATTTCATGAAAATCGCCCCCTTATATCATGCGCTCAGCAAACAGGACTGGTGCACGGCAAAAATCATCCATACCGGACAACATTATGACGCCAACATGTCCGACAGCATTTTCGAGGACCTGATGCTGCCCAAACCCCATTATCACCTGGGTGTGGGCGGGGGCACTCATGCCTATCAGGTGGGCAATGTGATGATTGCCTATGAGAAAATCTGTTTGGAACAGGAACGCCCGGACCTTCTGGTGGTGGTTGGCGACGTGAACTCCACCGCCGCCTGCGCCCAAGTGGGGGCCAAACTGCATATCCCCGTAGCCCATCTGGAAGCGGGCTTAAGAAGCGGGGATCGCCGCATGCCGGAGGAAATCAACCGGCTGGTGACCGACGCCATCAGCGATTATTTGTGGACCCCCTCCCCGGACGCGGATGAAAATTTACGCAAAGAAGGTCATCCCGACAGCCGTATCCAGCGGGTCGGCAACATCATGATGGACAGTTTCGAACTGCTCAGAGAGCGCATCGAACGCGAAAATGCCCCGGCCCGGTTTGGACTCACCGCCGGCAAGTATGGCGTGGTAACCATGCACCGGCCGTCCAACGTAGATGAAGAAGCGACTCTGACCTCACTTATGGAACAGATCATGGCCGTGGCGGCCAAGGTCGAGCTGCTGTTCGCCGTGCATCCACGCACCCGCAAGAATCTGGAAAAATTCGGCCTGTGGGACCGACTTGCGGCAACATCCGGTCTGCACCTCACGGAACCGGTGAGCTATGCGCCGTTCATGAGCCTGGTGAAGGACGCCAAACTGATCATCACTGATTCCGGCGGTATTCAGGAAGAGACCACTTATCTGGGCATTCCCTGCCTGACACTCAGAGAGAATACCGAACGCCCGGTCACGGTAACAGAGGGCACCAATCGCCTCGTGCCTACGGCAGAATTGCAGCAAAATGTGGAAAAGGTGCTCGCCGGCACCTGGGCCACTGGCACCAAACCCGACTTCTGGGATGGCAAAACGGCGGACCGGATTGTAGAGATTATCCAGCGGATGTTCTTGGAAAACTGATCTGTTACAGCTTAATTTTTCACCAGTTCAGCGCATCCTTTCATTAAAGGATGCCTGAACAGGGTTATGTTTGGATTGTCTTGCAGCCACATTTCAACGGCCTTTTGTTCCCCCTCACGCACAAAATCATCAAGAAAAATATGCGCTCCTGTTTTCAGCTTCCCAAAAAGCTGTGGACCGGCAGGATACCTTGCATTCTCCGAAACAGACCAGGGCGGACCATCAACCACCAACCCGTCAAATTCAATGTCCGGCAGTTTTTCGTCAATATCATACCAGTTATAGACCTGTCCCTGCAAAGAGACTTCTGTCAACGGGGCTGTAATGACGGTCGTCCAGTCCTCCAAGTTATATTTTTTAAGATTTTCCCGCGAGATATCCGCATACTGTGCATCATTTTCCAGGCTATAGACATGTCCCCGGCCCTTGAGCTTCATGACTTGGGCCAGAACAATGGTGGAAATGCCCGAACTACATTCCAGGATATGATCAACATCCTCACTGGCCGCATAGTCTGCAATCAGTCGCAAGAAGTCGGGGGATGCGGCAAAGCCCATGGTGGGTGGTAGAGAACGCGGAAATTTTAATTCACGATACAAACTGTCCAGAGATTCTATGTTTCGGATGACATTTGTTGACTGTTTCCCCATCTCCTCCTGAAGCATCCAGCAAAACAAGTGAATCTTCTTAACCTTGCGCCATATTAGTAGCAAAGCTGCCAGATTAACAACGAGCAAAAAAAATATAAGAATTTCCATATTCCCCCCCTTTGTTGGTGATTAAAATAATTTAATGTAGGGAATGAAAATATCAGGCAAGCATAGCAAACATTAATTTTTCCAATTGATCTACTCTATTTTCCCAATCGTTAGACTTTGCAAACTCAATCCGCTCTTTTCGTGTTCCTTTCCCTTGACCCGCTAAAGCATCAACCAAGGCTTTTTCCCATTCATCAATAGTTTGGCAATTCGAAACAATATGATCGAAATGCTTAATCATCATGGGAGAAGATGCAGATATCACCGGTTTTCCTGCAGCTAAATATTCATTGATTTTCAAAGGATAACCAGCGAAGGCCCAAGCTGATCTGTCCATAATGTATGGTGCGAGGGTAACATCCAAAAGATTCAAGCACTCCGGAATTTCCTCTTTTTTTATTGTTCCAACAAAATGCACATTATCAAATTGACAAAATCTTTGATAGGCTGACCAGTATTTTTTATCTTCACGAATTGACACTTCCCGTTTATGCCCGATCATAACGAACTGAACTGCAGAGAACTTTCTCGCCAATTTCTCAAGCATCGTAAAATCAAGTTTCCGGTTAATGGCTCCGATATATCCAGCTCTAGGAGCTGGTATTTTATCTATCAGATCATATGCTTGGCCTTTGTGAAATCGGCCTGATTCAAATAAAGAAAAGTCGACGCCATTATGCACAATATTTGGGGAAATATGTGGATCATTCACTACTTCATCCCACACGACCTCCGAGGCAGCCGTAATGAGATTTGCGGTTTGCATCAGTTGTGCTGTAAGCGGACTTCGTTCACTACCATTACTAAATTTATGATATAGGTCATATATATGGAACATCACATAGGGTGCCGCCAGTTCCTCTACATAGGGGTAAAAATCGGGGTGGAAGCAAAAGGTTATAAAGTCGTCCCCCCTTTTCAGACCTGCTTTTTTTTTCAGGTCCCGGCAATGCGCCTTGATGGCCAGCCTGTCCAGGGCCGGAAATTTATAATTCCTCGGCAGAAGTGACCCTGCTTTATAAATTTTCACATGATCTTTTTTTTCCGCAGCCCCAAAAGGCATAGAAAAATCCATGTGGTGATAATATCTGGCACCGTTGGAATAAAGAACAGGCCAGCCCCGCCGCCCCAGACGGGAAAGAATATGTTGACGGTTCATCCAGTTTCCGTCCCAGCCTGTATAATCCAGGGCGATAATCGGGAGTTTTTTCTGTTGGCCTCTCATTTAATTTGCCTTGTCTTGATAATCTGTCTTGGTTTTGCCAAATGTCAAACGTAATTTTATCTGCTGCGTCAACCTTTTTTCGAAGGTGGCCGGCATGCCGGACAGCCACCACAAAGACAGCGCCATCAAGGGATAGAGAATGATGCCCGCCAAGATTTTCAGAAAAAGCAGCTGCCAGGACGGGATCGTGAATGCCGCGGTCATGGAGATCAGCACAAAATACATGGTCACTCCGGCGATGACCGGACGCCAAACCACATCCAGAATACGGCTCCATCGCACCTGACAAGTCATCACCACCATCATACTGACCACGAAAAACATAACCACTCCGATCAGGGCCCGCGAATAGGCGACCCCTTCTAGGCCAAAATACTGATAGGCGGGATAAATACTCGACAAGGTGACAATCGCCTGTATCCAGAACATATAGGCCGTGTATTTTACATTTCCGCTTATGGTCAGCATGCTGCCGGATATGCCGTACATGGCCGTCAGCATCGCAAAAAAGACCAGCCCTTCGACCAGCGGCACCACCGGCATCCATTTGTCCCCTCCGCCCAAGAAGAGCGGAATGAATTCTTCGGCCACCGCACCAAACCCTAAAGCCACGGGAACGGCGATAAAGGTCATGGCGTTCAACGCCTGAAGATACGCCGCTATTAGCCTTGGATGATTGTCCTTGATTTTGGCGAGCCCCGGCACCAGGGCCCGGGAAAAAGGCTGCTGGACTTCGGAAATCGTCATGAAGGATAATTCGGTTCCCCATTTATAGAACCCCATTTTCACGGGTCCAACAAGGGACGCTAGAATAAACTTGTCCCCTTCCTGGCTGAAATACTGGGCAATGTTACGGATCAGGACCCATTGCGAAAAGCCCCAAATTTCCCGCCATTTTTCAAGGGTAAGACACGGCCTGTAGCTGATGAAGACATAACTTAGCGCCACCGACACCAGGCCTGCCCAGACCGTTCCCAGAACCAGGGCCATATAGGACCGGTAATAAAAGGCCAATCCAATGGTCACCAAGATAGAAAGCAGCTTGGTCAACACATTGAACATGAAATCCCTACCGAAATTCATATCCTTCTGGAATTTTATGATGCCGATATTCTGCAATCCCCTGAGGGCCGTGCCGGCGGCGATAAAGTAGGTAATGACGGCCACACGGGAGTCTTCATAATAGTCGGCAATAAAGGGGGCCACCAAGACAAGCAGGGCCGCAACCGCGCAAGACTGGAACAAACGAATGGTCCAGGCCGTGTTGAAGTGGCTATCTTCCGCCTTGTTGTTCTGGATCAGCGCCATGTTGACGCCAAACTCGAATAGCAGGCTGACCAGCCCCGACACCACAAGCACAATGGCCACCAGCCCGAAATCTTCAGGCATCAGCAGGCGCGCCAGAACGGCGGAACTGACGAAACCCAGCAGCCGAATTCCCCAGCGCATCGCGACATACCAGATTGTGCCTTTCATGATATCTCCGGACAGGGAGGGCGGCGAGGAGTCAGACATGTTTCGATTCAATCGCGTGTTGTGATTAACAGGTCAGGAAAATCGTCGCCAGAACAGAAGTTGTGCCCGGAACGACCCTTAAATTCGCAGCAGAATAACGTCAAACCACCAACAAATCTTTAAGATGTTGGTTTGGCAGGAAAATTTCTTCACTTTCCCCATGTTTTACCTTACCCCGCCTGTTCTTGCCCAAGGCGTTCTTCCCTGAGCCGTTCGCTTTTGCGTTTTTTTTCGCTTTCGGATTTGAGCTGACCGCAAGCGGCGAGAATGTCTTCCCCGCGCGGCGTACGTACCGGCGCCGAAATGCCGGAACCGAACACAATATCGGAAAACCGTTTGATCTGCCTGTCGTCGGAACGTTCAAAATTGCTGCCCGGCCAGGGATTGAAAGGAATGAGATTAACCTTGGCGGGGATCTTGTACTGTTTTAAAAGCCGGACCAGCTTTCGCGCATCATCATCGCTGTCATTGATGCCTTTGAGCATGATATATTCAAAGGTAATGCGCCGTGCATTGCTGGCACCCGGATAATCAGCACAGGCCTGAAGAAGTTCTTCCAGCGGATATTTGTTGTTGATCGGCATGATGCGGCTGCGGGTTTCGTTATCCACCGCATGCAGGGAAATCGCGAGATTGACCCCCAATTCCTGCCCACACCGCGCCATTTCCGGAACCACGCCAGAGGTGGACAGCGTGATGCGCCGCTTGGACAGGCTGATGCCCTGCTCGTCCATGACAATCTGCATGGCTTTTTTGACATTTTCAAAATTATACAGGGGTTCGCCCATGCCCATCAGCACGATATTGGTCAACCGGCGTCCGTCATGGGGCGTCGGCCATTCCCCGAGGTCATCCCGCGCGACCAGCACCTGCATGACGATCTCCGCCGGGGTCAGGTTGCGCACCAGCCGCTGCGTGCCCGTATGGCAGAAACGGCAGGTCAGCGTACAGCCCACCTGGGAAGACACACACAGTGTGCCCCGGTCATCATCAGGAATGAACACCGTCTCTGCCTCATTTCCGTCCGCATAACGCAGCAGCCATTTTCGAGTCCCATCGCGGGAGATAAGCGCTTCAATAATCTCTGGGCGGCCGATTTCATAATGCTCGGCGAGCCTGGCCCTGAGATCCTTGGAGATGTTGGTCATTACGTCAAAATCTTTGGCGCCGTAATGATACATCCAGCTCCAGATCTGCTGGGTACGCATTTTCACCTGTTTTTCCGGCACCCCGATTGTTTTAAGCCGCTCGGCGATTTCCGCCCGGTCAAGACCGACCAGGGTACGGCTCTGAGCGAAGGCGCCATCTGCTGTCGGCACCCGCGGCGCCACCACCGGTTCTGTTCCAAGAGGTAAAGTTTGCATCATCCCACGTTCCGAATGGATTGTCTTTCATCCCATGCCAAGATCGCCGTCCTGCCGCCCCGCCACCAGGTCCTAACGGCAGGCTTTTGTAATGGCGTTATGGGCCGCCGTAAAGCCCGAAAGTGAAAAACGGTAACTGGTGGCATTCCCACGGGAACTGGTGGCATGCATCACCAGGCTTAACCCTGCCTTCATGGCCGAGGCCATAGCATTGTCCTGTTTGGCGTCATAGCCCCAGGCACCATCCCCTTGAGTAAACAGCTTGAAGGTCCGGCTTTTGTCCACCACCATACGCACCGTTGAGTTCTTCTGAAAATTATAGCCCACCACAAAATTTAACTCATTGGAAATCTTGCGGCTTGGCTTATGTGAGACAGTGATAAAGGGATTGCCATGACGCAATGAAGCCGGCATTTTGGCCTTGGGCACAGAAATCATGTAACAGACCTTTTCCCCATTATCCTTTTTCAGAATAAAGGCATCCCAGTCCTTGTAACTGCCCAAAAGCTGGCGACTGTCTGCCTGACTGACAGAGGTGATCCCCAGTCCCAGAAATGCCGCCAGACATACTGAAAAAACAATACCGCAGATTTTTTTTTGCATCAGCTCCTCTGAAGTTTTACATCAACCCCGCCGTACAGTAGCAAACTGACGAATCACCCTCAAGACCGACTTTTCCGGTAATGCATTTTTCAGACGACACGCCGGATGTTCTGAGAGGGGGCACTCTGCCCTGTAATGTTGCCCTGTAATGTTGCATGATCCCCCGACATGTTCATGATATAGATAAAAAAGACCAAAATGAGATGATTCACTCCGATAGGGTCTAAAGTACAATAGGCCGGCAAAGCAAAATGGATTATGTGTTGCGAGGCCCTATAATTTTTTTTAATAAAGGCCAATATGTTTCATTTGAAACCATATCGGGTTTGTAATGCGAAAAACAGCAGGAGCTGACAGACAATGAAAAAGGTTTATGAAAGCGCCGCCGAAGCCCTGGAGGGGCTTCTGTTTGACGGCATGACGGTGATGGCCGGCGGGTTCGGCCTATGCGGCATTCCGGAAAATCTGATTGCGGCGCTGCGCGACAGCGGCGTGAAGAATATTACGGCCATCTCCAACAATGCTGGGGTGGACGGATTTGGCCTTGGCATGCTGCTGAACACCCGTCAGATCAAAAAAATGATCTCCTCCTATGTGGGCGAAAACAAGGAATTCGAGCGCCAGTATCTGGCTGGCGAACTTGAACTGGAATTCAATCCCCAAGGCACACTGGCAGAGCGTTGCCGAGCAGGCGGCGCCGGCATTCCGGCCTTCTATACCAAAACCGGAGTTGGCACGCTGGTGGCGGAAGGCAAAGAACACAAGGAGTTTAACGGCGAAACCTATATCATGGAAACGGCGCTGGTGGCGGACCTGTCCATTGTCAAAGCCTGGAAAGGCGACAAGGAAGGCAACCTGATCTATCGCAAAACGGCACGCAATTTCAATCCGATGATGGCAGCAGCCGGCAAGGTCACCGTGGCCGAGGTGGAGGAACTGGTGGAAGTCGGCGAACTGGACCCGGATCAGATCCACACCCCCGGCATCTATGTGCAGCGTATCATCCAGAGCAAGGATCTGGAAAAACGCATCGAACAGCGCACCACCCGTCCCCGCCCCGCAACCACAGGAGAATAAACATGCCCTGGACAAGAGATGACATGGCCGCCCGGGCCGCGAAGGAACTGAAAGACGGTTTTTACGTAAATCTGGGAATTGGCATTCCCACATTGGTGGCCAATTATATTCCTGATGGTGTGGAAGTCACCCTGCAAAGCGAAAATGGCATGCTGGGCATGGGGCCGTTCCCCTATGAAGGCGAAGAGGATCCGGATCTGATCAATGCCGGGAAACAAACCATCACCGAATTGAAAAAAACCAGCTATTTTTCCAGTGCCGAAAGTTTCGCCATGATCCGCGGCGGGCATATCGACATGGCCATTCTTGGTGCCATGCAGGTGGCGGAAAACGGTGATCTCGCCAACTGGATGATTCCCGGCAAGATGGTCAAGGGCATGGGCGGGGCCATGGATCTGGTGGCGGGCGTAAAAAAAGTGGTGGTGGTCATGGACCATACCGCCCGCGATGGCAGCCCCAAATTCCTGCATCGCTGCACCCTGCCGCTGACCGGTACCGGGGTAGTGGACATGCTGATCACCACGCTGGGCGTTTTCACCATTGAGGAAGGCGGCGCCACGTTGATCGAACTGGCCCCCGGCGTCACCGTCGAAGACATCAAAGCCGCCACCGAAGCCGATTTCTCCGTGGCCGACAACCTGAAATAAAATAATTCCCAAACAAACACCTCCCCCCGAATTACGATCCGGGGGAAAAAGAGGGCGACAACGCACCAGACACAAAAAAGCCGGGCAGATTTCTGCCCGGCTTTTATAAAAAGGGAACAACTTTATGCAAAATTCTTTGCTACAAAATCCCAGTTAACCAGAGACCAGAAGGCCTTCAGATAATCCGGGCGGCTGTTGCGGTAATCAATGTAATAGGCATGTTCCCACACGTCACAGGTCAGCAGTGGCGTGACATTCGGGTCACTTGCCGGGGTCTGGGCGTCATCGGTATTCACAATCACCAAAGAGCCGTCGGCTTTTTTCACCAGCCAGGTCCAGCCTGACCCGAAGTTACCAAGCGCCTTGGTGGTGAACTGTTCCTTGAAAGCCTCGAAAGACCCAAACGTCGCATTGATTGCTTCGGCCAGGGCGCCGGTGGGTTCACCACCCCCATTGGGGGACAGGCCGTTCCAATAAAAAGTGTGGTTCCAAACCTGTGCAGCATTATTAAACAGCCCACCATCGGACGTTCTGATGATTTCCTCCAGGCTTTTGTTCTCATAATCGGTGCCGGCAATTAGCTTGTTCAGATTGGTCACATAGGTGTTGTGATGTTTGCCGTAATGATATTCCAGGGTTTCCTGGGAAATATGCGGCTCCAGCGCATTTTTTTCATAAGGCAATGCCGGAAGTTCAAAAGCCATGTCTTTTTTCTCCATATTTGTCGGTTCAACTTAACATTTTGTATCCCGCCAGACCGCACCACACCAGATCGCACCACAAAGGACAGAACGCTCCCTGGTGGAAGCTTGGATTGCGGTTTGGAATACCTTGACCAAATAGGCCGGCCCGGCCTGTCGATGACGGAGGAAGATCCCACGGACCTATCCCCCCGTGTGACGGCATTGTGAACGGAAAGACGTTCCGCTCGATTTCAATTATCTCTCATATAGGAAGGCCGTCCCGAGGTGCAAGACATAAAATGGAATTTTTCCAGAAAAGCTTTTAGAGCCTTAATAAGGCCTACAAAAAGATTTCGGCGCTAAAGTCTTTCCTGATCTTCGTTACGTTCTTTCAACATGGCGACCTGAAGGTTCTTCAGCAATAGCCGGGCTTCCTGCGCCTGTCCGGCCATCTCCCCCTTGAGCATCAGTCCGAGACTGTCAAGAGCCGCTTGGGAGGCGGCTGTAAAACGTCCCTGCGCTTCCAGGTGCCGGCGTAACATCCCGGCCAGATTTGTCACCAACGGCCAGCCCAGCATTGCCGCTTCGCTTTCCACCTTGTAGGTCAGCAAAAGCGCCTCTTCAACGTTCCCTGCACTCAGACAAACCTGCATTTCATCAAGCTGCGCGGCAAGGCGTCTGGGGTAATGTCTGGCCTCGGCCTCGACAACTTTGTGGGCCCGGTCCAGCAGGGTCTTCACCCGTGGTGAAAATTTACGATCCCCCATGCAGCATCTCCTCCTGACCGTCATCCATGAACTGGTCAATATTTTTTTGTGTCATCTTATCCTGGGTGCGTCTTTCCTGACCATCCCAGCATCCGCGGCGGCGGCGGCGATCCGGCCCCACATAGGTTTCACTGCGAATAAAGTCACGCTTGTGCCACAGGGCACTGATCAATTTCAGCATGATTTGTTCCGGTGACACGGGCTTGACCAGAATTTCCGTAACCCCCTTGTCGCGCGCCCGGATAATATTTTCCTCTTCCGTAAAGGCGGTACATAATATGATTGGCGTCTCAGAAATTTTCTCATCAGAATGCCGGCGAATCCATTCAATCAGCTTCAGCCCGGCTCGGCTGAACTTCATGCAATCTACAAAAACACAGTCATAGCTGAACTTGCGAAGCGCCTTTTCTCCATCCTCCACGGAATGACACAGCGTCACCTTGCCCACATCAAACGCCAGAAGAATATTCATGATAATTTTGGACAGATACACATCACTGTCCACAATCAAGATTCTGGTTTCCGAAAAATCCGGCTCGATCATTGATCACACTTACGCCTTACTGCAGTTCAGTCAATGTCATACTGGGTAAAAGGTAAACTCTTCATTAACGATGAAAGAGAAAAATAAGGAACGCCGGTTCAGCTCCATCCGGATTATTGCTCGGCCCGGGTTACCACGTAGACCCCGGCCCCCAGCATGGAAAGCAGGGCCAAAAGGATAGCGAAATCCGGGGCCTCAGACAAAAAGATCAGATAAACCGCGCTGAAGCTCATAAACACCACCGCAAGGACCTTGGCCCGTCGGGGGATCACGCGGCGTTCCGTCCAGGCCTTCAAGGGCGGTCCGAAGCGCGGATGTTCATAAAGCCAGTTATGGAAACGTTCCGACCCGTTGGAAAACGCCCAAAGGGCCAAGATCATAAAAACCGTAGTGGGCAGGACCGGCAAAAAAACACCGATCACGCCGATCCCAACAAAGATGCCGCCCAGAAGATTAAATATCCAGCGTCTGGAATGCTCTATCACAGTGACTGAATCCCACCTTAAAATTAATAATGATTATTATATGCATAAATAGCCCCATGTCCAGTCAGCAAATTTCCCTCTGTTCCGATGTTACCCCGATGTTACATTGTTGGATATTTCCTTTTGTAACACACTCCAATGCTATAAACCATTTCCTCTGTATTTCTGAAAATTCCCTTGCGGTCACTCTTTCCCCTGCCTTTCCCCTTGCCTCTTTTCTCCCTCCAGGGGCTGTGATATATTTCAAACAATCGTTTGAAATATATAAGGATAAAACCATGGCCATGGATCCGCGTCTTGATGACTGGCATCGGATTATAAAAGAAAAAGACCTGACTAGATTACAACAGCTTCTGCATGAGGACGTGGAATTTAACTCCCCCTTTGTCTGGACCCCTTATCAAGGTCGGAACATCACGCTTGGCATCCTGTCCACGGTGATCAACGTCTTTGAGAACTTCACCTATCACAGGGAATGGGTGGAAGCCAATGATATGGCGCTGGAATTTTCCGCCACTATCGGGGATAAGTCCCTCAAAGGGGTGGATCTCATTCGCTGGAATGATGACGGCCAGATCATTCATTTCGAGGTGATGATCCGCCCAGGCAACAGTTTGATGTTGCTGGCCCAGATCATGCAAAAACGTCTGGCCGCCGCCGGTCTGCTATAAGCCTCCCGGGATCAGGCTGTCTGTTCTTCTGCATAAATCATATGATAATCCGCCCGGGCATATTCTGAATCTTTCCTGAGCGGCGCCTCCACGAATCCGTGTTTTTTATACAAGGCAATGGCCGGAGGCAGTTTTGTACTGGTCTCCAGATACAGATGCCGTCCGCCCCGCGCCCTATAGCGGTTGATGACATGAAGCAGCAACTTTTCTCCAATACCAAGCCCCCGTGCGGCTGGCTTCACCCCCATCTTGCTAACTTCATAAACCCTCTCCCCCATATATTTCAGCGCCACACAACCGACGGCTTCGCCCCCCATAACCGCAAAATAAATCTCGCCGCCCCTGGCCAGGATTTCCTCTTCCGGATGTTTCAGATTCCGGATGTCCACCTCTTCCATATAAAAATATTTTTCCAGCCATTCCCGGTTGATCTCAAACCAGGCGTCTTTGTATTTCACATGAAAAGGTACAATATCCACTGCGGGGTCGTTTTCTTGGCCCATTTCTTCCAGAACACGCTGATACAGGGAGCGGGAGTTGAGCCCTTTTTCAAATTCCCTGAGCGCCGTGAGAAGATCCGCTTCACTGGCCTGTCTGAGCTTTTCTATCGCCCGCGTCGCCGCCTGCCATAGCGGCGTAATGTCCTGCACCAGGCGCTGCCCCCGGACGCTTAACCTTAAAATACGGCTGCGAGCATCTTCACCAGTTTCCATTTCCAGAAGATCCAGAGACATCAACTGCTTGACAATCTGGCTGACTGCTGAATGGCTGAGCCCTGACAAATCCGCCATTTCTGCAATGCTCAAAGCGCCCTTACGCGACAAGGCATACACCACAGGGAAATACCGCACCCGAAAATCAAAGCCGCCTTCCGCATAGAGTTTTTCCATATCCGCCGCCATCATTTCATAGACGCGTTTCAGGCGGGTACCCAACCCCAGGTCAAAAAAAAGTTCTTCCGGCATGGCTCTTTAAATAGAATCCTGTTTTTTATATTAACATTAATATAAAGTCTTTTATAATTATATCTTAACTCAACGGCAACAAAAAACAGAAAGGCTTGTCCCGGGATAAATCGGCGCTACACTCACAAGGGCTTCAACTGAAACCCCCAAAACAGTATAAAAAACAACTCACAAACAGACCCGATATATCAGAAGAATCGCCCATGGCATTTCCATCGCCCCCTTCCCATCCGAAACAATTCCGAAAGCTACTGATTGTCCATAACCCCCGATCCGGACGCCGGAACCATCACAAATTCCGACAGGTGGTGGAACGCTTGCGCGGCCGGGACCTCATGATCCATATACAACAGACCCGTTTCCCCGGTCATGCCCACGACCTGATCCGCAACGCACAGGGCAAGGATTATGATCTGGTTGTTGTTGCGGGGGGTGATGGCACGCTTAATGACGTTCTAAGTGCTCTCCCTCATCTGAATCTTCCCTTTGCGCTCATCCCGCTGGGCACCGCCAATGTGTTTGCCCGGGAAATCGGCCTTGATGGGTCGGTGGATGCCATTGTCGACACCATTTTTTCCGGCCGCTTGCGGCACATGCGTCCCGGCCTGTGCGAAGGGCGTGAGAAACGGTTGTTTGCACTTATGGTTAGTTGCGGCTTGGACAGCCACGTGGTGCACCATGTCAATGGCGGCTTGAAAAAATGGATCGGAGCGGCAGCCTACGGGATAAAGTTCCTGCACTCATTACTGCGCTATCCGAACATGGCGTGCACCGTGACCCTTGACGGACACAGCCATGCCGCGGCGTCGGTCATTGTCTCCAAAGGCCGGTATTATGGGGGCAATTTCCTGCTGGCTCCCAAAGGAGATGTTTTTAGCAATAATTTCCAAGTTGTGATTTTTCTCAGAACCGGACGTCTGGCCGCATTGTCCTATGCCTTTTCCCTGCTGACGGGAAATCTGGCCAAACGCCGGGATGTACTGATCAGGTCAGCGCATGAAATCAGGCTCGACGCAGCAGACCCCCACCCCGTTCAGCTGGACGGGGATCCCGCCGGCTTCCTGCCCGCGACCATTCGTCTTGCCGATGACAGCCTGAGCTGTCTGGTGCCCGAGGGTCTCAAGGACGATGCATGACGTTCCGGCATTTAAAATCATGCATTTAACAAAGATTTAAACGTTGCACGGCATGGTTATCACGATATGATCACACTCGTGGGCAATAGTCGCATGGGTCTAGAGTCAATCTCATTACAATTCACTCTAGGGGAGCAAGGCTCGCTTAAAAGTGGCCGACAACAATCAATCAGGGGAAGAACAACAAGATGTGTGGCATAGTGGGCATTGTAACCCGTCGGGACAGGCGTCCGGACCCGGCCCTTCTGAAAAAGATGATGGACGCGATTTATCATCGCGGCCCCGATGAAGAAGGGCAGTATGTTGACGCGGGCATCGGCCTGGGGCATCGCCGGCTGTCTATTATCGACCTGGCCAGTGGCCAACAGCCCATGACCACTGAAGACAATCAGGCCACTATCGTCTACAACGGGGAAATATATAATTTCCCGGAAATTCGCAGTGAACTGGAGAATCTCGGTTATCAGTTCCGCACCCATTGCGATACCGAAGTCATCCTCAAGGCCTATCATGCGTGGGGGCCGGAAAGCGTGAAACGCCTCAGGGGGATGTTTGCCTATGCGATCCATGATCGCCGGCAGAACCAGCTCTTTCTTGCCCGGGACCGGCTCGGCATTAAACCGTTGTTTTATGCCAATGTGGACGAAGACACTTTGATTTTCGGGTCCGAGCACAAAGCGCTTATGGTGTATCCGGGGCTGAAACGGACATTGCGCCACCAAAGCATCGAAGAATATTTTTCACTGGGATATGTGCCGGACCCCCACAGCATCTATCGCGACATGCACCGGCTGGAACCGGGCTATACCCTGACCATTGACCTGGATACCGGCCGCAAAACCATGGAAAGATACTGGAATGTCCATTTCGAGCCGACCTATCAGGGCGGATTTGATGAGGCGGTTGCAGAACTGCAAAACCGGATCCGTGAAGCCGTGAAAATCCGCATGGTGGCCGATGTGCCGCTCGGGGCCTTCCTGTCCGGCGGTGTGGATTCCAGCGCTGTGGTGGCGAACATGGCTACCCTGGACAGCAATCCGGTCAACACCTGCTCCATCGCGTTTTCCGATCCGCGCTATAACGAAATTGACTATGCCAATCAGGTGGCCCGGCAGTATAAAACCAATCACTGGACCCGGGAAGTGGATCCCAATGACTATTCCTTGGTGGACCGGCTGATGGATGTTTATGACGAACCCTATGCCGACAGTTCGGCCCTGCCCACCTACCGGGTCTGCGAATTGGCCCGGGAACGGGTGACGGTGGCGTTGTCCGGAGACGGTGGGGATGAAAACCTGGCCGGCTATCGCCGTTACTGGCTGCACATGCTGGAAGAACGTCCGCGCCAGATGCTGCCCTATGGCTTTAGGAAGCGGCTGTTCGGCTTTCTGGGGGAAATCTACCCCAAGGCCGACTGGGCGCCGCGGTTTCTGCGCGCAAAAACCACATTCCAGGGGCTGGCCCGCAATTCAGTGGAGGCCTATTTTTACGGGGTGTCCATCTTTAAAAAGGACATGAAAGAAAAACTTTTCAGTTCCCGCTTCAAGAAAGACCTTCAAGGCTATGAAGCTCTTCAGATTTTTGAACGCCACGCCAGAGAGGCCGGCACCTGTGACCCGCTGTCCCTGATCCAGTATTTGGACCTCAAGACCTATCTGGCCGGCGACATCCTAACCAAGGTGGACCGGGCCAGTATGACCCATTCCCTGGAAGTGCGGGTACCGCTTCTGGATCATCTGCTGGTGGAATGGATCGCCACTCTGCCCCCCGGGTTCAAGCTCAAGGGAAATGAAGGCAAATATATCTTCAAAAAAGCCCTGGAAGGACGGCTGTCCAATGACATTCTGTACCGGCGCAAGATGGGTTTTGCCGTGCCACTGGGCCGCTGGTTCCGGGAAGACCTGAAAGAAAAAATCAGCCAGTCCGTACTCAGCGAACGCATGATGGACAGCGGATATTTCGACCCCGCCTATCTCAGACATCTGGTGGAACAGCACCAGTCCGGCCTGCGCGATTACAGCGCACCGCTATGGACCCTGATGATGTTTGACCAGTTCATGGCCCGCTGTTAGGCGGCGAGCATCCGGGAAGGTCATATGAAACTGCTCACCTTCACATCCCTGTATCCCAACAGCCTACAACCCCGTCACGGCATCTTTGTCCGCACCCGCATGAGCTGGCTTGACCGGATAGGCGATGTAGAGCGCAAGGTAATTGCACCGGTGCCCTGGTTTCCTTTCATGAACCTGTTGCACGGCAGCCGGTTCAGGACCTTAAACCAAATCCCCCGGCACGAAGATCAGGACGGCATTGACGTGTTGCATCCACGTTATCTGACCCTGCCCGGCACCAATCTGGTCAATGTAGCCGACAGTATGGCCCGTGCCGCCCGACCGATGATTGAAGCGCTCTATACCGATGACCAGCTGTTCGACATTCTGGACGGGCAGTATCTTTATCCGGACGGGGTGGCCGCCGCCCGCCTGGCCCGGCATTTCAACAGGCCGCTTGTGCTCACCGCCCGAGGCAGTGATGTCAATTACTGGATGCAGCAGCCCCGCCCCCGCGCCGCCATTCTGGAAGCGCTTGAGGCCGCCGCCGCCGTCATCTGTGTAAGCCAGTCCTTAAAACAGACTCTTCTCAGCCATGGCCTAACGGACACCAAATTGACGGTAGTGCCCAACGGCGTGGATCAGACCCTGTTTCATTCCCGCCAGCCCTCCCCGCCTCAACAGCCGGGATATCTGCTCTGTGTTGGCAATCTGGTGCCGCTGAAAGGACAGGATCTGATCCTTGAGGCCCTGACAATGGTGCCGGACTGGCGTCTGGTGCTGATTGGCCAGGGACCGGACCGGAAAAAACTGCGCCGCCTCGTCCGCGAATTGGGGCTAGAAAAACGGGTTGTTTTTATTGAGCATGTCCATCAGTCGGACCTGGCCCGATATTATGCCCACGCGGCCGCCACGATCCTGATGTCCGTCATGGAAGGCATGCCCAATGTGATGCTGGAAAGCCTGGCCTGCGGTACCCCCGTCATAGCCACCGCCGTCGGCGGCATTCCCGAAGTCATTACCCCCGAAAACGGTATTCTTCTGAAAGACCGCAACAGCGCGACTCTGGCCCAAGCGATACAGGAACTGAAACTGAGGCAATGGGACCGCAAACACATCGAAATGGAGATGGCGGCTTATGACTGGTCCCATGTGGCCCGGCGACAATATGACCTCTACCGGCAGGTGTTGGCGGCATCCCGCTCACTGGAAACGTAACCTTTTTCACATATCCCCCTAGCCAGGACCCTTCCAGCTCTCTATATAGAGCCCAGAAAACGAGAGAACGTAGAACACGCGTACCCATATTCATAACCGGAACAGAATAATGGAATATATTCAAGTCATTGGCGGACTTTTTCTTTTGGTTTACGGGGGCGACTGGCTGGTCAACGGCTCTGTGTGCCTGGCCCAGAAACTCGGCGTTGGAAAAATTGTCATCGGCCTGACCGTCGTGGCGTTCGGCACCTCTGCACCGGAACTAGTGGTCGGCGTTGATGCCGCCTTGTCCGGAGCCCCTACGCTGGCGCTCGGCAATGTGGTAGGCAGCAACATCGCCAATATTCTTCTGGTGATCGGGGTTCCGGCCCTGTTTTATCCGTTCAGCTGTTACAATAAAGAAGTCCGGCACAATTACCTGATCATGCTGGTCAGCACCGCCTTCTTCATCCTTCTGGCCCTGACGGCCCCGCTGGCCTTCTGGCAAGGTGGCTTGTTGCTGATCCTGTTGTTTGCCTATCTTTATCATTCCTATCGTCGGGCCCGCAAACAGCGCGGGCTGGCCTTGCACGCGTTGGAAGATGTGGGAGGCGGACAACCCGCTAAAGAGATGAAAACCTTCCAGGCCACGCTGTATATTCTGGGCGGCATCATCGGCCTGCTGGCCGGGGCTCATATTCTGGTGATGGGAGCCGTCACCATCGCCCAAAATTTCGGAATCTCGGAAGCGGTGATCGGCCTGACCATCATTGCGGTCGGCACCTCCCTGCCCGAGCTTATGACCTCGATCATGGCCGCCAAACATCAACATGGGGACGTGGCCGTGGGCAACGTCCTGGGCAGTAATCTTTTTAACCTGCACGCCATTATGGGGGCAACGGCTCTCACGGCGCCGATCCCCGTACCGGCGGAATTTTTCCGGGTCGATCTGTGGGTCATGGCTGCCGCGGCGCTCATTCTGCTGCCCTACACGATGAAAAAAATATCCCTGAATCGGCTTGGCGGCAGCCTGCTGAGCGTTGGCTATATCGGCTATCTCGCCTATCTCGGGCTACAGCTATAGAGTGACTCTCAGTGAAAGATCATGCGACAGAACCATTTGACCCGGAAAACAGAACACTGTAGTAAGGCTGTTTGATCCGGCCCTTATAGTGCGGATTGTCGCTTCGGATGCAGAACAGGCAGAAAATATATGAAACCAAGCAATCTGGTCAAACCCAGCAATCTAGCCCCTTTAAAGTTTGCCGATGCAGAAAAGGCCATGCGGCATGTGTTTGTGCGGGACCTGATCATAGACGGGTATATCGGCATTTATGATCATGAAAAACAGGCCCCCCAGAAACTCTGCATCAATGTGGACCTGTCTGTGCGGGAAAACGCCCATCCACTTAACGACGACATCAACAATGTGCTGTGTTATGAAAAAATCGTCCGCAACATCCAGACTATTGTGGGCGCCGGCCATATTCATCTGGTGGAGACCCTGGCGGAACAGATTGCCGATATGAGTTTACAGGACAGCCGGGTTGTCAAGGTACGCGTCAGGGTTGAAAAACTCGAAGCTATCCCAAACACCACTAGCGTTGGCGTGGAAATAGAACGCGCCCGCCGCATGTCATAAAAGCGTCACATTTCAAGACCTTATTTAAAATAATCTGTCGGGCGATATAGATTCGTTCCCCCAAAGTTGTGCACAGCGGAAAAAAGCGGGCTTTGAGCAGACCCTTCGTATTATTTTTTTCTAATTTAATATTCTTCATTGTGGCCTTGACATTATTTTTTTTGTTATAAATCAATAAGTTATTCCATTTGCCTAAAAAATAGGCAATTCGATAAAACCTCAAGGTTCCTGCCGGATTATTCGAGATGTCAAAAAGTTATACACTCACTTATCCACAACTTTCGTGGATAGTTTTTCGCCCGACTCTGGCATTGGTATGTTAGCTCTTGATTCAGAAGGGTTTTTATCATCTGATCACAATAATCATTCTGAATAAAGGTGAAACAAGGTATACAGGATCCTGTTGTCCCCATCGTCAATGCAATTATATGACAGGATAACAGCAAAAGGAACTCTGGAACCACACTGGACTCAGGTATTGGACTCAGCCTCATGAATAAAGGCGTCGAGATCATTAAATCTTATCTCAGGACCCTGCCGGGCAAACCCGGCGTGTACCGGATGCTGGATGACAAGGAAAACGTCCTGTATGTGGGCAAAGCCAAGAGCTTGAAGAATCGCGTCGCCAGTTACACCAATCTCAGGGGACTGAGTTACCGCATTGCCCGCATGGTCAGTCAGACCCGTAGCATGGAATTCGTCACCACCCACACGGAAGTGGAGGCCTTGTTGCTGGAAGCGAATATGATCAAGCGCTTCAAGCCGCCCTATAACATCCTGCTTAGGGATGATAAATCCTTTCCCTATATCCTGATTGATACCTCTCACCCTTCCCCGCGGGTGCGCAAACATCGTGGTGCCAAAACAATCGAGGGGCACTATTTCGGCCCGTTCGCCTCTACCAGCGCCGTGAATCACAGCCTGCACATTCTCCAGAAGGCATTTCTGCTCAGAACCTGTTCCGACAGCGTGTTTAACAGCCGCACCCGGCCCTGTCTCTTGTATCAAATCAAACGCTGTGCCGGCCCCTGCGTGGACAAGGTCAGTCCCGAAGAATATGCTTCCCTGGTACAGGCGGCCCATGATTTTCTGAGTGGCAAAAGCCAGGCCATCAAGGATGACCTGACTGCGAAAATGATGGCGGCCAGCGACCGGCTGGATTATGAACAGGCCGCCATATACCGCGACCGCCTCAAGGCGCTGGCCGCGGTACAGGCCCGCCAGGATATTAATCAGGGCCAGGTGGACAACGCAGACATTATTGCCGCTTTCCAAACCGGCGGCAGCACCTGCATCCAGGTTTTTTTCTTTCGTTCCGGTCAGAACTGGGGCAACAAGGCCTATTTCCCGCGGCATGACAAGGATCAGCCCCTAAGCGAGATTGTACCGGCATTCCTGTCCCAGTTTTATGACAACAAACCCCCGCCCAAACAAATTCTGGTCAATTGTCACATGAGTCAGAAAGATCTGCTGGAAGAGGCCCTGTCGCTCAAGGCCGGACATAAGGTCAAGCTCACCTTCCCGCAACGCGGCGACAAATTCCGGCTGGTTGCCCTGGTCGAACAGAATGCCCGTGATGCGCTGCACCGCCGGCTTGCCGAAATGTCCAGTCAGCAAAAGCTGCTGCGCGGTGTTGCCGATCTGTTTGATCTGGACGCCCCCCCGCGGCGTATCGAGGTTTACGATAACAGCCATATTTCCGGCACCAATGCCCTTGGGGCCATGATTGTTGCTGGCCCGGAAGGATTTGACAAAAACGCCTACCGCAAATTTTCCATCAAATCCGAAAACCTAAGTCCCGGTGACGATTTCGGCATGATGCGCGAGGTGCTGACCCGCAGGTTCAGCCGTCAACTCAGGGAGAACCCGGACCGTGATCAGAAAAGCTGGCCGGACCTGTTAATCATTGACGGGGGCAAGGGACAGCTCTCCGCCGCCCTGGCCACACTGGCCGATTTGGGACTTGAGGACATTCCGGTGGTTTCCATCGCCAAAGGGCCAGACCGGAATGCCGGAAGGGAGGATTTTTATCTACCCGGCAAAGAACCGTTCAAACTGCCGCCCAATGATCCGGTGCTGTATTTCCTGCAACGCCTCAGGGACGAAGCCCACCGCTTTGCCATCGGCAGCCACCGTCAGCAACGCGCTAAAAATATGAAAAAATCCCTGCTGGATGGACTGGCAGGCGTCGGCCCGCGGCGTAAAAAAGCGCTTCTGATGCATTTCGGGTCAGCCAAGGCCGTTGCCAATGCCGGCCTTCAGGACCTGGAAAAGGTGGACGGAATCAGTTCCACACTGGCCCGCAGCATTTACAATTATTTTCATGAAAATGACTGAATAATCTGCCAGGGGACAAAGGCTTGGGGCAAATCTTTTGCAAAGCCTATTGGCAGGCCGAATGACATGCCGTATATAGCAAAAGATACAAGGAAAATAACCCGATTATGCTATTTAATCTGCCAAATATTCTCACGCTTGCCCGCATACTGCTGATCCCACTGCTGGTGGGCTCTTTCTATATCGACGGGCACACAGGCAACTGGGTCGGTTTTGCCATTTTCACCCTTGCCGGAGTGACAGACTTTTTTGACGGTTATCTGGCCCGGCGGTATCAGCAGAATTCCAAACTTGGCGCCTTTATGGACCCGGTGGCGGACAAGCTGCTGATTGCGGCCGCCCTGATGATGATGGTCGCCGTGGAACGTATTTCGGGATATTCCGTACTCGCGGCCGTGGTCATTCTGTGCCGGGAGTTTCTGGTTTCCGGGCTCAGGGAATTTCTGGCGGAACTGAAAGTCAGCGTGCCGGTGACCAAGCTCGCCAAATGGAAAACCACCATCCAGATTTTCGCCCTTGGTTTTCTGCTGGTGGGTGACGCCGCCCCGGCAGCAATCCCTGCCATCGTCATTGGGGATACCTGTTTGTGGCTGGCGGCGATTCTTACCCTGTATACGGGTTATGATTATCTGCGCGCCGGTCTGAAACACATGACGTAAGGAAACCTTATGCGACTGTTGTATTTTGCCAGAATTAAAGAACAAATCGGCCAGTCGGAGGAGGACCTGCCATTGCCGGCAAATGTCAGAACCGTCGCTGATCTCCTGGATTACCTGCGCAGCCGGGGGGAGCATTACCGCCGGGCTCTGGCGGATGAAAGCCGTATTCGCCTGGCCGTCAATCAGGTTTATGTCACGCCGGATCATGAGATAAACGAGGCGGACGAAGTGGCCATCTTTCCTCCTATGACCGGAGGCTGAATCATGAAAGTCGCCGTACAAGCCGAAGACTTCCGCCTTGAAGACGAAATCGCCCATCTGCGCGGGACACGGACGGACTTGGGGGCGCTGGTGACCTTTACCGGACTGGTGCGGGACTTTCACGGGGAGCGCAAAATTCACCGCATGACGCTGGAACATTTCCCCGGCATGGCGGAAAGGCAGTTGACGGAACTCGCCCACACGGCCATGAAACGCTGGGATCTCCAGGATGTCACCCTCATTCACCGATACGGTTCCCTGGACGCCGGGGAACAAATTGTGTTGGTGATTACCGCCGCAGCTCACCGGCAAGCGGCGTTCGAGGCCGCCCAATTCCTGATGGACTGGCTGAAGACCGATGCGCCCTTCTGGAAAAAGGAATATTCCGATCACGGTACAGAATGGGTAGAAAGCCGGGAAGAAGATACCAAAGCCCGCGAAAAATGGCTGAAAAACCCGTAACCCCCCAAAAAAGCCCTGTAAAACTGTCGGATTTTTTTACAGTTTTGAAACAGCCCGACTTCCCCAAATACCTAATCCCCTGATTCGAAACAACTATGCCCTTATGGCATATTATTTGCTTGTAAATACGGGCATACACTAGAAAAGGGGACTGCAAAATGAAAACATTAATGACATCTATCGCCATTGTGGCAGCGTCCAGTGTTGCCGCCGTTGCCGGAGAAATTGTCAGGGTGCCTGAACCCGGAACATTTGGCATGTTTGCCGCGGCCATCGCCGCCGCCGTCATTGGCGCACGCCTGTTGAAATAAAAATCGAGTTTTGTGAGGACACCTGTGAGCGGGACAGAATATTCCCGCTCAGTGTTTTTTGTCCGACGGTTATCCAGACCTGGAACAGGATCCTGTTTCAGGGTATTCTGGTGGCATAGTGTTCAGGACAAGGAATGGTATGCCCCACATGCCACCATGTCCCATATGCCACAAGGAAACGATCAGGCATTATGTGAAAACCGGTGATGGCTGACCTCTTGCATATCGAAAATCTAGGGCATATCGAAAACCTGGAACAGTTTCTGGCCGCCAGTTTTTTTGTTCTGCTGGCCCTTGCAGCGTTTTTGGAAAGTCTGATCCCCCTGCGCAAGAATGCCCTGCCCTTGCGGCGGCGCTGGCTGGGGAATTTCTCTCTCATGTTGCTGAACACTGCCATATTCCGCGGGCTTCTGCCCATGAGCGCCTTTGTTTTCGCCTTATATGTTCAGGAACACCATTGGGGGCTTTTCTCTGCCTTTCCCCTGTCGCCCTGGCTGAGCATTCTCATAACGGTCCTGCTGCATGATTTTGTCAAATATGCGCAGCACGTGCTGTTTCATCATGTCAGGGCGTGCTGGCGGTTTCATCTGGTCCACCATACGGACCAGGATTATGATTTCACTACCGGGTTGCGGTTTCACCCCCTCGAGGCGCTGGTGACCACGGCCAGCACTTTTCTTGTCATTCTAGTCTTGGGACCGCCGGCACTGGCGGTGATTGTTTTTGAATTCCTGACCATGTTCATCAATTTTTTAAGCCACACCAATATCCGGCTGAATGACCGCCTGGAACGGATATTGCGATTTGTCATTGTCACACCGAACATGCACCGGATCCACCATTCCGCCTGGGAGCCCGAAACCAACAGCAATTATGCCGTGATTTTTTCCTTCTGGGACAAGATATTCGGAACCTATACCGCGCAGGCCCGGGAGGATCAAAAAGACATGATGGTTGGTCTTTATGAATATCGGGACCTCCAGGACCAGAATTTTTTCCGTATGCTGCTTCAACCTTTTCTGAAATTAAAACCCCGGCTTGAATTAAAACCTCAGTTTGGCGATGCGACGAAAAAAGCCACCAGACCTTCCTCCCTTCCGGACACCACCCCGGATCTGCCCTGAACCCAGGCCCTGAACCCAGGCAAAGTTTATTCGTCCCGCCCGTCAGTTTTTACAATTGTTCATTTTTTACAATTTTATAGTGGATTTCAAAAATACAACCCTTAATATTATCTTTTGGGGAAACTTTCTATTTTCACATGGTTTTGATGAGAATGAATTCACTCTAGTCATAATTCACTCTAGAAAATTTACCGCATATATTACCTGCCCGTAGGGCGGGGAGCCACTTCCGGATTGGCGGCAATATTCTGCTGATTGTACCGGAAGTGGTTTTTATGCCTTTATCTCTGGAGAGGATATTGTAAACTCTGGTTTTTTCAAAACAATATACGGGGATATTCATGAGCACCTCTGTAAAACACCTTCTTGCTTCTGTTTCTCTTGCAAGCTGTCTGTTCCTTGCTGGCTGCGGGCAAAATGACACCACATCGCAAAACTCTTCTACAGACGCCCCGCAGGAAAAACATCAGCTGGAGTGGGTTTCTGCCGAAGCCGAAAAACGGGCGGATATTTACGCGCCCTATACCCTGCAGGCTGACCTGTCCCACCTGAGTGATAATCAGCGTAAAATGATCGGCCTGTTGATTGAGGCGTCCCAGATCATGGACAACCTGTTCTGGTTGCAGGCTTATGGCGATAAAAACAAACTTCTTGATGGCCTGGAAGACGGCAAACTGAAACATTTCATTGAACTGAATTACGGACCGTGGGACCGCCTTGATGGCGACAAGCCGTTTATCAAGGGCGTTAAGGACAAGCCACTCGGCGCCCGGTTTTATCCCGAAGACATGACCAAGGAGGAATTCGAAGCCTTTGAGCATACGGACAAACGGGGGCTTTATTCCCTGGTCCGGCGCGAGGAAGACGGGAGTCTTAAACTTGTCCCCTACCATGATGCCTTTGCCGCCGATCTGCAAAAAGCCGCCGGACTGCTGAGGGAGGCCGCCAAATATGCGGATCACGACAGGTTCAGGGAATATCTGAAGCTCCGGGCGGACGCGCTGGAAACCGATAACTACCAACCCAGCGACATGGCCTGGATGGACATGAAAACCAATCCCATCGAATTGGTTATCGGCGCCATTGAAACCTATGAAGACCAGCTTTATGGCTATCGCGCGGCCTATGAATCCTATGTCCTGATCAAGGATATGGCCTGGAGCGAACGGTTGAGCAAATATGCCGCTTTCCTACCCGAACTGCAAAAAGGGCTTCCCGTGCCTGCGGAATACAAAGCCGAAATGCCGGGCACAGAGTCCGATCTTAATGCCTATGATGTGGTCTATTACGCCGGGCACAGCAATGCAGGCTCCAAAACCATCGCCATCAACCTGCCCAATGATGAAGAGGTGCAGTTGAAAAAAGGCACCCGGCGGCTGCAGCTGAAAAACGCCATGAAGGCCAAATTCGACAAGATCATGTTGCCCATTGCTGATGAGCTGATTGTGCCGGAACAGCGCCAGCACGTCACGTTCCCGGCCTTTTTCGCCAACACTATGTTCCATGAAGTGGCCCATGGCCTGGGCATCAAAAACACTCTGACCGGCAAAGGCACGGTGCGGACGGCCCTGAAAGAAACCGCGTCCGCCCTGGAAGAAGGCAAGGCCGATATTCTGGGTCTGTATATGGTGACCCGCCTTCATGAAAAAGGAGAACTGGAAGACGGCGAACTGATGGATTATTATACCACCTTCCTTGCTGGCATCTTCCGGTCCGTGCGTTTCGGCGCCAGCAGCGCCCACGGCCGGGCCAATATGGTGCGGTTTAATTATTTTAAAGAAATGGGCGCCTTTGAACGCAACCAAGAAGGCCAATACAAAGTCAACTTCGAGAACTTTCAAAAAGCGATGACCAACCTCAGCACGCTGATTTTGACCTTGCAGGGGAACGGCGATTATGAAGGAGCCAAGGCCCTGTTGGCGGAAAAAGGTGTCGTGGGGGATGACCTGGCCGAAGACCTGAACCGCCTGGCCCAGTCCAATATTCCCGTAGATGTCTATTTCATCCAGGGTAAAGATGTCCTCGGGCTACAATAACTTCACCTGATTGCGTCACCTGATGAATGGACAATTCAGCGTTCATTCATCAGGTATTATTTAAGGTGCCGCCAAGGTCAACAAGCAAAACAAATATGAGGAATTCAGAAGCATGAAAAAACTAATTCTTCTTGTCGTGTTGGTTCTGGCGACATCGTTCACCGTCCAGGCGCAAGAAAACGTTTCCCAAAGTGAAGATGCCAAAGCTGGAGATGTGGTTCCCTATAGCGAACAAGAGTATCAGGCACTTGTGACAAGGCTGGGGAAAGAAAATGACTGTATCTTCATTCGCACCATTGAAAGCTGGACAGATATTGACCGGCGACACCTGATCATTTACGCCCCGACCCGGAAGCGTCCTTATCTTGTCAAGGTTTCCCCGTCCACCTTTAACTTGAAATTTGGCCAGGAATTAGGGATCTTCTCCCGTTCTGATGGCCGGCTCTGTCCCTATGGCGGCGATGCCCTGCTGTTTGAAGATGAAAAGCTGTTCATCTACGGCATTGCCAAACTGACCGAAGAACAGGCAAAGCGCCTAATCGCTTACCGGAACCGGGATAAGAAATAGAGTGACTTGTGAGGGATGGCATGCTCATCACAAGTCACTCTAACCTTCTTCTGCCCACAGAAAAGGCGGCCATAGCCGCCTTTGGGGGAAAATTTAAGTCCGTCAGGGTCAATCCAGGCGACCATGCACCAGATCGTCATAATCCTGCATCAGGGTTTTGCACACATCTCCGACGGTGAATTTGTAAGGACCGATCTCGGACAACGGGCTGACTTCCGCCGCCGTACCGGTCAGGAATGCCTGTTCAAAGTCCTTCATTTCCTCCGGCCAGATTTCCCGGACCACGATTTTGAGACCGCGTTTTTCCGCAAGCTCCATCACCGCCCGCCGGGTAATGCCGTCCAGAACACATTCCACCGTCGGCGTATGCAGTTCACCATCTCGATAGAAAAAGATATTGGCCCCGGTGGCCTCCGCCACGCGCCCCTTGTAATCCATCATCAGGGCATCGTCATAGCCGTTGGCGGCCGCTGCATCTTTATTGAGAGAGGCAATCATGTAAAGCCCCGCTGCCTTGGCATCATTGGGTGCCGTATAAGGTGCCGGACGACGCCAATGAGCCAGTTCCAGCCTGAGCCCCTTGAGTCGGGCTTCCGGTGAAAAATAAGACGGCCATTCCCAAGCCGCAATGGCCACATGAATTTTACTGCCTTTGGTAGCCACTCCCATCATTTCAGAACCACGCCAGGCCACCGGGCGAATATAGGCATCCACCAGGTTGTTGGCTTTGAGCACTTCTTCAACGGCATTGTCAATTTCTTCCGCTGTATAAGGATTCTCAAATCCCAGAATACGCCCCGAGCGCAAAAGCCGTTCGCTGTGTTCACGGGCCTTGAAAACCTTGCCGCCATAAGCGCGCTGACCTTCAAATACGGAACTGGCATAATGCAGCGCATGGGTCAAAACATGGAGTTTGGCTTCACGCCAGGGAACCAGCTCCCCGTCAAACCAGATGAATCCATCCCGATCATCGAATGGCAAAACAGACATGACGTCACCTCAAAAAAATAAATTATATCAACCTGTTAATGAGGGGGATAACGATTTATCCAACAACAACCCCGGTAACAATGAACAATTATTTCATAATTCACTTGATATTGGTAACATTATAATTAAAATATGTCAACATGACTGACGTATTTTTTCAGCAGGACCCTCCCATTACCCAGATGGACGATGACCAGGTCTTCCTGAAGGGCATGGAACTGCTGTATTTTGCCTATCGGGACTTCATCAGCTGGCCTGACGATGTTCTGCACCACTATGGTCTGGGTCGGGCCCATCACCGGGTTCTGCATTTTGTCCACCGCAATCCGGGTCTCAGGGTCACGGATCTGTTAAGATTACTCAATATTACCAAACAGTCCCTGTCCCGGGTACTTAGCACCCTGATCGACAAGGGGTATATTCGCCAAAACATCGGTGAACAGGACCGACGTCAGCGGCTTCTGTATCTTACCGACAAGGGAGAGGACCTGCTGACCAAGATTGCCCGGCATCAAAAGGAACATCTCTTGAAGGCCTGTGCCGCGGCGGGACCGGAAGCGGTGGAAGGTTTCTGGAAAGTTCTCACGGCCCTGCTGAATGAGGAAAACCGCGAGGAAGTTCTCGCCCATGTGAATAAACCATAACCGGTGGCCTCCTCCCTGCCGCGGCAGACTTCCCCTAAAGATCCTGTATTTACGGGAGATTAATCTATTTACGCGATAAAGGCATTCTGTAATCCGTGGAACTTCTGTCATTACAAGCCATTACGGGATGCCGTTCATGCCAGACTTTTATAAGAAAATTTCCACTCTGGACACGCCTGGACGGGTGTTGTGCGGGATTGTCCTGCTCTTACCTTTAGTCAGACTTCTCCTGCATCCCAATACGGGAATAATCTCCAGCATCCCCTTGTATTATTCCCACATCAGTCTGGCGGAAGTCCTTTTTATCATTGCTTTTATCCTGACCAAAAACAGGCAAGCTCCCAACGCCCCCTTATTTCCAGTTGTATTCTGGCTGGGCTTCAGCCTTTGGCTCGCGGTTTCTGTATTCAACTTGTCTGTCGCGCCGTCTTATGAAGCGGCGGCATTCAAAACCACTCAATTCCTCATTCATTTCGCCTTTGCGATCACATTGATAAACTACGTACAGCATGCACCAAAAGCCACAGAGATAATTATTCCATCTGTGATTATTGCTTTACTTTTATTCCTACCGATATTTTTAGGCACAACCTTTTTGATGGCACGTGACAATGAGCACTTTGACTGGGTTAAGTCTCTTCCCGGTTTCAGCAATGTGCGCCATCTGGATTATATGTTAGGAGCAGGGCTCGCAGCTCTGGGCACGCTTCCTCTGACACACCCCCGAATTCTGAACAGCCTTTTACGGGTAACGGTTTTTGCTGTTCTCATGCTAGCTCTTTGGGTTCTGCTATTTTGGACAGGAGGGCGCGGCTCATCAATCGCCGCGATGGCAAGTCTGGGCATTTGCTTAATATGGCTGCGACCAGAAAGATGGCAAAAACTATTCCGGTTCAATTTATTTATCCTGATCCTGGGCGCAGGGATTTCAGCATTTCTGCCTGTACCTGACACCCCTTCCTACGGCTTGTTGCGTTTTCTGACCAAGGTGACCGAAGTAGAAAACGTTAATGCCTTCACTGCCGGGCGCTTGGTCATATGGCAACAAACCATTGACGTCTGGAAGGATTCCCCTTGGTTGGGCATCGGACCAGGACAAACCAGAAATGTCATTGTTGCGGCAAACAACATTTTCACGCATCCCCATAACGTATTTCTACAGGCTTTCATGGCATGGGGAATACTCGGCGGGCTGCCGTTCTTAGCCATTTTTATAGGAAGTCTGTGGTCAATATGGCAAAGTGACGAGCTCAAAAAATCCGCTTCAACCCATCAAATTTGCGGGTTTGCCATGGCACTTGCTATAGCTGTAAATGCGCTGGTGGACGGCACCCTGTATCACCCATATCCCATATTTTTATTCATTCTCGGGATCAGTGTGGCCCTGAAACCAAGCGTAAAAACTCAATCCGCCAGTTCTTTGGAGCGCTCATAAGCGGCACGCACGGCTTTTTCCAGTAAAACCCCCAGCCCCTCTTTATCATCCATCAGCACATTGAGCGCCGCTTCGGTAGTGCCTTTGGGACTGGTGACATTGATGCGCAGTTGCGTGGCATCTTCCCCCGCCTGATCCAGCAGTGCCCCCGCGCCGCTTACCGTGGCTGCCGCCAGTTTTCCGGCGAGCTCAGGCGACAACCCCACATTTTTCCCGGCTGCCGCCAGCGCCTCCACCAGATGGAAGACATAGGCCGGACCACTACCGGATACGGCCGTGACAGCATCCATCAATGCCTCATCTTCGACCCAGTCCACCTGCCCCACCGCAGACAGCAAAATATGACAGGTGTCCTTTTGATCCGGCGTCACATGAGGATTGGCGCAGCCCACAGTGATGCCCCGGCCAATGGCCGCTGGCGTATTGGGCATGGCCCGGACAATCGCCTTGTCCCGGCCCAGACGGTTTTCGAAATAGGTCAGCGTTTTACCAGCGGCAATGGACAACACTACCGCCTGCGAAAGATTCAACGCTTTTACCCCATCCACGGCTTGATCCATCATCTGGGGTTTGACCGCCAGAATCACAAAAGCAGGCTGTAAGGCAGACGGCAAACGATCGGGCGTTGCCAAAATCTGTTGCGGCCCAAGGTCGGGAAACGCAGCCTGGACCTGGCTTGTGGCCGGGTCCACCACCAGCACTGCCCCGCTGGATAGGCCCTTTTTCAGCCACCCCTGTAACATGGCACCGCCCATTTTGCCGCAGCCAATAAGAAGCAGGGGATTTTCAGGAGTAATCCGGGAAAGATCCGTCATGATGATGCCGTCTCATATGTTCTGTTTTGTCACCCCGAGGATACGGGGGATTATCTGTCGCTTAAGCCTGGCCCACGGTTTCCAACATGGCCGCTTCAAGCGCCTCGCGCGGCCCTTTCCCGGCCCAGAGCACAAACTGAAACACCGGATAATAGCGGTTGCATTCTCCCAGAATAACCTGAGTGACCTGCTCACAGAGATGAGCAACATCTTCCATGTTATGTGACAGAAGCTGGGTATTGCGGAACATGATGGTGCTGTCTTCACTCCAAATGCCAAAATGTCCCATCACCAGTCGTTCATTGACCAGGCTCAGCGTTTCCTGAACCGCCGCTTTTTTGCTATTCGGCACCCGCATATCCAGCATGCCGGCCGCCTGCAGCATATTTTCTTCACTCAGCCAGAAATACCGAATATGGAAATCGCACCAATCGCCGCTCACGGCCACCGTGATTTCTTCATCTCCCGCCCGTTCATAAGGCCATTCATTCTGGGCGATAATCATTTCCAGAATATCCAGCGGATTGCCGCCGCTCGCATCAAAACCGTCTATCGTCAGGGATGTCATTTTTTCTTTTTCTCTAACTGAGAGATTTTCTGTTCCAGTTCTTCCAGGCGCGCTGCAAGCCGTTCATTTTCTTCACGAGCCGTCGCCGCCATTTCCCGCACGACCTCATATTCTTCACGGCTTACAAGATCCATATGGCACAGCATATTTTCCAACCGCTGACGGACAAGATGTTCCACCTCCGTCTTGATGCCGTGAAACGTCCCCGCGGCACTCTGGCCGAGCCGGGCCAGATCATCCAGAATTTTGTTGTCTGTTTGCACCTTAGTATTGGTCCCTGTTGTCATACTTCTTCTTTCTGCACTATGGACAATCATGTCCCTGTTGCCAAGAAGAATCCATTTTCGGACCCTTGACTTCCCTCGAAAGCCGGTCATGATAACGGGCAAATGACTGAAAAACAGCGACATCCGGCTCATTCCCATGATTGAAGTTCTTTTATCCTCTGCCCTTGCCTATCCAGAAATCGACCCTGTTCTGATTGAAATCGGCCCGCTGGCGATTCGCTGGTACAGTCTGGCTTATCTGCTGGGCTGGATTCTTGGCTGGGTCTATCTATTGCGCCTGATCCGTCATCGCGGCGCCCCGTGCTCGGCACAAGACATCAGCGATTATGCCGTCTGGGCAATGGCGGGCACCATTCTCGGGGGGCGGTTGGGATATGTGCTGTTCTACAACCTGTCTTATTATCTTGATCATCCGGAAAAAATCCTGGCCCTTTGGGATGGCGGTATGTCGTTTCACGGCGGTTTTCTGGGGGTGGCACTGGCCACCTGGATCTTCTGCCGCAAACACCGAATTCCCTTTTTCAGGTTTACCGACCTGGTGGCTTGTGTGGCGCCCATCGGGCTATTGCTGGGCCGGGTGGCCAATTTTATCAATGGCGAGCTTTATGGCCGGGTGACCGATGCCCCTCTCGGCATGGTGTTTCCTGGTGGCGGCCCCCTGCCCCGACATCCGAGCCAGCTTTATGAGGCAGCCCTAGAGGGGCTGGGGCTTCTGATTCTGCTCTGGGCGCTGTATAATTTTACAGCGGCGCGCAAAAAGCCGGGCCTGTTGACCGGGGTTTTTTTGATCGGCTATGCTGCCGCACGCACAATTGTGGAAAATTTTCGGGAGCCGGACGCTCATATCGGTTTCCTGTGGGGCACGGAACTTCTGACTATGGGGCAGATGTTGTCCATTCCCATGGTGCTGATCGGGCTGTATCTGGTGTTTCGTCCCCAAAAAGCAATATTATAAACTAGGTTAAAAAAACCGTCTTACAGATGACGGATTTTCGGGTGCTGCATGAACAACCTTAAAGACCATCTGATTAACCTGATCCGGCATCAAGGCCCCATTCCCCTGTCCACCTATATGGCAGAGGCCCTGAGTAACCCGGTTCACGGCTATTACATGAAACAGGACCCCTTCGGCGTGAAGGGGGACTTCACCACAGCGCCGGAAGTCAGCCAGATGTTCGGGGAACTTATCGGCCTGTGGCTGGCCCAAAACTGGATCCAGGCAGGGTCACCAGGCAAAATTCACCTGGTGGAACTGGGCCCGGGGCGGGGCACATTGATGCAGGATGCGCTGCGCGCCATGAAAATCGTGCCCGGCCTGATCGAGGCCATCACTCTGCATCTGGTGGAAATGTCTCCCGTGCTGCGCCAAAAGCAGCAAGAAAGTCTTTCCACATTTATCACACCGGACTGGACCCCGCATTGGCACAACCGACTCAACGATGTGCTGCTGCACGCACAAGACGGCCCGCTTTTTCTGGTCGCCAACGAATTTTTTGACGCTCTACCCATTCGCCAGTATCAAAAGACCGAAACCGGCTGGCATGAACGTCTGGTGGCTGTCGCCCAGCAAAAGGCGGAACTGGTACCGGTGCTTTCCCCTCACCCCGTGCAGTATAAAGGACTTATTCCCGAGGCGCTCGACAGGGCGGAAATCGGCGCGGTCGCAGAACTTTGCCCGGCCGGCGAATCCATAATAAGGGATATTGCCGAACATGTGCGCACTTATGGCGGGGTGGCCTTGATCATTGATTATGGGCATATACACCACGGCATCGGGGATACGCTTCAGGCCGTCGCCCATCACGAATATACAGATATTTTTGCCGATCCCGGCAATGCGGACCTTACGGCCCACGTAGATTTTGAGACCCTCCAGGAGCGTGCCCGTGAAAGCGGTGCCGCCACTTATGGCCCGGTGCCCCAGGGACAGTTCCTGACCACACTCGGCATAGAAGAACGCGCCCAAGCGTTGCTGAGCAAAGCTACTGAAAAACAGCGGATTGACATCATGATGGCGGTTGAACGCCTGGTCGCGACAGAAGAAATGGGGCACCTTTTCAAGGTGCTGGCTGTTGCCGATCCCGGGCTTCCCGTTCCCCCCGGTTTTGAGGGGGGCTGATAATGGATTTCCTCACCAGTCCGCTATTGCTCCATCCCGCTCTGAAACATGGTTTTTTTACCCGCCAGGGCGGTGTTTCCAGCGGTATTTACGCCAGTTTGAACTGTGGCCCCGGTTCACAAGACGCCCCCGAAAATGTGACAGAAAACCGTCGCCGGGTGTGTGAGGCGCTCGGGGCAGAAGAATTGAGCGGCATATATCAGATCCACAGCGCAACTGTCCGGACCCTGGAGTCTCCCTGGGTCACACCGCCACAGGCGGATGCCCTCGTCACCCGTCGCAAGAATATTGCCATCTCGGTTCTGACGGCGGATTGCTGCCCGGTTCTGCTGGCGGCCCCGGAGGCCGGGGTGATCGGTGCCGCCCATGCCGGCTGGAAAGGCGCCCTTGAGGGTATTCTGGAAAATACTGTGCAGGAAATGTGTCGCCTTGGCGCCGCGCGAGAAACCATCCGGGCAGCCATTGGCCCCTGCATTGCCCAGAACGCCTATGAAACCGGGCCGGAATTTTATGCCGCCGTTATGGAACGGGACCCTGCTGCGCATCGTTTTTTTAGGCCCGCCTCCCGCCCGGATCACTCTTTTTTTGATCTGGCCGGTTTTGTCAAACACCGTCTTCAGACCGCCGGCCTTGAGCATATTGATCACCTGGAACGGGATACCTATGGCGAACAGGATCTGTTTTTCAGTTACCGACGCACCACCCACCGCCGTGAAACGGATTATGGCCGGCAAATTTCCGCGATTATGATATGTTCGTGACACCTCACCGGAAACACCGTTTTTTTCCACACCAAAGGCTTTACAGTTTTATTTCACCCTGCTAGCGTCCGGCGCACTTGCGGCAGAGTCGCTTTTTCGTGATTTTGCCAGTATAAAAGTTATCCAGTATAAAAGTTATAACGATCCAGTATTAAGGTATTGTGTAACATCTATCATGAAATCTCAGGGTCAGGTCCATGAAACACCCCTGCACCATATTGTCGCCTGATCCGCAAACATGAATAGAGAGGTAAACCCCCGATGAAACTTCTGTCCGGAAACAGCAACCTGCCCTTGTCCGAAGCCATTGCCGCCTGTCTGGACATGGAACTGACCAAAGCCGATATCAAACGGTTCAGTGACGAAGAGGTCTGGGTGGAAATCAAGGAAAATGTCCGGGGCGAAGACGTTTTCCTGATTCAACCCACATCCTTTCCCGCCAACGATAACGTGATGGAGCTTCTGGTGTGTATCGACGCCCTGCGCCGGGCCTCCGCCAAACGGATTACCGCCGTGATCCCCTATTTCGGTTATGCCCGACAAGACCGCAAACCGGGGCCCCGCACCCCCATTTCGGCCAAACTGGTGGCGAACCTGATCACCACGGCCGGGGCCGATCGGGTATTGACCATGGATTTGCATGCGGGACAGATCCAGGGTTTTTTTGATATTCCCACCGACAATCTATTTGCTTCACCCGTATTGATTAAGGACATCAAGGATAAATATTCTCTCGAAGACCTGGTTATTGTCTCCCCGGATGTGGGTGGCGTGGTTCGGGCCCGGGCCTATGCCAACCGTCTGGGCGTGCCACTGGCGATTATTGACAAACGCCGGGAAAGAGCCGGGGTTTCCGAGGTGATGAACATCATCGGTGACATCAAGGGACGCAACTGCATTTTGGTCGATGACATTGTCGATTCCGCCGGCACATTGTGCAATGCTGCCAAAGCTCTGAAAGACCAGGGCGCCAAGGCCGTCAGTGCCTATGTGGCACATGGTGTCTTGTCCGGCAAAGCCGTAGAACGGGTCACCAATAGTGAGCTGGAAAGCCTGGTCATCACCGACAGCATTCTGGCAACCGAACGTGTGCGGGCGGCTCACAATATCCATCAGATCAGCATTGCCCCGCTTTTCGCCGAGGCCATCAAACGGATCCACCAGGAATTGTCGGTTTCCGTTCTGTTCAGTTAGACCTTATCCGGAGGGTATTCCCGGCGGCCCGTTCGAATACCCCCGTTCGAATAAAACGTCAGAACGGGCTCCGAAATTACCAAAAAACCGTTGAGTTTTTACCCCTGACACGGTAAAAGCGGCGCATCATTAGGCATTGGCACCCCTGGAGGCCAATGCCTGAATACATTTATCAAGGAGATTTAAACCATGGCAAATCCAGTTATCAAAGCTGAATTGCGCGAAAAAGCGGGTAAGGGGTCCTCTCGCGCTCTGCGTCGAGCAGGTCGTATCCCGGCCGTTATCTACGGCAACAAAAAAGAACCGGTCACCATTTCCCTTGACCGTATTGCGCTGGTCAAGGAACTGAATACGGGCGGGTTTCTGAACACCACCTATGATATTGAAGTGGGCGGAAAAAAAGAAATGGTCCTGCCCCGTGACGTACAATTCCACCCGGTGACCGACTGGCCGTTGCATGTGGACTTCCTGCGTCTGGCCGAAGATGCCACCATTGAAGTTATGATTCCGGTACACTTCTTGAATGAAGAGGACTGTCCGGGCCTGCGTGCCGGCGGCGTTCTAAACGTGGTTCGCCACGAAGTCGAGCTCTCCTGTCCGGCCAATGCCATCCCTGAATCTATCGAAATCGACATCGCCAAACTGGAGTTGGGGGAAAGCGTCCATATCAGCCATGTGAAACTTCCCGAAGGTGTCACACCGGTGATTACGGATCGTGACTTCACCATCGCCACCATCGCCGCCCCGAGCGGTCTGAAGAGTGCTGAAGCCGAAGCGGAAAAAGCTGAAGCTGAAGTTGAAGAAGAAGGCGAAACAGAAGAAAATAACGAATAACCCTCAAGGATTGGGACAGGGATATTATGCCTATGTTGTTATTGGTCGGTCTCGGGAATCCGGGCAGCAAATATGACAACAACCGGCATAACATCGGGTTTATGGCGGTGGACACGATTGTCCGCCGCCATAATTTTTCTGCTCCAAAGTCCAAGTTTCAGGCCGAGGTGGCCGAAGGCCGGCTGGGAAATAAAAAGGTTCTGGCCCTCAAACCGCAGACTTTTATGAATCTGTCAGGCCAGTCCGTGGGCGAGGCCATGCGGTTTTTCAAAATCGGCCCGGAAAATGTGATTGTTCTGCATGATGAACTGGATCTTCCCGCCGGCAAGGTGAAATTCAAAACCGGCGGCGGTCATGCCGGTCATAATGGTCTGCGCAGCATCGAGCAGCATATCGGCCGCGATTTTCACCGAATCCGTCTGGGAATCGGCCATCCGGGAGATAAATCCCGGGTAACATCCTATGTGCTCAGCGATTTTTCCAAGGCCGAGCAGGACTGGCTGCATCCCCTGTTGGAAGCCATTGCCGATGCAGCCCCGGCCCTCTCCAATGGCGGGGACGCCTTCATGAATGCCCTTGGCATGATTATGCGACCGCCCCGCAAAAAGATACAACCAAAAACAGATCAACCTTCTTCCGGGCCTGCCCCGGCTTCCGAACAAGAAAAAACACAGGACTAAGACATGGGTTTCAAATGCGGCATTGTCGGGCTCCCCAATGTGGGAAAATCAACACTTTTCAACGCCCTGACCAATACGGCCAGCGCGGCGGCGGCCAATTATCCCTTCTGCACCATTGAACCCAATGTGGGCCTCGTACCGGTGCCCGATCCACGACTTGTCAAGCTTGCCACTATTGCCGGCTCCAAGGAGATCATTCCCACCCAGCTCAGCTTTGTGGACATTGCCGGACTGGTGCGCGGGGCCTCCAAAGGCGAGGGCCTCGGCAACCAGTTTCTTGCCAACATCCGCGAAGTTGATGCCATTGTCCATGTGCTACGTTGTTTTGAGGACGACGATATTACCCATGTAGAAGGCCGCGTTGACCCGCTGGCTGACGCTGAAACCATCGAAACTGAACTGATGCTGGCGGATATGGAAAGCCTTGAAAAACGTAAGGACGGCCTGATCCGCAAGGTCCGCGGCAATGACAAGGAAGCCAAGGCCGTTCTGGAAATAGTCGAACGTGCTCTCGGCACCTTGCAGGAAGGAGAACCCGCCCGGAAAACCCCGGTTGACAGCGATGAAGAGCGCAAGCTCCTGAAGGAACTTCAGTTACTCACCACCAAACCTGTCCTTTATGTCTGCAATGTGGATGAGGACGGGGCGGCCGAAGGTAATGCGCTGACCCGCAAGGTGGAAGAAAAGGCTGCTCGGGAAGGCGCAAAAATGGTCACCATCTGCGCCGCGCTGGAAGCGGAAATCGCGCAACTGGATGATGAAGAGGAACAAAAAGCCTTTCTTGCCGACCTGGGGCTAGGCGAGACGGGGCTGGCCCGGGTAATCCGCGCCGGGTATGAACTTCTGGACCTGATCACCTATTTCACCGTGGGTCCCAAGGAAGCCCGCGCCTGGACCGTCCGCCGCAACACCCCTGCCCCCAAAGCCGCCGGGGTGATCCACACGGATTTTGAAAAGGGGTTCATCCGGGCAGAAACCATTTCCTATGACGATTATATCGCCTGCAACGGCGAAGCCGGCGCCAAGGAAGCCGGTAAGATGCGGCTGGAAGGCAAGGACTATATCGTCCAGGACGGCGACGTCATGCACTTCCGCTTTAACACCTGATCATTCCCCAGTGCCAGTATTTTTGGCCAGTATTATTGGCCAGTATCATTGACGGGAGTTATTGTCTGCTGTCATCGGCCTGTCCGTCGCGTTGCAGGGCAGGCATCCGCAAACGCCCACCGGCCAGAACGGTATAGGCCCCAAGCGCCGTCACTGATCCCACCAGCATCATCAGGCTCATGGGCAGAATGTTGCCTGTATGAAAAGCACTGGCCAGCGCCCCGAGACACCCGCCAATCACATATTGGGATGTGCCGAACAAGGCATTTGCCGTGCCTGGCTTTTCCGGAAAATTGGAGATAAAACAGGTCATACAATTGGGCATGATCAGACCGGCCGCCCCCACGCTGCCTACAATCAGTGGCACAACAAAAACAAATTCTGCCCGGCCGGCAAGTGTTAGAAAGGCCAGAGCAACCACTGTCAGAAACTGGCTGCACAGTCCAATACCCAGAATCTGGTGCGGGTCAAGAAATTTCAGCAAAAACGGATTTAAGCGGTTCAAAAGCATAGCCGCAACCATGTTCATGCCGAAATAAACCGGAAACATCCCCTCGGAAACCCCGAAATATTCAATATAGGTATAAGAAGAACTGGTCAGGAAAACAAACATCACCCCAATTGCAAAGGACTGGGTGAGCAGATACCCCATCGCGCTTTTATGCGTTAAAACGCCCCAATAATCCTTAAATACCTGGCGAGGGCTGATCGCGCTCAGCACCTTAATGCGCCGTTCCGGCAGGCGCGGCATCACCACGATCAGAATGAGCAAGGCATAAGCGCCAAGAAAAACAAAAATCCATTCCCAGCCGAAATAAGTCAGAATGACAGCCCCGATGGCCGGCGCCAGCAACGGCGCCACCGCCATGATCAGGCCGATTAGGGCAAAAATGCGCGCGGCTTCCTTGCCATCATAGCGGTCTCTGACAAAAGCCGGCGCAATAACCGTCAAACATCCTCCGCCGAACGCCTGCACGAACCGCAAGACAATAATGGCTTCCGCGTGATGTATCAGCGCAATAGCCAGGCTGATGACCATAAAGATGAAAATGCCGATTTTCCCCACCAGCCGCCGGCCGTAATGGTCCGAAAGCGGGCCACCAAGCAACAAACCAAGTCCCAGTCCCCCCAGATAGGTGCTCAAGGAAGTCTGTAATATGTTGACCGTAGTTCCCAATTCCGTCGCCATAGTGGGCAACGCCGGCAGATAAGCATCCACCGCCAAGGGCGACAAAGCGACCATGCTGGCCAGAAGGACTGCCAACTGGCGCGCCGTTAAATCCATTCTCATAATAAATGCCTGATAAATATATAATTCTTAATTCAGGGTCTTGCCCGTTTGACGGTGGAGGTTACTTTATCCTATTCCCGACAAAATACAAGGAACACGAAAAAGCTGTTGCACGACCCCGGCAGAGAAGGCACAATAAGCCATCTTAAACGATCGTTTTATTTTAGTTTGTCCCGGAGAAAAAGATGGAGTACCTCACCCTGGAAGATTTCAAAGTCGGGGAAAAAAAGGAATTCGGGGATTATCTGATCACCAAGGAAGAAATCATCGAATTTGCCCGCAAATATGATCCCCAGCCCTTTCACCTGGATGAGGAAGCGGCGGCCAAAACTCATTTCGGCGGCCTGATCGCCAGCGGCTGGATGACCTGCTCGGTGATGATGCGGATGTTCTGTGATCATTTCCTGAACCGCTCTGCCAGCGCCGGCTCCCCCGGCGTGGATGAGTTGCGCTGGAGAAAACCCGTATTTGCCGGGGATCGCCTGCGCTGTGTGATAGAAGTTGTTGAGGTAACCCCTTCACGATCCCGCCCCTATCTGGGCACCGTTCGCAGCAAGGTTCTCGTGCTCAATCAGAAGGACGAGGTGGTACTCAGCCTGTATAGCATTGCCATGTTCCTGACCCGGGCCGGACTGAAACAGATGACTGCAAACCAGAAGTAAGTGATCAACCATCGGCCTTCGGGATTATTTCGAGCCTCCCGAAGGCCAGCAGAAAGGCAGGCAATCAGGAAAGGCGCCCGATGCGAAGCTTCAGGGGCCATGAAATGTTTCGAGCCTGCGAAACATTCCCCCAGACCCGGCGCATATCCTCCTCAATCAGAGCAAGTGGTGAGTGTCCCGCCTTTTCCTGATACCTTTGGACGGCGGACCAGGAGGAAAAATATCCCATGAGCTGATCAAACGTCCACCGGGCCCGCATGGCAAAACCGGGAATGTCGGCCTCCTCCTGAAAAGGAAAGGGCAGACTGGCATACCCCTCTTCCACCTGGCGCCGTTCCTCTGGCCAGTAAGCCCCGAGAATGTCTTCGTAGAGCCTCAGAATCTCCCGATCCAGTTCCGCAAAAACCCCCAACAGGCCATAACTCCATACTGCGATAACCCCGTCGGGCTTCACGACCCGTTTTACTTCCGCATAAAACGCTTCCAGATCAAACCAGTGCAAAGCCTGCGCCACCGTCACCAGATCCACACTGTCGGAATCAAGACCAGACTGTTCCGCCCGGGCCACCCGAAACTCGATATTGTCCGGGCCCGCGGCATGACGGATCTGTTCTGCGCTGCCATCTGTCGCCATCACCTTTCGGAAATGTTCCGCCAGTCCCCGAGCCGCCTGCCCCGTACCACAACCGCAATCCCAGGCTCTTTCCTTTATTGTCACAAGACCGGCCAGATAGGCAAACAGCTCTGGAGGATAAGCGGGACGATACTGCCGGTAGGCGTCGGACTGACGGGAAAAATGATCCTTGAAGTTCACCACCCTTATTTTCCTTCATAAGATGTCAGGGCGAAAACCGGGCACCCCGCCGCCCGCAACCGATTTGCACCGCCAAGATCCGGCAGATCAATCACAAACACGCTGCCCGCAACCTCGGCGCCGCCCTCCCGGACCAACTCCAGCGTCGCCAGCGCAGTGCCCCCTGTGGCAATCAGATCATCCACCAACAACACCCTATCCCCGGGCGAGAGGGCGTCCATATGAATTTCCAACCGATCCGCGCCGTATTCAAGGGTATATTCGCGGGAATAGGTGCGGGCGGGAAGTTTGCCGCCCTTGCGCACCGGGACAAACCCAAGCCCCAGATGATCCGCAATGGCCCCGCCCAGAATAAACCCCCGGGCCTCGATCCCCACAACCTTATTGGCGTTATAGCCACGGCAATGAGTAACCAGTTCCTTGACGGCCCGGCGAAAAGCCGCCCCGTCCTTAAACAAGGTGGTCACATCCCGAAACTGTACCCCCTTGACCGGGTGATCAGCAATGGTGCGGATATGGTCTTTCACCCAGCTCATTGTTCCCCGCCTTCCTGCCGGTGACCCAAAACCCGTGCCGTAATCGCCTGCAGACGCGCCATCGCCTCAGGGTCCCGCCTGTCCGGCGCGGTAATCAGCGCCATATCCAGCGCATGGTCACACCCCTTGGCACAAGGATGACGATCCGCGGCCTGCGCCAACAACGGGGCAACAGTCCGGACAAGTTCTTTTCCCTTATCCACATTGCCGGCCAGAACCTTAAGGATATCCTGCACATCCACCGTGCCATGCCCCTCGTGCCAGCTGTCATAATCCGTGACCATGGCCACCGGGCAATAACAGATTTCCGCCTCCCGTGCCAGTTTGGCTTCGGGCATATTGCTCATCCCCACTACATCACACCCCCAGGACCGGTACAGGCGCGATTCGGCCATAGTGGAAAATTGCGGGCCTTCCATCGCCAGATAAGTGCCTCCTCGATGATATGGAATTGAAGCCTTTTTGAGCGCCTGTTCCACAATATCACTTAACGCGCGGCAGGTGGGTTCCGCCAGCGAGACGTGAGCCACCATTCCGTCACCAAAAAAACTTTTCTCACGGGCAAAGGTGCGGTCAATATATTGGTCAACAATCACAAAGTCGCCGGGCTTCAGGTCTTCCCGGAACGACCCGACAGCACTGATTGAAAGGATGTCCGTAACCCCCAGACGCTTGAGCGCATCAATATTGGCGCGATAATTAATGTCTGTGGGCGAGAGTCTGTGTCCTCGGCCATGACGCGGTAGAAACACCAGATCCAGACCATCAAGGCGTCCCGTAAGCATCTCATCGGACGGCCTGCCAAATGGGCTTTCCACCCGCTGCCAACAGACGTCTTTCAGCCCATCCAGGTCATACAGACCACTGCCCCCGATAATGCCCAGCCGGGTTTTGTTTAAAAGATCCGTTTCCTTCACCTGTCATTCTCCTTATTGATGTCGTCAGCATACAAAAAGGGCTGCTCAATGGCAGCCCTTTTCTTGAATTTCACAGGAAAGTGAGGCGCTTATTTAAGCTTCCTCTTTAAGGTCTTCGCCTTTCTTGACTCGTGCCCAAACCTGTTTGTTGGCGAAATACAGCAGGATCGTGAGGAAAATCATATACCCAATGACTTTCAGACCCATTTTCTTGCGCTCTTCCAGTTTCGGTTCGGACGCCCAGTAGAGAAAGGTCGCCACATCCTTGGCCATCTGTTCCACCGTGGCTTCCGTGCCGTCAGCATATTCCACCAATCCCTCAGCCAGCGGCGGGGCCATGGCAATCTGATTCCCGGCAAATACCTTATTGTAATACAGGCCCGGCATCAGGTCGAAATCTTCCGGAGCATCCTCATAGCCGGTCAACAGCGCAACGATATAATCTTCACCGTAAACACTGTTCCAGGGCATAAACAAGGACAGATGTTCCCGTGCCTTGGCAATCAGTGAGAAATCCGGAGGATAAGCCCCACCATTGGCGGCCCGGGCCGCCTGCTCATTGGGGAACGGCGCCGGGAAATAGTCGGACGGACGACCGGGGCGTGTGAACATCTCACCCTCGTCATTGGGCCCGTCTTCAATTTCATACTCCTTGGCGATGGCCTTGATTTCATCTTCGTTATAGCCCAAGGTGGACAGTTCACGGAAAGCCACCATGTTCAGGCTGTGGCAAGCGGCGCAGACCTCGCGGTAGACTTGGAAGCCGCGCTGCAATGCCGCCTTGTCATAGGTACCAAACACCCCGGCATGCGGCCAGTCATGGCGTTCGATATGCACTTTTTCGCCACCGGCTGCATGGGCTGAGTTCACGCCAAACACAACTGCGGATGCCGCAATAACTGTGAGGCTAATATTTCTGATAGTTTTCAACATATCCTTAGCCTTTCTTCTTGGCCAGCACGGCTTCGGCGATACTGGTCGGCAACGGTTTGGTGGTTTCCGTCCGGCTGATAATCGGCAGCAGGATCAGGAAATAAGCGAAATAGAAAGCCGTCGCAAACTGCGCAAAAGTCAGCACGGTCACTTCAACGCTTCCCACATGCAGCAGCACCTCATCCGGAGACTTGGCGCCCAAGAAGCCAAGAAACAGCCCGTTGATCACAAACAGCCAGAAGAAGAATTTGGTCAACGGCCGGAAGGTGGCAGACCGGACTTTGGAACCGTCCAGCCACGGCAGGGCGAACAAGATCAGGATAGAGGCAAACATGGCCACAACCCCCAGCAGCTTGTCCGGGATAGCCCGCAGAATGGCGTAGAACGGCAGGTAATACCATTCAGGCACAATATGTGCCGGCGTTACCATGGGATCGGCCTCCATATAGTTGTCCGGATGCCCCAAAATATTGGGCATATAGAACACAAAGATTGCAAAGAAAATCACAAAGACCCCGAGCCCAAAGGCATCTTTCGCCACATAATAGGGATAGAACGGCACTTTGTCCTGCGGTCCCTTAGCGTCAATGCCCAGCGGGTTGTTGGATCCCGGAATATGCAAGGCCCAGATATGCAGGATCACCACGCCGGCAATCACAAACGGCAACAGATAATGGAGGCTGAAGAACCGGTTCAGGGTTGGGTTATCCACGGAAAAGCCGCCCCAGAGGAAATACACGATGTCATCGCCAATGACCGGAATAAAGTCAAAGGCACTGAACAGGTTGGTGATCACCGTCGCGCCCCAGAAGCTCATCTGCCCCCACGGCAGCACATAGCCCATAAAGCCCGTGGCCATCATCAGCAGATAAATGATGATGCCCAGGAACCACAGCACTTCGCGCGGCGACTTGTAGGATCCGTAATACATGCCCCGGAGAATGTGGATGTACACCACAATAAAGAACATGGACGCACCGTTGGCATGGATATAACGCAACAGCCAGCCATAGTTCACATCCCGCATGATGTGTTCAACACTGCGAAACGCCATATCCACATGCGGGGTATAATGCATGACCAGCACGATACCGGTAATGATCTGCACCACCAGCATAAAACCGGCAAGAGAGCCAAAATTCCACCAATAGTTCAGATTGCGCGGCGCGGAATATCCGCCGCCCAGCGAACCGTAAATCAGGCCCAGAATCGGCAGGCGTTGTTCAAACCACTTCACGCCCGCGCTTTGGGGCTCGTATTTTTTATCAGCCATAATCCTCTCCTACCCGATTTTTACGGTTGTATCATTGAGGAAGGTATATTCCGGCACCGGCAGGTTTTTCGGTGCGGGACCTTTTCGGATACGTCCGGAAATGTCGTAATGGGACCCGTGACAGGGGCAGAACCACCCGTCGAACTCCCCCATTTGATCCAGCGGCACACACCCCAGATGAGTACATACCCCCACCATAATCAGCCATTCCGGCTTCACAACCCGTTCGGCATCCGGTTGTGGATCCTTCAGTTCCGCCGTGTCATCAGCGCGGGCTTCAGCAATTTCAGCCTGAGTCCGATGACGGATGAATACCGGCTTGCCGCGCCACAGAACCTTGATGGTCTGTCCCTCGGGGATGGCGGAAAGGTCAACTTCGGTTGATGAAAGCGCCAGCACATCGGCGGACGGATTCATCTGATCAATGAGCGGCCAGGTGGCGGCGGCGGCACCTACTGCGCCGGCAGCACCACTGGCAACATAGAGGAAGTTACGGCGTGTAACTTCGCCTGCTTGTTCTTTGTGGTCTTTAGTGGCCATAAAAAAACCCCTCGATGCGAATACGCAGATCAATACTCACGCAAATGACAGTTAAACGGACAGGCCACCGGCATCAATATACCCCTAACAAATACGGCCCTTCCGGCCGCGCCCATCCAAAACATAGTCTGCGAGCACAGGTTTTACTCAGAAAGCCGCCAAGATGCAATGATTTTTCTTTCATGGCGACGCCCGCAACTCTGTGTTAACCTCTTGCGGAAAAAAAAGAGAGGTAAATATCTGGGAATTACGGTAAAAGCGTAGTAAAGAAATTACTGGTTTCCAAGGCTTACAGGCGTATGCAGCATCACTGGCACAAAAAAAAGATACAACTCACCTACTGGTTCGGGGAATTCCGCCTGTTCAGCAAGTCGTACAAGCTGCACACTTGTAACATAGACTATTTGACCACTCCCCCTTTCGACCCGTCCGGACTTTCCCTGCCCGCCTTATGTGAAACGGAAAATACACCCGGGGTCCTGCTTTATTCATACCCAGTGGGCCATATCGCCGCACGTATTTTCACCTGGGAAAACTATCTCGGCTATTTCATCAAGGATTATCAGCGGTTTTTTGTCAGAATCGATAGCAGTTATGAAGAATATCTGAACAAATTTTCCGCCAAGACCCGTTCCACCTTCCGTCGAAAAATCAGAAAATTCGAAACCGTTTCTGGGGGGATGCTGGACTGGAAAATCTATGCCACGCCTGAGGAAATGGATGCGTTTTATCCGCTGGCCCGCCAGGTGTCCGAAAAATCCTATCAGGAAAAACTGCTGGATGCGGGGTTACCCACCTCAGAAGAGTTCCAGGACGAAATGAAACAGCTGGCGGAGCAAAACCGGGTTCGGGGCTATTTGCTGTTTCATGACGGCCAGCCGGTCAGTTACATGTATTGTCCCATTGAAAACACCTGCATGATCTATGCCTATCTGGGATATGACCCGGACTATGGGCGTTATTCCGTGGGCACAATTTTAATGCTGCTGGTGCTGGAAAACCTGTTTGAAAGCCGGGATGCCGCCATTTTTGATTTCACCGAGGGGCAGTCGGATCATAAAAAACTGTTTGCCACAGATTCCGTAAAATGCGCGAATATCCTGCTGCTGCGCAAATCGGCAGGCGCCCTTTTCTGGATTTACCTGCATTACGGTCTCTGTGGCCTGTCGGAAAACATCGTCCGGGGGCTGGACAAGCTCGGGCTCAAAAACAAACTCAAAAAGTTGATCCGGCGGACGGCCTGAACGCAAACCAAGCATTAGAGTGAATTGTGAATGGGTTGGCCCATTCACAATTCACTCTAAAACAATCCCGGCCCGTCATGGAGAGCGCAAACGACGCAATCCAGTGCATTGGAGCCAGTACATTGAAGAATGGATCGCCACACCCCTTTCCCAGGCTGTATAGCGCGGGCTCGCGACGACGTTCCCCCTTTCACCATCATTGCGAGACGCAATAACGGCAAAGCAATCCACGGCGGTCCGGATCAGCTCTTGCGGCGGTAATCTATCCAGTGAGGCATTGGGTCAAGCAGCGGCTGGAAAAGACCTTTCAGATTTTCCGTCGGCAACGTGAAGGCCCGCCAAGGGCGTTTCAGGAGTTCGCGCCCCACCGCCCCCGGCAGGCGGTATTCCCCCTTGGCTTCGTAATGTTTGCCGTCTGCACGGCCCGTGCAATAATCAATACCGGCTTCAACAAAATTCAGCCCTGTCCACATGGCCGCCGGCATAGTGAACCAGAATCGTGGATTACATTCGATGACATAGACTTGGCTGTTACGGGAATCAACACGCATATCAAAATGGGCCACACCACTGAATTCAAACAATCTGATGATGTCCCGCCCCAGATTTTCGATTTCTTCATTCCTGAGAAAGGACAATGTATCACCCTCATTCCATTTCTGCACCGCCATGGCGATAATCTCTCCCTGATCCGCCAGCAGGCTCAAGTCAATGTCATATCCCGGAATATATTCCTGGATGATTAACGGCGGCTCGCTATAGGGCGCGGGTCCTTCCACATGGTTTTTCAGACTTTCATAATCCTCTATCTTCACCACCCCATGACTTGATTCACATTCCAGAGGTTTGACAATCAGGGGAAATCCGATTTCCGCCACGAAGGCTTCAGTCAGATCAGAAGAGCTGGAAATAAGTTTGGTTTTCGGCGTGGCAAGCCCATGCGTCATCAGTATATGGGCAAAACTCCATTTATTATGGATGTTGTTAAGGGTTTCCGCACTGCTGCAAGGGAAACAGCGAATGGCGCCTTTGCCGTCCTTCTCCCCAAAAAAGGAAAGGGTCCGATTGAGAAATGCCGTCGCCCCGATATCCCCGGGAATGATGAGAGAAATATCGTGCTGTTCACAATATTCCCTGATATGGCAGGCATTTTGCTCATCCTGTGCTTTATCCTTGCCCCAGGGAAGGTAACTGAATTTATAGGTATGCCGGGAGTATTTCAGGAGATTATCCCGGGCATTGGCCATGACATGGACCTGAGAACACACAGGATAAAGACAATAAAGAACTTTCAGGTTTAACGCTTCGGACCCCGCCAGCAATAAGACGTTCATTGAACTCACCTAATAAGCCGCATAACGCGTATTTTATATCCTCGCTCAGGGTATCATGATATGCTAAGCGTTAACAATGCTGTTTATTTTTTAGACTGAAATGTAATAGACAAGACTTTCACAAAGGAAACGCCGCCAGTATGCCTGCCCGTCAAAACAATAAATATATAACTGCTTTCAACTACGTCCTTTCCGCCACCCGCCGACATCACCTCAATCCCTTCAGGGCCTTTGCCGATTTTTTTAATTTTGCGGTTTTGAAAAAATTTTCCCCTGTTGAAATTTACAACTTTGACCTCCTCAGCCCCCAATGGACAAAACAAGACCGAAAAGAACTGGTCAGCAAGGAGATCCATTTACGCAACCAGCAAGAAGTGAACCCGGCCGCCTATAGTATTCTGACCGAAGACAAGGTTGTTTTTCATTATTATTGCAGTGCTGCAAGCCTGGCCACACCGCGCCTGCTGGCCGTCGTCAACCGTTTTGGGGCATCCTTTGCTTCTGATCACAGTCCAATTACCTGTTTTGAGGATTTCAGGGCCGCGCTTACGCAAACCGGGACAGGCGTAATCTGTAAACCGGTTTACGGGGCGCACGGCACAGGTATTGTCGGCTTCGACAAAAAAAATGAGGCATATGAGGGGATTCGAAGTGAATTTCCCTCATTGGAAAGTTTTTACAACTATCTGACCACCACAGGCCGACATGAAGAATTCATCATTCAGGAAAAACTCACCGGCCATCAGGAAATTTTAGCTCTGACAGGGAAAAAACAGGTGCAAGGGCTGCGCCTGATCACGGTCATGGACAAGAATAATGAGCCGCGGCTCATTCTGCGCAAAATCAAACTGGCGGGTCGGGACCGTCTGCTGGACAATTTTCAGTTTGGTCAGTCCGGCGCGCTGTTATGCCTGCTTGACGAAAACGGCCAAATTGAAAAAGCGCATGCTTATTGCGCCGAGAAACAGGCCCTCACCTCCATCAGCCATCATCCGGAAACCGGAAAGAGCCTGATCGGTTTTCAGGTCCCCCACTGGAAACAATGTGTGGATCTTGTGCTCAGGGCGCAAAAACATTTCAGGCCCCACAAAACCATTGGCTGGGATGTGGCCATAACGGATGAAGGCCCCCTTCTTCTGGAAGGCAACATCTACTGGGATCCCCTCATGCCGATTGAAGGCCCCATGAAAAGCCTGTGCCGAAAATATAGCATAGGTTAATTTTTATATCAGGCCATGTGCTTTAAGTCGGTCCTTGGGCAGGCTAAAGGGGGCCATCGGTGTCCAGACCGCATTGCCCTCGAGAAGGACAGGGCCAGCATCCGTTATCGCAATATCCCAGCCCAGACATTCATGAGGCAGAAAACGCCGCGCCGCCTTTTGCGCCAGATCAATGATGTCTTGTGGATAGGGAATCCTGAAATCGGCAAACCGCATGCCCGTTTTGGGATGACAATCAATGTCTTCAAGATATCCCACCTGCAAATTCATGCGGCGGACCCGAACCAGTTTTCCCGATTGCAGTTCCAGCTGCGCCAATGAATTTCCGGTTTTTCCGGCATTAAAGGCATCCGCCAGGCCCTCTTCACCAGCCAGTTTGAAAAAACTGAACAGGATCTCGACATCGCCCCCGGCCGTCAAACAGGTGCAGACCCGGACTGTTTGCAACATAGTAAAGCCAGTAAGTTCAGTGATTGCCCGGTGATTACTGAGACGTTCCTGAAAAATCGCCTTTTGAGGCGCTCGGCTCATCAGGTCCAGTTCAAAATCCTCTTTCCGGCATTCCTGGTCCAGTTTTTCCAGAAAACCGAACAGACTATATTTTTCATCCCCATAGACCACATCCCCCTCCGGCGTTTTGTGCAGCAGCTTGATCCCCTGTCCGAGCAGTCCCAGGGATAATTTCACGAGTGTCTCCTGCGGCAATTTCCGGGAAATAAACTCTGACCAGTCTGATTGACTGACCAGAGGCTGGCCGTCTTCGTCCCAACCGCCTTCTATATCATAGACGCCGTAAATTTGCGGGATCGGCAGACCATAATTCCTGCACAGCTGATAAAAAATGCTTTTATCCCCCACCATGCACAAATGAGACCGAGCAATCTTGCGCATATAAAACCGGTCCGACATTTCCTTGGAAATCGTATTATAATGTGTCCTGAAACTGAAGGACGGGTCCGCAAGACCAAGGAGGTGGATTTCCGCGGGTGAAAACTTGCGGACCAGATAGGCATATAGCCAGTTATACAGGACCTTCAGGGGTCGTGCCCGGTATCGTTGCCACTCATTGCCTACAAACCGGAAAAAATCTCTGCCCTTTGAAATCATACGCATTTTGTGTAACCCCTCCCTTATACAAACCGGCCCCGGATATGGGTCAATATCGCCACACCATGTCGTTCAGTTTATTGTGCAATTTCCGGCCAACCGCATACCATGGCGGCATGGTCAGACAGATATTCTCGGCTTCCTCCTGTGCCCGCCAGCGTTCAGCAGCCGAGGCAAAATCCATGGTTACAAAATCATCCGGGTGACTGTGGATAAAACGGCACAGTTTTTCCAAGCGTTGCTGATTCACCCGGTTGCGGGTGAGCTTTTCAAACCGTTCCCCATTCGTTTTAAAATATTCAAACGGATGGGTAAGGATCACCACATTGTCCACCCCGTACCGGCGGGCCTGCCATAAAAGCGCCTTCATTTCCGGCCAGCTGCAACTGGTAATCTGCAAGGTTTTGATATGGGGATTGCCGAACATGCTAAAATCCTGATAGCTGAGCACGGGCAGTTCCATCACCCCTTCGATCTGATGACGCCCTGACATCAGCTGCAATTCCGGTACCTCGGGCCGGAAGACCCCCAGTCCAATGCTGGAAGACAAAGGAATACCCAGTTCCGCCATCACCCGGTATACGGTTCGATCCACATGCAGGCTGCCCGTGCGTAAGGCGAGTGGTTTTTTGCCGGTCCAGCGTTCAAAGACCCTGACACAAAGGTCAAAAATTCTCTTCAGTTCCCCGGTCTCACGGCCGGCACAGGAATCATTTTGGGAAAATGTGCCAATGTTCGGATTTTTATTGAAATGCAGCCAACAAGGATGCACATGAAGCTGCACATCCTGCCCTGCGGCCTGAATACGCCGCACATATCCTTGCATCGGCTCATCGCCGAAATAAAAATAATTGGCACATTCCACAAAGAAAGTTGATTTGGTCTGGTATTTCTGAAAAAGGTCAAGAAGAAACCCCAAGCCTTCTTCCCGCCCCGCCACGGCCCCGCTCACCATAGGGTCAGCGACCGGCAGGCAATCGGCACTGTCAAAGGCCCCGGCTATGCTGAATTCCGTATCAATGGTGATGGTTATTTCCGTGGGCGCGACCATTGTTCCCCCTGATGTGTTGATCTGTTGTCTCGTCTCAATTATGGTAAGCCTCCACGACCTATCTTAAGGCATAATAAAAACGATGCAAATCGCTTTATACCAACCGGATATTCCCCCCAATACCGGCACCATGATCCGCATGGCCGCCTGTCTTGGAGTCCCCGTGCACATCATCGAACCCTGCGGTTTTCCGTTCGGGGAGAAAAGTTTTCGCCGCGCGGGCATGGATTACGTAGACCAAAGCACGGTGATCCGTCATAAAAGCTGGCAGGATTTTCAGAACAACCGGCCCCGGGGGCGACTTGTTCTGCTGACAACCCGAAGCCGCACCCCCTATACGGAAATTCAGTATGAGCCCACGGATATCCTGCTTCTGGGCCGGGAGAGCGCCGGTGTGCCGGAAGAGGTTCACAACGTCGCGGACCAACGGGTGCTCATCCCCATGAAACCAGGAACAAGATCATTGAATGTGGCGGTCTCCGCCGCTATGGTGCTGGGTGAAGCCCTGCGGCAAACAGGGCAGTTCCCAGCCTGAAGTATTACTGTCAGATGTATTACAGCCTGATGTATTAGCTGAATGAAAGAGAATAAGCATATGGCTCTTCTGGACGATCCGATTACCCATGAAAGACAACAAAAAGCCAAAGCCTGGTTTGAAACGCTCAGAGACCAGATTTGCACCGCCTTTGAAAAGCTGGAAGATGAGCTCTCCGGCCCCCTCGCCGAGCGCGCGCCAGGCCGTTTCGAACGCAAGACCTGGCATCGGGAAAATGATCCCGATAAAGGGACTGGGGTAATGTCCATCATGAAAGGCCGGGTTTTTGAAAAAGTGGGCGTGAATGTGTCCACCGTCCACGGGGAGTTTGCCCCCGAATTCGCCAGTTCCATGCCCGGTGCTGACAAGGACCCCCGTTTTTGGGCCAGCGGCATCTCGCTTGTCGCCCATATGCATAATCCGTTAGTCCCTGCCGTGCATATGAATACCCGGCACATCATTACCACAAAAAGCTGGTTTGGCGGTGGGGCGGACCTGAACGCCGCCCATCCCGACCCGCGGGATACCGCCGACTTCCATGCGGCCCTGAAGGCGGCCTGCGACCGGCACAACCCCGAATATTATCCCAAATACAAAGAATGGTGTGATGAATATTTCTTCATCCACCACCGTAACAAAGCACGCGGTGAAGGCGGCATTTTTTATGATCAGCTGAATTCCGGCGACTGGGACGCGGATTTCGCCTTTACCCAGGATGTGGGCAAGGCTTTTCTGAATATCTATCCCGAACTGGTGCGGCGCCATATGAATAAGGATTGGACGCCAGAGCAACGCGAGGCGCTGCTGGTCTATCGCGGCCATTATGCAGAATTCAATCTGGTTTACGACCGGGGCACCACCTTCGGCTTGAAAACCGGTGGCAATGTGGAAGCCATCCTCATGTCCCTGCCGCCCGAAGCCAAATGGCCCTGAACCATAGTCCAGTACTGTGGATGGCGCCGCTTCCGTTCGTCATGACGGTGAAGCTGTGCCGTCATCTCCCATATTTTGGGTTTCATTCAGGAGAGCCTGCGCTATCGCCCCCGGATGGGGGGTGTGGCGATCCATAAGGTTTCATGACCCCGCCATTTCCAACAGGTCAGCCTTGTTTAGGGAAAAGTCGCTCTCAATCCATTTTTGCTCAAGGGTTTTGAGAAGCCGGCCCAGTTCCGGTCCCCTCTCCATGCCGCCCGCCACCAGATCCCGCCCCCGGAGGGGGAATACCGGAATTTCCCAATTTTCCACGACCTGAAGCGTTTTCTTCAAACGGCGCTGATCCGTTCCATTGAGAATGAGATGATAGATCACAACGGTTTTACCGACCTCATAAACCGCTCGCCTCAGTGCCGGTTCTGACAACTCAGGCGTGATGTCAGGACGGGGATGAGCCATATCCTCCAACAGCCCGGTCTCGCGGCTTGAAAGACGCAAATGATGACCCGCCAGACGCGCCTGTTTCGGGTCCTGGGGCAAAAGCGCACACAACCGTCCCAACACATCCCTCCGGCCCGCCATATGCTCATGCCGAATATAAATCAGAAACCGCTCCAGTTCCGAAAACTGCGGCAGGATTTTTTCAAGAATACCGTGTTTCGCCATGATCGGGACAATCCATTCGGCCGCCGGATAAGACAGCAGCTTTTTCATTTCCTGCGCCAGACGCTCCCCGGACAACCGGCAGATCATGTCCCGTTTCATAACGCAGGCCTCTACCCCCGCCTGATCCAGCCGGGCTTCCCCGAACTGGGCACCGAAGCGAAAAAACCGCAATATCCGAAGGGCATCTTCTTCGATCCGTTCTTGCGGATTGCCAATGAAGCGCACATGACGGGCCTCCAGATCCGGCCAGCCATTGCAGGGATCATAAAGCGTACCATCCGGGTCCATATAAAAGGCATTGACCGTAAAATCCCGCCGCCGGGCGTCTTCAACCCAGTCATCGGTCAAAGCAATTGTCGCATGACGCCCGTGTGTTTCCACATCCTTGCGCAGGGTCGTGATCTCGAAGGGCTGCCCCTCAATGACCGCGGTAATGGTGCCATGTTTCAACCCCGTGGGCACCACCTTGACCCCGGCGGCTTCCAGACGTGACATGCTTTCTTCCGGAGCAAGAGCGCAAGCCATATCAATATCGCCGATCTTACGCCCCATGAGGGCGTCCCGAACACACCCTCCTACAAGACGGGCATTTCTGCCATCCCTGTTAAGAAGAGAAAAAATCCTGTTCAACACCGGTGTTCTGGCCCACGCCGTTTCGCCCGCCGGCAAATGTTTAAAAGGCTGCATCAGCCCAGCTCCTTCAACAAACGGCTGAACCGCACCAACATGGCCGCCGTCGCCCCCCAGATATGGTAACGCTCATGGGGAAAAACATAATAATATCGCTGCTCCCCTTTCCAGACCCGGCTTTCAATAACATGATTCTTTTCGTCCAGAATATAGTCCAGCGGCACTTCAAAAACATCATCCACCTCATTGGGATCCGGTTTCAGGCAGAAATCCGGGGAAACGAATCCCACCACGGGGCTTACGGCAAAGCCGGTCACCGTTTCATAATCCTCCATCGCACCGATTGCCTCAACATAGTCCCCCGTTAAGCCGATTTCCTCTTCCGCCTCTCTGAGTGCGGTAGCAAGAGCGTGATCATCCCCGGGATCACACCGCCCGCCCGGGAAAGCCACCTGCCCGGAATGGGTTTTCAGCGCCACCGCCCGTTTAGTGAGCAAAACGGTCAGCCCTTCCCTGCGCTCCACAATCGGCATCAGTACGGCGGCGGGCCGCAAGGGCAGATCACGACGGGGCAATGTGTTATGGGGACGGTAAACATCATGATCCCCAAGGGCTGGCCGGGACCAGGCACGCTTGTCCGCCGGCCGAAGCGCCCGCCACATGTCCGGATCATGCAACCGGAAAATTTCTGTAATGGTTTGCTTCATTCCGCGCCCATGTCATCCTGTTCCATCTGGCTGTTCCACCTGGGCGAGAGGGAAAAAACACCCCGCACTCCAAACCCCGTAAACATTGTCTTTTTTCTCCACCAGGTTCGCCAATTCATAATAAACCGCACGGCTGATCAGGGCTTCTAGCCGGTCACGTACCAGAAGGTAAGGTGACGGTTCACCTGTTTCCGGATTCACTTCTACCCTGATGGGGTGATCGGCATCTGCAGTCACGTCGTCATCCACATTGGTCCGGAACCTCAAGATCTGCTCCCGGCCTTCCCCCTCACGCGTCATCTCCACCGCCACAAAAGGTTTGTCTTCCACACGAATGCCCACTTTTTCCACAGGCGTCACCAGATAATATTTGCCATCCTCGTCATGACGCAGAATGGTGGAAAACAGCCGAACCATGGCCGGGCGAGAGATGGGCGTCCCCATGTAATACCAGCTTCCATCGCGGCGGATTTCCATGTCAATATCGCCGCAAAATTCCGGGTTCCACAAATGTACCGGCGGCAGGTCCGATTTGGTTTGCCCCTCACGCGCGGCCTGCTCCGCTTTTTTTGCGAAAAGTTCCGGGCGAAATCCGGCGGCAGTGGAGGATGAAGATGCAGAAGCTGGCGTTTTCGGTTTGTCAGACATGGCGTTATTTTCCTTTCCCCTATCAATATAGAAAGGGGTAAGGAATTTTTGAAGTCCTGTCACCGCCAAAGCAGAGATTACATCGGGGGTCGGGCCGCTTCCATCAGACCCTCAACCCCGTTCATCGCCCCCGGGACAAGCTCCCGCGCCAGTAGCCGTCTGTCGTCCACAGGCCCGGGCATTTTCACCCCCCGAGCCAGATCCCGGGAGAATCCTACACGGCGGTAATACTCCTCATCCCCGACCAGAATAACCCGCTCATGGCCCAACTCCTTGGCCCGGATCAGCCCATGTTGCATCAGGGCGATGCCATATCCCCGCCCCTGGTGACCCTGGCGCACCGCAATGGGCCCCAAAAGCAGCGCCGGCCATACCTTGCCGCGGTCAGAGCGGATGCGCACGGGCCAGAACCGCAAGGTCGCCATCAGCTTCCCCCCATCCCGGATCACAAAACACAGCTCCGGCAGGGGGGAGACCCCCTCCCGCAGCCGGTAAGCTGTTTTTCTGTGGCGATCAACGCCAAAGGCATCATCCAGCAACTCTTCAATGGCCTCAAGATCGCTGTCTTCTTGCAGGGTTATGTTATACATCATCCGCCCTTTTTACATAAATTGACGGGGGAAGTATCACAAAAGTTTCGGGCTGACCAGCACATTCCTTTTTAAATTAGAGTGAATTGTGAACAGGCTTTAAATGAAAAAGGCGGGAACAAAGTCCCGCCTTTCCCAGCAAAGTCAGAAAAAGATGATTTTACCAGTCAACCTGGAACCGCAGACCAAAGGTATCAACGTCGGTCCCGTCATCCGCACCGCCTTCAATATCGGAGTGGGAATAGTTGGCCATGACGCGGGTATAGTTGTTCAGGTGCCAGTTGACGCCCAAAATCCAGGTTTCCTGTTTGCCACCGTCGATGAGCGCCTCATTGTCCGTGAGGTCAACCACATCATAACGGGCGGCAATCTGCCAGGCCCCCATGCCGCCTTCAAAGACCGGGTTTTTCACTTTTACACGGCTGAACGCGCCTTTTTTATACCCGCGTTCTTCACCGGTAAGGAAATAGCTCAGGTCCACATACCCGCCGTTAAAGGAGGCGTTGTCATCCATAGCGACAAGGTCGGCGCTCTGCCAGGCCCATTCGGCCTGTGCGGAGAACGGGCCCATGCGACCCGCCAGCTCCAGACCGAAGAAGGTGTCGTTATCAACCGCGAAATTTCCGGTATTCACATAGCGGCTGGCCTGGTGGTTGTGTGGGCGCTGGCGATAGCGGACGGTACCGGCCTCATCCAGTTCCCGATACCGTACAGACGCGCCCACATGGACCAACGCGCCATCAAATTTTGCCCCATAGGTGGCCCGAGCGGCGTAGGTCCGGTCCTGTTTGTCACCACCACTGGCCGCATCCCCCTGGAACAGGCCGGCTTTGAAGGTCATGCCATTGTCCACATAGTTCAGGGCAATACCGGTCTGACGGGACAGGCTGAAGGCATCCGTGAAGCTGCCGCGTTCCATGAAAGTGATATAACGGGAAGAGGTTTGCTCTTCGAGAGAGTTGGGGGTTTTAAACTGCCCCACCATCACGGAAACCGGTTTCAGTTTCCATTCCAGATAGGCGTCTTTGACTTCCACCTCATCACCGGCAAAATCGGCTTCAAATTTGTATTTGACGTCCTTGAAAACCACGCCTTCCACGCCAAGGCGCGCCGTGCGGAATTCCGTTCCGTCAACCTTGTCTGCGTCAAGGGAATTGCCAGCGGCGTCATCAGCAGACACATTGCCGTAATCCACATACAGACGACCGCGGACTTTCATTTTGAACTTGCCGTCCTTGCTGGACAGTTCCGGCGCGCCTTTCCATTTGACGTTCAGATCACTGCCGCTGTCATCTTTTTTCTCATTTTTCTTGAGGTCATTGATTTGATTCTGCAGGGCGTTGATCTGGCGCTGCAATTCCTCAACGGACTGGGCTGAGGCAGGCGCTGCAAAAGCCACCCCTGAAAGGGCAGTCGCGGCCAGTATAGGGGTCAGACGTTTCCTGATAGACATATTCATGTTCCTTCTGTGGTTATCTTCTGTGGTTATAAAAGTTTCTGGTTCTATACACTTTGGCAGTCAACGGATTACGGTAATCCGGTTTCCTCTCGCATCCGTGGCATGCCCCTTCACTAAACATCATTCGTGAATGAAAAATTATGGTTTTATGACATTTTTGTGACATCTTATGCTGAGCCAGCAAAAAACCAACCGCACAAAAAAATAAAGGCCGTTCTGCAACGGCCTTTACATGATGGATCCCTATCCCGGTTTAGCGGCGGCGGTAAAGCGGCAATTTCTCATCCACCGAGGCCTGATAGGTCACAGAAAACCCGTCCAGGCCTTGCAAGGCATCTCTGATGTCCTTGCCTTCCTTGACTTCAAAGGCATTAAACCCGCAGCGCTGCATGTAAAACATCTGATCCCGCATGACATCTCCCACAGCGCGCAATTCCCCCTGATACCCGTAACGTCCCCGCAGCAACCGGGCAATGGAATAACCGCGCCCGTCCATAAAGGTGGGAAACTCCACAGCTATAACAGCAAGGTCATCAAGATCTTCTTGCAAGATGGCCGGATCGGCATCAGAGCCCAGACGCACCCCGACCTTGCCCTCACGGTGCCGCAATTTGTCTTTTTCAATCAACCAGCGTGCCAAGGGAACAATGACATCCCCCTCCGGCAGGGCCTCGGCTTCTCCCACATGCTGGAAGCTGTCCTCGACGATGGTTTTATGCTTGATGATCTGCATAGACTGCCTCCTTAAACGGTGCCATTCCCACACGCCGGTAGGTATCCAGAAAACGTTCGCCCTCCTCACGAAGTGCCACATAAGTTTTCAACAACCGGTCAATGGCCGGAACAATCTCCTCTTCCCCAAAGGCCGGCCCCATGATTTTGCCAATGGAGGCGTCATCACTTTCCGAACCGCCAAGGGTGATCTGGTAATATTCCGTACCTTTCTTGTCGACGCCCAAAATCCCGATATGGCCCACATGATGATGGCCGCAAGCATTGATACAGCCGGACATTTTCAGCTTCAGCTGACCCAGGTCATAGAGATAATCCATGTCGTCAAAATGCTGGCTGATCCGCTCCGCTATGGGGATGGAGCGAGCATTGGCCAGAGAACAATAATCCAGCCCCGGGCAGCAGATCATGTCCTGCAATGTGCCTATATTGGGGGTGGCAAATCCCAGTGCTTTAAGGTTTTCCCAAAGTTCCGGCAGATCGTCCTGCTTCACATCGGCCAGCACCAGATTCTGATCGTGAGTGGTGCGGATTTCCCCGAAACTATACTGATCCGCCAGATCCGCCACCGCTTCCATCTGCTTATCCGTGGCATCGCCTGGCGGCACACCCGGTTTTTTCAGGGAAACGATCACAATGGCATACCCCGGTTTCTTATGGGCCACGACATTTTGCTTGTACCACCAGGAAAAATCCCGGTTATCCAGCAGAAGCTGCTCCACCACGGCGGATTTGGCCGGGAGGGTCTCATATTCCGGTTCCGTAAAATGCGCCTTAACCCGGTCGATTTCCGCCTGATCCAGTTCCACACCGCCTTCTTCGAGGATATTATGCCATTCCTCTTCCACCCGGCGGGTAAATTCTTCCAGCTTGAGCTCATGAACCAGGATCTTGATCCGGGCCTTGAACATGTTATCCCGGCGCCCATAACGGTTATAGACCCGCATGATCGCCTCGGTATAGGTCAGCAGGTCCTTTTCCGGCACAAACGCATTGATCAGCTTGCCAACCATCGGGGTTCGCCCCATGCCGCCACCCACATAGACTTCAAAACCGATCTCGCCAGCATCGTTTTTGGTCGCCCGATAGCCGATATCATGGAACAGTATAGCCGCCCGGTCCGTTTTTGCACCGGTAAAGGCCATTTTGAATTTACGCGGCAGATGCACAAATTCCGGATGAAAGGTGGACCATTGCCGCATGATTTCCGCGTAAGGCCGCGGGTCGACCACCTCATCCCCCGCGACGCCAGCATATTGGTCAGCGCTGATATTACGGATACAGTTGCCGCTGGTCTGAATGGCATGCATCTGCACCGTGGCCAGATCCGCCAGAATGTCCGGCACATCTTCCAGCTTCGGCCAGTTATATTGAATATTCTGGCGCGTGGTAAAATGACCATACCCTTTGTCATATTTGCGTGCCACATGGGCCAGCATCCGCAACTGACGCGACGACAACAGGCCATAGGGAATCGCCACCCTGAGCATATAGGCATGAAGCTGTAAATACAGCCCGTTCTGAAGCCTTAAGGGACGAAATTCCTCTTCGGTCAACTCCCCGGACAGACGACGCGCCACCTGGCCCCGAAACTGGGCAACGCGTTCATTTACAATTTTCTGGTCATAATCGTCATATATATACATGGTCTTTATCCAATGCCGGGCTGGCCCGGCGGCCTGGTTCGTCTGCTCAGACTATCCGCTCAGGGCAGACTTCATTCAGCATAAGCGGTTAATTTACCGTACTTTTTAGTGTATTTTATCTTATTCTACACATATATAACCCTAAAAAATTATGTTTTTCAATACAACAAATGTGTTTTTCCAAAAAATACTTTTTCATAAAAGCTTCACATGTCCAGGGCAGGATGAGCCAACAACGTTCTGGAAGGAAATATCATGTCTTCACGTTTAACGCTTATCCACAGGATGCAAAAATCACTGTTCCGGACGCTCGCTCTGCTCTTCGGCTTACCCCTTGGTGGCGCTATGATTTCGCTATCCCTTGCGACTTCTTTATCCCATGCCGCCCCCCTTGAGCTCAAAACGCTGGCGACTTACGAAACCGGTCTTTTCAAAAAAAGCGCTGCTGAAATTGTGGTGTTCCAGCCCGGCACACAAAATATTTTTGTGGTCAACGGCGCCGCCCCTTCGGTTGATGTTCTGCGTCTGACGCCGGGAAACAAACTTGAAAAACATGCCACATTGACCCTGACTGCTGTGGAAACTCCCACCAGTGTGGCGGTGCGCCACGACCTGATCGCCGTTGCGGTCCATAATGACGCGCTTCCACAACGACCGGGCAAGATCCTGCTTTTCAACAACAGCTTTCAAAGAATTGCTGAATTTCCGGCCGGGTCCCTACCGGATATGGTAAGCTTTACCCCGGACGGACGTTATGTGCTGGCCGCCAATGAGGGCGAACCTCGCGATGGTGTTGACCCGTCAGGCTCTGTGACAATCATTGACTTGGTACATGGGCTGTCCCGGGCACGGGTGATCCAGGCCGGCTTTGAGGGTTTTTCGACCAGGGCACTGATCCGCCAGGGCGTACGTATCGCACCCGGCAAAAGCTTTGCGGAAGATGCGGAACCGGAATATATTGCCCCCGCCGCCGACAGCCGCCGGGCCTGGGTATCCCTGCAGGAAAACAATGCGCTGGCGGAAATCGACCTTGTGGAAGGCCGTATCAGCCGCATTCTGCCGCTGGGGCTCAAAGACCACAGCCACGCCGGACAGGGCTTGGACGCCAATGATAAAGACGGCATCAATATCCGCCCCCTGCCCCTCTATGGCATGTATATGCCGGATGCCATTGCCACCCTCACCCATGAGGACCGCACCTTTATCCTGACCGCCAATGAAGGCGATGCCCGGGAAGAAGAAATCAAGGCCGGGAAAGCCCCCCTGGACGAAACACGTTTTCCAAAGGATCTGGTGGCTGCCTTCAAGAAACTGCGCATTTCCGGCACCGACGGTGACCTTGATGGGGATGGGGACATTGACCGAATCCACAGCTATGGCGCCCGTTCTTTTTCGGTTTTTTCCGAACAAGGCACTTTGCTGTTTGACAGCGGGGACCAGTTTGAACAAATCACTGCCCGTCACCTTGGTAAGGACGGATTCAACAGCGACAATGACGAAGGTGCCAGCGCCGACAAACGCAGCGATAATAAAGGTCCCGAACCGGAAGGGCTCACCATCGGTGTCGTAGACGGCAGAACCTATGCCTTTATCGGACTTGAACGGGTCGGCGGCATTATGGTGTATGACGTCACCGATCCGACCGCGCCACAATTCTCCACCTATATCAACAACCGGGTCTTCAATAAAGAGCTCGACTTTTCCAGAACCGCCGATATCAAGGCCGCCGGCCCGCTGGGACCGGAAGGGATAAGTTTCATCCCGGCCGACGACAGCCCCACCGGCAAACCGTTATTGCTGGTTGCTTATGAAATCAGCGGCACTGTTGAGGTAATGGAAATTAACTGAATCTCAACCAATTTGACCTATATTGGATCAAATAAGACATTTTCCTCCCCAGACTTGGGCGGCTTTACGGAACAGCCGCCTTTCTTTTGGAAGATCTAGAGTGAATTGTGAATAGGTTAGCTCAATTCACTTTAGAATTTGGAAAAATCAGGCTGGCGTTTTTCGAAAAACGCTGTGGCCACCTCCATAAATTCCGGGGTTTTGAGAAGCTCGGCAAAAAGCTGCCCCTCCTCCATCATGCGGTCCTGCATGACCGTATGGTTTTTGCGCAGCAGCCGTTTGGTTTGCAGGATGGCATTGGGGGCCTTGGCCGCGAGCGCATGCGCCTTGGCCAAAACGGCTGCCGCGAAGTCATTGGCCGGTAAAAGCCGTGCCACCAGGCCAGCCTTTTCCGCCTCCTCGGCGCTGAGAACTTCCCCCATCATCAGCATTTCCGCCGCTTTGGCCGGACCAATGGCCTGCGGCAAAAGATAGGACGATCCCGCTTCGGGCACCAGCGCAAGATTGGTGAACGGGGTGCTGAACGTCGCCTCCGGCGTCGCATAAATCAGATCGCTGTGCAACAGCATGGTCACCCCGATCCCTACTGCAAGCCCCTGCACCCCGACCACAATCGGCTTTTCAAAGCGGGAAATGGTTTTCAGGAAACGGAATACCGGCGCTTTCTCGGCATCCTGCAGACCCGCGGCAAAATCCTTCAGGTCATTGCCACTGGTAAACGCATCGCCATTGGCGCGAATCAATACCACACGGATATGATCATCCGCCGCCGCCTCGTCAAGGCCATCACATAATGCTGTATACATTTCATGGGTTATGGCATTTTTTTTATCCGGCCGGTTAAAGGTAAGAATTAATACCCGGTCATCCCGTTCTTTCAGAATATGTTCGCTCATCGCCACAATCTCCCGTTTCCTATACTGCAATGAAGTGTACGCCATTGGCCGGGAAAATTCAAACGGTCGTTTTATAAAAAAACAGAACCCCACAGACATGAAAAAGGGCTGCGACAGGCGCAGCCCTTCGGTAAAGCTTGTCTGCGGGCGGGGTTTAGAAGCCCATGCCGCCCATACCGCCCATGTCGGGCATTGCCGGTGCAGCCGGTTTCTCTTCCGGACGTTCGGCAACCATGGCTTCAGTGGTGATCAGCAGCCCAGCCACTGAGCTTGCGTCCTGCAGAGCGGTACGCACCACTTTGGTCGGGTCGATGATCCCGGCAGCCACCAGGTCACAGAACTCCTCTTTCTGAGCATCATAACCATAGTTGGTGTCGGTGCTTTCCAGAAGCTTGCCAGCGATGACGGCACCGTCCTTACCAGCATTTTCGGCAATCTGACGGACCGGAGCCTCAAGGGCACGGCGCACGATGCTGATCCCCACATTCTGGTCAGCATTTTCACCTTCCAGACCTTCGAGAACACGGCTTGAATACAGCAGAGCCGTACCACCACCCGGGACGATGCCTTCTTCCACAGCAGCGCGGGTCGCATGCAGAGCATCGTCAACGCGGTCTTTACGTTCTTTCACTTCGATCTCGGTAGCACCACCAACCTTGATCACGGCAACACCGCCAGCCAGTTTGGCCAGACGCTCTTGCAGTTTTTCGCGATCATAGTCAGATGTGGTGGTTTCGATCTGGGCGCGGATCTGGCCGCAACGGGCTTCAATGTCTTCTTTCGCCCCAGCGCCATTGACGATGGTGGTATCGTCTTTGGTGATGGTGACGTTCTTAGCAGAGCCCAGCATATCCAGCGTGACGCTTTCCAGCTTAATGCCAAGATCTTCAGAAACCACCTGGCCACCGGTCAGGATCGCGATATCCTGCAGCATGGCTTTCCGGCGATCGCCAAAGCCCGGAGCTTTCACAGCAGCAATTTTCAGGCCGCCACGCAGTTTGTTGACCACGAGGGTAGCGAGTGCTTCGCCTTCGACGTCTTCGGCGATGATCAGCAGCGGACGGCCGGACTGAGCAGCAGCTTCAAGCAGCGGCAGCATGGGCTGCAGGCTGGACAGTTTGGCTTCGTGGAGCAGGATATAGGGGTTTTCCAGCTCGACGCTCATTTTTTCCGCATTGGTGATGAAATACGGTGACAGATAGCCGCGGTCGAACTGCATACCTTCCACAACTTCCAGTTCGCTTTCAAGACCTTTGGCTTCCTCAACGGTGATGACACCTTCCTTGCCGACTTTTTCCATGGCTTCGGCAATCATCTTACCAACAGAAACTTCACCATTGGCAGAAATGGAACCAACCTGAGCCACTTCGTCGCTTGAAGAAATCTCTTTGGATTTAGCTTTGAGGTCTGCCACAACCTTTTCAACGGCAAGGTCAATACCGCGACGCAGATCCATCGGGTTCATGCCAGCGGCAACGGCTTTCATGCCCTCACGGATCAGGGACTGGGCCAGAACAGTCGCCGTAGTGGTCCCGTCACCGGCCACATCATTGGTGCGGCTGGCCACTTCGCGGACCATCTGGGCGCCCATGTTTTCAAATTTTTCTTTCAGCTCGATTTCCTTGGCCACAGAAACACCGTCTTTGGTGATGCGCGGCGCCCCGAAGGATTTTTCGAGCAAGACGTTACGGCCTTTCGGGCCAAGCGTAACTTTAACCGCATTGGCAAGTGCATCCACACCGGCGAGAATACGGGTACGGGCGTCAGAGCCGAACTTTAAATCTTTAGCAGCCATATTGAAATTCCTCTATTTCTTAGTCGTGTTCGGAATGAATTATTCGATGATGCCGAGAATGTCGGACTCTTTCATGATCAGCAGATCTTCTCCGTCGATCTTCACTTCGGTACCGGACCATTTGCCAAACAGTACCTGGTCCCCGGTTTTCACATCCAGAGGACGGACAGTCCCATCTTCACCTTTTACGCCCGGCCCCGCGGCAACAACTTCACCCTGGCTGGGTTTTTCCTTGGCGGTATCCGGAATAATGATGCCACCGGCGGTTTTCTGTTCACTATCCACGCGACGGACAAGAACACGATCATGCAACGGACGAAATGCCATTTTGCTTATTCCTCTTTTAATAAGGTTGGTTTCATTCTACATGGTTGAAATATTAGCACTCGCCAAGGGAGAGTGCTAACAGCTGTCTAGAGAAATAGATCTGATCCAGGAAGTGTCAAGGGGTAGTGGAAGATTTTTTTTAAAAAAAACCAGATTTTTTTCAATCCCCTACCCCATATGGGGGAGAGACTGAAAATTACAAGCCGTCTGCTGACATTTTATCCTTTCCGCGTCACAGTTTTGCATCGCAGGTTCGCCTCACAACCTATGCACAATTCACTCTAGGCCGTAAACTCATAAAAGGGCTTCCCAATTGATGTGAATTGTGATTCAAGCTTGTTAAAGGAGCTTGCCGATGTCACGTTACGATCTGACCGACTTTGAGTGGTCTGTCATTGCCCCCATTTTGCCGCATAAGTCCCGCGGTGTTCCCCGTGTTGATGACCGCCGTGTGCTGAACGGCATCTTCTGGGTGTTGCGGAGCGGAGCACCATGGGCAGACCTGCCGGGCCGCTATGGCCCTCCGACGACCTGCTACAACCGCTTCCGCCGCTGGGCAGCTGCCGGGGTTTGGGATGATATTATGGACGCAGTTACAAAGGCTTATGATGGCGACATCCAGATGATCGACAGCACTTCTGTGCGTGTCCATCATTCTGCGGCTACTTTAAAAAAAGCCACACGGATCACAGTATCGGTCGTTCCAGAGGAGGATTGACCACCAAAATCCATGCTGTTGTTGATCGCAGGGGGCTGCCAATCCGGCTGTCACTGACCGCAGGACAGGCCCACGATCTTGTTCCTGCCGGGGCGTTACTTTCGGGGCTGGGGAAAGGTGATATCGTGCTGGCTGACAAGGCCTATGATGCAAACTGGCTGCGAGATCATATTGAAAGTCAGCTCGCTGTATTCAATGTACCAAACAAAAGTCGGCGCTTGAAACCGAACCCATTTGATCCGGTACTCTATAAAGACAGGAACCTCGTCGAGCGCTTCTTTAACAAAATCAAATACTTCAGGCGCATCGCGACCAGATACGACAAGCTTGCCGACACATTCATGGCAATGGTCAAGCTGGCCTCAATTCGTATCTGGTTGCGATTTTATGAGTCTACGGCCTAGTGACCTTATGATATATAGTGATATACAGATGGATTCTATATAAAGGCATTAATATAAATATATATCCAAGAAGCTTCTATTATAATAGTAGAAGCGCCACAGCCGCCGCTGCCCCCCGTCTTTAACCTTGTTATTTTCCTTCAACCAAACGATTGACCATGGTGCGCATGGTTTTGATGGCGGGTTCCGCCCCGAAAATCTTGGCCCCCTGGATCGCTCCATCAATGATCACCATGAGCTGACTGGCAAAAGAAAACGGATCCCGCATGCCAAGTTCCGCCCCAAGCCCCGCATAACGTTTCAATGTGGTTTCCTTGTGAGCCCGAATGGTCTGGAAGACCGGGCTTCTTGGATCGGCATATTCGCCCGCCCCCCTCAGAAACATACACCCGTTAAAATCGGGGGAGCGGAACCAGTCCTCATACACTTCGATAATGGCATTGAGGCGCCCCCGGGGTTTCAGGTCCCAGCCCGCCGTTTTCAGACGGTATTGATCGGCGAAAAACTGTTCCTTCTTTTTTAGAGCAGCCACCACCAGATCGTCCTTGGACTTGAAATGATTGTAGAGCGTCATTTTCGCCACGCCGGCTTCCTTGAGAATCGTATCAATGCCTGTCGCGTGATATCCGTAGCGATTAAAAAGTCTGACGGCCGTATCGACCAGATGATCTCTGCGTGAGGACGCCATATTACCTCCGTTATTCCTTGAAATTACAAACTTAATTGGTCCCCTTGCCGGATGCAAGAAACAGTTTCTCATAATCCTGTTGACAAATAGACAGACTTGTCTGTACATATACCATATCTTATGGAGAAACGCGATGACCTACTTTTCTAGTCCCCGCCCGCCCGTTCCGCGCAGCCCCCTGCCCGAATTTTTGATTTTTCCCGTCTTCAGCGGCGCCCTCACGGTCATTCTGCTGGGCCTGCTGATTAATCGCCTCTCATTGGGGCATCCCACTTTCACCCTGAAAGGATAATAAAATGTATAAACTTTATGATCTTGCCCTGTCCGGTCACTGCCACAAGGTTCGCCTGTTCCTGAATATCCTGGGACAGGATTACGAAACCGTCCCTGTCGATCTTCTGGCGGGCGAGCAGCACAGCGAGGCCTATCTGCGGCTTAACCCCTTTGGCACCGTGCCTGTGCTGGTGGATGGATCCACCGTGATCCGGGACTCCAATGCCATTCTGGTCTATCTGGCCCTGAAGCATCAAGCAGAGGCCGCCCGGGACTGGTACCCGCGTGATGCCCAGACGGCCGCAGAAGTCCAGCAATGGTTCAATATATCCGCCAACCAAGTCCTGCACGGTCCGGCCAAGGCCTATATCGCCACCGTCTTCACCGGCGATACCAATGAACATGTCCTTGCCGTGAAAAACAGCCACAAACTGTACGCAATTATGGATCCGCTGCTGGCCGGGCGGGACTGGCTTGTAGGGGGACAGCCAACACTCGCGGATATTGCCAATTATTCCTATATCTCCCGCGCCCCCATTGCGGGTGTGGATCTTAGCCCCTATGACAATATTCGCCGCTGGCTGAAAAATGTGGAAAATCTGGATGGTTTTCTGGCCATGCCTCTCCCTGATCCTACCCCTGCACGTGACGAGAGGTGACCCCATGACGTCTTCTCCCCCTCCCTTATCTGCTGCCTCCCCCTTTCACGAGGGGGAGAGCCTGATTCAGGAAAAGGCCGGCAAACGGGCTCTGGTGGAAAAAATAGGCCAGAAATTCATTCGCCCGTTTCTGACTGAACAACAACAGGAATTTTTCGGCAATCTTTCCTATCTGTTCCTGTCTGTTCGGGACCCTGAGGGGTGGCCCCTGCCCACAATCATGGCTGGCGATGTCCCCTTGATTAGCGTTCCGGACAGTCAGCACATGATCCTGCATGCTTTCCCTGAAGACCGCCCCAATCTCCATGCGGGCCAACATCTAGGGCTTCTGGGCCTGGATTTTTCCAACAAACGCCGCAACCGGGTCAATGGCAGGGTTGCGGCCCTGGACGGAGAAAAGATTATCTTTCGGGTGGATCAGGCTTTCGGCAACTGTCCGCAATATATTGATATTCAGGATATTGCGGACATTCGCTCCCCGTCAGCCCCCCCTATTGGACTGTCTGAAATGACTCCCGCAATCCGTAATGTCATCCGTCGCAGCATCCGCTTTTTCATTGCCAGCGGTTATACCGCCCATCAGAACGAAACGCTCAGCGGCATGGACATGTCCCATCGGGGCGGTCCGCCGGGTTTTGTCCAGACCCCGAACGCCCGGACGCTGATTTTTCCCGATTACGCAGGAAACAATTTTTTCAACAGCCTGGGCAATATCCTGATGGACGGCAGGGCCGGACTCCTTTTTGTGGATTTTGACAGCGGCCTGCGGCTGCGCCTGTTTGGCAAGGCGGACGTTATCTTCGATAATTTTGAAGCGGTCGGCTGGACCAACCCCGAAGATAATCCTGCAAAAACCAGCCCCCCGGAAAAGATGCCCAAAGCTCGGCGGCTGGTCCGCCTCAATGTTGAAAAGATTCTTTATTCACCGGGCACATAAACTCTCTGCGGGTCTTCAATTTCCAGCACCCACAGATCTTCATCAAATTTGCGCTGCCGGGCGATATAGTCTTCCGCTTTGTCTTCCGGTAGCGGGTCGGGACCCAGCGGCGTACGCCATCCCAACCGCCCCTGCGGGTCCCGTCCCTGTGTATACAGAATTGAACCGTCTCCCATCAGATTCTGTTTGATCAGGACAAGTCCCCGATCCACATCCCCCTTGTAACGCACCATGGCGGTGATCAGCCGGCCCTCCAGCTTGCGAATTTCCGCGGAAACCCAGAAAGACGTTTTCACCCGTTCTTCAGTCATAGTGCCCTTTCTTCAGTCATAGTGTTAGACTTTTCCCTGAAGGTTATTATAGATAAGGTTATTATAGATAGTGATGAGGGACCATAACGGGAAGTGAACACGTGTCAATAAGCGGGAATGATCTCTGGTTAAAAAAACTGACCAGCACCATTTGCAAACTGGGGCGGGCGGGTTTTGAACAGATCCTGTTCGACTTGGTAAATCTGGCCGTGAAAGTGGATCATTGCACCGTGTTCATCAATCGCCATGACGGCACCACCGGCCATCTTTTTACCCAAAGCCATCTGGACGAGGAAACCTGCGCCGCCCTCGCCAGCGCCTATGCCGGCGGATATTATGTGCAGGACCCCAATCTGGCACCGCTGGTAAGTTTCAAAACCCCGCCCGAAAATGAACAACTCACCGTTCTGGGACACAACGACCCCTCTGCTTACACCTCGGAATACCGGAACCGTTTTTTCCGGAACACCGGACTGATCGACAAGGTATCCAGCCTGCTGCAGACCCGCCAATACAATATTTATTGCAGTTTCTACCGTCTGAAACGCAGCGGCAAGTTCACCGATGCGGAGTTTGCAGAATTATCACGACTGCTGCCGCTGCTGACCAATCTGATTTTCAAACATTCCCGGCTGAGGGAATTTCGCGACAAACCGGCAGACCCCATTGTCACCCGTGTGCCGCTGAGCCGCTCTTCCGCGCTGATGGCCAAGGTGCTCAACACCCAGAACGAGGTCTTCGGCCGGCTGACGGCACGGGAACGGGACGTCTGTTCGCGGATCTTGCAGGGATATACCTCCGAGGCCATCGCGCTGGAGCTTGATGTGGCCATTTCCACCGTCCATACCTATCGCAAACGCGCCTATGCCAAGCTCGGCATTTCCTCACAGAATGAACTGTTCAGCCTGTGCCTGGAATTCATGCCAGTAACAGCCTGAATACCGCCGAAAAGCTGATCTGTCCCTGATTTCCTGTTATACTGATCATCCTGTCCCCTTCTGTGAGGACATACAACACGCCGGGAAAAGATTAAGATGTTCAACATTCAGGCGTGTCACCTTACCCGCTTCCACTTAAAAACCGTCATGACTCAGGGAGTTAAATATGAGTGAGAAAAAATTTGCTTCACAGGCTGATCTGGAAGAAAAGAAAATTACCTTTTCCAAACTGTCTGATAACGCCTACGCCTTTACCGCCGAGGGCGATCCCAATACCGGCGTGATCGTAGGCGACAATGCCGTGATGGTTCTGGATACCCAGGCGACGCCGGTCATGGCCCAGTCCGTGATCAAGGAAATCCGCAAGGTGACCGACCTGCCAATCAAATATGTGGTCCTGACCCATTACCATGCTGTGCGGGTTTTGGGCGCCAGCGGTTACAATCCGGAACACATCATCGCCAGCAAAGACACCTATGACCTGATTGTCGAGCGCGGCGAACAGGATTACAAATCCGAATATGAACGTTTTCCACGCCTGTTTAATGCTGTTGACACCATTCCGGGCCTGACCTGGCCGACCATCACCTTCACAGGAGAAATGACCATCTGGCTGGGCAATGTGGAGGTCAAGCTGATGCAACTGGGCCGCGGGCATACCAAAGGAGATACCGTCGCCTGGCTTCCCAAGGACAAGGTTCTGTTTTCCGGCGATCTGGTGGAATTCGGCGCCACACCCTATACCGGGGACGCTTACCTGGAAGACTGGCCGCAGACCCTGGAAAACATCGCCAAGCTGGAACCGGAAAAACTGGTACCGGGGCGTGGTGAGGCGCTGATGACCAGGGAACAGTGCCTGCAAGGCATTAATGAAACCCGCGCCTTCCTTCAGGATATGTACGGATCCATCAAGGCCTGTCTGGCCGAAGGACTGGACCTGAAAACCACCTACAAAAAAACCTATGACCTTCTGAAACCCAAATATGGCAACTGGGTTATTTTCGATCACTGCCTGCCGTTTGACGTGACCCGTGGCTATGACGAAGCCCAGGGCATTCGGGATCCGCGGATCTGGACGGCGGAACGTGATAAGGAAATGTGGGAAAGTCTCGAAGGCTGACAATTCGACAAGCGGCGCGCCCCTGCCCATTCCTGGCGCGGGCGGCGCCCCTACAGAAACACTATCAATAGCACATAAATAAAAAGCAGATCATTAATCAAAAAACAGAAATCAAAAAACAAATTGGGGCACAGGGTGTAGAGAACCACGTAGCAGTTTTTCACGAGGGAGACGATTAAGATGTTAAAAACCTATCAGTGGCCTGAATATGACTATGTGCAGTCCCCCGAACAGAAAGAGGGTAAGGTTCTGCGCCATCCGCTGGTGGTCATTGGCGCCGGCCCTATCGGCATGACCGCGGCCCTGGATTGTGCCCATCACGGCGTCCCCGCCCTGATTCTGGATGACAACAATACGGTCAGCATAGGCTCGCGCGCCATATGTTATGCCAAGCGCCCCCTAGAAATTCTTGACCGGCTAGGGCTTGGCGAAAAACTTGTCAAACGGGGCGTTGACTGGAAAATCGGCAAAGTGTTTTTCAAGGATGATCTGGCTTATCAGTTCGATCTGTTGCCGGAGGAGGGGCACAAAATGCCCGCCATGATCAATCTTCAGCAATATTATCTTGAAGAAGAACTGGTCAAGGCCTGTGAGGCCCAGGAAAATGTGGAACTGCGCTGGAAACACAAGGTCATTGGAATCGAACAGCATAACGATTATGCGGTCCTTGAGGTCGAAACGCCGGATGGGATCTTCACGATGGAAGCCGACTGGGTGATCGCCTGTGACGGCGCCAACAGCAAAGTCCGGGACATGGTGGGGGCAAAATTCACCGGCAAATTTTTCCAGGACCGTTTTCTTATTGCCGATGTGGTGATGAAAAATGACTTTCCGTCCGAACGCTGGTTCTGGTTTGATCCCCCCTTCCACAGAAACCAGTCCACCCTACTGCATAAACAGCCCGATGACGTTTGGCGAATCGACTTCCAGATGGGCTGGGACGCCGATCCGGAAGAAGCGGTCAAAACGGAAAACGTCGTCCCTCTGCTCAAGGCCATGCTGGGTGAAGATACGGAATTTGTCCTGGAATGGGTGTCCATCTATCAGTTTGCCTGTCGCCGGATTGACAATTTCCGGTATGGCCGGGTGCTGTTTGCCGGTGACGCCGCGCATCAGGTCTCGCCATTCGGCGCACGCGGTGCCAATACCGGCTTCCAGGATATCGACAATCTGGCCTGGAAGCTGAAACTGGTGATGGATGGTAAGGCCCCCTTTGGCCTGATCGACACCTATCACGAAGAACGGGCCTTTGCCGCCGATGACAATCTGAAGAATTCCACCCGTTCCACGGATTTCATTACCCCCAAAAGCAAGATGAGCCGCTATTTCCGGGACGCCACCCTGCTGCTGGCGGAAAAATATGCCTTCGCCCGCCCGCTGGTCAACAGTGGCCGCTTGTCCATGCCAACCCCTTATGAACATTCATCCCTCAACACCCCTGATGAGGATGTCTTTGAGGGGGATATGAAACCGGGCACCAATTGCAGCGACGCTCCGATCCGCAAGGACGGCCAGGACGCCTGGTTCCTGAACCAGATCGGCGACCGGTTTGTTGTGCTCTGCTTTGACGAGGCGCCCGGGGTACAAACCGTCTCCATAGACGGCGTCACCGCCGAGATCCTTGTCGTCGGCCGGGATTTTGAAGACAAGGAAGGGTTGCTGAAAAAACGTTACGACGCCAAGCCCGGCACCACTTATCTTTTACGACCGGATCAATATGTGGCCGCCCGCTGGCGCCGCTTTGATCCCGAAAAAATCAAAACCGCCCTGGCCACGGCGACCGGACGGTAGAATGAATTGAGTCAATCTCATCATCATTACCCTAAAGGGAGACTTCTTATGGCACCTCTCAATCTTAACCCCAACATCGCCAAACCTGATGACTTTTATCAGGAACTGATTGACGCCCAACGCGACCTTGACGAAGATGAGGTCAACCTGATGAACGCCAAACTGATCCTTATTCTGGCCAATCATATCGGGGATAGGGACGTGTTGTCCGAAGCCCTGCGCATTGCCCGCGGGGATGACTGATTTTCCAGGCCCGTAAAACAAAACAGATCATCACATCAGAGCCGATTTCTCTTCTGATCTCACCTAACTGCCTCCTTTGGACCCGACATCTATCCTGTCGGGTCTTTTTTTTGGAAAAGGTAAGGGGGAAAAATCATCGCTACGCCCGCCCCCTAAAAAAGGAGGGGCGGGTCGCGATGAGAGGTTTATGGGGTATAAAGCGCGCCTAAGCCCCCTTTGCCTCAGACTCTCCTTATCTCAGGCTCATTTCATCATGGCATCACGTTTGGCCTTGAATTCCGTGCCGTTGCGCCAGTTGGGAAAACTGTCTTCATTGGCGAGCCTTGCGCCAATGCGGTAGATCAGCTTGAGGTCCTCCACCGCGCCGCTGAGATCCCAATCCGGGGAATATTCATCCGACGGCTTATGGTAATCATTGGCGACATATTCCTCATGCTGTTTTAGGAACCACTCCTCGCCTTTCTCCACATGGTCCACGCCCCCGTCGATATAAATGGCCGGCACCCCTACCTTGGCCAGGCTGAAATGATCGGAACGGTAATAGGACCCCTGTTCCGGTGTCGGGTCCGGCCGAGTGACACGGCCCACGGCCTTCACGGCCTGGTCCACATAATCATCCAGTTCGGAATTGCCATAACCGATGACGGTGACATCCCGTGTGGGCCCGAGATGATTGAGCACGTCCATATTGATGGCAGCCACGGTTTTCTCAAGCGGCACCAACGGATGTTCAGCATAATATTGTGACCCCAAAAGCCCCTGCTCTTCTGCGGTCACCGCCAAAAACATTACCGACCGGCGCGGCGGCGTAGGCGCGGATGCATAGGCATGAGCCAGCTCAATCAGGCCTGCCGTTCCCGTCGCGTTATCCAGGGCTCCGTTATAGATCTGATCCCCTTCCAGGCTTTCGTCCTTCCCCAGGTGATCCCAATGCGCCATGTGAATAATATATTCATCGGCCCGGTCTGTCCCAGGCAGGACAGCCACCACATTACGGGATTTCGATTGACGAATCCGGTTATTCAGGGTCAGGGACATTTGGGCCTTGAGCGATACGGCCTTGAAGTCCGCCTTGGTGGCCGTCTCTTTCAATGCCGCATAGTCCAGCCCCGCAGTCTTAAACAGTTTTTCCGCATAATCTCCCGGAATCCAGCCTTCCACCTTGAGACGGTTCATATTTTTGTCTTCCGTCGCCAGGGAGAATTGCGGCCCCGACCAGCTGCCTTCCACCACGGCCCAGGGATAGGCGGCCGGGGCCGTTTCATGGATGATCAGCGCCGCGTCCGCGCCTTGTCGGGCCGCTTCTTCAAACTTATAGGTCCAGCGCCCATAATAGGTCATGGCTTTGCCGGTAAACAACGCCGGATCCTTCGTGGCGAACCCCGGGTCGTTGATCAGAATGACAACTGTTTTACCTTTGACATCCACCCCTTCATAATCGTTCCAGCCATATTCCGGGGCCACAATGCCATACCCCACGAACACCATTTCGGATTCATCCACACTGACCTGCTCCACCATACGCTTGGTCCAGGCCATATATTCCGGGCCATATTTCAGCTCGTCACGCCCCCCCACATGGGCAATAGTCATCACCGCTTCCGGATTGGCGGTGATTTCCACCAGATCCATTTCCTGAAAATAGCTGTCTCCATTGCCCGGTTTCAGTCCCGCTTCCTGAAATTTCTGTTTCAAAAAGTTTACGGTTTTTTCCTCACCAGGCGAAGACGGGCTGCGGCCTTCAAATTCGTCCGAAGCCAGAATCTGAATATTTGCATCCAGTCGCGCTGCCTGAATGTCCGGTTCCTTTTCCTGTACTGTTTTCTCCTCGCCGCCACAGGCGGTCAAGGTCGCACTCAACATGATCCCCAACAGAATTTTCTTCATGATTTTCTCCATGTTTTTGTTTCCGGAACGCTAGCACAGCGCCTCCCGAAACGGAAGATATAAGGATAAAAAACCCTCTCGACCCAAACAGGCCGCCCCCTTATAGTGCCGGAAAGGAAGAACGTCATGAGCGAATATTGTGAAACTGTCATCATCGGCGCGGGCGTTGTGGGCTTGGCCTGCGCCCGGGACTTGGCCCAGCACGGCCATGAGGTTCTTGTCCTGGAAAAAGAGACCACCATCGGAAACGGCATCAGTTCCCGCAACAGCGAGGTGATCCATGCCGGGCTCTATTACCCGCCGGGCAGCCGCAAGGCCGCCTTGTGTGTGCGCGGGAAAGCGCTTCTTTACGCCTACGCAAAACAGCGTCATATTACGCACCGCCGCCTAGGCAAATTTGTTGTCGCCACAACCCCCGAAGAACAGCCCGCGCTGGAACAGATCGGCATCCGGGCGCAGGCCAACGGCGTAGGAGATCTGATCTGGCTGGATCGAAACGACTGTCGCCGCCGTGAACCGGCGCTTGCCGCCGAGGCAGCATTGTTTTCCCCTTCCACCGGCATTATCGACAGCCACGGCCTGATGCTGAGCCTGTTAGGGGAGGCCCAGGACCGCGGAGCGATGATTGCCTATGGCAGCCGGGTGAACCGCATCACCCCCGACGGGCCCGGCTTTGTCCTTCAGGTACACCAAGAAGACGGCACCTCCTTCCCGCTCGCCTGCCGCCATCTGGTCAATGCGGCCGGGCTTGGGGCGGTGCCTCTGCTGCGGCGGATCGACGGATTTCCGGCGGCCCGGATTCCGCCGCTATATTTTGCCAAGGGGAACTATTTTACTTACCGCGGGCGCGTGCCGTTTCGGCATCTGATCTATCCTGTACCGGTGCCCGGCGGGCTCGGCATTCATCTAACCCTGGATCTCGCCGGACAAGGCAAGTTCGGCCCCGATGTGGAATGGGTGAAACGGGAAGATTATGACGTGACGGAAAACCGCCGCCCCCAGTTCGCCGCCGCCGTCCGCCGCTACTGGCCGGCGGTGGAGGAAGAGCGGCTGATCCCGAACTATGCCGGTATCCGCCCCAAAATCGTGCCCCCCGATCAGGGGGACCAGGATTTCCAGATCCAGACCGCCGCACAGCACGGCTTTCAGGGCCTCGTCAATCTGTTGGGCATCGACTCCCCCGGCCTCACCGCCGCCCTGGCCATCGCGGAACAGGTTGGCACCGCTCTTGACAATCAGGAAGGGTGATGTTTTGCGATAAAATCCGCCACCATATTCCCCACATGAAGAATATGTTTTTTGAGCATATCGGTGGCCCCAGCCACATCTTTCTCCCGGCATTTTTTCAGAATCATGTCATGTTCCTGATGGGCCTGTGTGGCGGCATCCTTCAGATTCATCTGTAAACGCTGATAACGATCGGTATTGTCATGCAGCGTATAACAAAATTTCAGGGTCACAGGCGAGTTGGCGGGTCTGTAAAGAGCGGAATGAAACTGCCAGTTGAGATCGGACCAATGGGCCGCATTCATACCGGAGTCCACCGCCTTGTCATAGGCCCTTAGAGCCTTATCCGCAACCGCAATATCCTTATCCGTCATGTTGGGCACCGCCCGTTCAAGCATGTCGCATTCCAACATAGCCCTCAGCCGAAACAATTCCCGGATCTCTTCCGCGTTCAACGGTCTGACCACCGCGCCCCGATAAGGCTGCACCTCCACCAGGCCATCCCCTTCCAAAAGAAAAAGCGCCTCACGAACCGGAATCCGGCTGGTACCAAGATCCTGAGCCAACGCGTCCTGACGCAGACGTGTCCCCGCCGGATAATGGCCTGCCACAATCCGCATTTTCAGGGTTTCGTATATGTCATTTGCCGCTGTTTTACGCAGCCGCGGCCTCTGTCCCGACCTGACGCCCATCTTTGCCCTGTTATGTTCTGATTTTTTCTGAGCTTATACCGGTTTTTACCCGAACTGTAAATTTATTCCCTGTCCCGCATATCATTTCGCAGCCCTGCCTCCCCCTCACCTTCAAAATCATTCGATCTTCGCTTTACAGTTTTATGTCATCTGTACCTGGTTTTAAGGTGAATGGTGATGAGATTGCCCCATAGGAATTCAATACCAGGCCGATTCATGATATTTTAGAGTAAATTGTGCATAGGTTGGCTCAATTCACTCTAAGGGGAGCGTGGAGAAATCTGAACGGTGGATGGTTTGGTATGACCCGACCGCTGAGCCGGCCGGAGAAAAACTTCAGGCCCAAACTTCAGGGCGCAAACTTCAGGGCGCAAGGAAACACACGTGAAATATCATGATTTTTTATCAGAACACCCGCGCCTCGCTTTAACCCGACGCAACTTTATGGAAACGCTGTCTGCGGCTTTAGCGTCCAGCGTCCTAGCGGTGCGGGGTGTCCGGGCCTTGCCTGAAACGCGGCTGATGAATCCCATACCCGCCACCGGAGAAACAATTCCCGCCATCGGCATGGGGACCTGGGGCACCTTCAATGTGGGACAGGATCAGACCCTGCGGGATCACCGGGTGAAAATCCTCGACGCTTTTTTTGACGGTGGCGGCGGCCTGATTGACTCCTCCCCCATGTATGGCTCTTCTGAGGAAGTAATCGGTTATGGTCTAGCACGACTGACAAACACGTCGAAACTGTTTTCTGCCACCAAGGTCTGGACCTGGTTCACCGGGCAGGGTCCGGATCAGATGGCCACCTCCCGCCGGCTATGGGGGGTGGAGCGGTTCGACCTGATGCAGGTCCATAACCTGCTCAACTGGCAGGATCACCTCAAAACCCTGCGTGCCGACCAAGATAAAGGGCTTGTCCGTTATATCGGTGTCACCACCTCGCATGGCCGCCGACATGGGACGTTGGAGAACATCATGCGCCGCGAGCCGCTGGACTTTGTGCAGTTCACCTATAACATTCTCGACCGGGAGGCCGAACAACGCCTGCTGCCGCTGGCGGCGGACCGGGGGATCGCCGTGATCATCAACCGGCCCTTCCGGCGCAAGGAACTGATCCACCGCTTTCGCCCGCACCCGTTGCCGATCTGGGCGGCGGAAATCGGCTGCACCAGTTGGGCGCAGTTTTTGCTGAAATTCATCATTTCCCACCCCCATGTCACTTGTACCATCCCGGCCACGTCCCAGATCCCGCACATGCGCGAAAACATGGCCGTGCTCGCCGGCCCGCAACCGGATCAGGCCATGCGCCGGCGCATGGTCGACTATGTGGAAAATTTGTGATGCTGCCCTATTCCCAGGAAGTATTTTTTTCATTTCTCAGCCTGTATAATAGCGCCTTATGGCCGCTGCTTATTGTAGGGATGGGGCTGTGGGGGATGGGGCTGGTATGGTTTTATCGCCCGGTTTCATGCGGGAGGCGGCTTTTGGCCGCATTATTGGCGTTTGGCTGGCTGTGGACGGGGGGATATTTCCTGATGACGCGCTTTGCCGCACTCAATTTTATGGCCCCGCTGTATGGTGCTTTTTTTGTGGGACAGGCGGGGCTTATGGCATGGTACGGCGTCCGGCATGGCAAACTGAAACTTTCCCTGCGCGCGGGGGGACCCGGCATGATCGGCCGCATGATATGTCTTTATGCGTTGATCGGATATCCCCTTATTGACAGGCTTTGGAGCGAAGACTGGACGGCGCTGCGCCTGGCGGGGTTTGCGCCTGGCCCTACGGTGATGCTGACCCTGGGCGTGCTGGCACTTGCCGGCCGTTCCGCTCCTCTTATCCTCTTGTTCATCCCGCTGCTGTGGTGTGGCGTGGCAACCTATACCGCCTGGGCCCTGCCCTTGCCCGTAGACTATGTCTTGCCGGTGGCGGGGCTCATCACACTGGCCGTGAGACTTTATGATCGGCCGCGGCCATATTGTTCGACAAGCGAGCGTGAAGCGCCAGAATAGCGGGGGGTCTTGCCATGAAGAAGAAAACGATTATATAGGGAAAGAGGTCGAGTTGGTTCTTACTAAAGACTCAAATGAAACGGACCGAAGATAACATCAGGTCTTGAAACCCCGTAAAAATTCGGTTGCTATTGTGACAGAAACAATGAAGAGGCCAAATATTTTCGTTGCGCTGCTGGTTCTCATACTGGCGGCCGCCTTTTCATTGTATGACGCAAGCTCCGGTTCTCCGGCACCAGGGTTGGGGGGCACGTTATATCCCGTCAAGTCTGCAGACCACCTGACTATTGAAGATAATGCGACCGCCACGATCACCCTTCGGCTTCAGGGCGGAAACAAAAGTTCTCATTCGGAAAAAGATGATCCTGATGGCTCGTTTCCCTGGGCCGTGAACTTGACCCAGGATGTCTTTTTCGCCGTCCTCCTGAAGGGCGGCATCAAGCCTGCCAACGGCTTCCTGCCGGTGGTTCCCGCCGCACCGGAAGACGCCCGACCTCGGGCTCCCCCTTTCTTCTCATGACACGATGAAACCGTGACGGACCCGGTGACGGTTCCGCCGCCTGTGCGCCGAACCGCACCGGCGTCACGCTCTCAATGTAACCCTGGTTAAAATCAAGATGATGCCCATGAATGTCCGGAATCCGATCCGGACGGCAACATGATCGTGCATCCCGCGGAATATGAGAATGAAAAACATGTCAATAGCCACAGACCTCGCGAACCACAGCAAAAACGTCCTCAACTTACTTCGGAGCGATCAGGATATTTGCATCACATTATATGCAACTCCCTGCGATGTGCTTTTTGCCGGGAGGCCATGACATGAATGTGCCTCATAAAAAGCTGCGCAGTTCGGCAATCTTCGGGGCGCTCGTCGCCTCCTCGTTCATCGTGGCGGAGATCGTGATCATATGTCTTATAGTCGTTAATGTATTTTTGAGCGGAATAGTGCAAGATATCGCCTACGGAATTTGTTTTTTGGCGATCTCCTGGTTTTGGGTGCGATTTTATCGCCATGTTTATCACGTGGAGCTGAACTTGCTGTCCGACAGCCCCCCGGACGAACCGAGCTGACGTTATGTGGAGCGGCACCAGGGCCAGGCTCACACACAAGCCTTAACAAGAGATTAAACGGCGTCAGTCGCCGAATTATGTCGGCCGGTCGTTCCCCGCCTAGGGCTTAGGCTGGTAGTTTGTCTTGCGGACGATCGTGGCGACATCGACGCCCAGCGCCTGGGCCGCTTTACGCTTGCTACCATGAAGTTCAATTGCCTTTTCGATAACCGTCAATTCAAAGTGACGAACCAGATCTTTCAGGTTTTCCGGCTGGTCAGGATGAGGAACCGGCGGCCCTTCATCATCCATACTGTATTGCCGCCCCCCGCCCAGAGAAACATATTGACTGGCATGCGTAATACAATCCAGTAGATTTTCCGGCTTCACCACTTCATCGCATTCCACGGCGAGATGCTCAATAATATTTTGCAATTCCCGTATATTGCCGGGATAATCATAGGTGACCAGACGGGTCCAAGCCTCTTTGCTAAAGCGCAGCGGCCGTCCCCGTTTTTTTACCAGATGCGCCAAGAAGTTTTCAATCAGTTCCGGGACGATCTCCCGTGTCTCGCGTAAGGGGGGAGTTTTGATCCGAATAACGCAAAGGCGGTAAAAAAGATCTTTCCTAAAGGTGTCTTCGGCCACCATTTTTTCCAGATTCCGGTTGGTCGCAGCAATGATTTTGACATTAACCTGCTTCGCTGTGGTGGCTCCCAATCGTTGAACCGTTCCGGTTTCGAGGAACTGCAACAGTTTGGGTTGACAATAAAGCGGAATTTCCCCCACTTCATCCAGAAACAGCGTGCCCTGGGGGCCGCGCAGTACCTCGACCCGCTCCAGGTCGAACATCGGAAATCCGGATCTGGTTTTCAGTCCCGAACTTTCTTGATGAAAGCAAAACCCATGCCGTTCTTCATTATCCTTTAAAATCAACCCGTTATGCTACTTTTTATTTTTCCCTTTCCCAAAATGCTGCCTTTTTGCAGCAAACCAACATCAAACAATGCATCATTTGCATTGCGCCGTCCCTCCCTGCATTCCGTAACCACAACGAGGGGTGCAGACGTGTTTCAACGAAACATGTCCCCGGTTCGCTATTTTTCAGACTCAGGCTTGTATTTCCCGCTTCGCTCATTACTATTTACGCAGAGAACAAACGGCTGCGGAGCAGACAGGCCATGATGGGCAGAACCATATTCCATTCGGGGACAAGGCGGTAAGATATGGGCTTGGTGTCCCTGACCTCGCAAGCGTGGTACGACCTTCTTTCAGAAGCGCTTTTCGCGCCGAACAGTCGAGCCAAGCTGCACGGACTTGCAACCGCACTCAAGAGCCTTGTCGCCATCGACAGTCTACTCATTCTTGTCTATCTTCCCCACCAGCGCCCGGTCTTTTATTACAAGGACGCCGAACACAAATGGCGCAAAAACAATATCGACGAATTTCTGTCCGGTTATTATCTTCTGGATCCGTTTTATCAGGCCGCTGAAGTCTGTCGCGCGCCCTGTTTGTGTCGGCTCAACAGCATCAGTTCGGAGGATTTTTACGATACCGAATATTATGAATCCTGGTACAAACAATCCGGTCTGATTGACGAAGTGAATTATCTAATTCCTGTGGATGGCGGGCCTGTGCTTGCGATTTCCTTGGCCAAAAACATGGATCACAACCTGTTCTCACAGACCGAAATTTCCCTCCTCTCGACCATTCTTCCCCTCGTTAAGGGACTTCTCCAAGAGGTATGGAGCCAGGGCCTGACCCCGGAGATTTCCGCAGGAGACAGCGAAGCCGCCCACCACCGCGCCCTGCGTGAGGCACAGAAGAATTTTGGTCGTTCCCTGCTCACGGAACGGGAATTTGAGATCGTGCAGCTTCTGCTAAAAGGCCATTCCACTAAATCCATCGCCGGCAAACTCGACATTTCCCCCACCACCATCAAGGTGCACCGGAAAAATATATACGACAAGTTGGACATCTCGTCACATTCCGAACTTTTCTCGCTGTTTTTTGATGCCCTGTCCACCGTCACCCCGGCAGAAGGGGAAGACCCCCTGATCCGTTATCATATGAGCCGGCGGCGCTGAGTGACTACTCCCCGGGGGGTATTTACGTTGCCACACATCTCTTTATGCTTGGATTTACTGGTAAGAGTATCTTCAGCAAGAACAGATCGTGTTGTTATGAATAGCCCCCTGTCTCATATTAAAGTGCTTGATCTCAGTCGTGTTCTGGCCGGCCCCTGGGCAACCCAGATGCTCGGCGATCTGGGTGCGGAAGTCATTAAAATCGAACGCCCCAGGACCGGCGATGACACCCGCCACTGGGGTCCACCCTTCATTCACAACCCGGACGGCAGCCAGGGCGACGCCGCCTATTTTCTGTGTGCCAATCGCAACAAAACCAGCGTGGTTCTCGACATCAGCACATCGGAAGGTCAGGACAAAGTCAAGGCCCTGGCCCGCGACTGCGATGTGGTGGTGGAAAATTACAAGGTCGGCGGCCTGAAGAAATACGGCCTCGATTATGACAGCCTCAACGCCCTTAATCCCGGCCTGGTTTATTGTTCAATCACCGGTTTCGGCCAGACCGGGCCCTATGCCGCCCGGCCCGGTTATGATTTTCTGATCCAGGCCATGGGCGGCATGATGAGCATCACCGGTGAAAAAGACGGCCTGCCCGGCGGCGGCCCCCAAAAAGTGGGTGTCGCCATCGCCGACGTGATGACCGGTATGTATGCCGCGGTGGGCATCCTCGCCGCGCTTGCCCACCGCGACAGGACCGGCGAAGGGCAGCATCTCGACATCGCCCTTCTGGACTGCCTGATCGCCAGCCTCGCCAACCAGAATATGAATTATCTGATCGGCGGCCAGGTTCCCGAACGCCTCGGCAACGCCCATCCCAACATCGTGCCCTATCAGGCCTTCGCCACCCGCGACAGCCACCTCATTCTCGCCATCGGCAATGATGCCCAGTTCAGGCGTTTTGCCGAACTAAACGGTCAGGATTGGGCCGCGCGGGCGGAGTTTTCCTCGAACCAAAGCCGGGTTGAACATCGCAATCAGCTTATTCCCCTGATCGAGGAGGTCATGCAACAACGTACGACACGGGAGTGGGTAAGCCTTCTCGAACAAAACAACATCCCTTGCGGACCGGTGAACACTCTGAAAGAAACCTTCGCGGACCCGCAGGTGATTCACCGCCAAATGGTACGGGAAATGGTGCGGGAGGACGGGGTGCGCCTCCCGACGATTTCAAACCCCATCAATTTTTCCAAGACCCCGGTTCAGTACCGGAGAAGCCCCCCCAAATTGTCTCCTGAAGAGTAGGATACAAGACATGAGCCAGAACGCGAAACCAGACATACCCCCGTCCCAGACGCCCGGCGAACGCCACCTCGCCATCAAGCTGATCAAGCGTTTCGGCTATCACGAGAGCGTCCGGCAGTGCCGTGAAAACAAATGGCACGGGACACTGAAAGAAATACAACGAACCCACGCCCCAGCGCTCCCGAAAAAGACCACCTGACCAAGCCCTGAAGTCTCTGGATCGCCGAGCTCGGCATAAAAACCCCTTCCCCGTCGGGCGGGGAAGGGGTGATGGTGTTTCCTGAACCGGTGCGCAATTCACTCTAGAACGCATTGAGTCCGGTTTGCA
>MDSW01161274.1_pt1 | contig 185189 bp, 103 predicted proteins | sample 811171 | NCBI WGS metagenome assembly MDSW01 (sample SAMN05326641, study PRJNA326480) | marine metagenome | isolation source: seawater | place: Atlantic Ocean: North West | collected 2012 | reverse complement strand
AGCGGCTGGATGCGCGACGCGGCGTCGCGGCGTCGCGGCGACGCGTCGCGCCGCGCCGCGCGCGGGGGCGTCGGCGACCGCCTGCGCCTGCGCCTGCGCCCGCGCCCGTCGTCGTCGTCGTCGTCGTCCTCGTCGCTGTCCTCGTCCTCGCGCAGCTTCGCCGCCATCGCCGCGGTGTCGCCCTGGAACTCGATCGCTTCGACGCCGTCGCCGTCGCCGTCGCCGTCGCGCGCGAGACCCCCCTCGACGTACGCGAACATCCGCTCCACGAACGCGTCCGTCTCGCCCTCGAGAAAGTCCCTCAGCTCTCTCTCGCACGTGAGCCTGAGCGCGCGCGTCGGCTCGTCCTTCTTCGCGACGAGGGCGAGGACGTACTTGGCGAGGACCGCGGGATCCGCGTCCGAGATCGGCTCCAGCTCGCGGAGCATCCAGTCCGTCAGGACGGCCTGGACCGCGGGGTCTTGCAGGTTCGCGCGCGATGGCATCGTATCGCGCGTGGGTCCGTCGCCGCGGCGCGTCGCCCCGCGCGCGTCCGGCGCCTCGCGCACTGGCCGCGACGCGCGCGCGCGGCGGCGGGAAACCAACGAAAAAGTCACGCTCTGCTCGCCCGATCTGATGAATCTAATCGTCGCGCGCCGCCACGACACACACCACTCCCGCGCGAGGGCACGGCGGCCATGCCTCTCGCCAGGAGAACGGACCTCGGGGACAGCAACTACGCCGGGCTCGAGGTCGACGTGTGCCACGACCTGCAGCGATGCTTGAAAGAGACGCTCGAGGGCGGGTTCGACTTCCTCGTCACGCCGCTCGCGCATCCGCGACATCGCCGCCCCGCGCCGAGCGCGCGAGACCCGTCCGCGCCGACCCCGGCGCCGTTCGCGAGGTCCGACCTCCTCCTCAACTCGACGCAGTGGAGCTCCCAGGTCGTCGGTAAGACGTCGCCGTGGATCGACGCGGACTCGGTCTCCGCGCCGATGCGACGCGACAGCGAGGCGGCGCTGAGACAGGAGCTGATGTGGGCGGCGCACCTATCGCTGCACGCGGTCCTCCTCCCGACGCCGTCGCTGAAGGCGGCGAACTACGCGCGGATCGTGAACCAGTTCCTCACCGCGCTGTCGTCCACCGCGCTGTGGGTCCGAATCCCGGTCGTGTCCGCGGAGGTGGAAGCGGCGGAGGCGAACGGCGGCGACGGCGCCGCCGAGGCGCTCGCGAAACAGATCGACCCGTGCACGCGGCGACGCGCGCACGACCCGTTCGAGCGGTGGGCGAACCTGAGAGCGATGTGCGAGGGGCACCCGCAGCTCAGCGCGTGTCTGGAAGTCGGCGCGTCGCTGCCGCCCGCGGCCGAGCTCCGAAGGTGGGTGGGCGAGCCCGTGAAAGCGGTGGTGCTCAACGCGGACGCGTTCATCACGAACAAACGCGGGTTCCCGGTGCTTCCGAAGCGTCATCAGGAGTTCATCACGACGATGCTCCAGAAGAACGTCCAGGTCGTGCTCAGAGGGAGCGGCGACGGGGACAAGGCGGTGAGCTCGAGCCTGGCGGGCGGCGGGGACGAGATGGACGTCGGGGACCCGACGCCCGCGGAGGCGGCGGCGGGCGCGGCGGCGGCGGCGGCGGCGGCGACGCACCCGCTTCGCACGCACTGGGAGTACGTCGTCTACCTCTTTCGGAAGATCGACGCGGTGAGCGAGCAAGAGCTCGTGGAGTCCGGATACAGGGATTACCTCCAAGCGCCGCTGCAGCCGCTGATGGACAACCTCGAGTCCGCGACGTACGAGACGTTCGAGAAGGACGCGTCGAAGTACATCCAGTACGAAGAAGCCGTGCACGCGTGTCTCGTCGACCGCGTGCGCGACGCGGACGCCGCGGCGGGGAAGGTCACGGTGCTCATGGTCGTCGGCGCCGGTCGCGGGCCGCTCGTGAGGGCGTCCCTGCGCGCGTCCGACCGGTGCGGACGGAAATTGAAAGTGTACGCGGTGGAAAAGAACCCGAACGCGGTGATCACGTTGCAGTCGCTCGTGGAGAGCGAGGGGTGGGAGGATCGCGTCACGATCGTGGCGAGCGACATGCGGTCGTGGGACTTCGAGGAGAAAGCGGACGTCTTAGTCTCCGAGCTCTTGGGGAGCTTTGGGGATAACGAGCTGTCCCCGGAGTGCCTGGACGGCGCGCAGCGATTCCTGAAAGAAGGCGGGGTCTCGATCCCGCAGAGCTACACGTCGTACCTCGCGCCGATGACGTCGTCAAAGCTGTGGAACGACGCGAAAGCGTACGGCGACCTCGCGCACATGGAGACGCCGTACGTCGTGAAGTTGCATCGGTACTCCCTGATCGCTGACCCGGAGGAGGTGTTCACGTTCCATCACCCGAACGAGGACAAAGTCATCGACAACAACAGGTACGAAAAGTTGCTCTTCAAGCGCGCGCCGGACGCCGCGGCGGCGACGATGCACGGGTTCGCCGGGTATTTCGACGCGAAGCTGTACGAAGGCCCCGCGGGTAAGGTGCACTGCAGCATATACCCGCCCACGCACACGATGGGGCCGACGGGCGAGCCGATGTTTTCGTGGTTTCCAATTTATTTCCCGCTGCGGACGCCCGTGCACGTGCCCGCGGGGACGAACGTGGAAGCGCACTGCTGGCGGTGCGTCGGGCCGTCGAAGGTATGGTACGAGTGGGCGATGACCGCGCCCGAGGTGGGGCCGGTGCACAACGTCAACGGGCGCTCGTATTGGGTCGGGTTGTGACGCGTCGAAGCGCGAAGCGGCGCCGCCGTCGTTTTAATATACGACCAGCTTACCGCCGTCGACTCCGAGAGTCACTCACTTGTGCGTCATCGCTTGCCGCAGCTGCGACGCTTTGTGCAACGCCGCGGCGCGCGTCTTCGCGTCCTCCGCGAGCGCGACGGACGCGTCCGCGTCCCTCAGCGCGTTCTCTAACTCGTCCCTCCCTCGCGCGAGATGCGACGCCGGCTCGAACGGGAGCTTGCCGTTTCCGCTGCGCCTCTCGCCCTTGCCGCTCGGCGGCGCGCGCGCTCTCCTCACCTCCGCGGCGGCGATCTTCGCCGCCCTCGCGTGGCACTTGCTACACAGCTTCAGCGCCGCATCCGGATATTTTCTGAGCGCCGCGTCCTTCCTCATGTCGTAGCACACGTCGCACGCGCGGAAACGAGGCAGCATCGACAGCGCTTCGCGCTCGTCCTCCTCCTTCGCGACCGCGGCGGCGACTTTCTCGAGCGCGTTCCCGCCGCTCGCGACCAGACGCCTCAGCATCTCTTCCTCGAGCGCGCGATCTTCCTTCATTCGTCGCAGAAGCGCTTCTTTCTTTCGTAACCTGCGCGCGGGGACGGGTGGGGACGGTCAGGGACGGCGAACGCGATCTACAAGTATTCGATTCGGTGCCGTTTTCTCCGCGACGACGCGATGTTGCAACGTACCTCTCCCTCGCGGCTTCCATATCCGCCTTTGCTTTCCTTCCCGCTTCCACTCGAAGCGCGCGCATCTTCAGCGCGCGCGCCTCCGCGGTGTGCCCGAGGGGCGGGTTCCGCGTCTGATACATCCTCTCGCGGCGCCGTGCGAGGGACAATGACGACGCGCGGCGCGTTGACTCTGCTCGAACGGTTGGAAAATCTCGGAGTTCCCGAGATGGAATCTTCGTCTCTTGAAAGCTACGAATAATGCGCCAACCTGGCAGCACTCGACGCCGCGCAAACGCATCTCACGCGCACGATGCCGTCGTCGTCCACGAGCTTGCTCGGATTCGTCGCCCTCACGCTCGTCGCGTCCGCGTCCGCGGCGCGCCCGGGCTCGACGACCGCGATCCTCGAGCCCGCGACTGGGCTCGCGGGGAAAGAATTCGCGTCGACGACGGAATCGACCACGACGCCGACGATCCAAACGACCGCGCGCCTCCCCGCCTCCCTCGGCGGCGTCTCCGCGCTCGGCCTGAGCCCGACGTGCTCGCAGTCGTACGACACGCTGAACCAGAACAGAGCGTACACGGACGCGGCGAACGACGTGTACCAGGTCACGCGCGAGGTCGGACAGGAAGCCGGGGGCGAGTGCGAGAGTAAGATGCAACCGAGCGCGAACCCGCTCGGGGGTTGGTGCCACGTCGACGCTATGAAGTACTGGACGCAAGACGAGACGAAGATGGCGGTCTTGCCTCCGATGCGCAGAGCCGCGGACGCGGCGCTCCCCGAGGACGAGAGAGGCACGGTGATTTGGTTAGACGAGGACTTCATCACGAAGTCGCCGACGTCGTGGCTTCCTATGCTGGGCAGCGAATTCATCTTGAAAGGGATCATGCCCATCTACATCCCGGGGCCGTGCGTCAACGAGGCCGACGTGAACGGCGTGCTCGGGTACTACGGCGCGGGGTGCAAGACCGAGGAGAACTTCGCGTCGTGCAAGTTCACGAGGCACGGCGCGGACGAGTGAGAACGAGCGACGTTTCGATTTGATCCGGGATACAGGACCCGCTGTGTAAATACGCAAAACGCAATGATAACCAACACGCCGCACCCCTCGACGTGAAATAGTCGTCTCTGGGGTGCCAACACGCCGCCGCTGTCTCGCGCGAACGGGGTATCACATGATCACGCAGCAGTTCGTGGAGGCGCCGTCCTTCTCTTGCTCCGCGGCTTGCTTCTCCGACGCGTCCACCTCTTCCTTGCTCGGCGTCGCCTTCTTGTCCATGGGCGGCGACGGCACGAGCGGGGAGGTGTCTTTTTCCTCGAGGGTGACCTCGTTCGTCGCCGCGGGGGTGGACGCCTCCGCCGCGGGCGCGGCTTCCGTCTTCGGCGGGGACGCCGGCGCGTCGGGCTCCGGCACGGGCGCCGCGTCGACGACGACCGGGGGCTCGTATTTCTGTTCCTCATCAGCCTTCACCTCGGGCGTCTCCTTCGGCGGGGACGGCGCCGCCGTGGCGTCGCCGTCGCCGTCGCCGTCGCTCGATCCCCCGGCGTCGGCGGCGAGGAGCGGCTGCTTCGTCGGCGTCTCCTCCGGCGCGTCCGCCGCGGGGACGGGGATCGGTTTCGGGATTTCCTTTTGCGCGATGGATCCGCTCCTGGACGTGTTCCCGCCGCCGCCGCCGCCTCGGCCTCCTCTTCTGCCGCCGCCGCCGCCGCCGCGGCCGCCTCCGCGTCCTTTCTTCTTGCCTCCCATCGCGTCCGAGGGGTGTTCGTCAGACGCGCGTGCGTCCCGGCGCGCGCGATTGTTGTTCCCTCGGAAACGGCACCTCCAACGGCAAGAATATTTCCACGCCACGCGGCCGCGGCCCGGCGTCTCGGAAACGCCGACGCGGCCCAGGCCTCACTCCTCTCGCGCGCACCACGCTCCCGCGACACGCCGAGCGTCGTTGCATGCCCGCCGCGGGAATCGCGCACACACCGTCGATACACGCACGCTTCGCGAGGACTCCCGTCGTCGCGTCCCCCCGCGCGCGCGTCGTCGCTCGACCGCCCCGCGCCTCGTCTGCGCGGCCATCTCCGGGTCGGTCCCGTCGTTGCATGCAGCATCGCGCGTCCGCGCCTAGAACGTCGCAGAGACGCGCGAGCACGCGACCCGCCGCCGCGAGAAAGATGTGGGCGAACGGGGCCGGGGAGGACGAGGAACAGAGGGACGCGCTGTACGCGCGCCCCGGTTCGACCGGCGCGGACCAGGGGTGGGGCGCCGGGCGCGGAAACCCTCGAGGCCCGTTCGTCAACGCGTGCGCGGTGCTCACCGCGCTCGGGGCGTTCACGATGTTCGTCGTCATCGCGTGGGCGATATCGTCCACGACCGGGAGTTTCGGGGAGCAGATCGCGTGGCTGGTGTCGAACCCTTGGGGGGTCGTCTCCCTCGTCGACTTGTACGTCGGCTTTTCGGTGTTCTCTCTGTGGATTTGGTTCCGCGAGAGAAACGCGTTCGCGGCCGCGGCCTGGACGCTCGCGATGATGACGACCGGATGGCTCGGCGGAAGCGCGTACGTGTTCAACTGCTTGCGACAGTTCAACGGAGACTGGCAGTGGTTCTTCATGGGAAACAGGCGCGCGTGATCTGATTGTCGTCGTCGTTTTACTCTGCTCCTTCGTTGAAAAAAACGCCGCGAGTGAGCCGCGCCTATTTGTTGATCGGCGCCTGCGACCGACCTTCGAACCCGGGGCGGTTCCTCTTCTTCTCCCTCTTGTCCATGCGCTTCTCCACCTTGGCGTTCGCGCGCGACTTGAGGCTGTCCTTCCGTTTCTTCTGCCTCGCCGCCATCGCCTCGGTCGTCCTCTCGTGCCGCTCCTCCCACTTCTGTCGCGACTTCTTCTTCATCCGCTGTTCGTTCTTCACGCTCTTGTGAAGGAGCTTCGGGTCGTCGAGCACCTTCTCGCCGCCCGCGCGCGCGAGCGCGGCGTCCCACGCGTACCTCTCCGCCACCTTCTTCCCCGCGCCGGTCTCCTCCCCGCCCGCGGCCTTGATCTCCGCGCGTTGGTCTAGCGCTCTCTTGAGCAGCGTCTCTTTGCTCGCGCGTTTCCTTTTGTTGACGCCGCCGCCGCCGCCGATCGCGTCGTCCACCTCCACGCGACCGAACTGGAAGTCCTCGCCGTCCTCGCCGTCGGACCCCGCGCGACCGGCGTCGTCCTTACCCGCCGCGGCTTTCGACTTCTTGGCGGCGTTGACTTTCCCGTCCAGCGCGCTCGCGACCGCGTTCGTCGCGCGTTCCTTCCGCTTCTTCTCCTGCTTGTTCTTCTTCTTCGTCTCTCTCCACTCGCGCGCCTGCGCGATCTTCTCCTGGGACTCCTCCGCCTTCCTCGCGACCCGGCTCGCTTCGATCTTCGCTTTCAAGCGTTCTCTGAGTTCCTCGAGCCGGTCGCCGCCGGTCTCGCCCAAGGACCACCCCGAGGCCGTGGGCGGCGCGCCGGCGGGCGTCGCGGGGGCGTCGCGGTCGGCGTCATCCGCGGCGCCGTCGCGGGCGCCGTCGCCGCCGCGCTTCCCTTTGCCTTTCCCGTTTCCTTTCCCTTTCCCCTCGGGCTCGGACTCGGACTCGGACGCATCGGACCCGGACCCGGACTCCTCGTCCTCGTCGTCCTCGTCCTCGTCCTCGTCCGCGCCGTCGTCGTCGTCGTCGTCGTCGTCGTCGTCGGAATCGCCCCCCGACTTTTTCCCATCCCCGCCGCGCTCCTTCGCCGCGATCTTCTCGAGCGTGCTCTGCGCGTTCCCCGGCGCGAGTTTCGCGCGAAGCGCCTTCTTCGAGTTCTCCTTCGCCTCCTGCTTCGCCGCCGCCTTCGCGGACTTGGTCTTGTTGAACTTGCTCCACTCCGGGTTCTGCTCGTCGGGGACGTAGTACTTGGCCGGGATCAGCTCCACGAGACGGTCGAAAAAGTCCGAGTGCTGATGCACGCGATCCTCCAGCGCGGCGGTCGCCATCTCGCCGCGGCCTTCGGAGCGCGCGGACGAGAGGGGCGTCGCGACGCGATCGCGGTCCGAACGCCGCCGCGATCGCGATGCGCGCGTCGTCTTGTGCGTCCGCGACCGCTACCGCGAGCGAAGGAGACGACTCGGCCGCCGCCGGAAAAAGCGATTCCCAGCCGCCGCGCGGTCGGCCGGCGCGGGCTCGCTCGCCACTGCACTGCTCGGCTCGGTCTGGTGTCGACGTTATCGGGCGCGATCGAGGCGGGCGCGGCAGACGCACGCGCGCGCTGTCGTCGTCGGCACGCGCGAACACGCCCGCGATGACCTCCCTCGCGTCATCGCGACCCGCGGTCGCCGCTCGCGTCGTCGTCCGCGCTCCCGCGCGCCGCGCGACGCGCGCGCCGAGCCGCGTCGCCGCGCGCGCGATCGCGGAGAGCGGCGGTGACGGAGGCGAAGATATCGTCCTCCCCGCGGTGAAGGCCGCGGACTCGGAGATCCCCGCCCCGGTCGGGACCGCGGGGAAGGACGAGTTCATGCGGTGGCTGACGAACTCCCAGCGTCTGCCCGCGCAGAAGCTCGACCTCGTCGTGGACCTCCCCGAGGGCAGGGGCCTCGTCGCGCGCGAGGACGTCAAGCGCGGGGAGCCGCTCCTGGAGATTCCAGACGCGTCGCTCATCACGGTCGAGCGCGCGGTGAAAGAGTCCAAGCTCGGCCCGAAACACGCCGAGCTCCAGGAGTGGAGCCTCCTCGCCGCGTTCCTCGCGGAGCAGGCGCTCGACATCGAGAACGGGGACGAGAGCGGCGTCTTCGCCGCGTACGTCAAGGCGCTCCCGCGACGCACGGGCGGCGTCTTAGATTGGCCAGAGGAGGACGTGAAGACCTTGCTTGCGGGGTCGCCGTCGCAGCGCGCGGCGTACGAGCGGCAGGCGTCCGTGGACGGCGCTATCGAGGAGATCCGCGCGGAGTTTCCCCAGCTCACCCCCGGGGCGCTGCGATGGGCGTTCGACGTCCTCTTCTCGCGTCTGATTCGACTCCCGAACCGCGGCGGCGAGCTCGCGCTCGTGCCGTGGGCGGACATGCTGAACCACAAGCCCGGGTGCAACGCGTACATCGACGACAGCGGCGGTAAGGTGTGCTTACAGCCGGACCGCGCGTACAAGCCCGGGGAGCAGGTGTTCGCGTCGTACGGCCAGCGCCCGAGCGCGGAGCTCTTGATATCCTACGGGTTCGCCCCCGAGGTCGGGGAGAACCCGGACGACGAGTACGAGATCACCTTGGGGATCGACCCGAACGACCGATACGCGGACGCGAAAGCCGCCGCGCTGGAGAAGATCGGGCTCAGACCCGTGGAGAGCTTCCCGCTGCGTTTGAACGGGTACCCGAAGCAGCTGCTGCAGTACGCGTCGTTCGCGTTGTGCGACCCGGACGACCCGAAAGAGCTCGAGGGGCTCGCGGAGAAGGCGCTCAAAGGGAACGCGGTCGTCGGCGGACTCCTCGGCGCGATCACGAAAGGGAAGCGCGGGACGCAGGGAGAAGTGTTGGGCGGGACTCAAGGGGAGATCGCGGTGCGGGAGCTCTTGGCGGACATGACGTCGGAGGCGTTGCGGCGGTATCCGAACGCGTTGGAGAAGGACAAGGACATCGCCGCGCAGGACCCGTCGAAGCCGGCGAAGAGCGGGAAGAAGAAAGGGTTCGTCGCGGAGGTGATCAAGGAAGACGCGGGCGCGGACGGCGCCTTCCCGAACGCGGACGCGTGGGTCGGCGTGTTCCCAGAGCCGGTGCGGCAGACGCAACGGTCCGTCGCCGCCGCGCGCGTGCGCGTCAGCGAGCGGCGGATCCTCGCCAAGACGGACTCGGAAGTCCGGCTCCAGCTCCGGAAGTTGAAAGCGTCGCTGATGACGACCAAGGTGTAGACGAGCGAGCCGCGCGTCGTTAGGATACCTCCCTATTTTTTCAAGTGAGAATCGATTACAATGGTTTGATTCCGCACCCAACCCCCCCCCGCTGTGTGTCCAGCTCCTCGCGTCGCTCAAGCGGACTCGGCGACGGGGAACTCAAAGGTGACCTCCTTCCCGGTCATTTTCTTGTACACCCCAGCGAACGTGTCCAGCTTGTACTCCGTGGTGTTGCGATCCTTCGGATCGAGGTACACCTTAAGAAGCCTGGACCCATCCAGCCTGTACCGCTGACGCTTGCCGACGATCTCCGTGGGGTACACGAGATCCTCCAACAGGTTCGCGTGGACCGCGGTCAGCGTGCGGCTGCGAGGGCGCGCGCGAGCGAAGCCAGACGACGGGACGGGGTTGATGCGGCGGTTCGCCACGAGCACCACGTCCTTGCCGCTGAACTTCTTCTCGAGTTCACGCACGAGCCTCTGCTGGATCTTGTGGAACGCCTTGAGAAGGCGGAAGGGAACCTGGATGACGATCGCGGTGCGGCCGCCCGCGACGTCAACCTCCTGCGCGCCGTTGATGTACAGGTCCCGAAGGTCCGTCTTGAGCTCGTTGTTCGTAGCCTCAAGGTCGAACAGGGCCTGGGTGGAGAGAGGGCGACGGCGGGGCGGGAAGAAAGATGATGGTGTCAGCGACGACGTCCGAGACGTGCGATGCGTGGTTTTTCGGCGGCCAAGACGCGCGCGGGCGCGACGCGCGCGGCGCGGCGACGCGCTCCCGACCGCGGCTCCGGCGCGATCGAACGCGCCGCGAGGTTGCTGACACCCCGACGACGTCGTGCACGCCGTCGCCGCGGCGTCGCGCGACGCGCGCGCGCTCGCCGCCGGGCGCTCCCCGATGGCCGTCCTTCGCTAGAAACAAACCCTAAATCGATCCCTAAAAATCGCGAACCGGACCGATCGCACACGGGGTCTAGACACACACCTGCGCGACGACCTCCTCGAAGGGGGCGAGCGTAGCGCCTTCCTCCTTCACAATCTGCGAAGGGCGGGGAACGGGGGTGGGGATAGGCGGTCAGGACGTCGTCCTCGAGGCGAGGGCAGGAGCCGGGGAAAAAAACATATGAAACATCCGTCTCGATGCCGAGACGGAAGCCGCCCGGAAAGCGCGGCTCGCGTCGTCGCGACGACGACGACGCGCGCGGCGCGGGGACGAGGTCACGCATCTCACCTTCTTGCGAGCGGTGAACGCCATCTTTGCAACTTCTAAAGCTGCGGTGCCGTTGTAAGAGACCGAGCGCTGGAGATGGCCGCGCGCTTTGTTTCGCGAAAAGTTGTTCAGGAGCGGGGCGAAGTTTGAGCGCGCGGATACCGATGAAAAACATACTTTAGGGTCGACTCGATCGCTCTCAGGTTCAAACTTTCATTTTCAGGCTTTAGCTAATACTGGTTGATGAGACGCGCGCACGAGTCCCCGGTGGCGCTTCTCTCTCTCATCACGCGAACGACGGCATCGGCTTGTACTTGATCCGCGTCGGCTCGTTCCCGCCCATCCTCTCCTTCCTGTGCGCCTCGTACTCGTCGTACGACCCTTGGAAGAACGTCACGACGCTGTCGCCCTCGTACGCGAGAATGTGCGTCGCGATCTTGTTGAGGAACCACCGGTCGTGCGAGATGACGAGCGCGACGCCGTTCCACGACAGCAGCGCCTCCTCGAGCGCGCGGAGGGTCGTGACGTCGAGGTCGTTCGTGGGCTCGTCGAGCATCAACACGTTCCCGCCCGCGGTGAGCGTCTTCGCGAGCTGCAGACGGTTCCGCTCCCCGCCGGATAAGTCGCCCACCTTCTTCTGCTGGTCCGAAGACTTGAAGTTGTACCACGAGCAGTACGCCCTCGAGTTCACCGTGCGCGTGCCCAAAGAAACCTCCTCCGCGCCGCCGGTGAGCTCCTCGAACACGGACTTGCCGTTATCGAGCGAATCTCGGGACTGGTCCACGTACATCAGCTTCACGGTTTCGCCTACGACGACGTTTCCGGCGTCCGGCTCGTCCACGCCGGTGATCATCTTAAACAACGTCGTCTTCCCCGCGCCGTTCGCGCCCACGATGCCGACGACCGCGCCGGGGGGGATCATGCAATCCAGACCGTCGATGAGGAGCCCTCTGCCTTCGTACCCCTTGGAGACGTTCTCGACGTTGATCACGGTGCCGCCCAAGCGAGGCGCCGCGGGAATCGTGATCGAGTCGAGGTCCGCGCGCGCGGAGAACTTGCTCGCTTCCTCGCACAGGTCTTCGTACCTTCGCAGGCGCGCCTTGCCCTTCTTCTGCTGCCCCTTGGCGTTCGAACGCACCCAATCGAGCTCCTGGTTGATCGTCCTCGCGAGCGAGTCTTGCTTCTTCCCCTCTTGCTCCAGGCGCTTCGACTTGCTGTCCAGCCACGACGAGTAGTTCCCTTCGAACGGGATCCCCTCGCCGCGGTCGAGCTCTAGGATCCACCCGGCGACGTTATCGAGGAAGTACCGGTCGTGCGTGATGGCGACGACGGTGCCGGGGAACGTCGCGAGGAACTGCTCGAGCCACGCGACGGACTGCGCGTCGAGGTGGTTCGTCGGCTCGTCCAAGAGGAGAATGTCCGGCTGCGCGAGAAGGAGGCGGCAGATCGCGACGCGTCGTCGCTCGCCCCCGGATAAGTTCGCAACCTTAGCGTCCCCTGGAGGGCATCGCAGCGCGTCCATCGCGCGCTCGACGGTGCGGTCGATCTCCCACGCGTTGGACGCGTCCAGTTTCGTCTGCAACGCGTCCATGCGCGCGAGGAGCTTGTCCATGTCGCAGTCCGGGTCCGCCATGTCCAGGGAGACTTGGTTGTACTCGTCGATGTCCGCCTTCACCGCGGCGACGCCGACTTCGATGTTTTCCATGACGGTCTCGCCGTCGTCGAGCGGGGGCTCCTGGGGGAGATACCCTACCTTGATCCCGTCGTCGAGGTGCAGCGTCCCGTCGAAATCTTTGTCCACGCCGGCGAGGATCTTCATGAGCGTGGACTTACCCGCGCCGTTCGCGCCGAGAATGCCGATCTTCGCGCCGAGGTACATCCCGAGGTTGATGTTCTTGATGAGCTCCTTCCCGTTCGGGGTGACCTTGCGGACCTTCCCGAGGGACAGGATGATTTTTCGCGTTTCCGTCTGATACGCGCTGCCTTCCGAGACCTTCCCGGGGGACTTGTGTCCTTGGTTCCCGCCGGTCTTCGCGCCGCCGCCGCCGCCGCCGCCGCCGCCGCCGCCGCCGCCTGTTTTCGCGCCGCCGCTCTTGCGCTTATCTTTCTTGCCAGCCCTGATGACGAGGTCGCCGCGGGCCTTGTTCGTCGGGGTTCGCTTCGGGGTCAATCGAGTCGCGCCCGTGATAAAGCGCCCATTCGCACCCAAGACCGTCGCCGCCGCGCAAGCCATGACTACTGGTGTCGCGCGCGGGATGAGGTGAGTCGCGCGAGTGTGACTACGCGCGTGTAGGACGCTCGTTCGTTCGCGAGAGCGATGCGCGTGTCGAGCGTCGAGCGCGTCGCGATATGGTGTCGTGCAATTCGCACCCAAACCCTCAAACCCGAACACGCACACGTCGCTTCACGAAACGTTTTTCTGAGAGTCTTCTTGCAGACCGGAGCGAAGCTCCCGTCTAAGACACCAGCTGTACTAACCGTACCGCTATCAGTTCGCGCGCGCCGTTCGCGCGTCGCACTCGCTAAGCTACGTCTATCTTCTCGTCGCGCGCGTCACAGCAGCGACCCTCCACCCCCTCCGCCCCCGCTCGGGACGTTCGCGGACACGGACAGCCCGCTGAACAAGTCGTCGTCGTCGACGTCCCAGCCGTCCCCGGCGCCGCCTCCGAGCGTCGGCGGAGGCACGTACCCGGGCTCCGTGAACAGCGACGCGAGGTCGTCGTTCGCGGCGGGAGGCGGCGGCGGTGGGAACGCGCCGCCGCCGCCGTGTCCGCCGATCGCAGAACCCGCGCCGCCGAAACCGAAACTTCCGCCCACGGGGTTCGCGCTCGCCGGCGGCGGACGCAGCGGCGCGATCGGCGCGACGACGGGCGTCGGCGGCGCTCGCGTCGCGGGCGTCGGCGTCGGTGCCGACGTCGCCAGCGATGTCGACGCCGCGAACGGATCCACGGCGCCGCCGCTCGAGCCCGCAGAGGTCTGTGACGGCGCCGCAGAGGGCGCGGAGGGCGTCCTCGCCGCCTCCGCGGGCGCGTCTCTGAGCGTCGGCATCCGTCCGCGCTCGACGCGGTCGATCATCGACCGCATGATTTTCGTCACGACCGCGAGCTGCTTCTTGTTCAGCCCCGGCGCGAGCATGAGCGGCGAGAGCAGCGGGATGATCCTCGACGCCGTGAGGACGTCCCCGGCCGCGGCGGATACGCGATCCGCGACGCCGGCGACGCACATCAACGTCGCCGCCGTCGCGTCCACCTTCAACAGCCGATGCAACGTCGACAGCGTGGAGTCCCACTCGGGAGGGCCCAAGCCCTCGCACACTTTCCCGACGGTCACGAGCGCGTTCACGCGCACCGCCGCCGCGGTCGTGTTCAGCGCCGTCGCCTGGAGCTTCGGAAGGATGTCCTTCTTTACCGCCGCGGGGGTGACCTTGGCGCACGCCGCCGCGGTTTGCTTCAGCGCCTCCTCTTGCACCCTGATCTCGACGTCGTCCATCCCTCTGACGACCGCGCCCATGACCGTCCGCTCGAACGTCTCGCGCGTCGTGACGAGACCCGCGAGCGTCGGCACCGCGCGGAGGATCGCGAGCAGCGCGTCCCCGGACGCCTCCACGAGCACGGGCGATAACGCCGGGAGCGTCGAAGCGGTGAAATCCTCGGGGCTCTGACGCGCGCTCAGCGTCAGGATCAACGGCAGGACCATGGACTGGAGCTGCTGCGTCCGGAGCTCCACGAGTAAGGGCGGGAGGACGCGGTGACGAAGGACGCGCTCGTCGAACATCGCGAACTGTCCTTGCAGCTGCTGAAGGAACCCCGCTCGCGCCAAGACGTCGAGTTCGATGAACTTATCCAGCGACCGCAGAGCTTTCATCCGCGGGTCCGCGGTAAAGTACGCCGCGTTCGCGAGCGCGGACGCCGCGGGGCGCGTCTTCGGCGCCTCCGCGGTCATGTATTGCACGACGAGCGCCGCGGCTTGCGCGTCCTCGCCCTTCAGCGCTGGGCCTTTCCCCGCGCGGTTGAACGCGTTTCTGTACTCGGACACGGACTCGGACGCGTCGGCGACGCCCAACCACCGCGTCCCGCCGGTGACGAGCTCGTAGTGGATCGCGCCCAGGGAAAATATGTCCACCGCGGGCGTCGCGCACCCGGGATTCATGCCACTGCCTTCTTTCCCGAGAACGAGCTCTGGGGCGACGTACGCCATTCTCGGCGTCGTCGGGAGCGGCTCCCCGGGGTGTCTCCCCGAACTCGAATACGACGACGACGACGACGACGAGCCGTACCCGCCCGACCGTCCCGAACCCGACCCCCCGGTGGAATATCCCCCCGGCCAGTAAAACATGTCGTCGCGGTTCGCCACGACGTGCACGCTCACGGCGTGCCCGAACCCGCCGGATATCTTCCAGTTCCCCTCCGACGTGATCACCGCGTTCTCCGGCGACAGCGCGCGGTGAATCAGACCAAAGTCCGCGTGAAGAAACGTCAACGCGTCCGCGAGCTGCAGCGTCCCGTGCTTGATCTCGGTCGTGGATAACGTCAAGTCCGTCAGCGTTTTCGGCGGCGATCGTGTCTTTCCTCGTAAGTTCGCGCCCTTGGCGATGACGTCCGTCAAGGACCCGAGGACGCGCTCGGTCACGAGCGCGAGCGCGTGCTTCGCTTCTTCGAACTTGACGACTTTGATCACGCCGGGGTGAAGCATCTTGATCATCGTCGCCGCGTCCTTCCGCACGAGCTCTAAGAGTTCCTCGACGTCCTCCTTCGCGTGCGCGAGCGGCCCTGCCAGTAGGGATTTCTTGTCCAAGATCCACACGCTGACCTTCGCGCCCGGGGCGTCGAGCGCGATCGTCTTCGTCGGTTTTTTAAGGTCGCCGTGTTGGATGGAGAACAAACACCCGGGGCCGCCGCTCGCGACGACGGGGCCGAGGTCGTACTCCTTCAAGCACTTCAGCGTCGTGACGCCGCTCGCGGTCGCTTTCGCGCTCTCGAGCGCGCCCGCGAGCTTCTGTTTGATCCCCGCGTCCTCCATCGCCTTCTTCGCTTTCTGCATGAGCGACGACATCGCCGCCCGCACAGGAAGCGAGGGCGGCGGAGAGCGCGACGGTACTCCGTTCGCTCCGCCGCGCGCGCGGCGCGACGCGGAGTCGAATTGAGAGACGCCGTCGCCGCCGCCGCCGCTGAAGCGAAGGCGAAGGCGAACGCCGACGCCGCGGTTGGTGCGGTCGCTGACTGGCTCAGCACCACCGCGGAAAAGTTTTCGTTCGACCGCACGAGACGACTGCGACGATCTGAGACAACGATCCGGACGACACATCGCGGCGCCGCCGCACGTCGCCGCCGCACGTCCAAAATGGTCAGCACGAGATCGGCGCAGAAAGCGGAGGATGACTCCCTCCACGTCGCCGCGCCGTTCGCGCACCTCGCGCTCGCGCTGCTCACCGTCGCCCCGCTGTTCACGGCTGTCAACACGAATCTGAACGTCCTCCTGACCGCGTCGCTCGCCGTGTACGCGGGCGCTCACCGATCCGTGCGCCCGGCCGCGTCCGGGCTCACGGAGGCGATGTCGAAGCAGGACGCGATGCGGTTCCCCATCGTCGGCAGCTGCGTCCTCCTCGGTTTTTTCATCCTGTTCAAGTACCTCCCCGCGGATCTGATCAACAAGCTCATGACCGGGTACTTTCTCTTGCTCGGCGTCGCCGCGCTCACGGGCGCGCTCGCGCCGGTTCTTGGCCTGTGCATGCCGCGCGCGCTCGCGGTGAAGAGACTGAACTTCGGGACGATACCGACGATCAAGTTCATCACGGACGAGCCCACGCGGTTGTCGCTCACCGTCGCGGAGCTCGTCGCCGGCGTCGTCAGCGTCGCGTTTTCGCTGTGGTACGTGATGAAGAAGCACTGGATCGCGAACAACGCGTTGGGGCTCGCGTTCTCGCTCACGGGGATCGAGTTTCTCACCCTGGAGAGCGTCCAGATCGGGACGATTCTGCTCGTCGGTCTGTTCTTCTACGACATCTTCTGGGTGTTCTGCACGCCCGTCATGGTCAGCGTCGCGAAATCGTTCGACGCGCCGATTAAACTGCTCTTCCCGAAGGGTTTCGTCGTCGACGCGAAGCAGCAATTCAGCATGTTAGGTCTCGGGGACATCGTCATCCCGGGGATATACGTCGCGCTGATTTTGCGGATGGACATCGCGCTGAGAGCGGCCGCGAAGAAAGCGAGGCGGCCCAAACCGAGGTCGTACTTTCCCGCGGTGGCGTTCGGCTACGTCGCCGGCCTCGGGACCACGATTCTCGTGATGAACGTCTTCAACGCCGCGCAGCCGGCGTTGCTTTACATCGTCCCGGGGATCCTCGGCGGGACGTTCACGCGGGCGCTGTTCGCGGGTGGATTGAAAGAGCTCGGCGAGGTGTGGAGGTACGGCGACGAAGAGGACGAAGAGGGCGAGTCAACGAAGTCGAAGTGACGAGCGCGTCGACGCGAGTTGAAATGAAACATTTTTTGTCGAAATCGTCCGTCTCTCTTCTATATGAAGCTATGCTAGTAGACTATGAGTGACGACATCGACCTCGCGCGTCAGCGGATCAACCGCTGCTCGCGTGCGAGTGCTTAGACATAGACCCTTGCCGCGCGAGCTTATTCACGGGCATGGTCTTCATTTTCTCCCTCATCTCGTACCTCGCGAGGAACCCCCTCACCGCGGCTTGGACGTACATCGCCGCGTAGTAGTGCGCGGCGGTGTACTGCGGCACCTTTCCGCTTCGTAACGTCGGCAGCTGTTTCTGTATCTTATTCGTGACCTTCACCTCCGCGTGTGCGGGAAGCTCCGTGCCCGCGATCCTCCCCGCGAGCGCGTGGAGCGTCTCGAGGAAGTGGATCTTCCCGTCGTGGTTCGGAATGTCCACGGACATGATGATCTTCTGGGTCTCCTGCTTCGCGACGTTTGGCGGGACGCCTTGGCATCCCAAAGGCGGCTCTATCGTCTGCACAATCTGCTCCAAATTTGCCGCCCTGGTGTAGTACGTCGCGTGCGGATCGAGCTTCACCCACGCTCGCGTGAACGAATACATGTGCTCCTTGCTCACCGGGTTCTCCTCGTCTTCGTTGTTCGACGCGAAGTTGTCCAAAATCACCGCGATGACGAGGTTCAAGAGGACAAACGCGCAGAGGAGGATGAAGACGCTAAAGTAAAACACGGTGCCGACGTAGGATGGCGTGCATCGGTCCGTCCAGTTGTCCTCGTCCGCGCTCTTGTACGTGCTGTCGTCGTAATCCAAGTACGAGATCACACCCGTGGAAGGGTCTTTGTACATGATGCACTTGTCCGTGATCATGCAGTCGTGCATGATGCCGTTCCACGCCTCGCCCGTGGACATCCGGAACAACGTGAGCACCGCGGTCGGGAAGTCCTCAAATTTGGCGTACCGCGAGAGCTCGCCGTCGGTCGGGACTATCTTCCCGAACAAATTCATCCCCATGACGGCGAAGATGAAAAAGAACAAGGCCAAGACGCTTCCGACGTTGACGAGCGCAGGCATGGAATACAGCAGAGTCTGGAACAACGTCCGGAGGGATTTTGCCTTGGGGATGAGGCGGAAAATACGCGCGACGCGGAAGATCCGTATCATGCTCACGTACGCCGCGTCTTGGCCCGCGAAGAGCGTGATCACGACCCCGCCAATGCTGATGACGACGACGAAAAAGTCAAACCTGTTCCAATTGTCGCTGAAGTATTCCTTCGGGTTGTACGCGTAAATCTTCGCGGTCGCTTCGAGTAGGAACATCACCGCGAACGCACAGTTGATGTAGAACAACGTCGATACCCACGTATCGTTCATCCCGTCGTGCGCCAACGCCATGACGACGATGTTCAGCATGATGCTGACCATGACTATCACCTCGAACTTGTCTGAAACCACGAAGTCGTACACACTCGCCCTTCCTTTGCTGTGACTCGGCCTCCGAGGGACGCGATCGGGTTTGCACGCGACGAGGAGCTTCTGGATCGCGACCCACTTCTTTTGGCTCTCAGTGAGTAATATGCTGCCCTTGAAGCCCTCTTGTTTTTCTTTCATCTCGTTGAACTTATCGATAGTGACGCCGACGAACAAGTTCATCACGAAGAACGATCCGACGATGATGAAGACCACGAAGAACAAAGCCAAGTACGGGCTCGCGTCCCTCACCGGCTGATGGTCAAGCGACGTCGTGTCCACGCCGTGGTACATGATGAACAGCCAGTTCTCTAACGTCGCGGTTTCGAACAGCGCCAGGATCGAGTTCCCGATGTGATCAAAGTTGTAATCCCTCGGGTTCGTCCACAGCGTCGTGTAGGCCGTCGGCGAACACACGGACGTGATAGTATACGGACTCCCTAGGGTCGTAAACTCCGTCGTCGAGCCGTACTTGGCGATCGTCGCAGACCCGGGGGTGCACGTGTACTCTTTGCCGTACGTGCCCCCGGACGAGCCGGCGACGACCGAGGAGGTGAACGTCGTCCCTGAGGTCGACGTTACGCACGTCCACGCGTCGCCGGACGCGACCGGAAGGTCGAGGACGCCGGTGACGGGATTTCGTTTCGAGTACAGCGGGTCCGTAGACTTTGGGCAGTAGTAAAAGTGCGAGCCCGAGTCCACCTGACACCACGTCTTCGTCATCGCGCTGTCGTCTAAACCGACGGATTCGGGAACGAGTCGCGTGGCCGTGTCTGTTTCGTCGCTGCAGTAATACATCTTCCCCATGAAGATGTTCAGACCCATGATGCCGAAGATGAGGTAGAACAACATACACACGAGCGCGACGTTCCCGATGCCCGGGATCGCCTGGAACAACGCGTTCACGACAACTTTCACGCCTTGCGCTCGCGATGCCATGCGTATCGGTCGCAGCGCGCGGAACGTACGCAACGCTCGGAGCGACGACGCGTTCATGGAATCGTCCCCGACCACCGCGAGGATGCCGACGACGACGACCAACGCATCCAAAATGTTCCACGGAGACCGCAAATATGAACCCTTGTGCGCGATGAAACCGTCAACCATCACCTTCATGATGAGCTCCAGGGTAAATATCGCCGTGAACGTGAGGTCCGCGTAGTACAGCATCGACTTCATCTGCTCTTCGGAGTCGCTCAGCTCGGTGTCGTACAGCGGCGCGTCTTTGCTCATCTTCGGGCCGTCGATCGCGAGCGCGATGGACGAGCACGCGATGATGAAGATAATCGCGTACTCAAAATACGGGTGATACACAAACTGCGCGAGCTTCTTCCTGAATGCATTACGCGGGCCAAAAATGTACAACGACGTGTGCTCCAAACCCTCGACGTACTTCCCGTGCACAAAAGCGTGCGGTTCGAGGATCTGCGAGGATTTTGGTTTCCCCCCGTCGTCGTCGTCGTCATCGTCGTCGTCATCATTATTTTCCGCTTCCTCCGCGAAGTTGTCGAGAAGAATCGCGAGGAAGAGGTTCAAAATGATGTAGTTCCCCAAGACGACGATGCCGATGAAGTACACCGACGCCCAAGCGCTCACCTGACGCATGCCGTCGTACATCACCTCGTTCCAGTTCTCCCCCGTGAGCATTTGGAAAATGGTGATGAAACTCCAATAGATGTTGTCGAAGTTGTGCCGCGAGTAGTCGCTTCTTCCGACAAACGCGAGGTATTCCACGGATACGTCGTTGTACTTTCGATCCTCCATGTCCCACTTCTGTCCGCTGTACGATTTGCACATCCCACCCACGGTGGTGCTGCCACTGTCCGTCGTGAACGCGACGACGGAGTTCACCTGCGCGAGCGCGCACGGCGCGTAACAATCGAAGTGGTCCGGGCAATCGCCCTTCAACCCGGCGGGGCACTGCGGCACCGCGATCGACAAATCGTACTTGTCGCAGTTCACGAACTCGTACCCGTACACTTGCATCCCGAGGAGCGCAAATATGAACATGAACAGCATCAGGATCAACGACAGGAATGAGATGCTCGCGATGGAGTTAAACATCGTCGTGATGATCACGTTGAGTGCCTTCCAGCTCCGCGCGAGCTTGAAGATCCGCAGCAACCGAAACGTTCGCAGCACGGTGAGGTACCCGTCTGGGTCGTTCCCGCTCGCGAGACTGATCACGATCTCGATCGTTGACACGAAGACGACGAACGCGTCGAACACGTTCATGCGATCCGCGACGTACCGCCTCCACCCGAAACCGGTCAGCTTGATCAGCATCTCGATCACGAAATACCCGTACAACGTGTAGTTGATCCAGTCGTTGACAGTCGACATCGTCGACGGCATCCCGTTGTGCTCGCTCGCCATCACCACCGTGTTCACGCAAATCAGCGCGATCGTAAGCTGCTCGAACCGTGGACTGATCGATATCGCGTAGCACGCGCGAACGATCCTGTTCCCGCTCTTGATTGGCACGAACTCGTCGTACTCCACGGCGTCGCCCTTCTTGTCCTTATCCTTGTCCGGGTGCAGCGACTCGATGTCCGCCTCGGACGTGAACTGCACGTACAACACCGCGAGCGCGAGGTTGACCGCGAAGAACGACCCGATGATGATCAAAGAGACGAAGTAAACCCACGCCCACCGCGACACCGCGTCCATGACCCTGTACATGATCGTCGTCCACCCCTCCATGGAGATGCTCTGAAAGATCGTCAACCACGCCCATCCGATGTGGTTAAACGTCGTCAGCCCAAAATTCGGCAAGTTATCCTTGTTTGTCTCCTCGATGCAGTACGAACCCGCGTCGCACGACGTCCCCGTGTTGCTGTCGCCGTGGTTCGGGTACTCCGAAGCCCTCGGCCCCGCGCACAATTCATCCGTCGCGGTGATGTCCCACGTCGGCGACGCCGGCAGCGAACACGACGCCGCGCAGTTCGTGTACCCCGCGGATTCTAATGTCCCACACGCGCTGCACCCGCTGTTTGGGTTCGACAGCGTCGCGCACTTCTGATCCATCTTGCCCATGAACAGCTGCACGCCGACGACGCCGTAGATGAAGAACAGAAAAAACACGAGTACGAAGACGTCGAACAACTTCGGCAGGGCGCCGAGTAACGTCCCGACGATGACCCGCATCCCTTTCACGTTGGTGATCGTCCGCAGCGGCCGCAACACCCTCGCGCTTCTGATCGCGCTGAAGTTATCCACGGAGGGCAAGTACGCGAGGAGACCGAGCAACACGACGCAAAAATCCATTCGGTTCCAGTTATCCGCCAAGTACGCGCCGGGGTGGCCGACGAACCCGAGGGCGATTATTTTTAAGCACATCTCCAACGCGAACAGCGCGGTGAATAAATATTCCGAGTAACCCACCACCTGACCGGTCGCTGTCTTTTCGAACCCGGGCTCTTTCGTGTCCATCGCGAGCAAGACGCAGTTGGCGAGGATGAGGAACAGGATGAAGCGCCCAAAGTGCATCGACCGCACGGTGTATATCAACCCTTTACGTATCGGGTTGTCCAAGCTGAAGACGAACAACGACCTCTTCGGGAGCGTCGATTTGATCTCCGCCCACGACATGTGGCCCTCCCCCTTTTTCTTCTTGACGTCTTTCTCGCCCTTTCCCATCCTGCGAATTGAGCGCGGAATCGAATCGTTTGTTGGGCACGTTTGTTAGTTAGCCGAGGGTGTTCGCGTGCCGCGCGAGCGCGTTCACGGGGTTCGAGCGCGGGTTCGACGGCCGCGATCGCGGTTTCCGCTGCAAAGGATGTTCTCGACCGCGTCTAGACGCGCGCGCGCGCGCTGGGAACGTCGCCGATCGATCGAGCGGCCGTCCCCGTCCGCGCTGATGAGCGATAAATTTCCACGTCCGACGCTGCGAGCCAAAAAGGGAGCCGCGGATGGACGGATGGACGACGCCGCGAGACGCGGCGCGTCCGCACGCGACCGGCGATGACGTGAACGGAGCGCGGGGACGTTTCGTTCACGACCACACGATGCGATTCACGTCGTGCGTTCGACGTTCGAGCGCGCGGCGGACGCACGCGAGCGCGAATCCGCGCGCGCACGAGGCCGCGAAGCTGTTCAACAAATCGATTCGCAACGCGCGCACCTGTCGATGCCTCTCGCGCCGGTTTCGCCTCACCGCGTCGCTCTCGACGTGCGGACGCCCCCGCGAAGTCGATGGACGTCTACCTTCAGCACCGACGCGCGCGAGAAAGGAGTCTGACACGCGTACGCTCGCGCGTGCCCGCGAGACGACGCGCGCCGTCACCCACCTACGGGCGCGGGTGATTGTTGACGAGGAGCTCGAGGACGACGCGCGACTCACCGAAACTTTTCGCAGTCTTTTCTCTGCCAGCTGGTGCACTCTAGAACTACGAGCAGATGGACGCGCGCGCGTTCGACAACAATCTATGATCTATTCCCTCTTCGGCGGCGCGCGCGTGTACGCCATCGCCGCCGCCTCCGTCGCGTTCCTCGGGACGTACCCCGACGACCCGCCCTTGTTCGGCACCGCCTGAGGAAGCGCGGCGAGAAGCGCGGCGAACTTCGCCTTGACGAAGTCGCTCGCCGCGCCGACGTGCCGCGCGGCGACGTCCCCCACCGAGCTCCTCGTCTCCTCTATCCTTCGGTCGATCTCGCCCTCGTGCTTCGCGAGGAACGGGGACACGAACGTCTCGTAGATGTAGATCGCCCCTTGCGTCCGAGGGTGCCACAAGTACGTCACGAACGCGACCTTCGCCTCGCAGTACATCGGGAGCCAAAACACGAACCGGTCGCAGATCTGGACGAGCACGGTGTACACCGCGAGGACGAGCCAGTACACGCACCAGCTCCTGAGCGCCTCGGGCTTTCTCCGGTGCTTCTCCAGGGCCTGCGTGCGAAGTGAAGAAACGCGCGAGGTCAGCGCGCGTCGCGTCGCGGGCGGCGGGACGCGAGGGCGAGGGCGAGCGGGGTGGCGCGACGTTTCGAGGGGTCCGACGAGGTGAACGCGGCGAGAGAAGGCAACGTTTGTTTCGCCCCGGGCGCGGGGATCTCGTCGCGCGCACCTTGAAGCACAGGTACACGGGGTAGACGTACCCCAGCACCGCGACGAGCAGCGCGGTGAGGTACTCGCCGAGCATGGCTCGCGGTGCGTGCGCGCGCGCGGACCTGCCTCGCGCGCGAGCGATACTGGACGACGCGACGCGCGGCCGAACGAGTTTTTACAGCGCGAAAGGAAAACACGGCGCCGCGTCCAGTCAGACCTTCCCTTCCGCGACTCTTCGGAAGAGTTCCGTTGACGAGACGTCGATCGCCACCAGTAGCGCGCGCGCGAAACGCCGCGTCGAGGAGCGTGCTTCGAGCAGGAAGGCGCGTCCACCCTTCCCGAAGACATGCCGACGCGACCGCCCCCCCGGGGCGTCGCCGCGCCCGGCCGGCTCAACATCCCCGGCCGCGCGGCGCCCGGGTCCCCCGCGGGATATTCTCCGCACGCGTCCCCGGGACGCGTCGACCCGCGAGGCGGGATGCCCGTGGGCGCGCCCCCCGGGGCGTCCCAGCCTCGATCCGCGCCCGGAAGCGCGCCAGGGTCGCCGATGGTGCATCCTCACGGCGGACAGCCGCGCGCGGGCGGCGGCGAGGCCGCGATAGGCGGCTCCTCCGCGGTCAAGGTCGTCGTCCGCGTCCGCCCGCTGAACCAAAACGAGTTGGCACGCGGGGAGCAAAACTCCGTGGAGGTGACCGAAGATCAGCGCGCGCTCAGGGTGCATTACCCGGACTCGAACGGCCACTTTCAAATGCGCGAGTTCGCGTTCAACGCGTGCTTGGCCACGGACGCGACCCAAGCGGACGTGATGACCAAGTGCGGCGTCCCGAGGCTCCTCGACAGCGCGTTGAAGGGGTACAGCAGCACGATCTTCGCGTACGGGCAAACCGGCTCCGGGAAGACGTTCTCGATGTCCGGCAGAGAGGAAGTCATCAGCGAGAGGGAGTACCGCGGCGCGTCGCCGGACACGGACGGGATCATCTCGCGATCGCTCGCGCACATATACCAGACGATAAACCGGATCCCGGGCGTGACGCACGTCGTGAAGTGCGACTACCTCGAGATTTACAACGAACAAATCTACGACCTCCTCGCGGGGAACGACGTGCAGCTGCACGAGCGATGGGAGCCGCAGCGGGGCTTTCACGTCCCGGGACTCCAGACGATCGAGTGTGAGCGTCTGGACGACGCGCGGGAGATCATCAGGCAAGGGATGCTGAACCGCGCGGTCGGGTCGCACGAGCTCAACAAAGACTCGTCGCGGTCGCACTCGATTTTCACCGTGCACATCGAGTCGATCGCGGAAGTCGGCGGGCAGGAACTGGTGAAGCACGGGAAGATCGCGTTCGTGGATCTCGCCGGTTCCGAGCGCCTGAAAGACAGCAAGTCCGAGGGCGGGATGGTGAAAGAGACCGCGAACATCAACCGGTCGCTGTTCATGCTCGGGAAAGTGATCGCGACGCTCGCGGAGGGCAAAGCCGGGACCACGCACGTGCCGTACCGAGACTCGAAACTCACGAAACTACTGATGGACTCGCTCGGCGGGAGCAGCCTCGCGCTCATGGTCGCGTGCTGCTCGCCGTCGCCGCTTCACGTGGAGGAGACGATGAGCACGCTGCACTACGCGACGCGCGCGAGGAACATCATAAACCGACCCACCGTCGCGCAGGACCCGCAACAGCAGTTGATCAGCCGACTCAAGGACGAGTGCGAGACGCTTCGCAAGGAGAACGGATACTTGCGTCAACAGCTCGGGCTGCCCGCGAATCAACCTTCCGGGATCCCGGGGATGTCCGCGCACGCGGGAAGGCCGGTGAACCCCGAGGACCCGGGGTCGCCGCTCGCGTCGATTTCGCGCCCGCCCGGACGCGGGGGGTCGCTGATGATGGAGGACGGGAGCATACCGAGAAGCCCCTCGAAGGGCGGCCCGCCGGCGTCTATGGGCGGCACCACGCGGAGGGCACAGAGCAGGGAGGCGAGCAGGGAGAAGGCGAAGGAGAACGACAAGAGCCGCGGCCTCGGCGACTTGGACCCGTGGAAGGAAAACGTGAACCTTGGAAAAGGCTCACCTAATCGCGGCGGCTTACCGCGCCTGGACTCGCAGCGGTCGATCTCGTCGTCGCACAGCACGTACCGGGAGGAGATTGGCGACCTCGGGGACGGAAACATGCCCATCGACGGCGAGTTCGCGGGGATGACAAAGTACGACTTGGTGTCGCGCATTCACGTCGCGGAGGAGCTCGTGGAGAATTACGAGGAAGAGAACTCGCGTCTGTTGGAAGAGAACGACTCCGTACGCGGCTCGAAGCAACTCCTGGAGATGGATTACCAGGCCGTCCTCGAAGAGAACGAGAAGCTCGCGTCGCGATTAGAAGCGCTGGAGTACTCGTTCTTGGATAAAAAAGACGGCACCGCGGGCGCGTTCGGGTTGACGCAGGACAAGATGTCGAAGATGGCGTTGTCGTCCACGTTCGGAACGAAAGGGAACGCGAAGCGGAGCTTGGCGATGGGGAGCAAGCCGAGCAAGCCGAGCACCCGGGACGGCGGGAACGGTCCTCCGAAGCCGGGAAGCCGGGAAGGCCTCGGACAACCTAGACAACCTAGCAGGCCGACGAGCGTCGTCGACAACGGCGAGTGGAGGAAATAGCTGATGAGAGGGTGAGTTGTTTTGTCCGTCTCGTTAAAAAGTTGAATCAAACGGCTCCTCGGCTCCCCGATAACCCGGACACGGACGGCAGCGTCCTCGAGAACGACGCGTCCGCGATCGCCACGTCGATCCGCTCCAGCGCGACCTCGACTCTCGCCTTCACCCCCGGGTCGTCGCACTCCACGTCCCTCGTCGCGTACTTCACCTCCGCGTTCACGTTGTCGATTCGCATCTTCAGCGTTTGCGTCTCCTCGTTCACGTCCGGCTCGCCAAACTGCACGCCCATCATCGCGGCGACGATGCGCAACCTCGCCGCCGCGGCGCCGGTCTTATCCCTCGCCGCAATCGCGGCCTTATGCATCTCCTCCGCTTCCACGAGCCCTTTCGGTTCGTCCTCGAGCTGCAAAATCACGGACAGAACCGCGTCCGCGATCATGTCCGTGAGGGGCTCGCAGTACCATTCGATGAGCGCGTGCTCCACCCCGCGGTCGCCTTCTGGGCGCTTCATGATCGTGAGCGCGCCCCCGTTCACGGACAGACCCTCCGGCTCGGCATCGACCGGGGCGGTGGATTCCTCGCCCATCTCTAGCTTCACGATCTCCTCCTCCGCGGGCTCTTCTTTCTTCGCGACCGCCTTCTTCTTCGGCGCGGCTTTCTTCTTCGCGGGTGCCTTTTTCTTTCCTTTCGTCGTCTCCTCCTCTTCCTCGCCTGTCTCGCCCTCGGCTTCCTCCTTCACCTCCTCCTTCGCCTCGTCCTCCCCATCAGAGCTCTCCTCGCCTTCGTCCTTCCGTCTCTGTTTGATCTCCGCCGCCGTGAGCGTCGTCACCGTGTGGATCCCCTCGAACAGAGCCTCGAGCGCGAAGCGAATGTTCGTCAGCGGCACCGTCGTCGGGACCATCTGTCTCTGTTTCAACGCCGCCGTTCGAAGCTTCGTGTAGTTCGGGAGGTCCTCCGGCGCGAGGAGCATCAGGCCGAAATCTTTCTTCACGAGAAGCCCGCGGACGCGATCGCCCATCTTCGGAGGGTTCTCCGCGAGCTTGCCCATGACTTTCACGATCTTGCTCCCGCTGTATTTGATCTCCACGGATTGGCAGTTTTTTGGGGAGTACACGGACATCGTCTTCCCGTCCGCGGCGGCTTTGCCCTCGAGCGCGCGCTTGAGCTTCCCCATCTCCCCGGTTTCGCCGTGCACGAGGACGACGTGCGGGGGCGCGAGCGCGTCTAAGAACTGCTGCGTTTGCGGGTAATCCGCGTGCGCGCTGAAGGAGATGGCGTCCACGGACATCTTCAGAGGAATCTCCCCGCCGTTCCTCGAAGTGATCGACTTGCAGTCGCTGAGAATCTCCCGCGCGAGCGTGCCCTGCACCGCAAAGTCCGCGATGATGACCCCGTTGTTGGCGTCGCCGCACCACATCTCGAACAGCTCTCGGGACAGACCGGACTGTAACATCGACGGCGTCGCGAGGACGACACACGGGCCGACGTCGTCCAAGCCCCCCGCGTGCGAGAGGTGTTGCACGTGGTTGAACACGAACGGGTTCGCCTCCTCGAACGCGGCTTTCATGTCGCTGTTCAAGACGTTGATGTACGTCTGATACACCGTCATCGCGCGTCGCGCGAGCGCGGAGGCTTGGTAGATGGGCACGTTCGCCAACTCCGGGTGTTTCTTCCAGTGGTCCTCCAAGATGAGCAGGAGCTCTTGCGCGCGTCCCAACGCGACGACGGGGAGAAGGACCTTCCCGCCGCGGTTCAGGATCTGATACACGCGGTCGGTGAATCGCTTCTCGCGCTCCTCCCTCGGCGTGTGCGGAGAGACGCCGTACGTGCTCTCGGAGATGACGACGTGCGGCGGCACGGACGGGAGGTCCGCGCCTGGGAGGTGGCGGTCCGGCGTGCGGCTGTAGTCGCCCGTGTACAGCACTCGCAAGCCGTCGATGTCGACGAAGAACATGCACGCGCCGAGGACGTGGCCGGCGCGGTACGGCGTCACCTTCATGCCGTCGATGACGATCTGCGCGAGGGAACGGCGAGCGAGCGCGGTGAGTCGTCGGTCGATCGGGCGTCGTTCGGGCGGGGCGAATCGAAAATCGACGAAGACGAGCGAGCGGAGCGCGCGCGCCGCGGCGTACCTCTTGGTGAAAGTCCACGACCTCGATCATGGCGATCGCGGCCTTCAGGTCCTGCTCCGTGAACAGCGCCTCGGAGTCGTTGTTCTTTTGAAGCTTCACGAAGTCGGTCATGAGCATGTTGAAGATCGCCTTCGTCGGGTGCGTCATCAAGATCCGCCCCTTAAAGTTCGTGTGCCCGACGAGGAACGGCACCGCCGCGCAGTGGTCGAGGTGGAAGTGCGTCACGAGCAGCGCGTCCACGGTGGAGAGGTCCACCTCGTCGAAGTACGGCAGCGACGCGATCCCGGCGTACCCGGGGTGGACGCCGCAGTCGAACATCACGGACTTGCCCTTGTACGTCGCCATCACGCACGAGCGTCCGACCTCGGATCCCGCGCCGAGCGGGGTGATTCGAAGCATGTCGTCGCTCTCGGGGTCGTCGCCGACCATTTCGATGGAGCGTTTCATTCCCGCGGACACTTGGATCGGAGCCGCCATGATGCGTTGGTGGCGCGCCGATCGTTCTGGAGCGCGAATTCGTTCACGTCGCGGCGATCTGGCGCGCGAAAAGAAAAGAAAAAGTGCTGAACCCTCGCCGTCTCGGAGACCACTCCGACACGCTCCGACGCGCGCGAGAGGCGCGCGCGATGACGACGACCTCGCCTACTCCGCCCGACAGCGCGCACGCGTGGGGCGCATCCGCCACCGCGATGGAATTCACCAGCCGAAGAGCCCCCGCGCTCGGGACGCGGGGCATGGTCGCGTCGTCGCAAACCTTGGCCACGGAAGCCGGGATGCGGATCCTGCGACGCGGAGGAAACGCCGCGGACGCCGCGGTCGCGGTCGCCGCGGCGCTCAACGTGTGCGAGCCGACGTCCACGGGGATCGGCGGCGACGCGTTCGCGCTCGTGTACGACGCGAAGACGAAGAAAGTCAGCGCGGTCCAAGGCGGCGGCGCGTCCCCGGCCGCGCTGACGCTCGCGCTGTGCCGGGACAGAGGGCACCTCGGCACCGAGATCGTCCCGTCCACGGACGCGCTCGCGGTCATGGTCCCCGGCGCTCCCGCGGTGTGGGAGGACGTCATCCAGCGGCACGGCAGCGGCGCCATCACGCTCGCGGACGCGCTCGAGCCCGCGATCGAGCTCGCGGAGACGGGCCCGCCGATCGGCCCGGTCACCGCCGAGCTGTGGCGACGCCAGGAGGATCTCCTCCGCGCCCAGGGCGCGACGTGCATGCTCACGAAGGACGGCGTCGCCCCGCGCGCGGGGGAGAGGATGCCGAACCCGGAGCTCGCGAACACGTTCCGCGCGCTCGGCTCGAAGGGCGCGATGGACGGGTTCTACGCCGGGCCCATCGCGGACGCCATCGTGGACGCCGTCGCGTCCCGCGGCGGCGTGCTGACGGTGGAGGATTTGAAGAGGCACCGAACGTCGTTCCCGGACGCGATCGCGACGACGTACAGGGGCGACGTCACGGTGTGGGAGATCCCGCCGCCGAACCACGGCCTCGCGGCGCTGCTCGCGCTGAACCTCCTCGAGGCGACGCTGCCGGACGCGTCGAAGGGGGAGGAGGGCGCGGAAGGAGGGGTCGCGCGGCAACACGCGATGATCGACGCGATGCGCGTCGCGTTCGCCGACACGTTAGAGCACTGCGGCGACCCGACGCACGCGGACGCGGCGCGCGCGAAGCTGTCGTGCGATGAGCTCGTTTCGAAGGCGTACGCGACCGCGCGCGCGAAGCACGCGGGGTTATCCCCGGAGAAGGCGGCGGAGGGCCCGGAGCCCGGTCATCCCGGCGTGATCGGACTGCGGCCTTCTCCGGACACGGTGTACTTTTGCGTCGCGGACGGCGAAGGGAACGCGGTGTCGTTCATCAACAGCAACTACGACGGCTTCGGGACGGGGATAGCCCCGGCCGGGTGCGGGTTCACGCTTCAGAACCGCGGGCACAACTTCATATTACAGGAGGGACACGTGAACTGCGTCGGACCGAACAAGCGTCCGTATCACACGATCATCCCCGGGATGGCGACGCGAACCTCGGACGGCTCTCTGTACGCCGCGTTCGGGGTCATGGGCGGGTTCATGCAGCCGCAAGGACACCTACAGGTCGTCTCGCACATGGTCGACCTCGGGATGGACCCTCAGGCGGCGCTGGACCACCCGCGGTGGTGCTTGGGAGGCGTCGGAAGCGAACGCGGCGCCGCGAGCGTGTTGGGCGCGACCGTCGCCGTCGAGGGCGAGACCGAGGGCGGGTCCTCGCGCTGGCGCGAGACGACGGAAGCGCTTCGGGGGAAAGGGCACCCGATCGAGGTCGTCACCGGGCTCGATCGGACGATGTTCGGACGCGGGCAGATCATCGCGAGAGACGAGCGCGGGACGCTGTGGGGCGGCAGCGATCCGCGCGGGGACGGGTGCGCGCTCGGGTTTTAACGTACTGTATTCTTATGGTAACGTAACGTCCCGCGGGTGCTCTCGCGAGCCCCCATCCTTTCCTTCCTTCCTCACAACTCGCGCGCGAGGTCCCGCAGCGCCTCAACTTTCAACCGCTCCTTCGTGCGGTTCATCATCACGACGACGAGCCTCTGCGCGGTTTCCGTGTCCGGCGCCTCTTCCATCTTCTTCCGCAGCCGCTCGTCCTGGAGCGACATCACGGGGAGGACCTCGTCGAGATACTGCGCGAACAGCAGCTTGTTCACCCCAGTCCCGTCCTCCTTGTCGAATTCCTCCTGCATCATGAGCTTCACCCTTCCGATGCCGACGGGCACGTCCCCCGCTTCCATCGCCTCCAAGTCCTCCGCGGAGAACACGTCCATGAGCGTCGAGCCAAACTCCAGCGCGGCTTTCGCGCCCGGGACCGCCATCTCTTTGAACTTCCTGAGCAGGACGGCGTGCACGCTCGCGAGGAGGGCGATGATGTCCGCGTCTTGCCCCGCGGCTTCGTTCTGCTCGACGACGACGCGCGCGGCGTCGACGACGCCTTTCGTGAGGAGACCGTTCTTCGCGATGAGGTCGACCTTCTCCTTCACCTCCTCGCCGGTGTCGCTGTCGAGGAGCTCGACGACGAGGGCGTAGTCCTCGGGCGACACCGCCTCCGGGTCCACGTCGGGCTCGAGCGACTTCAAGTCGTCCGCGTCCGCGTCCGCGCGAACGCACACGCGCCGGCGCGCGCGACGGTCTCCGAGACCGATCGTGGACGTCTTCACGTTATCTGCGCGCGCGGTCGCGACGCGCGCGCGGGCGAGGCGGCCCCTGAGCGCCGGCCGCGCGGCGACGCACGCGGCGGCGTGCGACGCCGACGTGCGCGGGACTGCGGTCGACATCGAGGACATGCCTCGGCGTGGCGTGGTGCGAGGCGAGTGCCAGCGGCGGGCGCGATCGTCCGCCAGTTGTCACTTCTGGCGGTCGGGGACGCGACTTCACGTCGCGTTCGTCGAGCAGTGCTCACTCTGCTACCTACACGGCGCCTAGCTAGGCTATCACGCATCCGGACGCGCTCTCGTCCTCTTTCACCTTATCCTTCTCGTAGTTATCCTCGTACGACTTCTTCTTCGCGGCCATCGTCTCCTCGTGCTCCATCCTTTCCCTCTCCGCGTCGTTCTTCCCCTCCCCCGCGAGCTTGAACCCTTGCTTCCGGAGTTTCTTCAGCCGCGCTTGCGTGTGCGCGAAATCCTCCGTGAGGTCGTCGACCATCTTCGCCTGAAGCTCGACCTCGTCTGCGATCTTGAAGCTCGTGCTCTTGAGCTTCCCGACGAGCCCGTCGAGCTTGTCCATCGCCTCGTCCTGCGCCTCGATCTGCCTCCGCTGCGTCTCGAGGAGCTCCTCCGCGGATGTCGCCTCGGTGACGTCTGGAACCGCCGCCGCCGCCGTCGACGCGTCGCCGACGCGTCGTCCGTCGGACGCGAGCGCGCTCGAGGCGCTCGAACCCCCGGGTCCCGCGCCGCCGCCGCCCATCGCCGCGTTCGCCCCGGACGCGTCGCCGCCGTCGCTGAAACCCGCGCGAAAGCGCTTCGCTTCGTCCTTGAAGCCTTCGATCAGCTTTCGTCGCGTCCCGGTCTCGCCGGTTGGCGAATCCGGCGCGCCGTCCCCGAGCAGCGTCTCGAGCTCGCTCACGATGCTCTCGAACCGCGTCAGCTTCCTGCGCTGATGCGCGTTAAACTTGACGCGCTCCGCGTCGGTGTGGTTCGCCGCCTCGGGGCCGGCGCCGGCGCTGCGGGAGGAGGAGGAGGAGACGAGGACGGGGTGTTCAGAATCGAATCGAGCACGCGGGAGGGGGCGTTCGCGCGACCGCGCGATCGGCTCGGGTTCCGCGCGAGCTCGAACGAAGCGGATTCAGAGACGCACCGCAGCTCGTTGAGGACTTGCTTCGCGTCTCGCACGCGCGCGGTCCACACCTCCGCGCCCATCTCTCCCCGCGACGACGCCCCGGGGCGTCCGTCACGCGCGGAGGGTTCTGCCTTTCGGTCGCGAGCTCGGTAGCATACGCCAAAGTTTCGATACCAAGCACCACAATTTTTGGACGCGGAAAGGCCACGGAAAGAACATCAGATTCCACGGCTGGATTCCCGGAGCCGTGCTGTGATTGGTCCGATTCTTGCCCGCCGCGTACTTTTTGGCCCTTTCCGCGACGAGGCGACCGCGCGCGCGTTCACTCGTCTTCGAGCCCGACGCGCGGCGCGAACGCACGCGATCGAACGCCTCGGCCACCTCCGCGTGGTACGAATCGCTCGGACCCGCGCGCGCGCTCTCGCGGAGGCGCCGTTCGCGGCTCGATTCGACCGCGGGGAAAGAGATTTGCCATTCGAGGCTGAGTGGAGTGCTTGGAATTGCGCACGCGGGAAGCTAGAGATGGGGGACGACCCAACCCCATCCACGCGCGAGCGGCGGTCGAAACGGTGCGCGTCGTCGCGAATATAGATCATCACGATTGTGATCATCCCCCGCCCGCGGCGCGGGGCGTTCGCTCTCTCGCGCTCCCGCGCCGCGCCGCCGCGTTGTTCTTTTTCTTTTTACGTCCTTTTTTCTGACCGCGAACGGACCCCCCCTTAACGCAGGCTACGGAGCTCCACGGCGACGTCGGTCGAGCATCCACCGAAAGCGCAGAAGTCGAGCTCGCCGCCGCCGGACGCGGAAGCGTACGCCGCGGCGCAGAATGAGATTCAGATGATGCGCGAAAACGAGGCGAAGATGCAACGGAGCCTGAAGGTTCTCCAGACGCATCTCTCGGAGGAACGCGCGAGGGTAGCGGAGCTCCACGCGAGGCTCATCGGACGGTCGCGCAGTCAGCAAGACCTCGCCGCGGACGCGGAAGCGGCCATCGCGCTCGGCTGCCCCGGATTCTCGAAGAAAGGCGAGATAGTGAAGAAACCCGCGTACGAATTTCCGACGCCGCGCGTTCCCATCGGCACCGTCGCCGGGAAGTGCCCGTTCGACCACGGCGCGGCGGCGGCGGCGGCGAAAGACGAATTCCACCGCTTGAGCGACGATTTAGACGTGATGCGAGATCGATCCGGCGAGATGGAGAACGCCGCCGCGACTCCCGCGCCGGACGCGGAGGAGCAGCCGAAGCGGGACCAAACGAAGAGCCCGGCGAAGCCGACGAGCGACGGGTTCGACGCCACGAGGCTTCGGTACGCGGAGATCGACAGGCAGCGGTCCGACAAGGTGTCGCAGCTGGTGTCGAAGCTGAACAGCATTCGCGAGGAGCCGCCGATGGCGCTCGCGGCGCTGAAGGAGCTCGCGATGGACTCGCTGCAGGAAGGGGTGACGATCGCGGACTTTTCCCTGCCGGATCAGCCGCTGATTTACGCGAACCACGGGTTCGAGCTCATCACCGGGTACAGCATCGAGGAGACGATCGGACACAACTGCCGTTTCCTTCAGGGTCCGGACACGGAGCCAGAGAAGCTCAAGATCATTCGCAAGAGCATCAACGCCGGGCAGCCGTGCGTCGTCGAGCTGCAAAACTACCGCAAGAACGGGGAGCGGTTTGTGAACTCGCTGTCGCTCACGCCAATTCGCACGGCGGAAGGGAAGGTGACGCACTACGTCGGGATTCAATCCGACGTCACTGAGCTCGCGACCGTTCGAACCGCGGAGCTGGACGCGCTCAAGAAAGCGACGATCGCAGAGGCGGCCTCGGACGCGAAGTCCAAGTTTCTCGCGCACATGTCGCATGAGATTCGCACGCCGCTCAACGGGCTCATCGCCGTCGGGCAACTGTTAGAGAGCACTAACCTCAGCAGGATGCAGAGGGATTACGTCAGCACGATGCGAAGCTCTGGGGAGACGTTACAGGCGCTCATCTCCGACATTTTGGATTTTTCACGCGTCGAGGCGGACAAGCTCACGCTGAGGCGCGAACCGTTCCACCCGCAGGCGGTGATCGCGACGGTCATGAAAATCGTCGGGCTGCACTCGTCGAGGCTCAAACTGAACATCGGCTATCACGTGGAGGATGGCGTCCCAGAAGTCGTCATGGGAGACGCGATGCGCGTGCAACAGGTGCTTTTGAACACGGTGAACAACGCGATCAAGTTTACGGCGAAGGGCGATATCATGATGCGTTTACGAATCGGTCGCCCGGGCGAGGCGACCACAGCAGCGAAGAAGGCGACCGAGGAAGCGAAGAGAGCCGCGGAAGAACAGTTGAAACAGGGAATCGACGACTCGGATCGAGAGTGGAGAGATATGAAGACGGCGCAAGGGATGGCGGAGGTGTCTAAAGAGATGGCGACGATGGACTGGCTCGGAGAGAAGTCAGACGGAAGCGCGACTGCCGCCATCGCCGCCGAGAAGAGCGAGGGCGATAACCCCCCGGGATGGACGCTTCAGTTTGACATCAGAGACACCGGCATCGGCTTGAACTGCGGCGACGTGAGCCGGATCTTCAACTCGTTCCAGCAGGTCGATCTCTCCCCGACGCGAAAATACGACGGCACGGGACTCGGCTTGGCGATCAGCCAACGCCTTTGCGAGGCGATGGGGGGACGGATGTGGGCAGAGTCTCCAGGTCTCGGCCGCGGCAGCACGTTCCGATTCGACATTCGGTGCGACGCGGTCCCGGGCGAGGACACGGGGGCTCCGGGCGACGTTGGCGAGGGCGTTCCTGGAGGCACAAAAACGGAGAAGGCGGAGGCGGAGAAGGAAGCGATCGCTCGTCGCCGCGTGCGAGCGAGCGGCGCGGACACGACCGAGTACAAAACGACGCAGCGCGTGCCGGCGGCGATCACGTTCAAGGACGCTTCCAAGGACTCCCCGATCCACGTCTTGCTGTACGACTCGAGCGCGATGGTTCGACAGACCTTGAGAGAGACGATGTCTCGGTGGGGCGTCGTCGTCACCGCGGTGTCGACCGGGGACGAAGTCGTGAAGGCTCTGAACGACGGCACGCCCGCGAGCGAGGGCGCGCCCGCGGGTTCGTACGCGATCGTCGTCGCGGAGAAGAACAAGGAGTTCACCGGCGCGATTCGACGGTGGGCTTCTGGGCACGATAAGCTCGTGAAGCAGGACGGCAGCGGCGCGGGGAACGTGCGCGAGCGGTCCCCCGGGGGCCCGTGGAATTGCCCGGCGATGATCTTGATGACGTGGCCTGTGGAGGCGAGCTCCTCGCACGACGTCAGCAGCTGGGGCGACATCGGCGCGCTGAAGAAGCGCAACAGCTGGGATGACTCGGTCAGCCCGAGCGGCAGCGACGGACCGGACTCGGACAGGGAGCCGTCCATGGACGAAGAGGTTGAGGATTTCTTCAGCACGCACGACGCGGAAATCGTGCAAAAGCCGGTGCAGCACGCGCGCCTGCAAAAGCTCATCGGGACCGCGATCGAGAACAAGTCATCGACGACGGGGGAGACGAAGCACAATAGACGCGACAGCGGGGAACGCCCGACGGGATCCGCGGGCAGCCGCGGCGCGAACTCGAAACCGACGCCGATTCCGAAGGACCTGCGGATTCTTCTCGCGGAGGATCATCACATCAACATGAAAGTCGCGTGCGCGGTGCTCGCGCGGTGCGGGCACAAGGACATCACCCTGTGCAAGGACGGCGTCGAGGTTATCGAGAACCTCGCTTCGCTTCCGAACGGTCTGGATTCGTTCGATCTCGTCTTGATGGACCTCCACATGCCGAGGATGGGCGGGATGGAGTGCACGAAGCAGATTAGGAAACTGTACCCGGACAGCACGGTTCCGATCGTCGCCGTGACCGCGGACGCGGTGGAGGATTCTCGAGAGCGATGCCTGAGCAACGGGTTTAGCTCGTGGATCAGTAAACCATTCCGGATCGAACAGCTCGAAGGGCTGCTAGACGACGTCACCCCCGGGGGTGGAGGCACGTCGCGCGCGGCTGGCGGATGAAGCGAAGAGGAGGATGGGTGTTTCGTCGAGACGAGCCGCCAAATTTCACTGGCGCCGCTCGATGACGCTTGAACTAGATTGTAGTATCACACGCAGTTAGATCACGCACGCATCTTCTCTCACACGCGCTCCATGACGATCGTGTGACTGTACAGAACCGCGGGCTCGAACGACGCGTTTCCCATGTTCCCCATCGACGGCACCGGAGCGCCGCCTCCTAGGTTTGGCATCGCCGTGAGTCGCATCGCGTCCGAAGGTTGGATATACCCCGCGGTGGACAGCGCGCACCTCACGCGTCGTATCGATCCGTCGCTCTCGTACGTCGGCGTGTAGCTCCACACGTGCTGATAGTCCGTGTTCACGACCCTGGCCTTGTTGTAGTCCTTGGAGTATCCCAACGTCACCTGCCGCAGCGCCTCGGCGGCGAAAAACGTCCCGTCACTCGCTCTCGTCTCGCTCTCCCTCGCGTTGCTGAACAGTTCGATCCTCTCCGCGTTGTTCGACACCCCGGGCGCGAGGCGCACGGTCACCCTGTTCGCGTCCGACGCGGCGTCGTACTCCACGGCCTCGACCGCGTCTGGTCTCTTGAGATACGCGTCCACGATCGATTTTAGGTTGAAGACTCTGTCCTCACACACGCCGCCGTCGCCGTCGTTCGCGCGAACGAAACGCACGAGGTACTCCACGTCCGACGTCCCGACGTCTGGGACGTACACGAGGCTCATCTTCTGGAACCCCGGCACCGTGGGCTCCTTCAGGAGCGCATTCTTGTTGATGTTCTTCGACGGGAAGTCGAACCCTTCGAACGTGGACGTGCATCGCCACGTGCCTTCGAGCCAGTCCGGGAAGCGCGTCGGCCCCGGGCGCGCTTTGTTGAACACCGGCTTCGATAAGTCTCGTCGCTCGACGCGCTCGGCGAGCGACGTCGACGCAGCGAGCGCGGCGGGCTCGGGAAGCGCGAGCGTCGACGCGAGGAGCCCGCCCGCGAGCAGCGCGGCGCGTCGATCGAAATCGTAGTCGGCACCGTCTCGGGCGACGAACGCGCGCGCGCGCGAGACCCTCGCGCGGGGCGCGACCCTCGCCTTCGCCGTCGTCGCTGGCGTCGGTGCTCCCGCGAGTGCGCTCATGATCCCCCCGTCTCTCTGATACCCCCCTCTGACGCTGCGGCGCGCCCGCGAGAGTGCGGGCGCGAGTTCCAAGATAACGCGGCACAAGACTCTGCCATCCAGATCTGTGACTGCGGTGGACGAACATAATCCAAACGGGGCGGGGGCGCACTCTTCACACCGAAGCGCACACCTCGCCCTCTCGATCGAGGATGAGCGGCGGTCAAGACGCGGAGCGTAACAAACGCAAACTCGATGCCGTCGACGCACCGGGTGGCTCGGGCAGGGGCAGGGACGGCGGCAGCAGCGGCGGTGGCGGTTCTGCGGCGGGAATGACATTGGAGGCCGCGAAAGCGCTGCTCGAACAGCGGGGTATCAAGGTTCCGAAGGCGAAGAAAGCGAAGAAGGAGAAGAAGGAGAAGAAGGAGAAGAAGAAGAAGGATCGGAAGGAGAAGAAGAAGCACAAGTCTAAGAGAGACGGAGACAGTTCGAGCTCGTCGTCCAGCGATGATGATGACGCGAAAAACGGCGGCGGCGGCGGCGGACCGTCGGCGTCGCGGAAGTGGAAGAGCGGCGGCGGCGTGAAAGATAAGGACAAGGTAAAGAATATCAAAGACGACGCGTCCTCGTGGGGACCGCCTCCCGGGCCGGACGTCCAGATCGAGAACATATCCGAGGACGACTACTACCTCAAGAACCACGAATTCGCGGCTTGGTTGAAGCACACGCGGAAGGTGTACTTCACGGACTTGCTCGCCCAAGACGCGCGAGAGGCGTTCAAGGGGTTCATTACGGAGTGGAACGCGCGTAGACTTCCCGCGAAGCTGTACGAGGGCATCAGCGTGGCGGGTAGGAGATGACGACGTGCGCGCGCGAAGCGTTTATCAAATCAAAAGTCGCGTCCTACTGTAGCTAGTTGAGCTCGCCGTCGCGGCGCCGTCCTACGCCTTGCTACTCGCTAACACCTGGCTCGGCTTGGCGCTATCCACCCCGACGCGCCCACCCGGGAGACTGTCGCCCTGTCGCAACCGCGCGACCCCTCCCTCTGCTCTTCGCCGTTTCGCCACGCGGTCGTACATGACGACGCTCCCGCACGCGGCGACGTTGAACGACGCTGTCCGGCCCTCCGCCGCCGGGAGCGCGACGCGATGCGCGCACGCTCGCAAGACGCTCGACGGCAGGCCGTTGTCCTCGCTCCCGAGCACGTATATCGCGCGGTCTGGGTGCTCGAACTCCTCGAGCGGCGTCGCGTCCGTGCCCATCTCGACGGCGACCCAGCTGCACGCGTGCGGCTGCGCTGACGCGAACGCTCCCCAGTCCTCGTACGCGTACGCGGGCAGAGACGTCCACACCTTGACCGTGTCCGCGGACGACTTCGCGAACCTCTGCGCGACGGTGAACGTGAACGCCGCGCCGCACGTCCAAGCGGAACGCCACAGCGTCCCTTGGTTCGCCTCGTTCTTCCCGCCGACGACTCCGATGCCGAAATACCCATCGCGCTCGTCTTCGCCTTGGAGCCGCCTCGCGTCCGCGGGTCTGGGCACGGGCTCGAGCGCCACGTCGAGGCGCATCCGGTCCGGATCGTCGAACGCTATCATCGTGTCCGGCTCCAGCCTCGCCCATCCCTCGTTCCTCTTGTCCTGGAAGCGCAGCTGCCAGCGCGTTACGTCTACGCCATCGTTCGCGAGCAGGTCTCGAATCTCGCACCCGCTCAAGAGCGTCGCCGCGCCCGCGGTCACGAGTCTACCGTTCCTGGGCGTCACGCCAGGGTAGACGTACCGCAAAACCGCGGGAGTGCCGCTCGTGCTCGGCACCTCCATCGCGCGGCGTCGAGTGAGCGCGAAAGCGCGTCGAAGAGTGTTTTGGATTTGGTGAGTTCTTCGTTCGTTACTACAAGGTCGCCTTCTGTTGTTCCTATCATCACAAGTCGATCACCCTGGACAGCTTCTGGATCCGGTTCAGGAGGTGATCGCCCTCCTTGATGTACGATTGGTACAGCGCGTTCTTCGCGTCCGGGCGGTTCGTGATGATCACGCCGTTCACCTTGTCGATCTTCGCGTTGAGTCGCCCCGCCACGATGAAGTTCGAGAGCTCCTCGTCGAGGAAGGCCTCGCTCACCGAGAACGCGGACGCCATGGACGCGGTCGTGACGCTCTTGTACGACTGCAGGAACTGCCCGTACGCCATCACCCGCGTCTCGCGCAAGAAGTACCGATGGTGCTGGTGCAACCACGTGCTCGCTTTGACCTGGTCCGCGACCACCGGAAACGCGTGCATGAAGTCCCTGTACTTGCAATCCTGCAAAGAGTTCACGAGCACGCTCACACCGGGAAGCTGGTCGACGACGGAGAGCACCTCCGGGGAGTCGATGACTTTCTCCTTGAGCTCCGTGCGTTTCAACGCCACGACGGAGCACACGCACGTGTAAAAAATAAACTCCGGGTACGTCATGAGCTCGTGCGACGTAAACGTGGACAACGACTCGAGGAAGAGCTTCGTCGCGCCGGCGAAGTCCCGGCTCGCCATGAGTAAAACGCCTTCGTACACCTTCAGCTTGTTCTTTCGCTCCCAGTCCGCGCCCCCGGGCTGCTCGAGCAGATCTTTCATCTTCGCGATCTGCGCTTTCAAGTTGACCCAGTCGCCGTGGAAGAGGTGCACCCTCATGACGGTAAACACCATCTCCATCCTTTGACCGATCGCCACCGTCTTCTTCTCGCACGCTTCAAACGCGGCGAGCGCGCTCGTTCGATCCCCCACCTCCACGTAGAACTCCGCCTTGGCGAGCATCGCGTCTCTGACCTCGCTGTCGCCGAGGTTATCCTCCGCGTCTTTGATCCTGCGATGCGCGGCGCGAACGGGAGAGGTCGGTCAGCGTTTGTTTGTTTTCGTGGCGACGTTCGATCGTCGACCGATCGATCGAACGTTCGTTCGATCGATGGACTTTCGTTCGGGGAAAAGTCGAGGGTCGGGAAGCGGCGAGCGTCGGGGTAGTCGGGGGGCGTACTTCGCGTCCAGTTCCTTGACCTTCTCGTCGTTCTTCGACTTCATCGCCTCGACCGCGCTCTCGTCGAGCATCCAGCCGAACTTCTCGCAGTAACCCGGGTAGAGGGTCACCATGCCTGCGGGGAGAGGGGGCGAACGGAGGTCAGCACCAGATCTGAAAAAAGGACGCGACGTCGACGACGTTCGATGACGCGTGGAGACGCGCGGGGGATGATCCGCGATCGCGATCGTGTTTCGGGGACGCACTCTTATCGATGACCGTCTGCTTCACCTCCTCCCCGAGAGCGACCGCGTCGTCGCACAGGGTAGGGTTCGAGAGGAGGAAGATCTTGTGACAAAGAAGAATACACGGGTCGACTTCCGTGTTTTCCTCGGGAAGCGCGGTCTCCATCGCTTCAGGTTCTTCCGGCATGGCGCCCGGCGATCGATGAGCCGCGGGATGCGATGCGCTCGTTCGCGAAACGTGCGCGCGCTACTTTGCGCCGCGGAGTTATGTCGCGCAGGAGACGACTGGTCGTTTTTAAACCGACATAAAAAATGTGACTGCCAGGCAGAGAGATCGGAAAAGTGCCAGCCGAGAGAGTATTGCCGGTCACTCTGCTGGGCGCAGATGGGGGGGTCGGACCCTCTTCCGGGCGACGATCCCCGCGACGAGGCACCGGCGGGGATAACGGACGACGCGCGTCGTGATGACACGACGGCGAAGACCGACTCGACAGTGGAAGCGTCGGATGGCTCCGAGGAGGAACATTCTAATCGAGGGCTCGCCGAAGTAGACTCCACAGACGCGGTCGCGTCCGTCTCGGGTTCCGACGACGACGAGGAGGTGGAGGAGGAACTCACCGGCTTGGCCGCGCTGATCCGCAAGCTCGCGTTGAAAGCGGAGGAGAAGAACGCGACGGAGGCGGCGGCTGAGGAGGAACCAGCGACGTTCGACACAACCCCGCTACTGTCCACGTTCGACGTCGCCGGCGTCGCGGAGTACATCACCTCGGGCAAAGCGAAGAACGTCATCGTCATGGTCGGCGCGGGGATAAGCGTCAGCGCGGGAATACCGGACTTTCGAACGCCCGGGACGGGTTTGTACGACAACCTGCAGAAGTACGACCTGCCGCACCCGACGGCGGTGTTCGAGCTCGATTACTTCCGCGAGAACCCGTCGCCGTTCTACCTCCTCGCGAAGGAGCTGTACCCGGGGCAGTACCCCCCCACGCCGACGCATCACTTCATTCATCTGCTGCATAAAAAAGGGATCCTTCTGCGGTGTTTCAGTCAGAACATCGACTCCCTCGAGGCCGCGACCGGGTTGCCGAGGGAGCTCATCGTCCCCGCGCATGGGAACTTCGACACCGCGCGGTGCCTGAACGGGCACGACGCGGACGTGGACGAGGTGAGGCAACACGTGGACGACGGGATCCCGATGCGGTGTAAAGAGTGCGACGAGCTCGTCAAGCCGGACATCGTGTTCTTCGGGGAGAACCTCCCGGAGCGGTTCCACACGCTCGCGCGGAGGGACTTTCCCGAGTGCGACTTGCTCGTGATCGCGGGGACTTCCCTGGAAGTGCACCCGTTCGCGGGGCTGATCGATTTCCCGAACGAGGACGTCCCTCGGTTCTTAGTGAACCGAGAGAAGGTCGGGGAGATGGACGAGCGCATGCGGGAGTTCAGCAGGCTCGTCGGGAGGGGTGCCGGGCTGAACTTTGGCGAGGACAATCGCCGCGACGCGCTGTTCCTCGGCGACTGCGACGCCGGATTCGCGGAGCTCGCGCGGTTGCTCGGGTGGGGCGACGAGCTCGACGAGCTCGTGCGAGCCGGGGTGGAGAAGGTGAAGAGTCCGACTATTGATAGATAGACGAATAGCTAAGCTAAGACTAACTTGCGCACGACGCGAAAGTCAGTGCGTCACTTCGCTTTCGCCGCTTTCGCTCTCGGTACGAAAGGCGGCTTTCCCTTCGATTCGAGGAAGGCTGCTTCTCCCGCGAATATCTGCTCCTTCATCCAGCGAATCTCGTCCCACGCGCGATGTATCTCTTGATGTCCGTCCGGCTTGCCCGCCTCGTTCATCTCGTGCGTCGTCTTCAGTAACTTGCGCAGCCGGATGAGGTCCATCTGTATCTCGATCTCCGCGTCGGTCATCATTCCGCCGTTCGGTTCCTCGCGGATGCCGATCGGATTCGCCACCGCCGCGGGCGTGCTCGGGGGCATGAATCCCACCGCGCCGTTCAGCGCCGCCCTTTGATTGAACTTCGGCATCGCTCTCGTCGAGGTGTGATGATCGCGATGCGCGCGCGAAGTGTCGGCGCGCGACAAGAGAGCGACGAAATTATCAATTGTTAGCGGTCGGAAATTGGTTTGACCGGCGGGCGGCGCAGGCAGGCGTCGGGTTCGTTTCGTCGTCTCGTTATTACAAGCCGTCGCCGCTGCTCTTGCGTCGCGTGTCGTCGTCTATTCGTTACGCGCGTCCGTCGTGCGTGCATCGTCCGCTCACTCTTCTTCTTCTTCTTCTTCTTCCTCCTCCTCCTCCTCCTCCTCGTCGTCGTCGTCGTCCCTCGCCTCCTCCTCTTCCTCGTCGTCGTCCTCCTCGTCGTCCTCCTCGGACTCGTGCTGACGTTTCGCACCCCCGGTTTTCGGGGTCGCCGCCGGCTTCGCCGCCGGCTTCGCCGCGCCCGCGCCGGAGCCGATACCCGCGTCCCCGACGAAGTGCAGCGCCTCCTCAAGCGACACTTCCCGGACGTTGCTCACCTTGTGCGAGTGCTGCACGCCCTGGATGCACCCCGCGACCTTCACGAGCTCCGGGCGGAACGTCGTCGTGATGAACTGCGTCCCGCCATCCGCCTGCGCGCGCACCATCGCTGCCACCGCGGTACGGTACTGCGGGTCCAGCGCGGCGTCGATCTCGTCGAACAAGTAGAACGGCATCGGGTCGCACCTCTGGATGCTGAAGATGAGCCCGACGGCGACGACGGTCTTTTGCCCGCCGCTGAGCTGCTTCATCTGCATCGTCTCCCCCGCGCCGAAGGACACCTTGATCTTCACGCCGCTGTACTTCTCCGCGAACCCTTGCGCGGCGTGAGGCTCCTTCCCGCCCGTGGGGGGGGTATTCTCTGCGCCGCCCGCGGTCGGCTTCTTGCGCTGCATCACGAGCTCGCCTTTTCCGCCGGGAACGAGCTTGGAGAAAACCTCGCGGAAGTTCAGAGACACTTGCTTGAACGTGCGCTCGATCGCCTCGTCTTTTTTCTGGTCGAGGTACGACATGAGCTCCTTTATTTTCTCGTGCCCCTTCATCAGCTCGCTTCTTCGGATCTCCAAAGCCTCGCGCTGCTCCGTGAACTGCTGGTACTGATCGAGCGCTTTCTTGTTCACGTGACTGAGCTTCGAGAGCTGCTCGTTCGTCTTGCTCAGCAGCGAATGCAGGGACTTGAGCGCTTTCCCGCGGTACTTCTCGAACGCATCCGAGGGCAGCGACCCGAGCTCGCGAATCTTCCGCTGAAGCCCTTCGCGCTTCGCCTGAAGCGTCGCGCGCTTGGACATGAGATCCTCCATCTCGCGCTCGTCCGCCTCGAGACCGGCCTTGTTGTCGTCCTTCTCGTTCAGTAGCTGATCCAGTTTCCCTTGCGACTCTCTCACCCCAGAGGTCGCGGCGGCGACCTTCGCGGCGATTTCCGTGTGCCTCGCGCTCGCCTCCGCCTCTACCGCCGCCGCCGCGGCAGCTTCCGCCTCCGCGCGCGCGAGAGCGGTCATCAGACCGGACATGTCCACCTCCGTGGTGGTCTCCTCGATCCGGTGCTGCCGCCTTTCGAGGTTAGACTCGAGAACCGCGCGAAGCTCCCCGAGCTCAGCCTCCGCCGCTAATCGCGCCGCCGCCGCGGCGAGGCGCTCCTCCTTGAGCTTGTCGAGGCGAGGGTTAAGCTCTTTCAGCTCCTTGGACTCGTCCGACGTCAGCTTCGCGTCGAGTGGGGTGTCGATCTCCGCCGCGAGGTCCGCCGCTTGGGCTTCCAGATCGCCCACGGTGATTTGAATCGTCGCGATCGTCTTCTCCTTGACGCCGAGGGACTCCTCCGCGAGCGCGCACGCCGTGGCGACGTCTTTGCCCTCCGCCCTGAGGCGATCGACCGCGGTGAGGCGGTGCCTCCGCGCAGACTCCATGCGCTGAATGTCCCCCAACACCCCCGTCACCGCTTGCTCCGCGGTCTGCAGCTTGTCCTTCACCTCCGCGCTCTCCTTCCTGAGTTCCGCCCTGAGCCGCTGCGTCTGTTGAAGCATCTTCATGTTGATCAGCCTCGAGCGACCAGAGTCTTGGTACCCACCGCTGATCGCACCGCGGTTCGACACGCAGTCGCCCTCCATGGTGACGCAGTCGAGGTTAGTGCTCCCCGCGTACTTCACCGCGACGTCGAGGTTCCTGCAGATGAGCACGTTGCCGAACAGTTTGTCAAACGCCGGGCGGAGTTTGTCGTCGAAGCGAATCTTGCTCAGCATCGGGAACACGTCCTGGGAGTCCGGGTACTCGCGCGGGCGGTTCTGCAGACGGTTCAAGGGCAAGAACGTCACTCTTCCAGCCTTCTCCTTGTTCAAGTACTCGATGATCTTCGACGCGACGTCGTCGTTATCGACGACGACGTGGAACAGCTGGTTCGTCACGGACGCCTCGACCGCGGCGAAGAACCGCTCGTCGCACTCCATGAGCTCGATGAGGGGACCGTGCACGCCCTTGATGCTGTGGTCCTTCGCGATCCTCTGCACCGCAGACAGCCCGCGGAAGAGCTCGCGCGGCATCGTGAACTCAAGCTGCTTATCGCGTCGCTTCACCTCGTCCGTCTTGGACGCGACTTCCGAGTCGAGCTCCGCGTCCCTCCTCTGCAGCTCCTTGCGTTCGTCCTGAGCCTTGTTCCTCGCCGCGATCTTCGTCTGGTACTCCCCGTCCGACGCCTGAAGCGCGGCCTCCTCCTCCGCGAGCTTCGCTTTGATGCTCGCCGCGTCCTTCTTGTCCGTGTCGATGCGCTTACGGAGTTTGTCGACGTCCTTTTTAAGGATATCAATCTCGTCCGCTTTCCTTGCGAGCGTGCCCTCGCAGTCCTTCACCTGCGCCTTCAGCCACTTGTCGCGCTCTTGCTTCGTCGCGAACTGCGATGCGCGGCCTTGCTTCTGGTGCAGCACCTGCAGACGGCGGTTCACCTCCGCGATCTCCGCCGCGGCTGCTTCCTCGCGTCGCGTCTCTGCGTCCACCTTCGGCTTGACCGCGTCAATCTTCGTCCGCGTCTCCGCGACTTGCTGGTCCAGCTGCGCTTGGTCCCCTTGCACGAGCTTCAACGCTTCGTCGCCCGCGGCGAGTTGCTCCCCGAGCTCCTGCACGTCGAGGTCCGCGGCGGTCTTCTTCTCCACCGCGACCCGGAGCTCGATGTCCGCGGTTAACAACTCCTCCTTGGCGACGGCGACGGCGCGTTCGCGGTCTTTGCACTCGCGTTCGGTCTGCTTCAGTTCGTCGTGCAGCGCGTGCGCGCGCTCGTCCTCGTCCCTCGCCTTGTCCACGTGCAGCCTGCGCTTCTCCTCGGCGTCGTCCAGCTTCGCTCGCGTCTCGCTGAGTTCCTTCTCGTGAATCGCGTACTCGAGCGAACGCCGCGCGCGGTCGTGGTCCATGTACGCCTGGAGCTCGTCCTTCTCCTCGTCCAGCTCCGCGAGCCTGGACTCGATGAAATCGACCGTCTCCTGGATCTGATCCCGACGCGACTTCGTGTCGTCCATGATCTTCAGCGACTCCCTTCGCTTCTCCTCGTACACGGACGTCCCGCCGATCTCTTTCAAGAGGTCGAGGCGCTCTTCGTCCTGCATCGTCGCCATCTTCATGATCTCGCCTTGCTTGACGCAGTAGTACGGGTTCGTCCTCGAGAAACCCGCGGACTCGAGGAGGTTGATCACCTCCGCTTTCGTGATGTGCTTCTTGTCCAGGTAGTACTCGTCCTTCTTCAGGCCGATGCTTCTTCGCAGGCGAACTTCCTCGCGGTCCACGGGGAGGCGGTTATCGCTGTTGTCGAAGACGATCTCCGCGTACGCGGACATCACCGCGTGCCCGGCGCCCTCGTGCAGGAGCTTCTGTCGCTCATCCGCTCGCAGGTTGGAGAAGATGTCCGAGAGCACGAACCGGATGGCTGTGGACGGAGGGACGGCGGGAGGGGGGGCGTCAGCGCGCGTTCAGATCTCGTTTTTCGGGCGGTCTGGGCAAAACGATTCGACGACGCGGGGTGGGGTGAGCAGAGGACGCGCGCGCACCGTGGAAGAGGTTCGATTTCCCTGAACCATTCGCGCCGACTGCGTGGGGGAAGAGGAAGACGAAGAAGGGTGCGCGGCGTCAGGACGTGAGCGGACGGTGGCGGCGTCGGGGCGTCGAAGGACGAGACTCGATTCAAGATGGCGCGCGGTCTGCGCGAACGCGAAACACGCGACGGACGTACCGATGCAGTTCAGGTGCGGCTCGAACTCGACCACGGTCTGCTCGCGGTAGGTCTTGAACCCCTCCACAACCACTTGCTTGATGTGCATGGCGACGCGCTGCTGCTAATCTCGCGCAGCGCGCTCGCGTGTGAAGCTCTCTGAATTTCAAACCGTGCTGTGATGTGAGCGCGAGCAGCTTCACCGGCCAATGGTCGGTCAGTCGATGAAGTGACGCGATTTTTGCTTTCGAGAAAAAACATTTGATCGGCGGGTTCGATCGAGAAATGGTTTGAAAAAGTTCTGAATTTTTTTCCGTCGGTCTCTCCTCCGCGCCGCCGCGAAACCACCCGCGTCGCTCCACTCCGCGCCCGCGTGCGCTTCTTCAATCGAGATGAATCGTTCGCGCGGATCGCGCGTCGTCTACAACTACTGTATCATAAAGCTACTGTACGCTACGCTACGCCCCGCCCTCGGTCTCTCGCTTCCCCTCCCCCTCTGCTAATTTGGCGATCTCCTCCGGCGACAGCCCGTCGAACGGGTCGTCGTCTCCCTCTCCGGGGTCGAGGAAGCTCCGCGTTCGGTGCTCCCTCAGCGCGCCGCCGTCGATGGCACGGCGCGCGCGCTCCTCCGCCTGCGATCGCGCCCTCTCCCTCGCCTCCGCTTTCCTCGTCTCGCCTTGGTACGCGAAGTGACCGCAGTACCCGAACACGGCGACGACGGCGGCGACGAAGACGTAGTTCGCCCACCGCGGGATGGCGCGCCCGTCGTCGACGTCCACCTCGACGTGCGAGAACAGCGGGCTGCTCCAGCTCTGCACGTCCTTCGCCGCTAACTTTTCCGCGGTCGCTCTTCGCGCGGCGGCGGAGTCCTCCGCCGCGTTCGCGGGGGCCTTCTCGTCGAGGGAACCCTTACTCGTGGACAACGCGCGGGGGGCGAGGGATTCGTGCGCCGCGGCGGGTGGGCGCCGCGCCGCGGCGAACGCGACGCGCGCGGCGTGACGGAGCATCGGCGCGTGCGCGGGCGGAACCTCGCCCGGGAGATTCGAGCAGCCGTGGACGGGGCAATGCGGCGCGCTCGGCAATGCGCGAGGGCGACGTGGCATCACGACGAGAAATAACAACGACGTGCCGACCCTAGATCTCAGATTGCGCCGCGCCTCGGACGCGCCGCGCCGCACCCGGTCGTCGACATGCGCGTCCGTCTCCGCGCGCCCGACGGGCAGCATACCGTCGAGCTCGCCGACGGCGCCACGGTCGGAGACTTGAAAGCCGCGGTGCACGAGAAGACCGCCATCGAGCCGTCTCGGCAGGAGCTCCTGTGCGGGTTCCCACCGAAGCCGCTCGCGCCCGCGGACGGGGACGCCGCGAGCTGTTCCTCCGTCGGCATCGCGAACGGCGAGAGCGTCACCGTGCGCGCGTCCGCGGCCGCGGCGGCGCCCGCGGCCGCGGCACCCACCCCCGGCGCGGGCGCGGGTTCGAACGCGACGACCGCGGAGGACGAGGACGAGGCGCTCGCGCGCGCGATAGCGGCGTCGTTGGACGACGCGCACCCCCCCGCGAAGTCCGCGCGCGTGGACGCGGGGAACGACGCGCCGTCCTCGCGCGGCGACGGCGCGTCGCGCGAGGACGACGACGGCACCGTCGCGACGCGGCGGGTCATCGACAGCGACAACTCGTGCCTGTTCAACGCCGTGGGGTACGTCATGAACCGTTCGCTGCGCGACGCGCCGGCGCTGAGGAAGGTCATCGCGGACGTCGTGTCTGGTGACGCATTCACGTACAACGACGGGTTCTTAGGGAAACCCAACGCGGAGTACTGCCGCTGGATCCTCGAATCGAACCACTGGGGCGGCGCGGTCGAGCTCTCCATACTCGCGAAACACTTCAAGCGCGAGATCGCGGCGTATGATATACAAACCAAGAGGTGCGACGTGTACGGCCAGGGCGAGGGATATCCCGAACGCGTCATGCTACTGTACGATGGTCTCCACTACGATGCGATGGTTTTGACGTACGAGGGCGCGCCGCACGACATGGACATCACGATGTTCCCGTCGCGAGGTCCCGCCGCGGACGCGGCGGGGCGCAAAGCCTCGAAGGTCGTGAACGAAGCGCACGCGGCGAGGCAGTTTACGGACACCGCGAATTTCACGCTTCGGTGTTTAGTCTGTCAGAAAGGCCTGAAAGGCGAGAAGGAAGCGCTGGAGCACGCGAAAGCGTCGGGACATTCTAACTTTTCGGAATATTAAACGTAGCGATGTATTGCGTCACGCCGTTCTTTCGTTATTCCTTCCCAAAGCCCTTGAACTTGACCGCCGTCTCTCCGCGAAGGCGGTCCTCCGTCTCCGTCGCGTCCTTCACCGTCGTCCCAGATTCGGATATCCCACTGCCGACCCCTAAACCTAAGTCGTCTCCCTCGACGTTGCTTCTCGTCCGCGTCGGCGTGTGTCCTCTCGCGCGTGCGCCCGAGTTCACGAGCTTCTGCGTCACAGGAGACGTGAGGGCAGCGTACGCGTTCGCAAACGCTCGAGCTCTTTTCCACCGCTTCTTCGCCACCGTCTCATCGACGAGCGTGACATTCTCCGCGGCGGCTCTGTCGATCTCTAAGTTCGCGGCGGCGATTGCAGCGAGCGCTTTCTCTTGCGCCGCGGCGCCCGCGGCCTCGTCCGTCGTCCCGGGGAAGTACTTCAGCGGTAAGACGCGCATCAAGAAACCGACGGGGATCGAACCGAACCCGAACCCGATGGAGCAGAACCATTCCGCGGTGGTCAGGTTCATGAAACCGATCGCGGGACCGACGACGGTGCGCCCGACGCCCTCGATGAGCGCCACCTGCGTCAAGAACGTGACGATGATGATGCCGCAGAAGATTGGCGAATTTTGGATGTTGTCCAGGATGTTAAAGTCGGCGATCTTGCGTGAGTTGATCTCGTTGAATATCTGCATCATCACGAACGTGTTGAAGATGACGGAGTTGAGCTGAAGCGTTTGGTGTTCGGAGTCTCCGTCGTCGACGTCGATCCCCAGCATCTCCTTCCCTGCGAACAGCAAGATGAGACACACGAGGAATTGGTAGAAGGCCTGGACGCAGATGTTCCTCCACATCTCCTGGTTCACGAGCGGCGCGCTCCTTCCGAAGGGTTGGCGTTTCATCAAGTCCGGCGACGGCGGCTCCGTCGCGAGCGCGAGCGCGCCCATGCTGTCCATTATCATGTTCACCCACAGGAGCGGCACCGGACCGAGCGGGAGTTCTTCGAGGCCGTAGCACGCGGAGAAAAAGTTCAGCGTCACCGCGACGACGTTCACGACGAGCTGAAACTGCAAGAACTTCCGGATCGACATGAAGACGTTCCTGCCCCAGAGCACCGCCTTCGCCATGGACCGAATATTGTCGTCCAAGATGACGATATCGCACGCCTCTTTCGCGATCTCCGTGCCCGCGATGCCGAGCGCGAACCCGACGTCGGCTTCCTTGAGCGCGGGCGCGTCGTTCGTGCCGTCGCCGGTGACGGCGACGACCTCGCCCAAGGCCTTTTGCACCTCGCACAACATCAGCTTGTCGGACGGGGACGAACGCGCGAGCACTTTGATCTTCACCGCGACCGCCTCTTGCTCCGCTCTGCTCATCTTGCGAAACACCGGGCCTTCCAGGATGAGCCCGTCGTCGCCGTCGACGAGAATTCCAGCCTCGCGCGCGATCGCCTCTGCGGTGAGCGCGTTGTCTCCGGTAACCATGCGAACGGTCACGCCTGCGTTCCGCAGCAGCGCGACTGCCTCCGCGGTTTCCGGTCGGATCGGATCCTTGATCCCGGCGATCCCGATCAACGTCAGGTTCTCCTCGGGAGGTCTCTCGGGGTCGAGCGTGGACGGATCGACTTGCATTTCTGAATACGCGATGCAGAGCGTGCGCAGACCGCGAGAGGCCATCTGCGTGATCGCTTCCTCGGCGCTTTTAAGGTCGTCCGCGCCGAAAGGCTCCACGGTTCCGTCTGCCATCATCTGTTTCGTGCAGAGCTTCACGACGATCTCGGACGCGCCTTTGCAGTGCAGGCGCGTGCCTTGCGTCGAGCCAGAGTGATGCATCCCGATCGCGGTGCTCATGCGTTTCCTCGCGGACGTGAAGTGGTACCGCTGCTCGACCTTGTGCTTCTCGCGTCCTCGGTAGTACGCGAACCCGTCGGACTCTTCGAGGTTGCCCTTACCCGCGGTTCTGAGGTCCTCGACGAGCTGCAGAAGCGCGCACTCGGTTTTCGAGCCGATGTGGTCGACCGTCCCGTTCTCGTTCATCGCGAGGTTCGCGTCCGAGTTGACGCAGATGCTCTCCGCGAGCATCGACGCGAACGCGTCGGAGACGTCCGAGGGAGGCACGTCGCCTTCGCCGTATTGTTTCCCGCCGAGGTACGCGTCCGTGACGGTCATGCGGTTCTGCGTCAACGTCCCGGTCTTGTCCGCGTTGAGCTGCGTCGCGCTGCCCATGGTCTCGCACGCCTCGAGCCTGCGCACGAGGTTCTGATCTTGCATCATCTTGCGCATCGCGAACGCGAGGCCTAGGGTGATCGCGAGAGGGAGCCCCTCCGGGATCGCGACGACGACGATCGTGATGCTGTTGATGAGGTACTGCAACACCTTCGTGCCGTCCCATCCTTCGCCGCTCGCGCCCTCCGAGGTCCAGCGAATCATCGAGACGACGAACGTCAGGATCGCCGCGCCGATGCCAAAATTACCGATCGTCACGACGAGAACGTCGAGCCTGTCTTGCAGCGGCGTGCTGTTCGGCTCGACGATGAGCGTCTTCAGGATCACGCCCCACTGCGAGTTCGCGCCCACCGCGACGACGATCATTCGCCCGGAGCCCTCGGAGATGGACGTCCCGGACAGTACGAACGGGTCTTTTTCGCGGTCTTTGGCGATGTCGATGGGCTCTCCCGTCATCGCGGACTCGTTCGCTTTGAACTTGCTCCCCTCGACGAAGACGCCGTCCGCGGGGACTTTGTCCCCAGCCGCGAGCTCGACGAGGTCGCCCACGAGAATCTCGCCCGCGGTGACCGCGACGACCTCGCCGCCTCTGACGACCTTCACGGTGTAGTTATCCTTCACGCTGTTGAGCGCCCTGAACTTCTTCTCTTTTGAGAAGTCGATGTACGCTTGCAGGAAGACGACGACGAAGACGACGAGGATGATCGCGATGGCTTCTAAATATGCGTAGTGCTCGCGCTCCTCCGTGACCGCGGTGCCGACGATCATGCTGACGACCGCGGCGAAGCATAGGATCTGCACGGTGATGTCGTTCAGGGCTTCGCGGCACAGGCACAAGAACGATTTCGGCGGCGGGTACTCGAACGTGTTCGTCCCGTACGCCGCTTTGCGCGCATCCAACGCCTCGTCCGTCAACGCGCTTCCCGAGAGCCCGAGCTTCAGATTCGACCCGAGCTTCTCCGCGAGGCCGTCGACGCCCCCGGCGGTCGTCACGAACACTTTGTCTCTGTCCGTGATGCACTCCTCCAGCGCCTTCGCCTCCAGGTCGAACGCCATTTTCGCGGAGGCGTGCACGAACCCTCGCGCCGTCGTCGAGTGCGCGGCAGCGGCGACGTCGATGTCAACTCAGTCATGTCAACAACAATAAGTTTTGAAAATGACGTCAACGCTGTCGCGCGCGGCCCGTCACAGCGGACGGCGCGAGGTGGCGTGCGCGGTCCGCGACGGTCGTATCGACATGGGCGACGTGAGGGCGGAGTTCGTCCTGAACACCGTGCTCGATGCCGTGTCGACGGCGTCCACGCGCGACGCGCTGTACGCGCGCCTCGCCTCGGACGAGGACGGCGCGATGCGAGCGTTCCTGGACGACCCGACAACGACGGTGTTCCAAGCGACGTCGTACGCGGGCGGGGACGTCCGGTGCGGGAACGTCGTGTCGTTCGACACGTCGTCCGCGTGCCAGGTCGTCCTCACGAAGCTCGTCCCGAGGGCGCTCACGGCTTCCGACGTCCCGGGGTCGGTGAACGTCTCGACCATCTCGCACTCGCCCGTGGAGTCGCTGTACCATCAGCTGCACTCCGTGTACGGTCCGCTGCTGAGCGAGGGAACGCGAGGTGGAATGATCGACTCCAAGCTCATGAGCTTGGTCGCGGAGCTCGAGGCGGGGCTGGGTAACGTCCTGCGGCTCACGGGCGGGTCGAAGGACGCGAGCGTCGACCCCGGGGACGCGCCGCTCGTCGGGATCGCGTCGCCGCTGGACGAGTTCAAGCTCTGGAGCGAGATCGCGTTCGCGCGAAAGGCGGGACCGAAGCTTAAAGCGCGAGCGAACGAGATGTATCGCGCGTTCGAACCGATGAAAGAGCGCTTCGAGAGATTAAACGCGCTGCCGGACGAGGAAGCCCTCGAGCTCGTGGACACGTGCTACGACTGCTTAGACGTCGCGTGGGGAATACCGGACGAGCGCGGGAAACGAGCGTTTCCGCAGCGACGCGCGGAGCACTTGATGAAACTCATCGGCTCGTCCCTCGTCGCGCACGTGCAACGCAAGCTTCGAGACGTGAACGTGTGGAGCGATTCGTTCAAGACCGTGGAAGGGACGTTGCGGTTCGGTCACCGGCTACTCGCGAAGTGGGAGAAGACCGCGAACGAGTTGACGTCGATGACGTGGCAGGGCGCGTGGACCGGTCCCGCGTTCGCGGACGCCACGATCGTGAAAGCGCGCGAGCGTTTGGACGAGGTTTTCAAGATGCGAGAAGCGCAAGCGGAGCTCGAAAAGCTTCTCACGTCCGAGGAATCGAGATCGCTGACGCTTTCCGAGGTGTTCGGCCCGTTCAACGGGATCGACCCTCTTCGAGTGAGCGACTTTACGGAGGCGACGTGGCAAGCCGCGTGCAGCGACTACGACGAACGCATGCGTCCGATCGAGGACAGGATGTCGCAGAAGCTGCGGGAACACTTCGGCGCGAGACTTCTCCCTTCCTTGGCATCCGCGGTGAAGAAGCACGGGGACGAGCGCAGCGCCGCGATGGCGCAACCGCACCAGGTATTACGAGAGGTTGCTCGGTATGCAGAGCTCCTTCGACGGCCGGCGGTCGCGAACGCGCTCGCTGGTGAACGAAAACAGCTCGCGGACACGGTCGAGCAGTTTCTGTCTACGATAAAAAGTGACTGCGATAAGCGAGCGAACGCGCTGCTCAGGTACGGGCAGAGCGGAAAAGCCGCAGCGAGGGTAGGACGAAACACGACCGAAGTCGTCGATGCGGTTGTGTGGACCGTGCAAGCGTTGGAGCGCGTCGCCGTCGCCGAAGAGGTGTGCGGCGCGCTCGTGGTCGTGTCGCACGATAAGAGCGGAAACCGACTGCGAGATGCGAAGCAGGACGCCGCGGGGCAACAAGGCATAGAGCTGATGCGCGAGTCTAAGGAGTTGCACCGCGACATAAGGCTACTCAAGAAAAACCTCTTCGATGAGTGGCAAGAGGGTATCATCTCTCGCCTCGACTACTTCAAGCTCGACCTTGGATCGAAGTTGATGGACCTCGACTCGTCCTCCACGGGTCACGTGAAACTGCACTACAACTCCGAACTCGTCAGCCTGCTGCGCGAGGTCAGACAGCTCTCCGCGCTGGGGTTCACGATACGAAGGGACATCGCCGCGGAGGCGGACACGGCGAGGAAATTTTACCGACACGGCATGGTCTTGCGCCAAGTCGCGAACTTTTACAACAACATCGCGTCTGAGATGATCACGTGCCAGAAGCCGATGATGCTCGACGACGCGGTCAAGTTCGAGAGCGTCTTAACGAACCCAAAGGACGGCCTCGGAAAGGTCATCACGTGGAACAACCCGACCGCGCTGGAGAAGTACATCGGTAAACTCCAAGGCGTCGCCGGGGTTTTAACGGACAAGAACCGCCGGCTTCGAAAGTGGCACCGGACGCTCGCGGAAAAGGTGTGCGCGTTGTTCGCCATGGACCTCGTTCGACAAAAAGAGGCGTGGAAGCGAGCGGTAAAAGAGCTCAGAGCGATATTTCTGAACCTCGAGACGGAGTTCCGTAAAGATTTGCAAGGCGCGTGGAGGGTGCACTGGGACCACCAGCTGTACAAGGCGCTGGAGTACCAGTACCACCGCGGGCTCGAGACGTTGAACGAGATGTTGCCGCAGGTCACCGTCAACCTCGTGTTCAAGCAACGCAAGCTTCAGTTCGACCCGCCACTTGAGGAGATTCGCACCGCGCACTACAAGCAGGTGAAAGACTTCCTGAACCTCCCCCTCGTCTTCAAAGGCGTCAGCGACGCGAGCGAAAAAGCGGGGTTCTTCCGCGGGATGATGGACTCGCAGGTCGGCGCCGCCGGGTGCGCGAAGGTGTACGAAAAAACCGAAGCGCTCTTCGTCAAACTCGCGGACGAGCAAAAAAAATACGCGGACTGGGTCGCGCTCGGTACCGTCGACCTCGATTCGTTTGTCGAGACGCAATACGCGGACTCAAAAGACTTCGAGGAAGGATACACGCTCGTGAAGACGGCGATGAAACAAGCGGACCGCATTCCATTGGAGATTAAAGTCGACTGCTACACGATTTCGTGCATACCGCTCAAGTCGGCGGTGGAGAAGCAGATAAAAGAGCTGCAGGACGCGCTGTCCGGATGCTTACAGCGGAAAGTCCTGCGCTCGAAGGAAGAGATGGAGGCGTTCATCGCGTCCGGCAAGATTGTGCTAGACACGAACGCGCAGACGGTTGAGGAAATTGGAAACTTACGAATTGAAGCGCAAAAGCTGATGGCGGAGTTCTCCGGGCGCATGTCAAAATTACGATGGCAAGTCGGCGATCTCGCGAAGCTCCTGAAACAGTCCGGCGGCACGGGCGCACACATGGCGGCGGCGATGGACTTCTCTTCGTTGGATTCGGAGTGGGAGAACCTCTCGACGAAGCTGGGACAGATGGAGACGAACCTGGAGATGCAAAAGGAAAACCTCAAGGGCGTGATTCTCGCGAAAATCGCGGAGTTCGAGTCCAAAGCGGAAGCGTTCAGCGCGCGATGGCACGAGTTCAAGCCGAAGGGCATGCCATCGGGAGATCCTTCGTTGATCAACGGCAAGCTCGAGGACGACTACCGTGCGCTGCAAGAGCTTCGAGAGGACGGGAACAAGCTGTGCTTGGACTGCGAGCACTTCAATATGCCGAGGCCAAAGTTTTCTATTCTCGACGACGTCGCCGTGGATATCGAATCCACAAAGACTGCGTGGGGTCGCTTCGGCGAGTTCATCAACGAACGCAACGGACTCTCGAACCGAGACTGGATTTCGATCCGCGGTAGGCTATACGAGCTCGACGACTTCATGGCGAAGTGGGGAGAGCGCGTGCGCGAGAGCGAGTCCAAAGACGCCATCGCGGTGTTGCTGCTCGAGCAAATCGACGAGTATAAACGGGCGCTCCCGGGTCTGAAATTTTGCCGCGGTGAAGGATGGGAGAGCTCGCACTGGGCGCAGCTCTTCTCGATTCTTAGATTTCCGACAAAGGGCCCGGAGGCGGTGACGCGCGAAAACTTGACGCTCCAACACTTCCTCGACAAAGCCGACCTTTTGATTGAAAAAGCGGACGAACTGAAAACGTTGCACTCGCAAGCGCAAGGCGAGGTTACACTGCGCGAGGCGCTGCATCAGCTGAAAGTCTGGGGCCTCGATCGTAACTTTTCGCTCATCAGTCACACGATGCAAGGTCCTAAGGGCGGGATCGTATCGCTCATCAAAGAGTGGAAGGACCTGTTCACCGAGGTCGCGGACAACCAGAACCTCGTGTCGTCGCTGAAAGACTCGCCGTTCTTTGGGCCGTTCAGGGAAGAAACGAGCGTCTGGGAGACCATGATGGCGACGTTGTCCGACCGACTGACGCACATGAACGCTATCCAGCGAAAGTGGCTCTATTTAAAGCCTATATTCGCGCGCGGTGCGCTCCCGCACGAACAACAGCGGTTCCGGCGCGTGGACGAAGACTTCCAGACCATTATGCAAGCGATTAGCGTCAACCCGCTCGTGAAGGCTTTCGCGCAGTACCGCATGCGTGATAGTCACCTCAGCGAAATTTCCACGCAACTCGACATGTGCCAGAAAGCGCTGGCGGAATACCTCGAAGAGAAACGCTCGATGCTGCCGCGATTCTACTTCATCGGCGACGACGACCTCTTAGAAATCTTAGGACAGGCGAAGAATCCGGAGGTGATCCAAGCGCATCTGAAGAAACTCTTCGCCGGCATACACTCCGTCGTGTTCACCGAAGGCGCAGGGAGCATCACGGCGATGAAATCCATCGAAGGCGAGGTCGTGCCGCTGCTCAAACCCGTCGTCGTCAGCGAGGCTGTAGAAGTTTGGCTCGCGGATATCGCGGATGGCATGGTCAACTCGCTCAGTAACATGCTCGTCCAGTGCCTCTCGACGAAGGATTACGAAGCGTTTCCGTCGCAAGTTTTGAGCCTCGCGGAGCAAGTCCACTTCTCGCGCAAGGCAGAGTCCGCGATTTCACGCGGGAGTCTTCGCGATCTCTCGAGCGAGCTCGGACAGCAGCTGCAAGAGTACACGTCATTCGACCTCGAAGGCATGCGCGTCATGCAGCTGAAGGTGCAGAGCTTGGTGATGGATCTCATTCACTCCATCGACGTCGTGGATCAGCTGCGGAAGGATCGGTGCCAAGACGTAGGTCAGTGGTGTTGGCAGCGACAGCTCAGGTATTACGAGCGCGGACGCGGCGGAGAAGTCGCGGTGCGGATGGATAATGGGTTGTTCTCGTACAGCTACGAATACCAAGGCAACGCGCCGCGACTCGTGTACACGCCTCTCACGGACAAGTGTTACCTCACGCTGACTCAAGGGATGCACTTGGGTTACGGCGGGAATCCTTACGGCCCCGCGGGTACGGGTAAAACAGAGTCCGTCAAGGCTTTAGGGCAGGCGATGGGTCGACAAGTCCTCGTGTTCAACTGCGACGAAGAGTTCGATTTCAAGTCCATGGGACGCATCTTCACGGGTCTTCTGAAGTGCGGCGCGTGGGGTTGCTTTGACGAGTTCAACCGCCTCGAAGAGGAAGTCCTTTCTGCGGTGTCGTCACAAATCCAGATGATTCAAGCGGCGCTCAAGTCGCGACAGTCTGCGATGCATTTCATGGGTCGGGACTTTAAATTGAACCACGACGCGGGCATCTTCGTCACGCTCAACCCCGCAGGCAAGGGATACGGTGGGCGCAGTAAGCTCCCTGATAACCTCAAGCAGCTCTTCCGCTCCGTGGCGATGACGGTGCCAAACTTTGAGCTCATCGCGGAGGTGATTCTTCTGGCCGAGGGATTCATGACCGCGCGACAGCTCGGGAGTAAGCTCGTCTCGCTCTTCTCTCTGAGCAAGCAGCTGTTGTCGCCACAGCAACACTACGACTGGGGACTCCGAGCCCTCAAGACCGTGCTCGGCATCGCCGGGAAGCTGTTGCGTGACGCCCGCGCCGCTGCCAGCACCGGCGTCGGACCACCCGTGGACGCGGAACTTGAGTCGCAGCTCATCATTCGCGCGGTCAGGGTGACTACACTTCCCAAGCTTACCTTCACGGACGGGCGGCGATTCGCGGAATTGCTCAACGACGTGTACCCAGGCGTCAAGGTGACCGACGTGAGCGACGCTGAATTAGAGGGCGCGATACGACTTGTTCTCGCAGAAAAACACTACGAAGACGTACCCTCGCAAGTGGAGAAGGTTCTTCAGCTGCACATCGCGTGCTCGCAGCGCATTGGCATCATCATCGTCGGCCCGTCCGGCTCGGGCAAGTCCACGCTATGGCAAATTCTCGAAGGGGCGTACAAGAAACTCGGCCGCCCGGTGAAGCGTCACGTCATGAACCCGAAGGCGATCCACCGCCAGCAGTTGTTGGGTCACATGGACATGGACACAAGAGAGTGGTTCGACGGCGTGCTCACGGATGCCGCGAGGCAAGTCGTGAAGGAATCACTGGATCAGCACAGCTGGATCATCTGCGACGGCGACGTCGACCCGGAGTGGATCGAGTCGCTCAACTCCGTGTTGGACGATAATCGCCTTTTAACGCTCCCATCCGGCGAGCGCATTCAGTTTGGATCCAACGTGAACTTCATCTTCGAGTGCGACGATCTTAAGTTTGCATCACCAGCTACGGTATCTCGCACCGCGATGCTTTTCCTGTCCGAAGAAGCCGTGGACCCTTCGCTCATCGTCAAGGGATGGTTAGCGAAACAGCCGGAGAACATCCGCGGCCACTTGGAAGCTTGGTGCAACGACTACTTCTTCAAGGCGCTGTCTCGCGCGTTGAAGCTCCCGAACGCCACGCGCACGACGAAGGTCGGAACGATCAAGAACGCGCTCAGTCACCTCGTGGGCGCGGACAGCAGACGCGCGTTCGCGCGTGGTCTCGCCCGCGGTCTCGCGTCGAATATGGCGACGAAAGCGAGGAAGGATTTTTTGAACGAACTTTCAAAACTCCTCGGCGAGCAGGACTTGCTTCACGTCGCCGCCTCTTCCATCGACCGATCCGAAGCTCCCCCCGCTGGGATCCTGGAAGGGAAGTGGCGCGGCGTCGTCATGGTCGATGCGGTTGCGCAAGTGCAGTCGCTGGTCATGCCGTGGTTAGAATCGGGTCAGCCGTTTGTGCTCGTCGGGCCGGAGGGATGTGGGAAAGCGCTGGTGCTCGACGACTGTTTCGCGCGACTGCGATCGACTTCCGTCGCGACGATCGCGTGCTCCGCGCAGACGACCGCGTCGAACGTGATCCAGAAGCTCGCACAGTGTTGCGGGCAGCCTCAGAACACGAGCGGCGTCGCTCACAGGGTGCTCCGTCCTCGCGACTCGGAGAGGCTCGTTTTGTACTTGAAGGACATCAACCTCCCGAAACCGGACAAGTACGACACGATTCAGCTCATAGCGTTTTTGCAGCAGCTCTTGACGTACGAAGGCTTCTACGACGACACCCAGGAGTTCATCGGTCTGATGAACATCCAGTTCGTGTGCAGCATGAACCCCGCGACGACGGTAGGGAGGCATCCGATCACGTCGCGGTTCACAGCGATTGCGGGGATCGCGTACATGCCGTATATTCCGCGCGAGCAAATGTCTGAGGTGTACGAAAGGATGTTCGGCGAGTTCGTCGCGAACACGAAGTATGCGAAAGACGCGCTCCGTCGGCAACTCGCGGACACCGTGCTTGAAGTGTACGAAAAGGTATCTGAGGCGTTCAGCGCGGACGACCACAGACACTACAAGTTCACCCCGAGGACGATCACGGAGTGGATTCAGGCTTTACATCGATACGACCTGCAAACCGTAGATCTCGTCCAGGCGTTGTATTACGAAGCCGGCCGGACGTTTAAAGACCGACTCGTCGGCGCGCAAGCGGGGAAGCATTTCGATACGCTCGTGTCGAACGTGTTTCGCGCATATTGGCGCGTGGACGCGCTCGAGAACTCCGAAAGGGTCTTCACGACCTGGGCGGTCGCGGACCAGCGCACGCTCGCGCTCGGCGTCGCGTCTAAAATGGGCGCGATGCCGGCGAAGGGGTTCGAATCCCACGTCCGATCGAAGCTCGTGTCGTACGAGCGCGAGCTGAAGGAGCTCAACATTTTGTTGTTTCCCGAGGTGCTCGAACGCCTCGCGCGTTTCAACCGCGTCCTCAGCCAGCCCGGCGGCCATTTACTCTTGGCAGGTCGATCAGGTGTCGGTCGCAGGTCCACTGCCGCGCTCGTCGCGTTCATGCACGACTTTGAGTTTTTTAGTCCGAAGATGACGCTGACGTACGACGAGCGCGCGTTCAAGATGGACCTGAAACGCGTGTTAGCCGAGGTTGGCGTGGAGAATAAGGAGACGGTACTGTTCATCGAAGACCATCAGCTCGTGACTCCCGCGATCCTGGAGACGGTGAACTCGCTTCTCTCGAGCGGCGAGGTCCCCGGACTCTTCTCCAATCTCGAGCTCGATCAGATGCTCGGTCCTCTGAAAGAGGAGATGCTCGCGGTCGGGACGATGCAGAGCTCGTTCGATTTCTTCACCGCGCGTGTCAAGGCGGGGATTCACATCGTTCTCAGCATGGATCCAGCGGACGACGAGTACGCGGCGCGGACTGAGTCCAATCCCGCGCTCTTCACGCGGTGTTCCATGCACTGGATGGACACGTGGAGCGAAGAAGGGATGCTCGCGGTGCCGCACATGTTGCTCAGCAAACCCACGAACGATGACGAGGAGGAAGAGGAGGAGGAAATCGTCGTCGACGAAAACATCGTGCGACAGATGGCTTCCGTGCAACAAACCGTCGGAGGCACGCCGCGACAGTACGTCACGTTCGTGAACCAGTACCGGAGAATTTTCAAGGCGAAGCGCGAAGAGCAGACGGAACAACGCACGCGACTCACCGCGGGCTTGTCGAAGCTCGACGAAGCCGCCGGGAAAGTCGCAGAGCTCTCGACGCAGGCGGTCGAGCAACAGAAACTCCTCGCGCAGAAGCAAGAGCAAGCGGACGAAGCACTCCAGCGAATCACGGTGAGCATGTCCGCGGCGAGTGAGCGCAAGAAAGAAGTCGAAGCGTTGCAGGTGAAACTCGGGCAGGAAGAGCAAGTCCTCATCAGCCGCAAGGCGGGCATCGAGGACGAGCTTAAGGACATCCAGCCCGTCATCGACTCCGCTCGAAAGGCGGTCGGGCAAATTAAATCCGACAACCTGAACGAGATCAAGTCGCTGCGCGTCGCCCCGGAAGCGATCCACGACGTCCTCGGAGGTGTCTTGACCCTCATGGGACAAACGGACACGAGCTGGGCGACGATGAAGAAATTCCTCACGCCGAAAATTAAAGACGAAATCATCGATTTTGACGCGCGCACAGTCACGCCGCGCAATCGCGAAGCGGTGAAGAAGCTGTTGCAAGACAAGGCGGCGTCATTCGAACACGCGAACATCTTTCGCGTTTCAGTCGCTGCTGCGCCTCTCGCCGCCTGGGTCAAGGCGAACGTGAAGTACTCGATCATTCTGGAGAAGATCAAACCGCTCGAGGATGATTTGCAAGACCTGGTGGACTCGTTAGAACGGTCGAAGCAACGCGTCGTGCAGTGCGAGCGAGACCTCGTGGATCTTGATCAGGAGGTGGTCGACTTGAAAGCCGAATTCGGACGGCGCACGGGTGAGGCGGAGTCGCTGAAGCTTAGCCTGAAGAAAGCGGAGGATCAACTCGAAGCCGCGGAGAGACTTCTTGGTAAGTTGGGAGGGGAGAAGGCTCGTTGGGAGGAGCAAGTGTCCGCAATTGACGCGACGACGCAGGCGCTGCCGCGCGACTCCCTCCTCGCTGCAGGGTTTATCACGTACCTACCTTCGCTTCCGGAAGATAAGAGACAGGACGCTATGACGCAATGGACTTCCATTCTAGGCGTGGGACGATTCGACTTGAGGAGATTCATGTCGAGCGAGAGCGAGATGTTGACCTGGAAAGCGGAGGGTTTGCCGGGCGACGGGCTGTCAATGGAGAACGCAATCGTCATCTTGCAGTCCGTGCAAGCGCCGCTAATCATCGATCCGTCCACAAAAGCGAGCGAGTGGTTGAAAAATCACGCGGGCGCGAAAGAAAAGGCCTCGCTGGAGACGGTGACGATGCACGACAAACGTTTCAGCAACAAGCTCGAACTCGCCGTCCGCTTCGGTAAAACGCTCGTCATCGAGGAAGTCGACAAAATTGAACCGATCCTGTACAGCATCGTGCGCAAGGACCTTGAACGTCAAGGTCTTCGGTGGGTCGTCCAAGTCGGCGACAAGACGGTCGATTACAACGAGTCCTTCAGGCTCTACCTGGTGACGCGTAACCCTTACCCGACTATTCCTCCGGCCGCGGCTTCTGTGATTTCCGAGGTGAACTTCACCGTTACGCGCTCTGGGCTCGAAGGTCAGTTGCTCGGCTTGGTGATCCAGCACGAGCAACCCGAACTCGAGAAACAGAAGAGTCACTTGCTTCAGGTCGAGGAAGACTTAAAGGTTCAGCTCGCGGGTCTCGAGAAGACGTTACTTCACACGTTGGCGACCTCGACCGGGAACATCCTCGAGAACCAGCAACTCATCGATTCCTTGGACGAGACGAAAGCGAAAGGAACGACCGTCAAGGAATCGCTCGAGGAATCGACGTCGCTTCAAGAGTCGCTCGACGAGCAGCGAAACGCGTACCGTCCGATCGCGGAGCAAGGATCGAAGATGTTTTTCCTCACGCGAGACCTTCGAGCGCTGTCGAACATGTACCAGTTCAGCTTGAACTCCTTCGTCGCGTTGTTCAAATCTGCGCTGAGCGGCAGCGCGCCGTCGTCGAACTTACGCGAACGGATCGAAGTGCTGTCGCACGCGCTGCTTCAGCTCGTGTTCTGTCACGTCAGTCGAAGCATCTTCAACGTGGACCGACTCACGTTCGGAATGCACTTCGCGAGGCACCTCTCGCGCGACCGCGCGGACACGGAGGAGTGGAACCATTATTTCGGCCTCGACACCGGCGACGGGTCGAGATCCGCCGCCGGTCGCGGCGCGGCGCCGAACTGGATATCCCCGGAAGCGTCAAAGGGATACGAGAACCTCGTCGCCGCGTTCCCATCGGTCGTCACCGAGTACGGATTCAACGACGGCGCGATGTGGGGCGAATGGATGCGTTCCCCCGCGGCGGAGACCTGCGTCCCCGAGCGCGGGATCGACGTCAAGCCGTTCATGCGGTTGCTCCTCGTGCAGGCGCTGAGACCGGACCGCCTCGAGTCCGCGATGACTTCGTTCGTGTGCGACCAGCTCGGCGTCGAGTCGATCGCGCCGCCGCCGCTCTCGCTCTCGAGGGTGTGCGAGGAAGCGAGCTGCACCTCTCCGGCGCTGTTCATCGTGACCCCCGGGTCGGATCCGAGCCAAGAGCTCGAAGAGCACGCGTTGAAAGCGCGAGGCAACGGACGGTACCATCAACTCGCGATGGGGCAAGGGCAGGCCGAGGAGGCGATGCGGCTGCTCGTGGATTGCGCGAGAGACGGCGACTGGCTCTGCCTTAAGAATCTCCATCTCGTCGTCGCGTGGCTGCCCACGCTCGAGAAGGAGATTTACGTCTTGAAACCGCACGCGGACTTTCGTCTGTTCCTCACGTCCGAGGCGCACGCGAAGTTCCCGTCGTCGCTCCTGGAGGGTTGCCTGAAGATCACGTACGAAGCCCCGCCCGGGTTGAAACGCAACGTGAGCCGGACGTACGAGACGTGGTCGCAACAGTACATCGCCGACGGGAGCCCACTGCGCGCTAAGCTCCTGTTTCTGCTCGCGTGGTTCCACGCGGTCGTTCAAGAGCGCCGCGCGTACGTGCCGCAAGGGTGGTCGAAATTTTACGAGTTTTCCTTCGCCGACTTGCGGAGCAGCGCGGACATCATCGACCAAGCGTGCGGGAACGGCGCGGAACCGCAGTGGTCGCAGCTTCACGGGCTGTTAGAGCGCGCGATATACGGCGGGCGGGTGGACAGCGACTACGACATCCTCGTGTTGCGAACGTACCTGAAGCAATTCTTTAGCGACGAGATGACTGGCGCTTGCGGATCGCGCGTCCGGGCGCTGCCGGGGACGAACATCACTTTGCCGAACTCGACGAACCACGCGGACTTCACCGCGACGTTGACCGCGCTGGACGAGGCGAACTCGCCGTCGTTGTTCTCCCTGCCCGTGAACGTGGACCGCATGGTTCAGGTGACGAACAGTAAGAACGTGATCACGTCGTTGCGCACGATGGTGCTCGCCTCTGGCGCGAGCAGCGGATTCGACCGCGACGCGTGGTCCGCGGCTTTGCGCCCGTTGTTGCGGTCGTGGGATAAGCTCAAGGCTGCGAACCCGGGGATCATGTCCGCGCCTTCCGCGCCCGGCCCGTCCGAGGCAGCGCCGGTGGACGCGTTCGTGGAGCTCGAGAAGGCGCGCGGTCACAACGCCGTGGACGAGGTCGATAAGACGCTCGCGACGCTCAAGGCGGTTTTGAAGGGCGCCGAGCTCCTCACGCCCGCGATTTTCGCCGCGGGAAAGTGTCTTCTCAACAACACCGTCCCGCCGGGTTGGGAGAAGCGATGGGAAGGACCGGAGGAGCCGGTGAAGTATTGTAAGGCTATCGTGCGTCGGATGGTCGCGGTCAGCGCGATGATGGAGCGCGTCAAGCAAGGCGCACTTCTCGCGAAGCCCGTCCGGCTCGAGGACTTTTTCCACCCGGAGACGTTTTTAAACGCGTTGCGGCAGCAGAGCGCGCGAGAGGCTGGCGTCGCGATCGACTCGCTCGAGCTCGTGACGTCCTGGGACGCGGCGAAATCCGCGTCCGTTCCCGGTGCGTTCGTGGACGGACTGCGGTTGCAAGGCGCGGTGTTCGACGGGAGGAGCCTGCGCGACACTGCCGCGGACGCGGCGCCGTTCGCGAGGTTACCGGTGGCGAGGTTGTCGTGGCTCGTCCCCGGGCACCCGAGCGCGTCGGGACCGTCTGGGGGCGGGAACGAGCCGCCGATGCGGGTGCCGCTGTACCTCACCCCGGAGCGCGAGAAGGCGATCGCGGAGCTGCAGTTTCCGGTGTACGACTCCGAAGAATCCGCGAGATGGATCCTCGCCGGCGTCGCGGTGACGCTCGCCTGAGAAGAGCGGGGGGCGAGAGAGTCTTCCAGTTTTTTCATCACTGCTCTTTCTGCTGCGCTGTTCTCGAATTTTTTAATCCTCAGATCTAGACATAGAGACCAAACGCTCATAGTCGGTTGCGCACCTCTTCGCGCGCAACCGCTACCGCGATGCCGCCTCGACGTAATCTTAGGAAGAAGGTAGAGGCCGATGACGACGACGGGGACACCCCGGGAGTTTTGTCGGCGGAGCCTCCGAAGGCGAGTAGCGCCAAGCCGAAGAAGGGCACCCGGGGAAAATCGGACAAGAAACCAGGGGCTTCTCTGCTGAGCTTCGACGACGAGGAGACGGAGGCGGACGCGTTCCAGGTGAAGAAGAAATCGTCGGGGAATAAGAAGTCCATGGCCGCGCCGGACGCGTTCATGATGCGCGACGACGGCGGCGGCGCGTCCCACGGAGATCCGAAGAAAAGCGCCGTCGGCGGCGAATACACGATCGATCGACTTCGCGAGCTCGCGAGCTCGCAAAAGAGCTTCGGCGCGCGGCCGGTGGAACATCTCGATCCGAGCGCTCCCGCGGTGTTCAAGTTCAGCGGCAGCGACACGGCCGCGGGAGGGGAGTTCGGCGCGTTGGATCCAGTCGCGTTCGTCCCGCCTCCGCCGCCAAGGAAGAAGCCCGTGGCGTCCGAAGACGTCGCAATTCCAGACGCCGCGTCGATCAAGGCGGCGAAAGCGAAACGAGAGCAAATGCGCACTGGGGGCTCAGCCGCGCCTGATTACATCCCCGTGTCCGGCTCGGAACATCTCGAGGAGCTCGCCGCGCGAAGAGGAGGAGGGGGAGGAGGAAGAGGAGTTGACTGCCGAGGGGAATCCGACGGCGAACAAGACGAAAACGTCAGGGTAAAGTTTGGGGTCGGCGGCGAATCCGCCGGGGGCAAGGGCGTATTTCAAGCCATGGTCGTCGACCACGCCGGGGACGACAAGGATGATTTGAACTGGGAAGACGAACAGCTCAAGAGAGTCATGGGCGGCGGCGGCAGAGTCAGAGCGGCGAAGAAGGCGCCCGCGAGCGTGTCCGCAAACGGGGAACGAGCGCTCGCATCACTTCGCGCTGGTCTGTCCCGCGCGGACGGGTCCAGACGCGCCGCGCTGGATGAACTGAAGCGCGCGGACGAATCACTCGCGTCTTCAGATGCCGCGCTCAAGTCGCACGAGGAACGTTTAGCGACCGCGGGGGAGAGGTACAAATTCGTGCAGGAGCTCAAACACTATTTTCGCGATCTGTGCGCGTGTTTGAAAGACAAGGCGCCTATCATCGAGGAGCTGGAGGAACACGTGCAACGCTTGCACGAGCAAAGAGCTGCAGCGGCGACGGCAGCGTCCGAGGGGGAGGCGCAGGACGAAGCAGCAGAAGCTGAGGCGGCCGTCGAAGCCGCGCAAGCCGCTCTCATGCGAGGCGAGTCTAGTGCGGAGGCTGTCGCCGCGTCGACAGCCGCGGCTGAATTCGCCGCGACGGCGCGGTTCACCGGCACCCAAAAACTCGACGAGTTCGGCCGCGACTTGAATCTCGCAAACAGAGTCGCCGCGGAGAAGCGCACCACGGCCCGACGCGCGCGCCGTGCTGCAGAGGAAGCCGCTTCCGGAGACGCAACATTCGCGCACGCCCCAACCCTAGGAGAGGCTGACGACATAGAAGATCCCGGCGAGGTCGAGTTATTTTACAAAGGATGGCAAGACGCGCGAGAAGCAGGGTCGTGTGTACTGCGCGACGCTGGGGCGGATTTTGCTTCCATCGCCCCGGTGAAAGCAAAGTCAGAACAATGGAAAAAGCGGTTTCCGAAGACGTATCAAGACGCGTACATGGCCGCGTCGACGCCTCAGCTATTCGCTCCGTTCGTTCGACTCGAGCTCCTGTCTTGGTCGCCGCTTTACGCGCCGTCGTCTGAGTCATCATCTGGTGAGCCCGCGTCGCCCATCGACGGGATGTCGTGGTACTCCGAACTCTTCGATTACGGCATGGGGGGCAGCTCAATCGAAGACGACGAGGACGCGAACCTCGTTCCGACGATCATGGAGAAGTTATTAGTTCCCATTATCGAGCACGCGGTCAAAGAATGTTGGGACGCAACTTCAGTCGAGCAATCAAATCGAATCGTCGCGGTCGTCAAGGAGCTTCTCGTGTACCTGGAACCGTCATCGTGCGAGCCAATGGCGAAGCTTCTCGCGGTGGCGAAGAGCAAACTGCACGAAGTCGCGATGAAGAGATGTTCCATCCCATCGTGGGCGCCCGTCGTGACCGCGTCCGCGCCGATCGCGGAGATGTACGCTCGACGACGACTAGGCGCTGCGTTGAGGTGCGCGCGCGCTGCAGTAGCGTGGGAGGGGGCGTTGCCCACTCGAGACGTCAAGTCCGCGGTGTGCGACGGAATAATCGCGCAGCACGTCGCGCCGCATCTGCGTCTTCTTCTCGCTCGACCGGGTGACTGCCTCGCCGTCATCGAACGCACGCTCGCTGTTTTGCCGCGCGAGTGGGTGGTTGGTAACGCTGTAGCGTCCGTGCGTAGCGTGGCGTCGACGCTCGGGCAAATGGTGCGCTCGCAGCCGGAATCACACGGCGCGGCGGCGGCGGCGGCGGCGGATGCCAGAGGCAAAGCCGTCGACCCTCAGCGCCTCGTCGCGGTTCTCGCTGCTTTAGGCGACAAGTCCGAAGCTCAGACGGTCGCGGAGCTCTTCGGCATCGCAACCGTCTTATAGACTTACTAGACTACTGTAAGTTCTCACATTCTAGCTAGCTAGCTACCTTCGTAGATAGCTGAAGAAACCAACGCTCATCAATCGTACAGGAAATACACGACTTCCAAGTTCCTGACCGGCGCGGACGACAGCATGCACTCCGCGACGTGTTCGACGAGCATATCCGTTCGAGCGTTCAGATCCTCCGGGTTCGCGGTCGTCGGATCCGGATTGAATCTCACGAACCTCAGCGGGACGCCGAGGGTGGCTTGCAGCTCCTCCATGCGCTCCTCTTCCGCGCTCCAGCTGTAGTGCTTCCCGCGTCGGTGCGCGAACTCGTCAACTTCGATGACCAACCCCCACGTTGTCACCACGTCGTCATCCGCCTCGTCAACAACCTCGATCACGATGTCGGGCTTTATGCGTCTGTCCTTCGCTTGCACCGCGTAGTTGTAACGCATATCCCTCACCCTAGCCCGTGCGTCCTTCCAGTTCTCTCCGTCCTTGCCTTCGCCTTTCCACCACCCGTGAACTCGGTCGAACACGAACTGTTGCTTCTCCTCGTACGCGGCCGACTTTTTCCCCCATCCGCCGACGACGGGACCTTCCTTGGACTTCTTCGGCTTTTCTTTGAGCAAGACGCGGCTCCCCTTGCGTTGTTTTTTCGGTTCGCGCGCGGAATCGTCCTCGTCGCCGCCCAGCCACGTTACCCCGACCGAATTTTCAGAGCTCAAGTCAGAGAGCCTCTCTCGCGCGTTCGCCCCGCCGTTCACGAGCGCCCACGGCGACATCTTTTGCCTCACGTGCATCATCATCTTAGGCTTTGTGCCTCTTTTCGTGACCCATTCGAAGCCGAGTTTCTCGAGGGCTTCGATTTTTTTCGCGCTCAACGTACCCGCGCGGCGAGACTTGCGTTGATACGCGACCCAGCTCCCGAGTCCGATGTTATGTCTGTACGTCGCGGGGACGTTGCAGTGCCCGTGCACTTTGCGAAACGAGCCGAGCTCTTGAAGGCGCTCTGACCAGCTCACCCTGGGGCTCGTGTTGAGATCGACGCCCAGGCTCTCCAACGCGACGCGGCGTTCGTTCACTAAGCTATCGTTCCCCGCCATTCTACGCTGGTTCACCAACCACTGGTGCAACTTCGTGTCGCCGCTGTGCACTTTCGTGTGGCCGTTCTCGTCGTAAAACGCGCGAAGCTCGTCGAACTTCTCTTTCCATCTCTCGTCTTGCGTTTTCGTGTTCGCGCGCTCTTCGCTGTCGTCAGAGCGAGACGACGAGACCGCCGGTCGTTCCCACTGTATGCCGAGCTCTTCGAGAGCGACGCGTCTTTCTTCGCTCAGGGTGCCTTCTTTCCGTTTCCGGCGTTGGTACACGATCCACCTACACAGCGGAATGAAGGAGGGGTCCGCGCGGGGCACGACGACGTGGCCGTGCTTCTTCTTGAACGCGCGCAGCTCCTTGAACTTATTCTCCCACGCCGTGTTCGATCTTTTACTTCTAGCTTCTTCCCTCTCCCGCGCGCGCGCTTTCCTGTCCAAGGAAGGTTCCCAGACGAACCCGATTTCTTCGAGGGCGCGTTGTCTCTCCGCGCTCATGTTTCCTTGGCGCCTTTTTTGTCGCTGATGCGCGACCCAGCCGACGAGGTGTTTGAACGTTGGATCGCCACGCGGGATGACGATGTGACCGTGCTCATCCTTGAACGCGCGGAGCTCCTGCGAAGGTGGAATGCAAACGGTCAGCGAGTGCTGAGATGGACGCCGCGAGGAGAGGGACGAAGACTTCGCGCGAAGGAGCGCACCTCGAATTTGTTCTTCCAACGAACTTCGTAGGACACGCCTGATACCGCGTCGTCGTCGTCCGCGGACGCGAGACACAGGTGGGCAGACCGGCGGCGGTAAACATTCGACCATCTCGAAGCACACAGGCCGGAAGAGCGCGCGTCGCCGGGGTCAGACTTCAAGACGAGTCGCCGCCGAGATCCGATCGACGATCGGAGCGAAGACGCCGTGTTTTGACTTCCACCGCGTGCCCTCCCAAGGGCACCACCGGACGGGCACGGTCTCGCCGTGTGAGCAACACACGCCGACGTCATGACCCACCGCGCCGACCACACGAAGGCGGTACCAGCGCGAGGTGCACTCGGCGGCCTCAAAGTGACGTCTCGACGTGGGATCGTGATATCATAGTTTTTTGCGCTGCTGCCAATACAGGTACATAGTGATATTTTGACGAAATAGGATACTCCGTCCTCGAGCACGGCGAGCGTGACGTGGTGTTGCTTCCGTCGTCGAGTAAGCTAGATCTATTACTAATATCTAATACAAATAACACGACCGTCCATCCGTCGTCGTCGCCGCCGCCGCCGCCGCCGCGTCGCCCTCATTCGTCTTCGTCATCGTCCTCCTTCCCGCCTTCCTCTGCCCTCTGACGCGGATGATGGAATCGGCACGCTTTTCGGTTGGGACACGCGGTGCCGTTGGGACACACCATCGTGTGCTTATTTCGACACTGCAAACCCCTCGGACAGTACCCGTCCAGAAATGCCTGACACACCGGCGCCGCCGGGTCGACGTTGACGTGAAGGTACGGGCACTCGCGCGCCGAACACGCTCCGGCGAGGAAATAGCTGCACGTGGGCATCCGTTCCGGCACCGCGCGGTGCTGCAGCGTGCACTCGCCGTCGTCGTCGCACTTGCCCGCGAGCCACTTCGTGCACACCGCGACTTTATCGGGATCGTGCGCGCGCTGGCATCTCGACGCCCCGGTCGCGAACCGCCGCGAGCACTTCCCCGTGCGAAGGAACCGGCCGCACAGGAGACCGCCGACGGGCGCGGGCTTCTTCGCCTTCGCTGTCGCGATCCGCGCGCCGCTTCCCCGACGGCTCGCGGGTCCTTTGGGTTTCGCGACCGCTCCACCGCGCACGGCGGTTCGGGGAGCGGACGCGGTGCTCGCCTCGCCCCTCACCCACGTCCCTTTCTTCTTTCTCTGCGGCCGAGGTGGCTGAGCGTTCGTCGTCGTCCCGGACGCGCCCTCGCCGCGGACCCAGACGTGTTTACCTCGCCTCGTCGGTTCGACCGCGCGAGGTGGGGCCATCGCTTTGCCCCCTCCATCGCAGCCCGCGTCCTCGCGATGCCACGTATTCTGCCGTAGTGGCATATTAGCCCTAGGGTTCGCACGCGCGCGTCATCCAACTACGTGCGTGCGCGGAGGATTCTGTGGACGAGATCTGACAACTGAGGTCGAAGTTTGCCAAAAGTTTGCACTTGAATATCGTGCCGAAGAGTACGCGAACGACGGCGCGGAGTATCTGCGCGATCACCACGTAGCCTAGATCTACTAGAGACGGCACAGCCGGCGGACGCGGCGGCGAACGAAGGTCGAGGAAGCGGCGTGATATCATTCACATCGGCGGCGCACACAGGTCGAGAACCCTCCGCGGCGGCGCCAGGGTCAGTCGTCCAACAGGTCGTCATCCTCGACGTCCGGGTCGTACGCCGTCTGCCTCATCCCCTCGCCGTCGTCATCACCCCCCGCTATCTCGTCGTAACTATCGTATCCACCCCCTACGCCCCAGCCGTCGTCCGCGCGCATCCTCCGGCCCTGTGCGCCGTATCCGCCGCCGTCGTCGTCGCTCCACGCGCGTTCGTCGTCCGAAGACGTGCGCGAAGATGGGTAATCCGCGAACGGCGCGTCCTCGCGGTTCGAATCCTCGGAGTCGACGTCATCGTCCGGACCGTCGTCTACTAAACCGTCCATGACGTCGAAGAACAGCTCGGTGTCGCTTCCCCCGACGTACACGACGTCTTCTGCGTCGGACCACACTTTCGTGGCGGAGTCGTCCGTCTCGTCGTCGTCGTCGACTTGCACGTAGACGTCGTACACGTAGTCGTCGTCCGTCGCGGGCCTGGCCGCCGCCGCCGCGGCCGCGCTGCCTTGGGTCGACTCTAAGTATTCTTTGACCATGGGCATGTAGTCGCACATCAGCGTCGACGCGTCGAGCCCGGCGTCGTCCGTCCCCGGCGCCGGCGCGTCCGCTTCGCGAGGTGCCCACTTTCGCCCCATGGGTCTCCTCGCGCCGTCGTTCCCCGAGTCCCCCGACCTCGCGTCGGGCGTCTCCCGCGCCGTGCACTCGAGATCATACATCCTGAAATCGCGTTTGCGCGACGTCGCGCCGTGCACGAGCTCTCGCACGCGTCCATCTTCGTTCGCGTCGGACGCCGAGAGCGTCGTCTGCACGCGTTGAAATCGGCGCCGACTTGGTCGTTCGCGTGGATCGCGACGCGACGCCGCGACTCGCGAGCTCGCGGTCGCGGCGGAAACCCCTGGCGCGTCCCCGACCGCGTCCGATGAAGCCCCGGCGTCCGCGTCCCCGAACGCGCCCGACAGCGCTTCGTCCAAGTCCGCGGCGAGGGCGGCATCTCGCGCGCGACGTTTCGACGCGTGCCCTTCCTCGGCTTCGATCACGAGCGTGTCCGCGGGCTCGAGCTCGCGCTTGCGCTTCACGCGAACGACGACGGGTAATCGCGCGGTCATGGCGCGCGAGCGCGTGCGATACCCTCGCGCCGTTCGCCGATCGTTCGCGGTCCGAGACGCTCGCTCCGCGTTCGCGACTGTGACGACGCCGACGCTTGGCGGGCGGCGCGACGTGAACGTTTTCAACGACCGGCGAATAAAGTACCTGCTGTGAGGGCCAATCCATAAAGTTCATCGGTCAGTTGAAAGGGAACCCGATCAAATGTTGAACCTGTGGGGTGGGTGAAAGTTTATGAGTCGCTCCTGTCGTCGCGCTCGGGACGCGCGTCCAGACAGGACTCAATTATCGAAGAGACGCCGCGCAGTGAACGCCCGCGCGCGAGCACGTTCGTCCGGGAAGGCGGCACCGGGCGCGCGATGAGCGACAAGATGCCGGTGCGTAAGGAGGGGGGGAGGCCGGGGAAGCAGTGTTACATGATCTGGTGCGCACGAGCACGCGCGCGCGACATTTGGTTCGCCACCGGACGATCAAACTCCGGGAGGGGCACTCGCAATTCGCTTCCGCTCGTCCATCTAGTGCCCGCGCTCACCCGTTTCTTCCCACCCACCCATCGCGCAGGCGGAGTCTCTTCGAGATCGACGAGAAATACGTCCCGATCAAACCCATCGGTAAAGGTGCGTACGGAGTCGTTTGCTCGGCGAAAGACTCGGAGACTGGGGAGAAGGTCGCGATCAAGAAGATCGCTAACGCCTTCGACAACGTCACGGACGCGAGGCGGACGTTACGGGAGATTAAGCTCCTGCGTCGGTTGCAGCACGAGAACATCGTTCTCTTGAAAGACATCATGAAACCCCCGAGCGCGTCCGACTTCAACGACGTCTACCTCGTCTACGAGCTCATGGACACGGACTTGCATCAGATCGTTCGCTCGTCGCAAGGGTTGTCAGACGAGCACACGCAGTACTTTCTGTACCAAATCCTCCGCGGGTTGAAATACGTTCACACCGCGAAGGTGCTGCATCGCGACTTGAAGCCGTCGAACCTGTTACTGAACGCGAACTGCGACTTGAAGATTTGCGATTTCGGGTTGGCGCGGACGGACGCGGAGAGAGGGTTCATGACGGAATACGTCGTGACGCGGTGGTATCGTGCCCCTGAGTTGTTGTTGTCGTGCGAGGACTACAGCGCGAGCATCGACATCTGGTCCGTGGGGTGCATTCTGGCGGAGATATTAGGACGTAAGGCACTGTTCCCGGGGAAGGACTACATTCACCAGATGAGGCTGATCGTCGAGGTGCTCGGAACGCCAAAAGTCGAGGATCTCGTTTTCATTCAGTCGCAGAAGGCGGTGGCGTACATCAAGTCCCTGCCGTACAGTCCGCCGGCGAGGTTCGACACGATGTACCCGGACGCGAACCCGGACGCGGTGGACCTTCTGTATAAGATGCTCGAGTTCAACCCGAAGAAGCGGATCACGGTCGAACAGGCGCTGGAACATCCGTACCTCGCCAACTTGCACGACCCTAGCGTGGAGCCAGCGTCCGAGCCCGCGCCGTACGAATTCTCGTTCGAGGACGAAGAGTTGGAAGAGAACCAACTGCGAGCAAAGGTGTGGGAGGAGATGTTAGCTTTCCGTGGAGAAGGAGGGGGCTCGGGTGTCGTTCCCATGTTCAGCTGACCTGTTCCGTAGAGTTATTATTTCAGCACACTAGACCAACAACCACGAGCACAGAGTTCTACTCGCCGCGCACGAGACCATGAAAGAACTCGCCGCCGCGATGTGCGACGGCGTCACGCCGCTCGTCGCATTCATCGGCATCGCGTGCTTAAACGCGGCGGTTCTCGTACACGTGCGTCTTAGGCAGTGGAGAGCGTACGGTGCGTTCGACGACCTGCCGCGCGTAAATTCTCTTCGCACCTCGTTCGCGTTACCCCGCCGCTCCCCGCGTAGACAAACCTGATCGATGTACGTATATCGCGTCGTCTCGCAGGTGGCAAAGGCGGCGATACGCCGCGCGCGTGGAAGAACGTCCTGCTCGTGATCTCGCACCCCGACGACGAAGCGATGTTCTTCGGGCCGACCATCCAAACGATCCACTCCCAGGGTGCCCAAACCCACGTCTTGTGCCTGTCCAACGGGGACGCAGACGGCGCGGGCGCGGTCAGAGCGAAAGAGCTCGAGAAGGTCGCGCGGTATCTCAACATACGGTCGCTCACGCTCCTGGACGACCCTCGCTTGAAGGACGGGTTCGGGGAGACGTGGGACGAAGCCGTCGTCGCGTCTCACGTCGACGACGCTGTGAAACGCGTCGACGGCGTCGACGCCGTGCTCACTTTCGACGCGCGAGGGGTTTCGAGACACCCGAACCACGTTGCGACGCACGCGGGGGTCGTGGCGTGGATGAAGACTATCAGGGACGTCGGAGGCGGCGCGCGCGCGACGCGGGGACGTAAACCGAAAGCGCCGGCCGCGTGGGCGCTCGTGTCCGTGAACGTCTTGAGAAAGTTCGCGCTCGCGGCGGACGCGTTCGCGTCGTTCTTCCTCGAGCCGCACGTCCTCGTCGTCTCGTCAAACCCGTTGGCGATCGTGCGCGCGATGAGCATGCACAAGAGTCAGTGGGTGTGGTACCGGAAACTGTTCGTCGTGTTTTCGAGGTACACGTACACGAACACGTTGAAGCGAATGTGACGAGCGCGCCGTGAAAGTAACCCGGAAGGAAGTACGTAAGTATCTTATAGGTAGACGAGTTGTGAAGGTGTTGATCCAGGACTCTTATGTCGTTTTATTCACACATCATCGTGTAACGTCGCTCGCTAGTATAACGTGAACGGTATCATTCCCGCGTGGCGGTGCTCCCCGCGTTCGCCAACGTGTTCCCCCCCGGGACTGGCTTGGACCAAAAGCCGATCGACCCGTCGTAAGACCCCGAGTACACACAGTCGGCGTCTTCCCCAGTTGACGTGAGCACGCGCACGGCGTCGTCGTGTCCCTCGTATTTCCCCACGCAGTTGAACGTATCCGTGCTCCAGAACCTGACCGTCGTGTCGTACGATCCGCTAATGAGATGTCCGTCCATCACCGTCAGTGCTAACACGGCTTCGACGTGTCCCTCGAGGACGTGGACGCACTCGAGCGACCTCATGTCCCACACGCGAATCGTCTTATCCCACGACCCACTGTACAGAAAATCACTATCCGCGGTGAGAACGCGAACGTTGTCCTCGTGACCTTCGAAGACGCGCACGCACTGGAAGGTGGAAGCACACCACACGCGAACCCTGGAGTCGTCCGAGCCGGAAAACACGTACTTCAAATCCTCAACCGGGGAAGCCGCGAGCGCTCTCACCGCATCCGTGTGGCCCTCCAACACCGCGACCGACTCCAAGGTCTCCGTGTTCCACACCCTGACCGTCTTATCGTACGATCCAGAGAACAGAGACGTCCCGAGGATCGTGAGCGTGCGCACCGGACCGGTGTGACCTTCCAACACCTTGAGCGGCTTCAGGGTGTTGATGTCGTACGCCCTGAGCGTGGCGTCGTACGACCCACTGAAAAGCTTATCCCCCGCGACCGCGAGCGAGCGCACCGCGTCCGTGTGTCCGTGCAGGGCTTTAACTCGCCTGAACGTTCGCATGTCCCACACCCTTATACTGCAGTCGTACGATCCCGAAAACAGCTTGCCGTGCCTGTGGCTCACCGCGAGCGAAAGAACCGGTCTAGTGTGCTCTTCCAGCACGTGCAAGCAGCGCCTCGTGGCCGTGTCCCACACGCGGATCGACTTGTCCGCGCTCGCGCTGAACAAGTGCGACGGCGTCGCTTCTACCGCCCACACTATTTCTTCGTGCCCTTCCAGCACGGTGTGCCCGATTGTGTTCGAACCCTCGTTGAGCGAAGTCGAAGGCTCCCCTCCGTTCACGCTGTTCACCACAGCCTTTTCCGTCACGCTAGTGAGCTGCCGATCGCTCAAGGTGATGCCGTGCTCGGTCGCAAATTGCTGAATCGCCGTGCGAAGGGCGAAGTTCGGGGTGAGCTCGAGATGCCTCAGGCGCTGGCCGGTCACCGGACAGGTCTTGTGACCCTGTTCGAGCCACCTCTGGATCGAAGGGCGGTCGTAGGTGTGCCCGGTCTGGATCATCACCGGATCGGACATAATCTCCATGGAGACGGGGCACTGGAAGTGCGAGGGCGTTTCGACCTTCGCTTTCGCGTCGATGCTGAGCCCCGCCATATTCAGCCCTGACTTCGCAGATCCGCCACCTTTGTCCATGACGAAATCGAACGGGGGAAAGAGCGCGTCTAAAAAGGTTTACACGTGTTGCCCACGCGGCTCCTGAAAAAGGGCGGCGCCGCTTCGAATGCGCGCGGAGCCTGCGTCTCGCACGCACGGCAAACGCGTGTTCACGTCGCGTGCAGCCGCGAAGAGCGAATCACAACCCGCGATCCGCTCGAGCCGTGCGCTCGACCCGCTCGGAAGTGAGCCGCGGACGCCCGAGGCATTTTTACCGCGTCCTCCCAGAGACCGATCGGCGATTCGACGGTCGGCGACCGCGGGGCGTTTTGCAGGTTGCGTTTTGCAGTCCCGGCCACGGCGGGAGCTCACGGGTCGTCGGCTCGTCCTGGAAAACAGGGCAGTCTCCACCGCGCGCGAGGGCTGCCGACGCGCGGGGACTCATGAACGCGCTCGCGGCGAGCGCTCGGGGCTTCGTCAGGACCATGGCGACGTCCTCGAGCTCGGTTACGCGGCGAACGGGAGGCCTCGTCGCGGTGGTGTACGTGTCCGAAGGGAAGAACGAGGGCGTCGTGGCTAATCTCGAGCGAACCGCCGAGGAGACGTGCGAGAAACACGGCGCGAAGGTCGTGAACGTGTTCCGCGACGTCGAGTACAACCGCACGGGGTTCACGCTCGGGATGGGTATCGCGTCCGCGGCATCCCTAGAGCCTGCGGCTTTGTCTGGGGCCGTCGAGCCGCTCCGGCAGAGCGCGTTGGCGCTGACGGAGAAGGCGCTCTCTCTGATCGACCTCAGAACGCACACCGCGACGCATCCTCGCTGTGGCGTCGTAGATCACATCAGCTGCCACGCCATCGGGGATGCCGACGATGCAGCGGCGGCGTGTTTAGCTAAGACTCTAGGCGAGAGAATCGGCGTGGAATCGCGCGTCCCCGTGCTCTTGTACGGAAACGCGTCCGGGGTCGGGACGCAACTTGCGGCGTTGCGGCGACGATACGGGTATTTCAAAGAGACCGCCGCCAGGACCGGGGGATGGGCGGGTGAACACGTCGTAGACGGCGGCGAGGTACTCTCAGACTACGGACCGTCGATCGTGCCGCCGGAAGCGGGCGTCGTCATGCTCGGGGCGACGCCGTGGATATATAACTACAACGTCCCCGTCGCGGCAGAATCGTTCGACGGAGACGGCGGCGGCGCAGAAGACGTTGCGCAGGTCATGACCGCGGCTCGCCGGGTCGCGAAGAAAGTGAGCGAGCGAGGTGGTGGGCTCGTCAAGGTGCAAGCTATGGCGCTGCCGCACGGGAAGGACGGGGATGCGGTTATCGTGGAGATCGCGTGCAACTTACTCGACGTGTCCGTGACGACGCCCGCCGAGGTGCAAGACGCGGTCGAGCGAGCGTGCCGCGAAGAGGACGCGGTGACGTTCCGCGTCAAGGAGGGGTACGTGACGAACTTGACGCCAGAGGAGATGTTAGCGCGATTGTCCGCGCAGAGCTAGAACTAGCGAATCTAGTAAAATAGCCGCCTAAGTTATGTTCACTCATCAGGGGTGCCCAGCTCAGATATCTTCTCTCATTCTGGACGAGGAAAATACGTTTGCGCGCCAAAATTCCTGACGGCACTTCGCGTTCCCGCACAACAACGAGGAGCGAACGCTCGCACGAGGTCGCACGCGACAGGATGTGCGCAACTTGCTGATGCCCGACCGTCGTTCATGAATCTCTGAATCACCGCGAGCAGCGAAATCACGCGCTATGGAGAGAATGCCCGCGTCAGAGTTCTCCAACGAATTGCTCGCCGTCCTCGCGAGCGAGGAAAGACTGCGCGACTGGCTGGCGAGCCTGCGAGACGCACTCGGGCGTCGTCCGCTCTCCGCGGCTGATGCTCTCTTAATCGGTGTCGTGCTCGCCAAGAGCCGCTCTGTCGAGCACGTGGAGACTGTACTCGAAGTCGAGCGCGTGCTGAAGCGCGCGATCGCGCGAAAAATGCTAGATCCGATCGCCCTTCGCGAAGCCGCGTCCCTCGCCGTCGAACTCGTCGCTTCTCACTCGAAGAAAGAGAAACCGGCTAAGAAACGAGCGAAAACAAAAGCGATGGCAGGGAAGGACGATGCGCGACTCAGCTTGTACGTGCGCGACGCACTCCCCGCGCTTGTCGCGGCGCTGTTGAGTTTTCGGTCCCCTAAAGCGTGGGCGCTCGCAGAGGAAAGTATACCGTTCCTTGTCGCCGCCGCGCCTTCTTCATCACCCGACGCGATCGACAGCTGTGACATCGTCGACGCACACGTTCGTGACGTCGTGATGCCGATTCTCGAATCGCTCATGCGGTCATCCCTCTCGGCCTTGCGCACGAGCACGGAGAAGATTCACGAAACCGAGGCGACGACAAAGGGTGAATCCAGGCACGCGGGCGACGGCGTCGCGGCCCATGTCTTCGCGACAGCGCTTCGCTCGATACCCGAAGCGACGCTGGCGATGGACGGACCTTGGCGGCTTCTTTTAGATTCGTTGCCCGTGCGGTATGGTGGTCATGTAGACTCCTTCGATGTCGATCCTCTGTTGTCTGCGGCTGGACGAGCGCTCGCGCGCGCGGCTTGTGTCGACGACGCGCGACGAATCGAGCTATGCGGGGTCATCGAACAAAAACTCAAAGGTGTTACAGCGTCGCGCGCGGTTGGTCTTGACGTACTTCGGGTGATGTTGAACGGACCAGAGCAACCGCTTTCGCAAGAAGACGTGCGACTGGCCGTGCGGTGGGCGCTGCACGCGGCGTCTTCAGCAAAAGTAAGCGCTGATACCGGAGCGATGTCCGCACAACGATTGATTATTCCAGCTGCGGCGGTTGTAATTGCGGCATTACCGTATCTTGAACGAGATGACATTGCCGCGATGCGTGACGGATGGTTGACACCGCGACTCTCAGCGCAGGCGCTCACTTGGCGCGATGGCACGACTGCGAGTGGCTTCCCACCTGTTTGCACGGTGAGAAGTCACATGAGCATTCCAATCGAGGAAAGGCTTCCCGTTGACGCTATTGCTGCTCTGTTTCATGCAGATTTAGTTCTCGCGGCATACGTTAACCCTATGGAGTTTCGGACTCGCGTAGTCAACGGAGGATTGGAGCTTGGCGTCGCGTCACTCGGAAGAAAGGTCAACGCGAACGAGAAAGCCCAAGCGGGCGTCGCTGCTTCGTGTACGAATGAGAAGTGGGGTTATCTGATGGGAGCTGCGGCGATGACAGTGCTTGCTAATTTGTTGCATGCGTGCCTCGATGCTACGCAAATATACGATGGCGACAACGCGCCTAGTTTTTTTGACCTTGGACTGCCGACGGCGGATGTTCGACGAGCTTTGCTCCACCGTCTCTCGCATCTGTTGGCTTTGCAGCGTGGTATTCAGATTGAAGTAGACGCAGAAATAGATGATGCATTCGCGACTGCTGCGTCATCCTTGCCTCGAGTCCAAGTATCCACATGGTTATCTGCGGTTGAAGCAGTCCTCGCTGAGGATGGACCGCAAACTTCGGGTTACAGTCGATTTGACGTGCCTGATGTCGAACCACAGGTCCAGGCGGGGATATTGTCGCGAGCGGCGGCGGCGTTTTCAACGTCCACTGGGCTCACGAAGCATGAAGCTGGACACGTTTCGACCATAGCTTTCGACCCCGGATTTATTCTACGTGAATTGGTTCGAAGGGGGATTCTGCACAAGTCGCTCATTCTCGCCGAGCGCTTGGCTCCGAACGTTTCTGAGACATCTGCAACTGCTGCGATGACGGTTCAAAGTTTCCGTGGAGCTCAACCTGACCGTTATCAGATGCTATCCGAGCGTTTAGCCGCGCCACCTAGCGCGAATTCTCACGGCGAAGGAAACGAACTGGTCATCGTGAAGCCAAGCTTCGGGCGATGGACGGACACGTCAGCGAGCATCCGTGCGGCTATTGTCGCGGGTTGTTTCGAGCTTTGCACAATCGCGGCGATGTCTTCCTCCTCTCCCGCTATCGAGGCATCCGTGATATCTGCTTTGGCTGCGCCGGTTCTGCAGCTCGATTCTTGGGACTTGAACAACGCCGACGGACTAGCGATCACGTTTGGCGCACAAGACTCAGCGCAGGACGATATGGCATCGGACATGGCATCACACACGCGACTAGCTGTCCTTCAGTGGGTCACCGCACGTGCCACCGAGTGCACCGCTCTCAGGGCGGCGGCACCTGCACTATCTCTTGGGGCGACTTTGCTTCTAGGATTACCCCGAGCTTCTGTGACGGCGTGTTGTCCAACTCTCGTCACTGCGCATGCTTCAGCTGCACTTTGGGGTCGTACGGACTTAGACACCAGTCAATCAGACTCGTTCGAGTGCAGATCGCTGCAGCTTACGCGCGACCTCTTACAAGGATATGTTGAATGCGCTGTTGATGACATGATTCTTTCCGAGCCTCAGTGCGCAACTGACTTTAGTGACGGAACATCTTTCGAACGTGCACAACGCGTGAGCCTTTTGAAAACGGCACACCATCTGACACTCAAGTGTGATGGCGTTAATGCCGCGATCGCTGTGATCATGGACGTTGTGCACGTCATCTCGAATACGACAGATCCAATGCCTTTGCAGTCCTCCTCGACTGCAATATCGGTCGTGCTGGATTTGTTAACTTCACATGTAGGACGAATCATCAAGGACGTTCGTGACGATGCACTCGGATTAAACCAGCGCGACCGTGAAGTGAATATCGACGTCAGCGATCTGCTTATGCGCGTGGGAGAATTGATCGTGCAAACCATCGACGCCGCAGCGATGCTAGTCAACAACGAAAGCGGAAAGAAGAGAAAACTGTCTGCCGTCGTTTTGGTCGACATCATCCATGGCGTGAGTGCAACATTGCTCTCTCTGATTTCCATTAGCGTTTGGATCGCATCAGTGCGAAGCGGCGACAATAAGAAATCGCGTCGATTAGATGACGTAGCGAAGGCTGCTTATGAAAGCAGCGGAAGGCTCGGTATCGCGGTCGACTCGCTCGAAGGCGAGGGTTCAAACGCGAGCGTGAAACGTGAGAGCGCGCGAATGAGGTCGAACCGTGTGTCTTTGCGCGCGGCGACTGCGCTGCGTGCCGGGGCGCAGTTGACTGACCTTTCAGAAGATAAAAATGCGGCAAAGACGGGTCGTAGACATCGGAAGTTTCGAAAAATGCGCTGGGTGGACATGGAGGCAGAGGAGCCCTCGTCGGATGAAGGCGGCGTGGAGGGAGAGGCGGATGACGACGAAGACGACGCGATTTTTTGCGTGCGTCCAAACGGCGACGGCATCGAAGGTTGGGAGATGCATCATCGTCAGTCCGAGAAGCGTCCGTTTCCCGAAGTTGATGGCCCAGTTGAGACCGAGACTACTGCCGTCATAGTTCCACAGATACGTAGAGTCAACGCGTCGCCGAAGAAGAAGGCACACGGACAAGACGTACGAGTTCGAGAGGCTGCGAATAATTTAGCTTAGCATCTACATTCGACACACAAATCTAACGTCACTATCACTTGCTCCAACACACGATCACGAGGACACCATTCGGGGATATTTGGTGTTCCGGTGGTGGATGAATCACTTCCGCTCGCGTTGCTCCGCTCTGCAACGCGGCTTCAAGGAACGCTTGCCGACAACCTTTGGCCCGCTCGTTTTCTGGCTCCGCTATGACAACATGACCGTCTCCGGCAACCAACGCATGACATGCGCTCGCTAATAAAGCTGCGGTAGCGGGATCATACAGACAATCCGCTCCTAGAACTACGTCCACCGGCTGGGAGAGCGTTTGCGGTGCTGACCAATCAAGCAAAGCCCCCGCGACTCGACACCCGCTCGAGCTGTTGTTCACGTCGTCGACGGCGACCACCTCAACCTCGTTTAACGCCGCGGAAGAGAGCGCACAGTGAATAGCTAACGGTTCTCGGTCACAGAAAATCACGCTTTTACTTCCACCGAACATCGCCGCGGAGAGTCCCGCGAGCCCGAGCCCACATCCGACCTCCACAACACGCTTAGAACGCAGCTCAGGCAGAGACTCGACGCAAGAAGCAACGCAAGATGCAAGGATGCGCGACGTGAACCACAGCTTCCCCCAGCTCGGATCCGCCTCCATCTGCCCCTTGGATTCGTACCAGTCCCACAGGTCTTCAGCACCGGGTGGCTTTACGACCTTCAGGCGATCTTCGCCCACTCTTGTTACGACCTCGACGAGAGGGGGGAGGGCGTCGTTTCCCTCGGTCAGAGAGGCAACGATTTCATCTTCGTCGTCGACACCGAACGACCGCACCGCCGGCAACGAGGCCGCGAAAACCGGACGGGGGCGACGAGGGATCCGCCCGGGTGATAATCCACGAACGCGATATGGTGACGCTAACATTTGCACACGGTTCGAGCCCGCGTGCAAGGCGCACTGTGTGTCAAGGCGCACTTGACGAGGGAGGCGCTTCGAGATCGTTGAAACGGTTTTTCATTCATTTTCTACCCCAACACAACTCTCTAAGGCGCCTCGTCCTCCTCAATCCAGTCCGGATTGGGTTTCAAAATCACGACACCCTCAAGGACCGGCGTGAGCGGGATGAACTTCCCAGTAGCGAGCTCAGCTCTGTCGCCCGTGGAGAGCAACACCGGCGTGGTGTGGGTCTGGAAACCCGTGATGGTCTTTGGTTTCCCCGCTTGTCCGACGACATCCACTGCCTGACCAACACGCACAGAAATTGGAAGCGGCTTGCCCTCTTCATCCACGGTCATGAGCATGCGAGGCTGGGCGGCTACGAACAGGTAATAGAGCATGTAATGGTGCTTGCCAAGAATCGTGTGCTTCATGTCGAGCATGGAGAAAGCGACAGTCATCAGTCCTGCCCAAGCGACGTTCGAGTGCAGCGAACGGTCCGAGTGCGAAGGCGAAAGCGTGAGCAGACCTTTTCCGAGATGCACGAGACCCTGAGCCACGCGCACGAGGAAGATCAGGGACGGATCCTTGTAGTAGTAGCTCGACAGCTGACGGAGTTGAGTCGCGAGCCGCGCGTTGTTCGTACCGGCGCCCACGATCCCGAGAGCGAAGGTAGCAGCTTGCGCGACTTCCTCGTTGCTGTCGTGGCTGAGGCGTCCGAGGACATCAGTCACGTTCAGCGTAGGGTTTGAGATGTGTAGAAGCGCTAATCCCACCGGCGCGGCTTTGCGGACGGCTGCGTCGCCGTACTGGATCAAGTGGTCGTATGCCCGCACGGCCATGTCGCAGCCGAGTTCCTCCCCCGACGCGATCAGCGCCACTCCCAAAGCGGCGATGGACTGAGGATCCGCGAGCCACTCCCGAGCCTCTCCCTCACCGTCACCACCTTCCCCGCCTTCGTTCGTTGTCTCATCTGCTTCAAGATCAGGGTGTTCTCCGCAGCGCGCGAGCATCGCTTGCACTTTGAGAACGTTACCGCTGCCTGTGTACGCGCACACCTCGAGGGTCACCTGGAGGAACTCGCTGATGCGCGGGCACAGCGTCTTCGCGACTTCGAGCGTCGCCTCGACTTCGGCTTGTCGCTGAAGGAAGAGGAGGCCGAGGCCGAGGCAGAGGAAGTGCGCGAAAGGATCTTCGAGATCCTTCTCCGGTCGAAGCATCAGCGCCTGCACAATCGCTTGCACGCACTCTTCGTGGCACGTGCCGACGAACACCAACCCAAGAGACAGCGCGGCGAAAGCCGCGACGTCGAGCGGGGTGGAGTCGTCCGTGATGATAGGAACGAGCAGCTCTTGCACCTCTTCCTTCTGGCATCCCGCGTACGCCAACCCAAGACCCATGATCGCACCAATACGGACGGACGCGTTCTCTTTGTTGACGCTCTCGTAGAGCAGACCGTACGCGGGATCGCAGTCGTTGCGCACATTGACGTTGATCAAGCCAACCGCGAGGAGACCGCCCGCGACAACCTGGTGCTCCATGCTGTACAAGTAGTTGTCCACGCGGGGAAGACCGTCCTCCACGTCCCACATCAAGATGGATCCGAGACTCGCAGCGGCAGACATCTTGCCATGATCTTTGTTCTTGAAGATCCAGCTCACGTTGGAACCAGCACCCGCGGCCGCACCCTCGCCCTCTGCGGCGGCGCCGTCCCCCTCCGGAACGGTGAGCAGCTTGTCTTGTCCGAACCCCGCGTTCACGAACGCGTTCACGAAAGTGGCGGCCAAGTTCGCGCGGGCGCTATCTACGGCAGCCCCGGCTGGAGCGCGGCCTTCCATCAGGTGCGTCTTGTAAATGTCTTCGGGCGTCTTCGCTTCCATGACGTCGAGGTCTCGCGCGAGCGTCAAATAGTTCCCGCTGAGGTTCGAGTTGCTCATGATGTTCTGAAGCTCCTCGAGCTCGTCTTCGTCGGTGATCTCACATGGGCCCTCGTCGAGCCTGAGTGGGTGTCCGTGCCTCGCGAGCATGTGGCAGAGCTGCCGCTTTTCCTGTTTGTCCGTCGTCGCAACGAAAGTCTGCTCCATCGTCTCCTGGAGTCCGAGCTTCATCGCGACGCGCATCGCGTCGGTGAACTTGCCCACCTTCATGAAGACTTCGTGCGCGACCTTGAGCACTTCCGAGTCTTCGGGCTCGGGTAGGTAGTTCGAACAGCTGAACAGGTATAAGCAGGTCCTGCCGTAGTTGGTTTCATTGACGTGCTCGGGGAGGAGACTGAGATTCTCGACCTCGATCAGGAGGTCCACAGCTTCCGGTTCCGCGTTATGCTTCATGTGAAACGGCACGATGTCGCGCACGAGCGACATTAGATCCTCGACTTCCGCGTCTTTGCCATCCTTCGCAGCTAAGTCTGATCGACGGTGGTACTCGGTTCCAACCTCGGCAGCCAAGTTGCGGACGTACTGCGCGCGAGGGACGAGGCGTGGGAGGGAAGAATCAGCGTCGACTCAAAGAGGGAAAAAAATACGTCTCGAGTCTAGCAAGACAGGGAGCGATCTCGCTGGTTTCCTCGCGCTTCTCACCTCGTGACCCCATGTTCCGATGTCCTCGCCGGATCCGACGAGACGATACTTGAGGGATTCGGGCATGACGTCCTCGACGGGGGCGTCGGTCATCGTCAGCAGAGAGATGATGTCTGCGAGCAGCTTCTTGTTGTCGCCCTCCTTCAGACTCGCGAAGGTTTCCTTGAGCTTGGCAAGGTGCGGGCGAAGGAACTTGAGCGGCTTCGGGACGCTCGTCATCGAGCTGCGAGCGCGAACAGGAGGAAGGAGCGCGTGAATGATGTGATTTCAGAGCGGGAACGGCGAATGTGCGCGAGATCGAAGAGGATCGCGCCAGATCGCGCGCCGACGGTACGGGCGCGAACTCACCTCGTCGCGGACTTGATCTCGCTCCTCATCGTCTCCATCGCTAGCTTCGCGACGCCAGCCTTCTTGTCCGCGGTCCTCTCCACCAGAAGCTCGAGGTTTTCCTTTATTTGCAAGTCCTCTTCCGAAAGTTCGACCACCTTCTTCTCGTCCTTCTTCTTCGCGCCGTCCGCGGGCTTCACCGATTCGTCTTTCTTCTGGCCCTCATCGGGAGGCGTGTTTTCGCTGACCATCGCTCACGCCGGGGTGCTCGCGGCGACCTCGCGAGTTCCCTTCCCCGTGATCCGCGCGGATGACCTACGACAACCCTCCGCTGATCGCGAATGTCGCTTAATTCTTCTCGAAGTGAACCACGGGTCGCTTGCGCGCGAGATCTGACCGCGATCGGCGGGGGAGATGGAAAGACCCTCCCTCGGGCTTCGGCTATTTTAAACCCACTGTCACGCTTTAGTGTCGAAACGCAGGCTGGTGTGCCTGACTCGAAGTACGCGAGAGGCGCCGGTCCTTACAAAGAGCTAAATCCGTCACGCCTCTCCTCCCGTAGTCTAATCCGCCTTCTCCGCGTTCGCTTTACGAGCGATCTCGTCGATTTTCCTGAACTGCCACGGCCAGCGCACGTTGTACAAGAACGGCCTCAGGTCGAACCGGTTGTCCTCCGGCGAGTAGTTTTCCGCGTGGTACGACGGCGTCAGCGTCGTCATCTTATGCCGGTTCGCGGAGTAGAAGAAGAAGAACCGCTTCACTTTCTCCGCGATCTCGTCCACGGAGAATCTGTCCTTCCACTCGAGCAGTAAGCGCCTGAACATCTCCACAGGCCCGAGTCGAGAGATCTTTCTGAGGCGGCCGTACACCCCGAGCTCTTCGTACGTCATTCCCATGTCGTCCTCGTCGTTTTGGACGTAGTCATCCCGTATCGGTTCGAGCTCAGCCGTGGGAGGTGCTTCCTCCACGGACGCTAACGTGGGAAATCCGAGGTTCACCGCGCCCCAGCGCAGGAACGACCTCAGGTCCCCTTTGCTGATTCCACCGATCGGGTTCACGTCCGCGGCGGAGCAGTCGTATTTCGTCATATATCCTCTTAAACCTTCGTCCACGTTTGCGCTGCCGAGAACGAGGAGGAACCCGTTTTTTCCTCGGACCCAGGGCATTAACTGAGCGAGCACGAACGAAAGCACCATGCGGATTCTCGCTTGAATGTTCTGAAGCGCGAGGTTCTCCACGGTGCTGCCGCCGTCGACCTTGAACTTCGGGGTCCTCTGCGTCACGGAGTGGAAGAAAGAAACAACCGCTGTGATGACGGCGTCAATCTTCACGTCCAGATGAGATGATCCTATCTCAGCGGCAAGCGACGCGGAGCGACTTCGCGTGTCTACACTGCTATTTTCGGAACCTAGATACACAGTCGTGAATAAGTACTGCGCGAACTCCTTCGCGGATGGCAGCGGAGCGTCGTCGGATAACTGAGCGATGCGACGAACGTCCGCCGCCGCGCGTTCGTCACCACTCGCCGCGGCACTTGTCGCAAGTTGGCACATAGATCCCACGAGGGCTGCGGTCGATGAGCTATCCGCGCCGCCCGATAGAGGTAGGAGGTACCCGCTCGCTCCCGATCGCCGAAGATAATCCCACAGCCAACACGCGGGTCCGTTCGCGATTTCCTCGTCCGCGGTGTGGTAGCGCACCGGACGCGGTGGGTCGGGTACGTGCGATGTTCCGTTCTCGAAGCACAGTTGGAACGGCACTTTAATTAACGGGTGTTTCTCGCACCCCGCAGCCTGGACGGCCATGCTCTGAAACGCTCCTCGAAATCCGACGACGGTGTCCAGGTCGACGTCCGCGGTGACGACCTCTACTTCTTGAACCGCGAACTGCTGTCCCTGCGCGACGATTTCTCCGTTCACCGCTATGCACGCGCATCCGTCATAATAAAGCCTGCCTCCGTCGCAGCCTCGTTGGTTCGCGTACAGGTAGACCCCGCCAGCCTTAGCGGTCGCGGACTGGATAAGGTCCATCCGAGTGTTCAATTTTCTAAGCTGATGGTGACTGCCGCTTCCATTACTGATGATCTCAACGCCGCTCAGGGCGAGTTGGATGTGCGGCGCGTTTGGCGTGAACAGCTCCTCGCACGTTTCGCTCGCTAAGGTCGAGTCCAAGAAGTCCAGCCCGGCGTCGCCGAAGTTGACGTAGTTCTGTGACGTCACCGAGACGACGCTCATCGGAAGTCGATGCTGCTCAACCTTCTTCGGGTGCTGCCACGCGGTGAACCAGCGGGTTTCTCGGTAGTTTCCATCATTCGCGAGGCAGAGCTTCGGGCGGATGAGGACGATTTGCCGGTTCAGCACGAACACGCGGCAGTTGTATCGAACCCCCGCGTGGATGACCGGCATCCCGATGTCACACAAGATGTCATCAGTCGTGTCGTCGCGCAGCAGATCCGCGAGACACTCCCACGAGTGTTCGATGGTGTCGACCTCGAGGAAGTGGTCCTCGCACCCGTACCCGGGAATTTCCAGCTCCGGGCCGACGCGGTAGCGCGCTCCTGCTTCCTTCGCCTGGAGGATCGAAGCCTTCACGCGCGCGATGTTCCCTTCAAAATCGAGCGCCCATTGGTTCAGGGCACACGTCGCGAGACGTGCGATTCTCATCGTGGCCGTGTCTCGACGAATGACGCGCGCGTCGCCAGAATCGGACAGAAGAGTTCTTCAACCATACTCGCGGTCGGGCAGGGTCGTGGAAAATCTCTCGAGTTGAACCTCGATCGACCTGCACTTTACGAGGCACCGACGCGCTGGCAGGATGGGGGAGAAGCGAAGTCTCGAAGACTCGGGTCGGGACGCGTCTGACTCGAAGGTTTTGAAGGCGTCGAGCGATGTCGCGGCGACAGGGGAGAAGGTACGTCCGCGGTCGCACCCCGAGCACCACCTCGTAAATTGTTCGGCACCTGCACCTCCAACGCGCGTCCTCACTCTCCCTTCTTCCTCCGTTCGTCGCGCAGAAGAAAGAGCTCCCTCCGTTCTTGAAAGCGAAGCTTCGCGCGCGGGGAATTAACGTCGACGGCGACACCGCGAACGACAGCGGAGAAGCGACGACCACAGCCGCGGGAGCGGGAGCTTCCTCGACCGAAGATCCCCTCCCCGAAGGCTGGGCTGAGGCGATCGATAAGACGTACGGAACGAAGTATTACTACAACGCGAAGCTTGGGCAGAGCTCGTGGACGCGACCGCGAGCCTCGGTTGCGCCCGCGGCGGTGAGCGTGACCGCGCCGTCGTCTACGCTCCCCCCGGGTTGGAAAGAAGCCGTGGATCCGAAGACCGGAAGAACGTACTACTGTAACCCGTTCACGTCCTCGACCAGCTGGGAGAAACCGATAGACGCGGCGGCGATCGCGAAGATGAAACGATGCAAGGGGTGTGGAGGTTTCGGCAGGGGGCTCGTTAAAGCGCACGGATTTTGTCTGCACTGCAGCAGAATCCTGAACAAGCCAGTCGAAGGACTCGCCGCGACGACGCGAGTTCCGATGAAAAGTCCAGGGGCGCAACACGTCGTGCCTGAACAAAGAGCGAGCGCCGTGGTCATATCTCGGGGACCGGAAAAGGTTGTGGCACACGCGGTGGCACGTGCTGGAATAGGCCCGACTCCACATCCAAGGGTTGTTCCCGTGGCGAGCACGAGCGACCCGGAGCCAGTCACCGCGAACGTCCGTTCTAGACCGCCGCCGATGGGAAAACCAAGACGCGCTGCCCCGGCGGGGATCGATCCCATGGATCCGTCCTCGTACTCTGATGCGCCCGTTGGAGGATGGGGGTCGGGTCTGCCCCAGCCCGGGCAGCCGAGAGCTGGTGGGGATAACACCGCCCTTCCCGCGCCAGGTGCGGTCTTGCGACAGAATAAGAAGGCAGAAGAAGCGAAGAAAACACCGTTCATCGCGGGCAAGGACGGCTTGGGGGAAAACGACATGTAGCTCTGTCTAAATAGCTAAACTAGTCACTCAGTCGTCAAAGTAGATGAACCCGTTGCTAAACAAGTCGTGCAATAGCACCTTGCTCTCGCCGTCCATCTCTCCCCCTTGAATCCAACCGTCCGCCTCTATTTCGTCATGGTTCGCGACGTGACGAGCGAACTCGATACACCTTGGTGACTTTACCGTCCACACGCTTCCAGCCGCGAAAAATAAGCACCCATCGAGACTGCCATCACTCACGTCTTCTATGATTGCAAACTTAATATCTCCCCGCCGAAAGAGGAAACCGGTCTCGGTCCACTCCGCGATCAACTCGTCAGCAGTGACGTCGTCGACAGGGGCGAAGAACGCGTCGTCGACGCCCCCGCTTCCGGTGACGTGACAACCGAACCATCTCGCGACGTCCGTCTCGTTCTTCGGCATCGCATTTCGAATGATTTCCGTCGCGTGTGTTACCGCCGCCGCGGAGATCTTTCCGACATCGCATTGTGGTTCAAGCCACGGATCACTCCAACGCTCCACAGCGGCGCGTTCGTTCACAGAGGCTTGGGCAAAGGACGAGACTAACTCGTCGTGCGTAGGCGCGAGGAACCCGACGCTGTAGGTCACGCACACGGTGTCGCAGCCCTTTGCGACGCCGTGGTGAGCGACTTTGGGAGGCAAGTACAGCATGTCACCTCGTTCGAGCAAGCTACTAGACGTGGGTCGGAAGTCCTTCAACACCCTCACGTCGATATCCTGGTAAAACGCACTCTCGTTATCAGGCGCGTACTCGGCACTATCCGATATCGACCACGCCTTGTTTCCCTCGGCTTGAATAAGAAACACATCGAACTGATCTGAATGTGGTCCTACGCTTCCGCCATCAGCAGATAGACTCGCCTGAACGTCCGCGACACGCCAGCGCGGGAAGTGGTCGAACAAGGCCAGAAGCCCCTTCACCTCGCGAATGTGTTTCTCTAAATCGTTCATGATCAAACACCACGACCCGGCGGTAGGAAGAGCGCGAAGCTCGTCTTCAGAGAACGGCCCCATTTCTAACGCCCAGTCTGAACGTCCTTCGCCTTTCCTAATGATGCGAGGCTGGAAGACGTTCTCGCACGCGAGTCCAGAGAGCTCGTCCGCGTCGATTTCCGGGATTGTTGAATTTACGGCCCCGCGAATCACACAAGGCCGCTTCTGCCAGTACTCGGACATGAACATCTTCCACGTATCCCTGTCGAAAGGCAGCTGCGCGTGTAGTTCGTCTATCGCTACGACGCCTTCACGTAACGATGACGACGCGCACGCGCGCGAAACCGGGGCTCGCGTATGACGCGCCGGAGCCCGAGGATTCGGAGTCCGAGGTTTCGCGTGGCACGCCGTCGGTATCGCACGGACTGCAGACATGGTGACGGATCCCGACGGTTCGGCGATCAAAAGAGATCCGCTTGTGGATTATCGCGCGACAGCAACCGCTGTCATCGCAACGCCGCACGCACACGCGCGGTTGAGTATGACGGGGGAGATACAACAAAATCAGATATGATTTCAACTCAATGTGTACTCGTAAATTGCTAGTCTAAGAAGTCTCGACGCTGTGCTCCTCACGTCGCGTTCTCGAGACGGGACAGCGTGGCGTCTCTGTGTGTTTGCTTACTAGTACTCAGTTTCATGAGCTCGCGGAGAGCCATCGTGGCGTACGAAGACGTAGGCAACGCGAGACTCAAGCGGAGGGCGAGGAACTTTTCGTCTTTCTCCTCTCCGTCCGCAGAGACGATGTTCGGCACGCGTAGGATCCGAGACATGTCCGTCTCAGTGAGATCAGCTTTCGGATCCGAGTAACTTTGGAACTCAAATTCCAGTTTGTCCGGTTTCACGAGCAGCCGTCTGTATGCGCCGGTCAGGAATCCGAAGGAATACTCCTTGATCGGGTGCGCGCACCCCTCGAGCAGCACGCCTTCCGCCTTGCAAATGTCTTCGTACAACACCTTCACGCGTTCAGGATATATCACCTTAAACCCGGGAAGTGGAAGCAGCACGTCGGTGATTTTGTACGTTCCGCGCGCGGCTTCCTCGGCTGTGACCTCTCGCACGTTCGCGAACATCACGTCGTTGTTGTCCTCGTCGTCGCTTTGATAGATATCCCCTCTGTCGTCAAATATCAAATCCCCCTCGACAGCGCGATCGGCGCCATGCAGCCTCACGCGCTCGCTCGCCGCGCGGTTGAACATGTAGCTCTGGTACGCGTGGACGTACATCATCCGAGTTGGGCGTGGAATAGCGTTTATCGCTCCTATGATGTCCCCTTTGCACTTGACCAGACCCTCCAAAAGTCCTCTCTCGGCAAGGCAGAAGCGAGGCATCAACTTCAGCGCCGCCGCCGCGTCGCGCGTTTCCTTGTAAACTTTTCGTGCCTCCGCGACGTCGTCCTTATCCGCATCTCGCGGTTGCATGATTAAATCCACAACTTCGGACCAGGAACCGCGGAGAAGCGCGGAGCCGATCGCGTGCGTCGGTATCTTGTGCGTCCCAAACCGCTGTAATCCAAAATAATTGACGAATCCGCTTGACTTCAACGCGTTCACCGCCTTCATCACCGTTTCTTTGGAACCGCGTTCAAGGCCGCGTAGCGTCAACGTGAATAGGTTGCCTTTCAAATCACCGAGACCAAGGCTACGGTCGACGTATCGAAAGTTTCCTAATTTCATTCCGTGGAGCGTGAGCTTCGCAAGGCGCTTCGCGCGTACTTTGTGCACGGTCACGAGTTGACTTGTGACGCCTCTGCGGTCCTTCGTGCCGGCGAATCCAAATTGCCTCGGCTTGACGTGGAGGATCCTCGATAGAACGCCGATGGCATCCCCCGTATCTTTGTTCTCTTTGCAAAGAACGAATTCGAGGTAGTGCGGCTGATCGGAAGGCCAACGTTGATGACCACCCCATGCCCCGTCTTCACGACTTCGCTTCTGGCCTCCGCCGCCTCTGCCGTTGCCCTTTTGCTTCACAGGTCGTACCCTCACGCACATCAGAGGTTTGTTAGATCCCGGCCTGACGGGGCCAGTCCCTTCGCCTTCACCCGGTGGCTCGATGGTGTCCGTGGAGAGCTGGGGGAAATGAATTCCGAAGAACGCGTGCAAACTCGCGCGGTAGTCCTTGTCGTTGCTCGTGGACAAGACCAGAGGCCTCGGAGCAGGGGCGCCACTGGAAGAGGAAGACGGCGTCAGGACTCCGGGCGTCTCTACGAACGCTCTCAATCGTTCGGCGTCGGTTTCCCCCGCGATCTTCGCGAATTCCGCGATGGCGAAGTTTCTTCGCGTGAGCTCCTCGACGGTGGGTCCCGCGTCGGTCGGTGGCGCCACATCGTCATTTTTCTTCGCCGCCGCCGCCTCTGCTGACGCTTTCCTCTCGTCCGTCCCGGTATCCTCGCCCGTCGCCTCGGGCTCTGGTTCGCTCGCCGCGGCCGCGAGCTCGATCCCTTGAGGGGGAGCGGCCCCCAGTTTCGACCTCTTCAGCCGTTCAGCCTCCTCGATTTCGTCGTCCACGACCGGATCGAGCGACGTGAGATGCACGACGTTTCCTCCGCGATCGATCTCGTTCACGACGAAGTCGGTGAACCGCTCCTTCAGGATGGCGTTGAACCCCTCCGCTTTGTTCGCGTAACATTCTATTCCCACGGATTCCTCGGTGGTACTCGCTGCCATCTTCGACGGAGCGGCGCGGATGCGCAGTGGCGATGAGCACCGCCTCCGTGCTGCCGAACCCCGTTCGCGGTGGCGTGAGTGACAGAAACGCGTGCCGACGTGCCGACCGCGAGGAAGAGATAGAAAGCCTCTGTTTGCTGCCGCGGGCCAAACTCAAACCGAAAAACCGGCTGGCCGGGTTTTTCCGTCGCAAAAAATCAAAAAGAAATCGAAAACAATCAAACGTTTGGGCTCCCAAAGCAAAGAAGCCGAAAAGGCGTTTTTCTCACGAGCTGTCTTCGGTCGACGCGGCACCGGCCATTCCCCCGCGCGCGCGGTTTCAGCCAGCACACGTCGACACGCACTCGTGTTGACGATCATAATGACGTCTTCGGATACGCTCACATCGGGCGATGACGATTTCAGGTGAGCGCGCGAAGCACGGACCGGGCCGCTCGGTCGGTGGACGAGAGTCCCCTCTGATGATGTCGTGTCACCTGTCGCGCGAAAGCGAATCTTCGTTTCCAACACACACGCGCCGCAGCGTCTGACCGTTCCATCCTCACTCAGGGCCATGAAAGCTGATTACATAAAGAAACAAGGAGACGCCGCGTTAAAGGCGGAAAACGCCCGGGACGCGTACATCAAGTGAGTCGTCCTGTCGAGACACCGCGGCCGTGTGTGTTGTTTTCCTCCGCGCATGAAATGAGGGAGAAGACGTGCGCGCAAGGCGGGGTATCAACTGACCGCATCCGACGTGCATCCGCAGGTACACAGAATGCGTGAGCATGATGCCGTCCAAATATCTAGATGCGCACGCGGTGTACAGCAACAGGTCGATGGCTTACTTGAAGGTAAATATCTCAATCGCCCCGCGGGCTGCAACATTCGCGCGGCGCAACAGGTTCTGACGTGTAGTACTATCTATTTATTGCACGCAGGCTGGCAAATATGAGTTAGCGCTAGCGGATGCGGAGAAGGCGTGTGTGTTGAAGCCTCAGTGGGACAAAGCGTGGTGGCGAAAAGCCTCTGCGCTGAAAGGACTGCGGCAATACGTCGAGGCCTTAGAAGCGTTCAGAATTTCGTACGAGCTCGTGCCGGACAAGGAGACGAGTCACAAAACGTACCGACTTGCGGTCACGGTAAGGAGATCGATCGCCCGGCGGGCTTTTCATGCGATCCCTATAATCACACTCGTATTCAGGAAGTCTCGAAACTCATGACCCGACAGCAGCTCGCGGATCAAGTGCTGTTTATCCTGGACGACTACGAGGTGAGAAGAGACTGTGTGCTTCTTTTCGACAACCAAAACTGTTGAACGAAAATATTTCTCTTTCCACTTCTACAGAAAAAGGGGCGGATCTCGGCTCCGAAGGAACAGACCGCGACGGAAATCGAAAAGCGAGAGGCGATGTTTCTTCACGTGAAGGACTGGTGCGAAATTTGACGAGTAATAAACCCAGAAAATCAGAGACAAATAAAAATTGACGCAGGCAAAAGGAGAATAAAAGAAAGGAACCGAATTATGCCACATACGTCACGAGTTGGTTTTTCGAGCCTATGAGCGAAACGATGGCCTATCTTCAGGCAAGTTTCCTAAAACCGCGATCAAATATAAACAATAACTAAAATTTTCTGCGGTGTCTCAGCGCGCTTGCATGCACAAAGAAGCGAATTGCTTCAGGCAAACGATAGCCGACGCGCAGGTAGCACCTTTGATCATCGATGCGATTAAAACCAATAAATCAACGCGCATCCTGCGCGTCTTTTCTGCAGGCAGCACTAAAAACCGCTTCTCCTTCCGGAGGAGAAAATGAGAACGTGAAGGACGTGCTTGAGCAGACGCGCGTCATACAACCTAACACAACGATGCCATATGGGATCAAAAAGTACCTGCCGAAACCCTTTGCGTGGTTATTGATGGGGCAAGGATTCCAGGCAAAAAAGGGCGAAGGTAATATGAACCAACTCTTGAGGTAAAGAAACTTACTGACAAACGCTGCCATACTTACAGAAAAAAATCTGGTTAAGGCGGCGACCTGCTTCAAAATCGCGGCAAAGTTGGTATTAATTTTAAAATCTAAACAAAACCGTGAACATCAGAAGGCTTAAGTCGCCATTTCATTCTCCAAGGACCACACAAACGACGAATATCAAAAGGCCTTCGACAGCATGAGCAACTCTTTAAAGACCGAAGAAACGGAAGAAGTTTTAGCGGAAGCGAACGATATGCGCGTAATTGCGAAGCTAGGACTGTCGGTATGTAAGCCGCGCGACTAAAAAGATAATATCCTGACTGTGTGTCAAAACAGGAAGCAATGGAGGAATTCGCGAAAGAAGGCAGTATATTTACAGTTCAGGTATGTTAAACGCCCATCAAAATGCGTTTGAGGACACTTTTAAACAGCAAACACAGGGAGTTTACTTCTACAAATGCGAACAAATCTCTCGATTCAACGCTGTCGCAAGACAAGCTTTGCAGCGAAAACTTGCGACGCAGTCGGCAGGGCCTGAGATCGAATTTTCAGAGCTTGCGACAGTAAATGAGATTTGTTCTTTACATTTCTGTAACGCTGACCTTAAAATTGGGAAATGTCGAAAAGGGATGTATTAATCGAGAAGGTGTCGATGCTTAAGAAAGAAAATGGCCGTAGTCTCAAGGTTCGCCTCCTGGTCTCATGCGCGGTGGCTTAACTTTTTCCTAATGCTTTTCTGTTGCTTTTGAATAGGTCGAATTTCGAGTCCACTTTGGAATAGACAAAGAAAAAGCTTTGGTGAGTGCAAAAAACAAATTCTTGATCTTTTTGGGGTTGACATCGTAACGAGCAGCTTTTCGTCGACCGAATGAATCGCGATGTCTTCGCGGTTGACGATGATGATAATGATATTTTGAATTACTGCGTCGGCCACGTCGTCGAAAAAGACGTTCGCTTCGAAGATATCGATGTATCAGCCGAAATGGGTGAATCAATCGAAGAACGTATCTTTACGTCTAATTCCAAAGCCGTCGTTGAAGCGTCGCGCCCGACCATGGAAATGGATCTTCCCTACAGGTGCATGATTTTTTTGTATTTCGTTTTTTTGTCTGTGTATCGTGATTTTGATATAATATTTTGCAGAACGTACAAGTTGGTGAGAGCGAACGGGATACCGATAGAAAGAATCGAAAAGCACGCCTTCTGTATGGCGCGCGTGGTTTACAATAACACGGAAATTCAAGAAGACGTCTGGTTCGAACCATCAGAAGGGACGCACCGCTGGCAACAAAGTGCTGGAGAGCTTCGAATTCTCGTTCTCTGTGTGGAGGCCGGGACGAAAGCTAGTGACATACAAGTCGATATTTTGTCTCACAGCGTGAAGGTTTCAAACTTTAGTTCCGGTGCCGTTTACCTCGAGGTACGTGTTCCGTGAAAATCTGCGTTCATTGGGAAATTTCTTGAGTTATTTATTCGTGAATTGCAGGGAAATTTCGAGCACAGCGTCGTTCCGGACGAATCCGCGTGGGATTTCGGAGACGATGGAATCATCTCACTGTACGTCCAAAAATCCAACTTGGAGCTGTTTGCTGCAGGTGGCGGCGACCACTCGAAGTCCGAATGGAGGAAGCTGTTTACGTCGTCCTGTGAGATTAAATGGGACGACGCCACGAAGGACTACTCAGGTGCGATGATGTAATTGGTGTCCTTGTGAACCGCTCGATGTGCAACCGCGTTTCGTGCTCACCCGTTTGTCCTCCTTCGCAGATTTGCCCGCGCCGGTGATGAAGGAAATTCGGAAGAGAGAAGAGCTGGACTCGTTGAACAGGCGCATCGACTGGAAAGAATCCAAGGCTCGTGACAAATGCCAAGAGCTCGACGATCTAAGACGTCGCACGAGACAACAAAGACTAGCCGCTCTGCGCGGCGGCGCGTTCGCTCCGTGGATTGACAAGAACCGCGGTGACATCCTCGGATAATGATTTTGGGGGAGAGGTGTGTTGTTACGACGACCAAATAGCTCCGTTCTTTCACAAAGCTACAACTCTGCTAGCTACAATAACTCGTTCGAACCCATCGCGGCGAGTAATTCCGTTTTCTTGGACTGCGTCCACGCGAACGCTCCAGCGATTTGATTGATCAAAGCAACCTTCTGTTGAGACGTATACTCCGGGTGCGTTTGGCACCAATAGACGAGTTCAGAATCTGGCGTGTAGAAAGCCTTGATGTAATTCTCCACGAGTCGAAAATCTTGGCTGGAACCCGAGGGCGCCAAATGTCGAACATTATTGTAGAGCATCTGCACATCCAAAGCCATGCCCGCTCGACCTTCGGACGAACACTTCCGCACGCGCGCCAAACCTGCGACGATCGAGGATGACGTCTCCGCGATTGCAAAATTCCAGAGCATAGTGAGTGCTTCCGCGGTAACTTCAGCACAGGCCAGCTTCGCGCCGAACTGCGTAAGTTCCGTGGAAAGATCATCAACCCACTTGTTATGATCCGTGCTCACTTCCCTCTTCGCGTACTTACCAATCTTGAGTTTATCGCTCAACTTGTCACTGTCTCCAACCGCCTCGGAAACCCACGAAAGGTTCAGGAGTAAACCGGAAACGTGACAGTACACGTGTTCGCGAAGATCCTCCACGCTCGAGATAGTCTGTCCAAAAAAACGTTCAAGCTTGTGTTCTTCTTTAGGTGGAAGAGCCTGCGTGAGTCCTGGTTTAAGACGCTTGAACTCTTCCGCGATGCACGCGAGAGACTCCAAGGCAATCACGCGTTCTTTCAAACCGTAAAGATTTCCAGAGGAAAGAACGCTCCACGCTTCGGTGCCGATTCCCGGACCTTTACTGGGCATTAGAGCGGCGATCGTGTCACCGCTAGTTAAACGGATGAGTGTTGATCGAAGCCGAGGCGTGACCTGATCTGAATTTGACTGCAGCGCTTCGTACCGCCCAAACGCTGCAAACATGCGCACGAGCGTTGTCTCAAAGAGTGCGCAGAGGCCCTGAAAGATCACAGGCACTGACGGAGTGAGCGTTCGCATTAACCGAAGATATTCTGCCATGCCCTGGAGCAAGTAGAGTGAAGACGCAGTGAGCGTCGGCTTACGCGCGGAGAGTCCTTTCCCTTCGCCTTCTCCGCCAGCAGCGGCCGAAGCCTCGGCAGCAGCCGCAGCAGCGCGAGCTTCCCGACGCGCTTTCCTCACCTCTGGATCCATGGTGTCGTCGTCGTCATCGTCTCCCTCGTCGATATAAGCGGCGTTGACCTCGATATCCTCTTCATCGTCGTCGACGTCAATCGGCATATTCACCACGGCACTAGTACCGGCATCCGATGATGCAGGTCCTTCGCTCGAGCATGAGGTTGATTGCTCCCCAGTTTTACTAGAAACACTACTGTTCGCCCCCTCGGTGAACGGATTCCCCTTATGCACTAGTGATTCGAACGCGCTTCCATCCTCCGCGACGCCTCCGAACGCTGCGACGCCGAATCTCCCGCTCCCTGACACGTCTATCGAGACTCCTGACGTGTCGTCTGCTAATTGGCGACTCGTGTCGGTGCTCGTTCCGGACGCAATTCGCCCGCCTCCACGCGCCGCAGCAGCTCTAAGATCCGCGCGGACTTGCTCAGCCGCGGCGTCTGGAAGCCGTGCCCACACTTCGCTATCTAGCATCTGCCGCAAAGCTTCGAGACGTTGCGCGTGTAGGGATTCGAAATAACGATCCCCAGCACGTTCTAAATGTCCTCTCAACGTGGACGCTTGCGTGCCGGAGAACGCCTCTGCTGCCTCTATGAAAGCCCGGGCCCAGTCGAGGACCGCGCGGAAGTGACCGGAAGAAGGAGCAGATGATGCTTGGAGTAGAGCCGCGATGCGAGCCCCAGCCATGTCAGCGATCGCACGACGACTGCGTACCAGTGCCGCGGTGACGGCTTGGCAAGATTCGATCTTTTCACGGACTTGCACTTGTTGTTTACCACGAGCAGATGCCCTCGCATTTTCGTCGCCAACAGAAGAAGAATCCGATGACGCGCCCGCGAGTTTCGCTCTCAGAGTTTGCGCTTCAGCCTCGTGCCACTGCAGCATCCTATGATGGCTACACAGCAAATCGAAAAGAACCTCCAGGGTCTTTTGGAAGCATGGAAAGAACTGCGTGGACGAGAGTTGTTGACAAAGTTCCTTGTATCCCATCCTGGATTTTCTCTCCACTACGTCATCGTTGTCCGCTCGTCCTCCTCGCTGCATCGAGTGCAGCCTCAGCATTCCTTCGGTTTGATTTTCCACAGCGCGTAAGAAACATTCCTGAACCTTATCACCAAGAGGCTTCACCTCAGATCCGAGGAGCAAATACGCTTCGAAGAGAGGAAGGTAGCGGACAGGTTGAAAATCGCCGCAGATCGTAAAAAGCACGCCTTCGATGCTTTGAACTAAATCCCACTGAAGTGAACGGAGATCTTGACCTAACGTTTGAGCACAGTTCAGCCCTTCCAGTGTTTTCAACGTACGTATCGCGGCAGCATATTCACACACGGCATCGACATAAGAGCATGACTCCAGGCTCGCTCGAATTTCAGCCTCCAAAGATTGGCACTCCCTCACACGAACGAGAAGGTCAAGCGTTGACAGGAGAGAACGTTTGCGCGTGTGAGACTCTGCAACACGAAGCGCACCGGCGACGCTGTCTTTAGCGGAGGAGATGTTCCGTCGTCCATTCTTCACAATCACGAAGCTTTGCTCGAGGTTACTTGTCAGCTCTGTGATATTGCTCCATCCCTGAACGAATTCAGTTTTGTGATCGAGAACCTCCTTTGAAAGTTTTGACGACACCACCTCGACAACATTTGACAGCTGCTCTTCTTCTATATGAAGCACGTCCGTCGTGAGCTCTCCTTTATTCGCTGCGATCGATTGAAGGACGTGTCTCACGGGGTCGAAATCTTCCTCGGGAAGGTAATATCCGGGCTCAAGAGCTGCGAGTACCGCGTCGCCGGCGGCGGACGCATCGCCCTCCGCGGCAGCATCTCGCGGTTTGGTTTCCTCCGCAACGCGTTCGAGTCGAGCAGCTTCCGCGTCCGGATGCGATTTCGCAGCCGCGGCGGATTTGTACGGACTCGATCCAATCTTCGAAAATGCATTGCTCAGCGACGTCGCCGCGGTCGCCGCGCCTGAAAACCCGCCGAGTCTCGCTGCTGTGCTGCTGCCGCCGATTGGATTTCGCGCTTGCGCAAAACGTTCGCGAGCCTTGTCCACCCCAGTCATGACCTCGACATTCTCCCTCAGTCTCCGTCCTTGTTCGTTCGCCATGCTCATCCGTTGTTTCGCCTTATCCTTGAGCTCCGCAGTCTTTTCCTTGAACGCCTTGAACATCGTGCGAAGTGCCAATGGGCTGCTACTCGTTCAGGTCAATCGGTTTCGTCCTCCGCAGCTAAGATGTTGAGCACCTTCTCCGTGAACTCTCTAAAGTCAGGGTCTTCACACGCCGCGTCTAACGCTTGCTCAGCCTTTATCGCCGCGTCGATACGGATGACGGTGTTCACGACGCGCTCGTCGCCGAGCGCGGATCGAATCTCGTCGCTCGTGGCGATGGAGATCAGGTGCTTCCTTCGAAGTCGAGCGCCGTCTTCGTCCTCCGCGTCCTCTTCCTCGAACGGCCGCTTCGGGCGGGGTTCCGAAGCGGTGACGGGCTGATCTTTCCGCGGCGACGCCGTAGAGGGTGCCGTGGTGTCGGGTTTCGAGCACGGTGTTTCTGCGCGGGCGAGAAGATCGTGGTTACTTAGATGAGTTGGGCGCGACGCCGAGGACGACGTTCGGGAATCAATCGAGGAGCCGGAGAATGCGACCGCGCGCGCTCTCACCTTTGTGCGTGCGGCAGCAACTCACAGAGCAGTACGGCGAACGACAGGTTGGGCACTTGTACTTCGCGCTCGTCGCACCGCAGACTATGCAATGCGCCGCCGCGCACATCTGCGTCGCGTAGTGTGAAGGTCACGGACGAGGGTGAGCGCACCACGGAAAATTTTCCGCCCGAGGTGCAGCAGCAGCACCTGCCTCGTTTGATTTCTCGCCGAATTTCGCGACTTTTTTTCGACCCAAGCGGGCCTGCATCGGCGTTTCCGGGTCGGCGCGGCCGGCGTCGCCAGTCAGCCAGTCCTCTCTCTCGGGAGACGAAACGCCGCATCGCTTCCATCCCGAGACGACGGCAGCACCGCCCCAAAACGATCGACCACCGACACGATGCGCATCATGGAAGACGTCAACGACGAAGCGGTGAACGACCGCGACGACGAGCCCGATATCGAGGCGCTTACCACGGACGACCTGCGAAGAGAGGTGGAACGCATGTCGCTTCTTCTGAAAGCCGCGACGAACGCCGAGGAGAAAAGAGCCGACAACGACGTGACGTTAGAAGCCGTCAGCGACGACGACGACGACGACGTCCCCGCCGACGACGCCCTCGATCTCGCCGCTATGCCCGAGAACTGGTCGCCCGTCGAGGAAACCACGCTAAAGTACACGAACGGGGACGTGTACAAGGGCGAGGCGGTGGACAATCGAATACGTCACGGGAAGGGAATGCACCAGTGCTCGAACGGCGATTACTACGACGGCGCCTGGAAAGACGACAAGCGTCACAGTAAGGGGAAGCTTACGTACGTCAGCGGCTTATCATACGACGGCGAGTGGATCGACGACAAGGCGAATGGGCACGGCGTGTGCGTCTACGTCGACGGAGGCAAGTACACGGGAGAGTGGAAAGCCGACCTCAAGCACGGCTGGGGTACGTTTCGCTACGCGACCGGGGACGTGTACGAAGGCGAGTGGGTAGACAACGTCGCCGAAGGAAACGGGCGATACACGTACAGCGGCGGAAACACCTTCTTCCAGGGGAAGTTTCTGAACGGGTCTCGCGTCAAAGGCAAGCTCGTGTCCGGGGACGAGGGCGTGGAATACGATGGGGAATGGAAAGACGACGCGCGACACGGGAAAGGGACATTTCATTTACCCGGCGTGTACAAATACACTGGGGACTGGAAGGAGGACGAACGACACGGCGTCGGGAAATGCGTGTACGCTGACGGCGCAACGTACGACGGCGAGTGGAAGAGCGACGAGAAACACGGGAAAGGCAAGCACAAGAGCAACGAGGGAGTTTACGACGGGGAATGGAAGCAGAACATGAAACACGGAACGGGGACGATGGTTTTTTCAGCGAGCGGAGGGAAATACGTCGGCGAGTGGAAGGAAGGGAAGGAAGACGGAAACGGGAAACGTCTGTACCCGGATGGAACCGTTTACGAAGGGAACTGGCAAGACGGTAAGCGGCACGGGAAGGGAAATTGCGCCTTCGCGTGCAAGGACGTGTACAAAGGCGAGTGGGTGCGCGATATGCGACACGGCTACGGCGTGTGCACGTACGCAGACGGCTCGAAATATCGCGGCGAGTGGGAAGAAGACTGCTGGCTGCAAAGCACCGCGGACCCGGCGTTCACGAAGGTTTTCGGACCCGGACTGAGCCGAGGCATCGCGGGAGAAGCCACAGTCTTCGGCATCGAAGCCCGCGATGAGCTGAAGAACAAGCGAATGAACGGCGGCGACGAGTTCTACGTGCGCTTTGAAAATGACGAAACGAAGGCAGTCGCGTTCGGGGAAATTACAGACAACGACGACGGGACATACGCGGTGAGCTTTCGCACCACCGCGGCAGGTTCATACACGTGTTCGATCCTGATCGGTGACGAAGAGCATGTCGCGGACTCGCCTTATCCCGTTCGGATCCTTCCCGCGCGCCCTTTCCCTAAACGGTGTCAAATCTCAGGCGAAGGTCACCGCGTCGCGACGACGCTCGAGACGGCGTTTTTCTACGTCGAAGCTTTCGACCGACACGGGAACGCGGTGCAGGGGAATATCGGAGATCACCTCCCGCTGAACGTCACGATCACGTCTCACGACGACGAAATCACCGAAGTTGATATCTGTGATACCGGAGAAGGGCGGTATAAGATGTCGTTTACCCCGTCGAAGAAGGGTTTCTACCGCGTCGTCGTCGAGTCCTCTGGAGTTCACATCGGCCAGAGCCCGTATTCGCTTCAGGTTCGATCAAACGAGTCCCCGGAGACGGCCCATGTCGACGACGTCGACATCGATGTCGTCGCTATTGCACCGCCGCCGGATAAAGTCCGACAGTGGGAAGACATCGCTATGACGGAATACATTCGCCTCGACGGTGATGAAGGCGGTTGGGAGAGCGAACCGGAGGAAGAAGAAACTCCAGAACAAAAAGCCATCCGCGAGAACCCTGACGTTCCCGTGATTTCGAATCTCGAGGACTTGTACAAACTTCCACGGCTTCAGAAAGCGATGCGCGAGGAGAAGCGCAAGAAGCAGGCGGCTAAACTCAAGGCGATGCGGAAGCGTTTTGAGGCTGAGGAAGCAGCGGCACGGCAAAACACACAGCAAGTCACGGCGGCGGAGACGAAATCTGTCGAGCCGTCGTCTTCGAACACCATCGCGGACTTAGACTGACACGTCTTCGCTGGGCTGGTGCAGTTGCTCAATCCTCCTCTTGAAATGACAACAACTTCGCGTTCGTGTTTCCCTTCACTTTTACCTTCTTCGCCGTGGAAATATCCGCGTCGTCGCTCCCTTTCCTCTTGCTTTGAAACGTGAACTTCCCCGCCGCGAGCGCGCTTTCCTCCGCTTTCTTCGCTTCCTTCAAGCTCGATTTAATCTGCTCGTTATCTTCGTCCAGGGCTAACGCTTTCTCATAGCTCTCCCTCGCGTCCGTAAATCGGTTTAGCCCCATGTTCGCCGCCCCGACGCGAGTGTACCCTTTCACCCAGCTCCCGTTCAGCTTCACGGCGGCGAGCCCATCTTTCAGCGCTTCTTCGTATCGCTTCAGCTTCGCATACGCCGCGGACCGATTGCTGAAGTACACGTGGTTCAGCGGCTCGAGCTTCACGCAAACGTTGAAGTGTTTTATCGCGTCTTCGAAGCGCTTTTCCTGGAAGGCTCGGTTTCCTTTCCCTTTCTCCTCCTTCGCGAGCTGTTCCTTCTCCTCCGCGTCGTTTGACAACCCCAATGCTTTGTGGTTCACCGCCCCGCTGCCTAATCCTTTTCTCGCGTTCCCTTCGACGTCGTCCTCGTCCCCGTACTTCGCGAGCTGGTCGGAGTGCGCGTAGTCTTCCCACGCATTTTTCGCGTCTTCCTGGAACCCTTCCTGGTTGAGCAGATGCGCGTGGGCTTGCAGGAACTTTGGCAGCTGCCGCTGGTACTGAACATTTGATCCCGGCTTCCCGCCCCCCGCACTTCCGCCACCTGTGCCGCCCCCTCCTCCACCGCCGCCGCCTCCTCCGCTCTTCCCTCCAATGTTGCTGTCGTGGTCTCTCCCGCCGCCGGACCAGCCGCCGCCATATTGGTCCTCGTACCCCGAGTCCCCTCCGCGACCACCACGGCGCTTTCCCATCCTGTCTCGTGCTGAGGAAGTGATTTGTGAGATGCATCGTCCGGTCAGTTTTGAACAGAACGCGCCGCGCATGGAGGACGAGCATCTGTGGGCGTCCGATGACGACGACGGCCTCGCACCGTCTAATGAAAAGCTGGATGCCGCTCGAGTGAAGATGCATCGGCGAAGAGGCGACGGGGGCGACCATGCGCGGGACCAAGGTCAAGTTGCGCGCGGGGGAGGCGCGCACAACAACTCGAGAAAGGGGAAGACGGCTTCTCGAACGCGCAAAGGGAGCGAGAAATGCGAGAGCAGCAGGTCACCCGCGGAGAAAAGGCACTGGGAAGGTATCGATGAGTTCGGAGCAGACGGAAACGAGGCATCGCGTGGCGTCGGTACCGTGGATGAGGCCGAGGACGAGGAACGCAGACTAGAAGATCAGGCGAGGCACCTGGAGGAAAAGTTGGCACTGCTCCGTGAGGAACAGGTAATGGTCGCGAAGAAGCACGAAGAGGTGCGGATTCGGAAAGCGGCGAGGAGGGAGCTCGAGAACTTCAAGTCAGAACTGCAGGATGAATTCGATGGTGTCGTGTTGGCGCTGAGCGAGGAGAAGAACGCCAAGCTGAAGGTCGCTGGTTCGTTTAAGCGGGAAATCAAGTCGCGCATAGCCGAGCTCGAAAGCATGCTGACGCAGCTGGGGGATAAAGTCAGCGCCGTCACGGATCTGTACGACGCCACTGTGAACGAGCTTCAAAAAGAGCTCGCGGAGGCGGTCAACGAGCGGGAAAAAACCCTTGAAGCTGAGCTCAGGGACGAACTCGCGGGTCGGTTCGCCACACTTCGGAACAGCGGTGAAAACAAATTCGTTGGACTCGTCTGAGGATATGAGGCACGCCGACAGATTTATATAGATTAGAAACGTAGAACTAGTCATCTTACGAATATCAGCGACGCGTGGAGGTAACAACTTACTCGCGTCGCCACTTCTTCCTCGGCGGCCTGGACACCCAGCTCCAATATTTCTTCGTCGTCGGGACGCCGTATTTAGCACACGGATCTGCGAAGTATTCGATGACTTTCATGAGAGCGGAGTTTTTCCTCCCTTGCAGCCACCTCGGTATCGCGGACTTGTCCATGAACGAATGTTCGTTGATGAAGACAACCGCGGTTGCGAGAAGTGCGAGCTGCATGACGAGGGTCGACACGGAGAAGAAGCAGGAAATGCACAGGAGGATGTTCTTCAGATCTGCATAAAACAGGTTGATGTCGGACTGGAAGATGAGCGAGCACAACATCGCGTTGAAAGCTACGATAGTGGACTGCCAGGTCATGCGATACCCAACGTTCCAGCACCACGTTTTCATGTAGCAGCCCTTGCATGAAGGGCTCAGAGTTCCGAAAAGGTAGTTGCCGCGGTAGTTCACGAGCGTGTCAAGTTGGATGCGACCCAAAACGAGGCTGTCTTCGCGTTCAAGAGCCTTGCGCGCTAATTCGTACTCGATCATCGCGACGCCGAAGTTGTTGTGCATCCTCGCAGGGTCGCCATGGTGATAGCCATCCTTAGACGTGCACGTGCAGCAGATGGGACAGCTCCCCTTCGCGGTCTTGTCTGAAAACGGGCACTCGCGGTTCGCCTCTGGCGCGTCCACCGCGGACGCGTCCGAGGCGAGATACACGTTCTCCCCGTTCCTCCACGGGCGCGAATCGAACACCTTACGGAGCTTTCCGTACGTGTCTGTCTCGAGCATGACGTAAAAAATCACGCTTATCATCATCGTCAACGTCGCGAGTATGACGGTCAGCCAATCTGCGCCGAGAGGACGAGGAGGCGGATTTAGACGTCGGTTCGAGAAGCGAGTTCCGGGAGGAACGTCGAACGTCGCCGAGTCGGACGCTCGACAGTCATCGGCGCGCGCGCGGGTTTCGACGTTCTGTTAGAGGGAAAGCAGCGCGTTGTAACCCACCGACAGTTTTATACGTGAACGATTCCTTCGGGTTGAAGAGCGCGATGCGCTGCAAGAACGAAATGGCGAACGGAATGACGAAGCGGTTTCGAAGCGCGTTCAAGATGCCGAACGGCTGAAGGGTGACCTGTAAGATGGTCATCTCGACGCCTTACGTGTCGCGGCAGTACTGGCGTGTGCGTGAACTTCGATGGATGCGTGCGCCGCACTCTTCACGCGCACGCGGACTACGGCGCCGCTCGCTCGCTCGACGGTTTAGGACGGAAACGCTCGGACGGGACGAAAACGGCACTCGACCCAACCGAAAACGAGCGGACGCGTGAAGTGCTTTCGGCCAGTTTCGACGCCACGAGGACGGAGTGGGCGCGGCGCGCGATCACTCTTTCGACGCGACGTAGCGGACGACCGACGCGTCCACATGTACTGTACGTCAGCGTGGGCGAAGACTCGTCCCCGGCTCGCTCGCGCGTCGCCACAACCGACTGAGGGACGCGCGCGAACGACGAACGCGAAAAACGACCTCTATGTTCTCGCTATTCCTCGCCGCGGTCGCTTTCTCCGCGGCGTTCATCGCGCCTCGAACGGCCGTGGCGTTCTCGTGCGACAGCGCTGACGGCGATCCGACGGCGGCGGCGCGCGCGCTCTCGGACGAAGCGTTCGATATACTAGGCGGTGACGGATGGCGACGGGACGAAGGCGTTTTTCACTTTACGCACGACCACGACGCTGAACTCGCGGCGCTAGAGGAGACGGGGACCAATTGGAACGGCATCGGGAACCCGGCGATGATCTACGCGCGTCCATCGTTCTCGGGCGGAATCTCGCCCGTCTTTCGCCTCGGCCCCTCGGACGCGCTCGTGATGACGTTCTGCGCTCCCCCGCCGTCTAGGTACTTCTCGGCGAGCACGTACGTTTGGCGACGAAGAGGTCGGGTCGTGTCCGCGACCGCCGGTAATAACCGCGTCAACATGCTCACGCTGAGGAACTCGACGTGGAATCATGCGTGCGATGCAGAGCTGTTCATGGGCGAACGATGTCCGGTGTTCTCGAAACCTATAGTCCTCGTCTCGACGAAAGACGAGCTGACGTTTGAAAGGGTCTCTGAGGCCTTCCTCACGGCGGGAATCGACGAGGTCGCGTTAAACGTCGAAGAGCTCGCTCCCGATCGAATCATGGATTCGGATCAGCTTACCTTTTCATCTCGAAGCGCGATGTGGCCCGGGAACGATGCCCTCGGTGAGTACTCGAAGCTTCGGTGGAACAGCGTGTTCATCGCTCGAGCGCCGAGGAACTTTCGCGGTCGGCCCTTCGCTTTAAAGCCGCAACCCTCGCCATCGAGGCTGATGCACGACGAGCGCCACTTGCAGAGCTCTTTGTACAGACGCGCGGAGCAGCTCAAGCGGGTCCTTGTTGATTCCGGGCTAAAGTACATGCAAACGGGGAAAATATCTACAGTGAACGTCGACCGAGACAGGTGTTTAACTTCGCGGTCGTACTCTCCTTTCCGAACCGGGGCCGCGCGACAGATACGCATTCAATCCGCGTGCTTCGGGGAGACATCGGACTGCGCGTACGGTATCAGTGATTTAGCCCTGCCTGACCGACCGTTCGTCGCGCTCTTCGTCGGCGTCAATCACGTCGCAAAGAAGAACGCGATGTTCAGCAACATCGCGGCGTATCAAAGCGGTGGTGCCACGAGTTTCATCTCCGCCGCGAACGTTCGAGTCGTGTCATCCGTTGACGACCGCGCGTGGGGTACCGACCTCGTGTACGCGCACGCGTTCGCAAGCGGAGGACTCTGTCGTTATTTCGCAAAGGGCTGGAAGACGGCGTGCACGGAAGTTCCTTCGAACGGCCAGGAATCGTTCTTCATCACTCGCGATTACTTGGACCCGAACAGCGCGACGGCACCGAACAGCGACGAGATGATCAACCCGATGATTTTATACTTCGCGTCGCAGGAAGAGAGGATTAAGTCGCACGTGAAGAGCGCTAGAGCTAGCTAAAAGACCGCTAAACAGCCGCTCGCTCTTCGAGTTCGGCGAGCGCGCTCTTCTTCGCGAGGAGCTCGGACACCGCCGCCTGAACCTCTGGATCGGCGTTCGTTAATCCGTCTCCTTCCTTTAGATTACGCACCTTCGCGGCCGCTTCTTCCACGGCTTCCGCCGCCGCCGCTATATCAGACGCAGACGGCGCGGCGTCCGCGGTGGCGTCGCCGTCCCCAGCCCCGGATGACTTCTCCACGAGCTCCCCCCCGTCTGCGACGGTCATCTCCGTCTCCTCGCCGTTCTCGCCGAGCCACGCGAACGTGTCGAACCGCACCGCCTGTCCAGTCTTGTTCCCTTCTCTGTCCGTGATCGTCCACACCGTCGCCCCTGTCACGCGGAAGCGACGCCCGTCGCTCGCTTGCCTCACGCCGCTGTAGTCCTTGATGACCCCGGAAGCGGCGGCCTTATCCAAAAGCTCGCGGCGTTCGGATTGGATCGCGTCCTCGTCCGAGGCTGACTTCGTGGACGGCATCCCGACGAAGTCGTCCCAGGAGAGCCCCCACAGCTCGAGCGCGGCTTTGTTCCCGTAGTTGAACACGTCCGACGCGTCATGGCTCGCGCACACGAACGGCGCGTTCCACAGCCTCTCCGCGGCTTCCTGAACCAATATTTCCCCATCCAAGAGCTTCTCTCCGGTCTTCTCCTTGTACGACCCGCAAATCGTCAGCGACTGCATGACCGCGGAGGTGCTCTCGTACGGCTTCGGAGCCGACGGCGCTTTCGGCTTCTCGGGCTCGTCGTTCCCGCCTTTAGATTTCGATGTCATCGTCTTCATCTCCGCTTTCTTCTCCGCTTTCCTCGCGGCTTTGCGTTTGTCTTTTTTCGCCATCGCGACCACCTGCGGCGCCCCGCGTCGCGCGACCGTCGCTTCCTTCGCGGACCGGGAGAGGCGCAGCGGCGATGGCATCGCGTTCAAGCGTGAAGACAGCATGCTCATGCTCATGACTTCGACCGGCTCGTGCGGCGGAGGAGGAGCTCCTCTCGGTGTGTTCGCTGTTCTCCGAGACGTGGCGGCTGTTTCGCTCGTTTTCGCCGCCGCGCCGCGCCGCGTGAAGAAAACTACGAGAAAAGGCCCCGACAGCATCCGCGCGATATTCCGCGCCGCGCAAACGAGTCGCGTGAAGTATCGCGCGCGCCGTCGACGTGTGACAGTCGACCGATACCAGCACCGACGAGCGGACGCGTCTTAGGCCACTCGCACGTCGCCTCGGTCCGTAGCAGGCGAGATCTCGTCGCGGCACGTCGCCAAGGAAAAAGCGCCCCTTCGCTCCGTGAATTGACCGCTTCGCGTGACCTCTCGCAGACGCGCGTCGTGGTCGTTCCGTCGAGGTCTAGCGTTGCGCGCACGCGAATTACCCGGAGATCACCTTCGATCTCACCGTGCGAACGCTCTCGCCGCGCGCGCCTCGGGGACTCCAGCGGCCGTCGTGATGGAGCCGCTCCTGCCCCCCGCCGCGCCTCCGACGGAGGGCGAGACGAACCCGCCGCGGCAGGGAGCGGGGGAAGGGGAGGAGCTCGGGAGGACGGACGCGGCCGTGACGCGCTCGCAGAAGCGTAAGAGAGACGAGGAAGAAGCGCTCGTGGAGAGGAAAACCTCGGGCGCTTCCGCGGAGACGGTGGAAGGGACGAATCGCGCGACGTCGTCGAAAGGCACGTCCGGGTCTGGGAAAGTGCATCAATCACCGCCGCATCGCCCGGACGACAAAGACGGCCACTTGCAGTACGAACTCGGGGAGAGCATCACGCCGTACTATAAAATTCTCGCCCCGCTAGGAGAAGGCACGTTTGGACGCGTCTTAGAGTGCTGGGACCGAAAGTCTCGGAGCTACTGCGCGGTGAAGATCATTCGGAACGTCCAAAAGTACCGCGACGCCGCGATGATCGAGATCGACGTCTTGAAGACGGTGCAAAAGTCCGACCCGGAAGGGAAGTACAACTGCATCAAGATGCAGAGCTGGTTCGACTACCGCGGACACATATGCATGGTGTTCGAGAAGTGTGGGCTGAGTCTCTTCGAGTTCCTTCGAAAGAACCACTACAAGCCGTTTTCGCTGAACCTCGTGCAAAACTACGGCCGCCAGCTCTTACGCGCGGTCGCGTTTCTGCACTCGCTGAAGCTCGTGCACACGGACTTGAAGCCGGAAAACATTCTCCTGCTCTCTAGCGCGTACCAGCGCGTCCCGGTGTCGTCGGGGAGCAAGTTCACTAAACGAGTTCCCACGGACCCGACGATCAGGCTCATCGACTTTGGCAGCGCGACGTTCGAGAACCAGTACCACTCCACCGTCGTGTCGACGCGTCATTACCGAGCCCCCGAGGTCATCCTCGGCATGGGCTGGTCGTACTCGTGCGACGTGTGGAGCGTCGGGTGCATTTTAGTCGAGCTGCTCACTGGTGACGCGCTGTTTCAGACGCACGAAAACCTCGAACACCTCGCGATGATGGAGGTGTTACTCGGGCCGATTGGGAGAAACGTGATTTCCCGCGCGGATCGACACGCGCAGAAGTACTTCCGCAACGGAAAAGAGCTGAACTGGCCGGAGGGGAGCCAAAGCCGAGAGAGCGAGCGGGCGGTGATGAAGATGGATAGGCTGCAGGACATCATCTACGGTCGACTGGACGGAGCGACGGCGAAGCACCTCACGAACCTCTTGCACAAGCTCCTCGAGTTCACCCCAGAGGACCGAATCACCCCGGCGGACGCGTTGAAGCACCCGTTTTTCGAGCTCGAGCTCGAGCCAGAGGAGAACGCGCTGTTTAACCCGCTTCCGACGTCACCGCGCGTGGACCAATCTAGGAGTGCGAACAGTAACCAGGGAGCGAGTAAGCAGGGCACCGCTCCTCAGAGTATTCCCGCCCTCGCGCCCGCGATCGCGCAGCCGGTGCAGCAGCAGCCGGAACCGGAACGAGAAGCGTGAAGAAAGTTAGGATAGAGTTTATCACACGCTGTCACAAGTCGTCGTAGTCGTCGTCCGAGTCGCCCAGCGTTCCGACGGAAGGTAGGACAGGCGGTGGCACAGGTTCACCCTCTCCTGATCCCCCCAGCGTTCCCTCCGTCGCTACCACGGGCGCCGGCTGCGCCGGCTCCGGCGCCAGTTCCTCGACCACCTCCGGCGCCGCCGCGGGAAGCGCGTCGTCCTCCTCCTCGTCCAACTCCTCCTGTTTCGGCGTCGGTTTTCTCTTTCGTTTACCGGCCCTCGTCGGCTCTTTCGGCGGAAGTTTTGGCGGCTCTTCATCGATTGGACCGTCGAGTGATCCCACCACAATTTCATCGTCGAGAGAACCGTGCGCGACCGTGTCCGCCGCCGCTGGCTGTGGAAGATCTGGAACAGCTTCGACGATGTCCTTCAAAAAGTCGAATTTTTCGTTCCCCATGATCGCCGCCCTCAAGTGCCCAGCGCTCGCCGTCTTCGCGCTGTGCGCGGTCGCGATGCTCGTCGTTGCGTTCATGAGTTCCTCGACGAATAAATCCAGCGCTCGTACTGCGGTGAGAGAGGACGCAGGGGATCAGCGTGGTGCTTTACAAAACTCGGTAGAAGTGGGGATTTGAAGCGCGATTTCTTGGGGTTGATGGAAACGTACCCATGAGAACTGGAGTCGCCTGCGCAATCTTTCCGACATCCTCGTCGGCTTGCATGAGCCGCTTTATTCGTGCGCATAAGGGATTCTTTTTTGGTGGCATCTTGACTTCGGCAGCCCTACCGCGTGCCGTGGTCGCACGCGGAAATACACGCGAGTGAATCCGACAAGTGACGTCCTTTGAACGAGAAAACGAAGACTCGATATTTTTGCTGCTGACGCGTATACTCGTTCACTTCGCGTCTCGCCGCGAGGCCTCCTCGAGAGCGCCGAACCGATGGGGTGGCGAGTTTAGGCCATCGAGGACCGTCGCTTCAGCCCGCGTGCGATGACGTCGGTTCCCGCGGAGTACGTCTTCAATCGCGGCGGCGAGACGGTGTGTTCCCGCACGTTGTTACGAATCTCGTCAGCCCTTCCAGTTCTCACCACCTCGTCCGCGCCGCAGGTTGTCGTCCACGCCGAACGCGCGGCAGAATTTCCGGAGGAGACGTCGTCCCGAGCGTGCGATGAGACCGGGCACGTCGCGTGGCAAGCGCTGCCGATCTTGTGCCACTTCATACTATCCGAGAGAGGGCAGAGGTTGATGCGAGATTCGCGTGTTCTCGAGCTGGGAGCTGGCATAGGCGTCCCCGGCCTTCTCGCCGGGCGCGTGTGCAAGGAGGTCGTCCTCACGGACAGCAACGACATGGTCGTGGAACGACTGCGACGCAACGTTGAACTCAACGCCGCGGACATGACGTGCGCGGGCGACGCCGTGAGGGTCGCGAACGTCGCCTGGGGAGCGGAGCTGTACCCGCGAGACGACGTCCTCGAGCGCGGCGCGTTCGACGTCGTCCTCGGCAGCGACGTCGTGTACTCCGCGACCTCCGCGAGGACGTTCCTTCAGACCGCGAAGCTCGCGATGGCGAAGACGCGCGGGGTGACGGCGTTGGCGTACATCCCGCGCTGGCCCGCCGTGGACAGGGCGCTTTACGACGCGCTCCGTGAGTTGGAACTCGCCGCGGAGGTCGTCCCGCTGCGTTCGTTCTCACCGTCGGGGGTTGACTTTTCATTCGATGGGCATTCGCTGCCGAGAGGAACGTGCTTACTTCTGATACGGTGTGTTGGTGATTGTGATGATGACGAAGTCGAGGAGATTGCACCGCCGCCGTCGATCGTCACCCGAGAGCATGTGCTCGAGGTTACCATCGGTCCCGAGCACATCGACGACATTTTACCGGAAACATGTCGTGCTGCCGGGTTGGGGAATGAACGTTCACCCGCAGGGTCTCTTATCGTCGACGCGACTGGCCCGTTTGCCGTCACCCAAGATCAAGTTGAAGTCCTCAGCAAGGCACTTGGTGCGTCGCCTCTCTGTGGAAGCGTGTCAAAATTCACAGTGCGCGAGTGTTGGATCGGAGACAAATGGCCTTCCATGGCGCGCGGGTTGTCCTCGTGTGCACCGTCGCTCGCTCTGCTCCACGCTAATGGAGACGAGATAGGTTCCGTTGCCGCGGGTGTGGTTGGCGATTTCACGTCGTCTTGCCCGAATTTACACACCCTGGACTTGTCGAGAAACCCGTTCGGTGATGCTGGCGCAGAGGCGTTCGCCGTCGGCTTCGCTTCTTGCGCCGCGCTTTCTTCGTTGACTCTTGCACACTGCCACATCGGTGACGGAGGAGCGGCAGCACTCGCGAGGGCGTTCCCGCGATCACTCACGACGCTGAATTTGTCCAATAACGAAATCACCGCGCTCGGTCTGTCAGACATCGCCACCGCACTTCGTCTTGGGAAGACACCTTTGTTGACGCACTTGATTCTCAGCGGGAATGAAATTGGTCCTGCTTGCGGAGCGGAACTCGCGGAAGCACTTCCAGTTGGCACTCCTGATCTCGAGTACATCGACCTACGCGGGTGTTCACTAACCGATCCTGGACTCGCGTGGTTGGCTCCTTCGCTTCCATCTTGCAAAAATCTGACAACAATGCACCTAGGAAGCAACGGCGTAGGCGACGTCGGCGCTGCCGCCCTCGCGTCGTCGCTTGCGGCGTGTCCCAAGTTGAAACATCTAGGTCTGGCGATGAACTCAATAGCCGATGGTGGCGCTTGGGATCTCGTCGAGGAACTAGTGGGGTGTAAATCGCTCGTGAGCTTAAATCTCAAAGGCAACGGACTAGGCGACGAAGGCGCGTCCGCCATCGCGGATATCCTCGCGGAGGTACCAACGCTCGAGGCTGTAAATTTATCAGACAACGACGTGGGAGAAGAAGGAGCAGCCGCACTCGCGGAATGCTTCGAGAAGGTGTTCACGGACTCAGCCGGGATTTTTCCATGGGTCAGAGGTTTAACTATCGTACTGGAGAATAATGAGTTGTCCAAAGAGGTGAGACAGAGGCTTGAGACCGCGGCGAGTAGCGTCGCAGCTACGGTGAAATTTTCTGCGTTAGTCGTCCGAGGAACAGGTTTTGGGCGCTGACAACGTGTCCATGATGGATACTGTGGTGAAAACAACGTGTCTGTATTGTGTTTTTGTGATGCACATTACACGTGGATCGACTAGATAGGGTATAGAGGCACTATAGTAACATATGAAGGTAGACGTCATCCTCATCAGCTTGACCAGACTGTCGTCGCGTGCTTCGCGTTGACTGCCATCACATAACTTTTCCTCTCTCGTCATCGAATCGTTCCCCGATACGCGCTCTCGCTATTTCGCGCCGCCGCGAGCACTCGACTTCGCCTTAGGTTTCGTCCTATCGCTGCGGGTGAGAAACCAGTCCGTGATCGCCGCACACACCCTCGCGGACGTCGGTTTCTCGTGCATCAAATCGTGAAACACATTGTCCACCCACTGCAGCGACTTATCACTCGACGCCGCTCGCTGGTAGAGCATTTCCGAACTCTCCGGGTCCGTCATCGGATCGTCTCTTCCGTGAAACACGATGAACGGAACGTTCATCTCGTGCAAGCGCTTCTGTATGCGTTGCGTCCCCAGATAGTACTCGGCGGCCACTCGCGCGCGCGTGCGTTTCACCCCCGACGGCCACGTCAGCGAGTCCATCTCGACCTCTCTCTGCGAGTGAGGAAATTTCGTGTTTCTCGCGGTCTCCGCCATGGGCAGGGTAGGTAAGAACCTGGATATTACCGTCAACAGCGGGAGCAAGACCCGATTTATTCCTTTGGACGCGAGTTTGTTCAGCGACAACATCGGCGCGAGCAGCGCCACACCATCAGCGATCGTCTCGTCGTTGATGGCCGCGTTCACGACGACGTAACCGCCCATGCTCATGCCTAACAAAAAAGTCGGCAACTCGGGTCCGACCTCGTCTCTTACGAGCCTCACGAATCTCGAGAAATCGTTCACCAAGTGGTCTATTCTTTCGAAGAACGACCGCTTCCCTCGCGCGTAATCCGAGCGGCCGCAGCCTTGATGGTCCAGCGCGAAAACGCTAAACCCGGCGTCGTTGAAAGATTTCACCCACGTCCCATTGTACGACGTCCGTATCCCCGGGGATTTTACGCTGGTCAAGAGCTCGAACGTCGCGTGCACGCCGTGCCCGTGGCTGAAGATCACCACCCCCGTCGGATTAGGCACTTCCCACGAGTAAAAAGCTATGGATAGGCCTTGCTCGTTCTCGAACGTCCCCGCTCTCGAGACCTTACCCTTCTTCATCGCGCCGTTGTAGTCCCATTCTTTCCACGCGCGCTTGGGCATGAACTCCATGCTGGCGGAGGGACGCGAGGCGTGCGTGGTGCGTCTCGAAGTGCGCGCGCGCGACGATCAAGTCTTCTCGAAACTTCGTTTTTGAGTGGACATGGACAGCGCCCAGCAGGGGCAGTTTTTCACCCACCCCATAGTTTCAACATTTGATCGCGTCCCCTTTCAACTGACCGATGAACATTTTTTAAGGCAAAGCCCTCCAGTCACTGTGAGCGCGAGCGGTCCAGTCGTCGCTTTCGTCCGCACAGTGGTCGGCGCTGCGGGGGCGTAGCCTCGGGTTCGCGCGCTATGGCCGCGATGCGAGGCACGTCGAGAGCACTGCGAGCGATTCGGATCAATCGCGGCGCGACCGTCTTCGGTTCCGCGCCGCCGCCCGCGACGGCGCCGCGGTGGAGCGCCGTGCCCACGCCCGAGCGACGATCGGGGATGAGCACCCTGATACCGCCGGGGAAAACGCTCGGGGAGGTGACGCACGTCGACCTCCTGGAGAAAGAGAACGCGGACGTCGTCGTGAAGATCTGGCGCGAATATCACGAGGGGAAGTCTGGGAAGACGGGCGCGATCGTGGAGCCGAGGGTGTACGACGCCCTGAGCGATCGCTCGAAAGTCTGTCCCATGTTCGTGATGCCTCTGCACAAGAGCATGTCCCAGTACCTCACGTTGGTCGTGCAGAGCAAGATGCCGTACGTCTCCTTCACCGCGATCGAAGACTTCAGGAAATTGCAAGACGCGGCGACGCCGATGTTGGTCGCGTCGCACTACCCTGAGCTCGCCGCGTCGAAAGGTCTCGCGCTCGTGCAGGCGGTGCACGTGGACAAGACCACCGCGGGCGCGGCGGAGCACCTCACGACGCAAGAGGCGGTTCGACTCGTGCGGCTGTGTCACACGTTCTACGCGGAGGATGATTTATACGAAAAATTCGTGAAGCCGTTCAATCACAACCAGAAAGATTTCGACTTCGACGCGATGGTGTTGAAGGTCAGGGATCTGACGTGGTCCGACGAGCACTTAAATGCGGGGTGGGGGCAAGACGCGAAATGAGAGTTGAACCCACAAATTAGGTACGTGTAGGCATAGCGTTTCGTTGAAACAAAAGCAAGACTGTGAGCGTTGCGTGATTGACTCAGTTGCGAATCCACTGCGTGGAGTGAGTCGAGGGCGACCAGTACAGAACGTTCCTTCCGTTCGTCGCCGTCTCGAGCGTGCCTCGCGCGTTGAAATCCCTGGCGCCACCGCACGCGGTGAACGCGGCGGAAACGGACACGACTCCGTCCTCCGCGATCGTTATCGGTCCCGTCGCGGTCTCCCAACGGCAGCTGGGATTCGTGCATCCTTCGCATCCTCTCGGAGAAGCGGTCAACGTGACGCCGTCGTCGGCGTTGAGGACGATCGCGCCCATCCCGGCGCCGCCGCCGTCTCCGCGCCACGTCCCTCGGAGAGCGGACACGACCTGGTCGAGCGTCGGCTTCACGGGCGGCGCGGGGGCTTCTGGAACGGGGACGGGGACGGGGACGGGGACGGGCGTGTTGACTTGGATCGGCACCGGTGCCGCGTACGCGAGCGCTCTGTTGTTCCACAGAGGATCGTATCCGTATCCGTACGGATCGTAACCCAGCCCGCCGACTCCGAAGCCGCCGACCCCAGGATAAAAGCCGGCGCCGCCGACGAGACCGCGACCCCCCCGTCCACCGACGAACGTGTTCCCGCCCCGAATGAAGTTGTTCGTGACGCCTCTGTTGAACCCGCGTCGACCGGTGGAGGCTCGGGCGAAACCGCCTCCTCCGACGCGAACGGCGCCCGCGCGTCCGCCGCGTCCGCCGCGAAACCCGCCGCCGCGGCGTTGAAGAAGCTTGCGGTTCCCGCCCCAGCCGCGCTGTTCGTGTGTTTCTTCCTCGTCGTGCGTTTCCATCTCGTGCGATCGATCGATTTGAAGCGGATCTATGAACAACGAGACGTGTTCCAACGTTGGGAAGACGACATCGTCTCCCTCCTCTGGGGTGATGTCGAAACCTTTGGCTTCTTCAAAAACGGTTTCGTTCAAAATGCGGACTTCTCCGTTCGCCGCGAATACGTCCGCCCCCGCGGGAAGGTCGAACCTCACCTCGCGAGGTTTCTTTGGGTCAAATGATACCTTTCCTAGTACGGTACCGAGTAAACGTCGATACGGTACCGTCGACGACGCACCAGCGTCGTTCGCTTGAGCGGCGACGTCGGATGGTAACTCGCCGCTGAGAATCGCGTTCGGCGGGTTCCTGCCTCCGAAGAAGTCCACGACGGTCTGATACTCGAAAAACTCCGTCACCGGTATCGCGTCGAAGGTTCGATACGGTCGATCCGCGAACGAGACGATCGTCTCCTGGATGTCCGTCAGAAGCAGCGTCCCGCCGACGATGCCGCCGTCGTCGTTCGGCTCCAGACGCGCGCGTCGAGCCTGGAGCACGAAGAGAAGGTCCACCGGCGGGGGAGGCGGCGCGTTCGGTGGAAGCGAAGACGTCGGCGCCGCGGCGCCGGCGGGTGATTCCACGCCGTTCAGGAGATCGCGAATTTGCACCGGCGGCCAGAGCGCCATCTCCGCGAGTTGATCATTCGAGAGCTTCCCCGCAGGCACGGGCGCGGACGCTTCCTGCGCGGAAACGAAAGTCGAGAGAGAACACACGAGCGCGAGAAGAAACGCTCCGGTGGACGGCTTCAGCATGGTATCGCGGCGTCGTGCGAAGGACGAGGCGGCGTGTTCTCGCGTACGCAGCGGAGGTGGTGTGCGAGCGCGTGCGTCGCGCGGCGTCGAGTGCGACGGGCTTTCCTTCACGTCGAGGCACGCCGCCTCGACGTGGCTTCTGTTCCTGTCTTGGTCCGTCCGAGACCGGAGTCAGGTAGTCGAGCCTCGGTTTGAAACCCGACGCACACCTCGGCGCGCCGCGACGACCATCCGCGCTCGCTGCGGCCGCGGTCGTGGGAAATGGCGACCGCGCATTCCATAGAGATCGCCAACGCCGCGAAGGACCTGCCCGCGCTGGAGGCTCTCGTCGTCGACGCGATGCGTCGCGCGGAAAACGCGTCGTCCGCGGAGTCGACGATCGAGACCGCCGCGCCCGCGGCCTGGCGCCTCGCCCGCGACGGTCCTCCGGACGTGAGACAAGGGACGTTGGCGGTCATACGACGCGCGGTGCAGTGGCTCGCCTCTCGCGGGGACCTCGAGAGCGCGTACGCGCTGTCGCACATGACGAACGACGTCGCGAGCTTGGAGGACGTGTACCGAGCGGCGAGCAGAGGGCGAGGAGACGGGGACGCGCGAGTGATGGCCGCGGTCCGGGATCGTCTCGCGGAGGCGCAGAACGCGATCTCGTCCTCGAGTTGACTAGCTACTAGCATCTCTAATACATTAGTCTACCCCTCGTCTACTCCCCGATCGCGACCTCTATGCGAGCGAGGACCGGGAGGTGATCGGACGTCCGCACCCCCGGGACGGACGCGTACACGTCCGCGCCGTGTGGGCACGACAAGCGTCCCCGAGCCGACGAGATCCACATGATGCGGTCCGTCCACGACGGTATGCGCTGTTTCGCGGACGTGTCGTACTCCGTGGCAGACCCACGGTTCAGCTTGTACGTCGGCGGAAACGTCAGCTCGGCCTCACACCACCCCGCGAACGCTCTCCCCGCGTTTCTCTCCACCGCGAGCTGATCGTTCGCGTGCATCACTTCCCACATCCCGAGCTCCATGACTTTGTCCACCGCGGTCCTATTCCCCTCTACGCGGTAGTTTAAGTCCCCCATGAACACGCACAAGTCGAACCCGTCCGCGGCGGACCAACCTTTCTTCTTGAACAGTCCTCCGAACATCTTCGGCGTCGCCGGCGTCGGACGCGTCGGGTCGATCGGCGTCCCGGGCTGCGACGGCGCCGTCGGGTATATCCGCTCGCTCGTGAGGTCGTCCGCGCCTCCCCACCCGTCCGCGTCGGCGGTCTCTCGAGCGACTTGCGCGTTCTCTTTGTCGTACAACGCCCTGGACTTGCGCCCTTTCGGGGCGAACATCGTCTTCACGATCCGGTGGTAGTCCGCGTTTCTCTGTTTGACTTTTTCCAGGTGCGCGGCGAGGTGCGCGTTTAAGAAGCACATCGACGCGCCCGCGTACGAGAACGAGACCCCGACCGCGCCTTTGTTACCGTACACCTTTCCGATCCCACACGATACCGCGTCGACCTTGAAATCGGAGACGTACTTCACGAGCTTCTTCCTCATGAACAGATGCAGTTGTATCCAACCTCCCGGGTCCAACGTGACCGCGTCGAGGTGCGCGAACTTCGAGAACCCGCCCAGGGCGTGCACGACGGCGTCGGAGAAGCCTTCCATCTCCTTCTTCCCCGGAGCTTCCTGCACGCCGACGACGAAGACGTCGCACGCGGACTCGGCGTCCCCGGGCGTCGTCCGACCGTCGAACAACGGCGCGAGCATCGGCGTCACGTCTTCGGGGAAGCGTCGGTTGTTCATGTTCCACGTGACCGCGACAACGCGCAAGAGTCGCGCGTCTAGGACGTCCTCCTCCACGGTCGGGGCGTCCGTGTTCACGCGCAGCGCCCCGGGCGGGGTAGGCCCCTTCGGCGGCGACCCGTCGGCAGCCATCGCGCGCGTCGACGAGTGCGCGACCGATGTTTTCTGCAACGGGAAACTCCGAGGCCGACGGTTTCGGACCAGAAGAAAAAACCGGAGCGCGCTACACGACACTCTACACGACCGGAAAGCGGATGACGCTCTTCCGGTAGTCCGGCTTTTCGCGGGGATTTACACGTCGACCCCCACAACGCGAGCGCGCCGTCTACAGGACGCGAGCTTCACACCTTTAGGCACAAGATGGCCGCTATGATGACCACGGCGGTTCTCGTCCGCGCGAGCGCGCCTCGCACTTCCGTCACCTCCTCGTCCGGCGCGACTGGTGCGCGAATCCCGACGCTCGACTCTCGCGCGAACGAAATCTAGCGGCGGAAGCCGCGTCCGCCCGGACGCGGCGGCTCTTCCCACGCACGAGCGTGTTGAGTCGTCCCGCGCGCGTCGCGTGCGCGCGTGTAGGCGCGGACGATTCGTCCGCGGCGTGCCGCGTCCCGTCGACGCCGCCAAAGGCGCTTTCGCGCTCGTCGAAGGCGCCACACCGAAACCCTATCCCTCGAGGGTTAATCGCCACGCAGAGGTCGATCGATTCCCACGCCTCTTCCTCCGGACGCGTCGCTGACCATCCAACTCCTCGCTCCGCTCCGTTGAACTACCAGGGTTCAAGACGGTCGTCCGCGCGACCCCGGTGTCCCTCAACGTCGCCGCGCGCCCGGTCGCGAACAGGGCTGCGAGCCTCCAAGTCGTCGCGGCGAACAAGATGTCGCGCCCGAACCTCGCCGACATGGAGCAGTTCAAGGAGGGCCCGAACGACACCGGGTCTTCGTCGCTGCAGATCGCGCTCCTGACGAAGCGCATCGAGAGCCTCACGGAACACTTGCTCGTGAACAAGAAGGACTACGCCTGCCAGCGGGGGCTGCGCATGCTTCTGGGGCAGAGAAACAGACTCTCGAAGTACCTGCTGAAGAAGAACCCGGCGCAGCACGCGAAGGTGTACGCGGCGCTCGGCCTGAGGACGAAGTAACGGGCGCGCGCGGGTCGTAGTCTCTAGGGTAAATCATGCCGGATTTTTTAAATATCACATTAGCTCACGTGTTCCGAAGACTTCTCGCAGCAGCCCTTTGGCGAACTCGAACAGAATAATGCATTAATGTTTCGGCCTCTCTGTGAGCGTGTTTCATCACTTCGTCTCGCACCACTCAAGCTTACATGGCTGCCCTGCGTCTCGCGAGCACCACCGCGGCGTGGCTCGCGCGTACGTCCACATCGGGGGTGATCGTCAAGTGTTTCCCGACGCGCGCTCGTCGGCTTCCTCGTGGAGGACTAACCCAGATCCGAGCGTCGGTGGGCACGGCGCCTCGACGACGCGTCATGACCGCCGCGGGGCGTCCGCGCGGTGCGCGTCGCGTCACCGCGAGCGCGGTCGCGGACGCGGACGACAGCGACCGGTACAAGATGCCCCCACCCGATGTCGCGCAGTTCGTAGAACGGCCGCAGAGCCCGGGCCTGAGCTTGAGCCCGGACCGATCGTCGCTGCTGTACTCGTTTCGCCCCCCGCCGTACCCTTTCGTCTCCGAGCTCGCGCGACCGGAGCTGAAGCTCGCGGGCCTTCGCATCGACGAGACGCAGAACAGCCGCTCGAGGATGTCCGGGCAGACCGGCATCGCGCTCGGGCCGATCCCCGCAACCGAGGACGAGATAAACGCGTTTCAGGACTTCAAAGGCGTCCCCCCGGGCGCGACGTTGAACTACGTGTCGTGGTCCACGGATGCCAAGTCGATCGCGTTCACCGTGCGGTTCGCGGGTCCGGACGTCCCCGACGAAGACCGCGCGCCTCCGGAGCTGTGGGTCGCGGACGTAGAGACGAAGCAGTGCCGCGCGCTGTTACCCGGCCGCGGGCTGAACACGCTGTTCGAGAGTTATTCCTGGCTCGACCCGGACACGATCGTCGCTTGCGTCGTCCCAGAAGGAAGGGGAGGGAGGCCGCAGAAGCCGCCGACGCCGCGCGGTCCGAGGGTGCAGTCGAACACCAGCGGGAATGTCGCGCAGGCGAGAACGTACGCGGACCTCCTCAAGGACGCGCACGACGCGGACCTGTTCGAATACTTTTGCACGTCCGAGTTCGTGAAAGTCACCGTCGGCACGGGAGAGGCGACGCCGTTCACGAGCGAGAGCGCGATTTACACGAGGTGCGAACCGTCTCCGGACGGGGAGTACGTGATCATCTCCTCTGTTGAGCGTCCGTTCTCGTACGAGGTCCCGTGCGGACGATTCCCGAAGCGGACGTGGATCGTAAACCGCGCGGGGAAGACCGTTCGCGAGGTGTGCGCGTTGCCGCTCGCAGATAAAATACCGATCGTGCACAACTCCGTGCGCGAGGGCCCGAGAGCCATCAACTGGCGCCCGGACAAGCCCGCGGAGCTGTACTGGACGGAAGCGCAAGACGGGGGAGATCCGCGGATAGACGCATCTCCGAGGGACATCACGTACACGGCAGACATGCACGAAGACGCGAACGCCGCGGGGGTGCCGACGTTTCAGACGGATTTGCGCTACGGCGGAGTATCCTGGGGCGCGGACGGGCTCGGTCTGCTGTACGAGTCGTGGTACAAGACCCGCACGCTGCGCGCGTGGGTCGTGGACACGTTCAAGCGTCCGAACCGCGCGCCGAGGCTGTTGTTCGATCGCAACTACGAGGACTCGTACGACGATCCGGGCTCGCCGATGACGCGACGGATGCCGAACGGAGCGTACTTGCTCGCGCAGATGACCGGCCCGCTCCCCACGGACGGGTGGAAGCCCGCGGAGTTCAAGGAGGTGGAGGGCGACGTCCGAATGCGACCAGGGCCCGTAGAGTGGGAGACGGGGGTGACGCTCATCTTCTCCGGCGAGGGCGCGAGCGACACTGGGGACAAGCCGTTCTTGGACCTCTACAACGTAGACACGGGGGCGACGCGACGACTGTGGCAGTGCCGGGGCGAGGGTGCGCTCGAGCGCCCTGGGTCGATCATCAGCGACGCCGGCGGCGTGGAGATCACTCTAGACACGCTGAAGATTCTGCTCTCGAGAGAGACCCCGAGCGAGAACCCGCAGTACTACTCCTTAGAGCTCGGCGCCAGCGGTGACGCGCTCACGACGAGACGCATCACCGATTTTCCGCATCCGCACCCCGCGCTCGTCGATCCTCCGAAACAGATCTTACGGTACAAGCGCGCGGATGGCGTGGATTTAAACGCGACGCTGTACACCCCGCCCGGGTACGACGCGGCGCGCGACGGTCCTCTGCCGACGATCATGTGGGCGTACCCGCGAGAATTCAACAGCGCGGAGGCTGCGGGTCAGCTGAGAGACTCACCGAACCGGTTCACGTCGATCTCTCCGATGTCCCCGCTCGTGTGGCTCGCGCGCGGGTACGCGATCTTAGACGGTCCATCGCTGCCGATCATCGGCGCCGCGGCAGACGGCGTGGAACCGAACGACACGTACATCGAACAGCTCGTCGCGGGCGCGCGAGCGGCGGTCGACGCGTGTGTCGAGAAGGGCGTCACGGACCCGAGACGGATCGCTGTGGGCGGCCATAGTTATGGAGCGTTCATGGCCGCCAACTTGCTCGCGCACGCGCCGGATCTCTTCGCCTGCGCGGTCGCTCGATCGGGAGCTTACAACCGCACGCTCACGCCGTTCGGGTTCCAAGCCGAGGAACGGACGCTGTGGCAAGCGCCGGAGACGTACATGGCCATGAGCCCGTTCATGTTCGCGCACAAGGTCAAAAAGCCTATTTTATTGATTCACGGGGAAGAGGACACGAACAGCGGGACGAACGTCATTCAGACCGAGCGGTTCTTCGCGGCGCTCAAGGGTAACGGCGCGGAGGTGAAGATGGTATTACTCCCGCACGAATCGCACGGCACGCGAGGGTTCGAGTCTGTCTGTCACACGCTCGCGGAGACGAGCGATTGGTTAGACGCTCACACGTCGGTTTCGGCGGTCGAAGCGGCGGCGGAGAAAGACAAGAAAGAGGCAGAGTTGGCGGCGAAACTGTAGATAGAATTGAACTCATCGAAACTTAGATCCCATAGAACGCGCTTGAAATCTAAAACACCGACTGAACGTCGACCTCGAGCATGCCAGCTTGAGGCTCCCAAAACCGTATGCGCGAGCTCGAGAGGTACTCCGCGACTGCGACTGGCAACCGCGATGGCGTCCTCGAACCCTTCACGTGATGACCGGTCCCGACGAGCACGTGCACGACACGATCTCCCGCGGCTCGACAATTCGGCAGCTCGCGTCGTAAGACCGCAACCGCCTCGGTGCAGTGTAATCCGTGCATGTCGAGCAGGCGCGGCCTGCCGTCACTTCCATCGGACGAGTGCACCGTGTTCGAGTTTCGTTCCCTGAAGATCTTCACCGCGGCCTCGTCGTGCGCGGCTCGCATCGCTTGGGCGTGACCACGACCCTTCCTGCTGAGTTCCTTCGCGAGCGCTTTGTTCCCGGACAAGTACGCTTGCGTCGCTTGCTGGAAGCAAATGTTTCGCATGCGCATGTGATCCCGCGCGTCCTCTCTCGTCGCCGCATACATGTCCGACACCGCCTCGCCAGTCTCGACCCACGGCTGGTGCGACGCCGCGGAGCTCCCGCCGCGGAAGTTTCCTGTTCCGTACCCAACCTGCACGCTGCCTCGGTCGTGCGCCTGCGGGACCGCGCTCTGCGTCCGCACCCTCGCGGCGAAGTTCCCGTTCTCGTCCGCGGAGGTGAACCGCGGGGCGTCCGCGGGCGATGGCAAGCGCATGTTCGATCGCCCGCCGGATATCGTGAAACTCCTGAAAACCTCGATCGGCGGCGGCGGCGCCTCCGGACCGCCAGACCCGCCGCCGAGGGAAGGAAAGTTCGATTCGTCGTCCAGCGACGGCGGCTCCGGCGGCTCTTCCAACGTGTCCATCTCCGTCAGCATCTCCACGGTCATCTCCATGTCGTGGTTATTCGCCGCGAGCAGCTCCTCGAGGCTCTCGAGGCTGTACCCGGGGAAGCTCTCCATGAGAAGCGATAGGAACTGCCGCTCGTCCATCTCTCCGCCGTCGTCGTGCCCGTCCCACGCCTGCTCGTACCCGTACTCGTTCACCCCCGGGTGCGCATCGTTGTCGTGTCCGCCGTAGTACTCATACTGCGGCGCGTACTGTTGCTGATGGGGGTGGTATTCCCCCACGTACTGCTGGTGATGCGCCCACCCCGCGTCGTCGTACTGACGTTCCTGGTTCGGCTGGTACTCGTAATATCCCCGCGCTTGCTCCGCCGCGTACGCATCGCTCTCGCTCGCGACGCGCTGCTCCGCGCGCTCGCGTATCCGCTGCGTCAGCGGCGACGGCGCGTCGTCGCCGTTGTCCTCGCCGTCGTCCTCGGAGACGAACCCGAGGGAGTCCAACCCGAGGTCCGCGAAGGACTTTTTCTTCGGGAGTTCTCCGTCTTGCTCCGCGTACGTTTCGGGGTAGGACTCCACCGGCTGCGCTTGTGCCTGGGGGTAAAACGGCGTCGCTGCCGCCGCCGCCGCGACCGTGGATGGATCCGGCGCTTTCTGTGGACATCAGGGGGGATGATGACGGCGACGACGACGTGAGCCTCGAGATCGTGGTTTTTGAAGAAGCGATTTTATCGTGGTACGAAGGACGAGTTCGCGTCTCACCTTTGGCACGAACGACGACGCGGTGGCGCGCATGATTCTCTACCAAATCGCGACTGTCGCTCAGAGCTCGGGCATTCGACGCGGCGCGCGCGGCGCGGGTGCGTGATTCCGCGCTTCCTCGCGCGCTCGGTTCTCTTCCTCCGAAATATCCTGTCAGCGTCCTCGTCTGACCCGGACCTCAAGAAATCCAGTGGCAAAGCGGCTGGGACGTGACGAGAGACCATCGGACGTCGCGCATTGGCGCACAAACCGCCGCGCGGGTGAACGCGCGGGGTGAAGATGGACGTCGACGCCGCGATCGGGTCGCTTCTCCCGATCCTCGGCGATCCCGACCTGGGAATCTTGCCCGCGGTCGAGGTCGGGGGAAGCGCGCCGAGCGTGGGGGCGGGGGAAACGAAGGAAAAACCGCGACCGTCGAGGAAAAACGACACCGCGAAAGGACCGACCCCGGCGTCGAGGGCGAACGCGTCCGAGGCGGGGACGTCGAGACCGTACCTGCAGCAGAACCCATACACGCGGCAGGAGTCGCAGCGAAAGTTGGAGGTGCGAGAAAAACGACGCGGCGACGCGCGTCGAGCGTTCGTCGCGATCGATCGTTACCCGAGCGACTCTCCCGACGTCGCGCGTGTGAATCCTTCCAACTTGGACGCCCGTCCTACCCGCGACCCGCGCGCGCGCTAGCTCACGTCACGTGATCTCTCTTCGATCGTCGTCGTCGTCGTTCGTCGCAGAAACATCTCAACGCCGCGGCGCACACGCCCGAGTTCAAACCCGGCGCGTACAAAGCCCCGAAGCTGTCCGACGACGCGCTTCACCTGCTCGCGGACTTCATCCGACGACCGGCGATTCGGAACCAGCTCATCCCTCTCGTGGGCGAACTCCCGGACCGTAAGCGACGGAAAACGAAGGCGGAGAAGAAAGAGGTGAAGATTGTCGTGTCCGAGGAGACGGGACGGAGATTGAAGACGAGGCTGTCCGCGCAGCAGACGGCGTCGCTAGAAGAGAGATACAAGGAAAAGGCGCAGTGGAGACCGACGGAGTGCGAGAAACTGCTCGAAGGGTTGAACGCCCTCGGACCGGAGCTGAGCACAGAGCAAGTCTCGAGATGGTTCGATAACAAACGAAGATACGTGAAGAAGCAGCAGGCGCGCGCGAGAGACAGCGCGACCGCGGACGAGGGCAACGACGAGGTCCACGCGGAGGAGAAGCGGAAAACGAAAGTCGAACGACGAGTGCGGCACTCCGAACGCGAGATGCTCGAGGCCGCGTTCGCGCAGAACAGCGCGCCGGGCATCAGCGTGCGAACCGCCCTCGCGACCGCGATTGGGATATCCGAGAAGCAAGTCACCGCGTGGTTCACGCGCCGGCAACAGACCGGCAGGGCTCCGTACGGCGTCTCCGCGAGCGTCGAGGACGTCGAGAACAGGAGCTCGAAACGCGCCAACACGGCGGGTTCCGACGCGGTCATCGCAGGGCACCTCCTCGGCAGCCTCGGCGCGTCGGGGCATCCTCTTATGATGCAGCAGCAAGGGGACTTCAACCCCGAGGCGGGGCTGAACCCTGGGGTGCTGTCCGCGCTCGGCGTGCCGGTCGGCGGCGACGGCCGAGCGCAGGCGGGGAATGGCCTGACGGGGGTGTGGGGGTGGTAGACGAAGGGAAGCGGGGGGCTTGTCGCGCGAAGACGCACCCTGCGGTGGGCGCGGTATCGTGTGGACGATCCGCGAGAGATGTAGCGCACGATATTTAGAGTTGTCCTTCAGTCGCGAGTGACGAAGACTCTCGTACCGTAGAAAGAAAGAGTTAACGAAAGAAAAAGTTCTCGTCCGAGATCGAAAGCGCGGCGTTAGGACGCCGAGGCGCCACAAGCGAGCGCGAGAGCACACGCGGCGGGTGTGCTTCTCTCTCGAAGCTTTCAGGATGCGGCGCGCGCTGTCGGCCGCGGCGGGGAAGCTGGCGCGAGCGCTGGACGCGCGCGGGGGAAGTCAGATTGGAGAGCTCGCGAACGCCGCCACTCGCGTTCGTCCGCTCAGCTCCTCGGCCGGGGGCGAGGCGAGCGAGCTCGCGACGACGCGCGGGGAGCTCGAAGTCAGCGCGTCGACGCGCGGCGAGCTCGACGTCAGCGAGACTACGTCGCCGCTGCTTCCCGCGGCCATGAACGCGTGCGACGACGCCGTCGGTCTGCTCTCGGAGACGGACAAGGACGACCTGATCGCCGCGGTGCACGCCCTGTCCGCGAGGAACAAAGGCGTGATCGAGTTACCCGAGCGCTTGCTGCGCGCAATACGCGTCGCGGTGAGGGAGACGGGCGCGACGCACAGGCAGATTAAACAGAAAGGACGCACCCTCCTCGACGAGCTGAAGACGATATCCCGAGGCTTGAAGCCTTCCGTGGACGCGGAGGAGAGGAGCGTCAGGGCGTGGATGAAGAACAAATCGCAGACGGCGGGGCTGTCGCCGTCGGGCGCGAACGCGGAGGAATCGAGAGACGAATTAGAGCTCGGCGAGGGCGTGGAGTGGGGCGTCCGACTCCCCGTGCGCAAAGAGAGGAGACTCAGGGAAGGCGTGGGCGGCCTCGACGTCGCGAGGACGGAGAAAGGAAAGAAGAAGAAACCCGCGGCGCCCCCCGAGGCGGCGCTCGCGTACGGCCCGCTCGAAGCCGCCGCGTACGCGGTGACGCGCCTGCCGATGACGTTCGGCGCGCACCAGAGAGCGTTCGAGGAGCTCGCGATCCGCGCGCCGGGGTTTAATCCGAAGACGATGCTCGAGTTCGGCGCCGGCCCCGCGCCCGCGCTGTGGGCCGCGCGGAGGGTGTTCGGGAACGTTCTCGGGAACGTCGACGAGCGAGGGAACGCGACGCTCGTGGACGCGTCGCCGAGCATGATGGCGTTCACGCGACGGATCGCGAAGAGCGTGTACGACGAGGAGGTGAGCGTGGATCTCGGGGATTTGATGGACGGTGCGATGGAGACGAAGAACAACCGCCCGCTGCCGGACCCGGACCCGTGGGGGTTGACCGGGCCGGTGCGCACCGTCGCGTCGTTGCGGTCTCTGAGCCCGAGGGCGCGTTTCGACCTCGTCGTCGCGTCGTACAGCTTGGGCGAGATCGCCGCGGGGACGAAGCACGAGCAGCATCAGGCGCTGCTCAGAGGCGGCGGTGTCGACTATCAGGAGATGCGCGAGAAGCGCGTCTCGGATGCCGTGACGTCTCTGTGGTCCAAGGTCAACCTGGGGGGGGCGTTGGTGCTCATCGAGACCGGTACCCCGCGCGGGTCGGATTTGATTCGCTTCGCGCGGTCGATCGTCTTAGAGCACGAGCGACAGTACGCGGAGAGAGAGGGGACCGCGATCGATGCGCACGTCGTCGCGCCTTGCCAGCACGATCGAAAATGTCCCATGGACGGATTAGACACGTGGTGCCACTTCAGCGTGCGCGTGAAGAGAACTGAGATGCACCGACAGATGATGAAAAGAGGACGAGGCCCGGAGCTGCAAAACGAGCGTTTCTCTTACGTCATCATTCGGCGCATCAGTCGCGAGAACGCGAGGGAGGAGACGTTGAAGCGAGCGAAGATTATCGCGGTAGAGCGCGAGGGGCAGTGGGAGGGCGATTTGGACGCCGACGACGCCGACGACGCCGACGACGTCGAATCGGACGTCGAGGACTTTTTCACGAAAGATGAAGAACCCATGGTTTTCGGCTCGGAGGCTGTAAATTACGACGAGTACGAAGACGAGGAAGAGGAACTGGAGTCCCTGACGGACATGGCCGCGCTCTCGAGTTCTTACACGTGGGGGCGAATGGTCCGACCGCCGATGAAACGCAAAGGCCACGTCATCCTCGATCTGTGCACCGCGGATGGCGAGTTGAGCCGTCACATCGTCGCGAAGTCACACGCGCGCGAGACCGCCGTCGGCAGGGGCGGGTACAAGCACGCGAGAAAATCGAGATGGGGTGACCTCTGGCCGTTCCGTGACCCGAGAAGGCTGCACGAGATCACCGACGACGCGGCGGCGGTGGAGGACTTTTTCAAAGACATCGAAGACGTTGACGTGGACGAAGTGAAGGAACTTTTGTCGGGGAGCAAAGAGCGGACGACCCCGGAGGGGGTCGGGAAGGCGAAGAAGAAACCGTTCATGAACGCAAGACGACCGAAGGAGGTGTTGCAGTTCGTTGAGATGGAAACGGAGATTGGCTCGAAAGCGATGGAGGAGCAGATCGCGGAGGGTTCCGCGGAGGACGATCCTAGGGAACGTTGATAGTAGTAACCTTTTGAACAATTTTTTTTCCCAGTTTTTTCCCTCCGCTGTGAGCAGCAAGCACGTTCAGCGGACGTTCCGAACCACGACTACGCGGGGATAACCGCTCCCGCGGCACACTCCGCATCGCCCGACCGCGATGCCTTTCAACTCCGCTTCTGACGTGCTGCATCGCGCGGCGACGATCAACCCCGCGCCGCGCCGGTCGCGGCTATGGCGCGCGCGCACTCGCGTCGCGAGTCAGCCACCCGGCGATATCGACGAGAGCTTCGGTGGGGCGGTTCCGTCGTATAGAGGTTCCCTCGTCGTACCGGCGGGCGACCACTTCGTTCGACAGCACCACACCTCGAGGTCCGGAGCGTCGTCGTTCTTCGCTCCGCCGTTCAGTCTTCTCGGGCAGGGCGCGCTGCAAAGGCTCGGCAACGTCGTGAGCGAGTCGGGAGCGAAACGCTGCCTCGTCGTGTCGCAGACGAAACACTTGCGAGACGAGGACGAGAAGGACGTGCTGAAGAGACTGTGCAAAGAGCTCTTCGACGCGGGCACGGACGCGTTCATCTTCTCCGACGTGGAACTCAACGCGACGACGGAAAACGTCGCGGCCGCGCTGTTGATGGCGTACGAGTACGACGTCGACTCCATCATCAGCGCGGGAGGGGGCTCCGCGCACGACGTCGCGAAAGCCGTCAGGGCGTTGTACCGCAATCCCGAGCAAGACGCGGTTCAGGAACTCGTCGGCGTGGACGAGATCGCGGCCGGGTGGATCCCCGCCGTGCCTCACTTCGCGGTGTCCACGTGCATGGGAGCTTGTTCCGCGCTCACGAGGCTCGCGGTGATCACGGACCCGCTTCATCAGGAGACGCTCGAGATCGTGGACTGGCGCATCACCCCGAGCGTCTCGTGCGACGACACTCTGCTGATGCTCGAGCAACCGCGCGAAATCATCGCCGCGGCAGGCGTCGAATCGTTAGCGCACGCGTGCGAGGCGTTTCTCAGCAACGCGTCGACTCCCGTGACGGACGCGAACGCCCTTCACGCGATTCGTTTGTTGTCGTCCTACCTCCGCGCGGCGGTGACGTCGACGCCGAAAGACACGAAGGCGCTCGACATGATTAATTACGGCATGTTTCTCGCCGGCGTTTCGTTCAACTCCGCGGGACTCGGTCTATCGCACGCGATCGCGAACGCTCTGTGCGCGAAGTACATCAACCTTCCCTCCTCGGAGTTGCTCGCGGTGATGTTGCCCCACGTTTTGGAGTTTTACGGCGAACAGAGCGAGGAAATGAACGACGACGCCGCGGAACTATTCGTCGACCTCGCCGAGGCGATGGGGTGTCCGAAGACGTCGTCTCCCGCGAGCGCGGTCAAGTGCGTCGTGCAAAGCGTCGCTCGGCTCGTCTCGGACGTGGAGCTGCCGCAGACGCTGAGCGAAGTCAACGCGAGGCAGAGCTCGACGATCATGCGGATCGACGACGTCCCGGAGATCGCCGCGAAGGCGATGTGCGACTGCGTGCCTGGCGTCACGTCAGCGCGGCATCCGACGCTCGGCGAGGCGGAGAACCTCATCTTACAGGCTTGGCGCACGTCGAAGTGCGGAGAGTGCGGCGACGCCTTCATCGTCGACGCGATCGCGAAGCCTGAAGCGAACGAGACGAAGAAAAACGAGACTTGGGTCCAGCGGTACAATTGGGTCGGTTCGGATTACGTCGTTTAACAGATGACGCCGCGGCGTCGGTGGAGACGTTAGGGTGACAGCGCAGGCGACAAAAGTATGACGATTCGTGCTTTGCATGTATGAACACAACTGACTACGTTCATTCCTCCATCTCCAAGTCTTCCTCGAGCTCCTCGCCGCCATCTTCGTCTTCCATTTCCAATTCTTCGCCGTTTTCTTCGACGTCTTCCTCGCCCTCTTCTTCCACGGCCTCCGCCGCGGGTTCCTCCGCTTCCGCCGCGGGTTCCTCCGCTTCCGCAGCGGCGGGGTTCGACTCCTTCTCCAGCTCCGCGTTCAGCTGCGTGTAGTCGACCGCTTTTCTCCTTCGCTTCGTCGGCGCTTCATCGCCCAGGACCGCAGCCGCCGCGGCGGCGGCGGCGGCTTCGGCCTCGTCGCCGTCGCCCCCCGCCGCCTCCATCGCCGCCTGCGCGGCGGCGATGGCAGCCTCCTCGCGCTGCCTCGCCGCCTCCATCGCCGCCGCTCGTTTCGCTTCATCCGCTTCCTTCGCGAGCCTTCGCTGCTTGAGCTCGATGTCAAGCTCCTTCTGGCACTGCTCCGCGCTCCACCCTTCGCGGTTCTCGCGGAACATCGCGCGGAGGTGCGACGCGACGCTTCGTCCAAACGCGGAGACGACGCCCCCTTGGATCCTGTACCCGCCTTCCAACACGGAGATGACCCTTCCTTGACAGCACGTGTTCGCGATCTTACACAGTTCCTCGGTGAGCCACTCGTAATCCGCCTCCTTCACGCCCAGGTTCACCGGACCTTGTATGTCGTCCTTCGCGTGCGCATCAAACCCGGCGGAGATCAAGACGAGGTCCGGCTTGAACGCCGCGATCGCGGGGAGGGTCTTTCCTCTCCACACCCGTCTCCACGCCGCGCCGCGCTCCGCTTTCTTCCCCGTGCCCTCCATGCCGACGTCCACGACCCAAGGCGTAGGACCTTGCGCGGTGCTATCCGACTTCGCGGTCGCGACGTGATAAGGGTCATCGACGACGCCTTCCTCGTTCCACTGCGCGGCCTCCTCCGTCGTGAGGTAGTCCCCGACGTGTCGGGTATCGTCCGTGGGGCCCGAGCCAGGGTAGAAGTTGAACCCGCGCGCGCGCCCGTACCCGTGCACTGACGCGAAAAACACTTCCTCGTGGTCGGTCTCGTCCAGCCACGGGCGATACGTCGGCACCGTGATCGCGCCCTCGCAGTACGGCGTCGAGAAGTTGAACTTCGGAGCCGCCGGGGTCGTATTTTGGACCACCGCCTCCGTGCCGTTCCCGTGGTGCACGTCAAAGTCGATTATCGCGACGCGTCGGAGCGAGTGACGGTGGACGCACCGCGCGTACGCCGCGCCGAGGGCGACGTTGTTTAAAAGGCAGAACCCGTGCGATCCGCTGCCGATCGGATCCCCGGGCGCGGGGACTGGTCCGTTCGGGCCCGCGTGGTGCCCGGGCGGACGAACGGCGCAAAAGACCTTCTCCGCGGACCCGGCGACTACCCTGTCGACGGCTTCCACGACGGCCCCCGCGGCGCACAACGCGGCGCTGAACGAGGAGTGGCACACCTCCGTGTCTCCGTCGATCGTCCCCAACGCGCCGTTCGGGTTAGAGTTCCAGTCGGGGATTCTCTCGCAGATCTTCTGGATCTTCCGCACGTACGGGTACTCGTGCACGCGCAAGACGTCCGCCATCGTCGCCGGGCGAACCTCCGAGACGATGTCCACGTTCGAGAACTCAGCCGCGCGGAGGATCCCAGTCTTCTTGTTCAGGAGCACTTGAAGCCGGTTCACGTTCTCCGGGGGCGGATCGCGTCCATCGCGAGTGATCGGCGGGCACGAGTGGTGCATGAAGCACTCGTCTGGGGCGATGATCACCGGCGGCGGCGGCGGCGGCGGCGTCTCGACCGCGCTCGTGTCCTCGCCTCGGAGCACCGCGGCGATGAGAGGGTACCCGCGCGCGTCCGCCATCTCGACCGCGGTTTTTTCGTCGTTGCACGCGTTGTTTAAGATCGACGGCTCCGCGTTCATGACCGCGGTGACCGCGGCGACGTTCCGCCCGACGACCGCGGCGTGCAAGGACGTGAGCCCGGCTTTCGTGACTTTCCCGGGCTTGGACCCGCGCGCGAGGAGCTTGTTCACGATATCCGCGTGGCCGCCGTAGCACGCGTGGTGAAGCGGCGTCCACCCGAGCTTATCCCTCGCGTTGATCGGGTCCGGCTGGTCCTCGTCCCCGGTGTTGAGCTGCTCCGTCGTCGGGTACTGCTCCAGGAGCGCGTCCGCGATCGCGGAGAGACCGTGCGTCGCCGCAAGGTGCAGCGGCGATCTGCCGTAATCGTCCGTCGCGAAGACGTCCGCCTCGCTCGCGATCAACGCCTCGACGCACGCGGTCGCGGCGTCGGTGAAGTGCGGCAACGATCCGGTCGTGACCGCGACGTGAAGCGCGGGAGATCCCTCGACGGTGATCCACGACTCCGCGCCGTTCTCGAGGAGCAGCTTGACGCACTCCGTCGCGCCGTTGAAGAGCGCGACGTGCAGGGGGGTGCACCCGTCGCGGTCGGTCTCGTTCACATCCACGTCGTCGTCGTCGTCGTCTTCCTCCTCCTCCTGTGAGATGGGGGTGGGGTGGGGGTCTCAGTCGACGCGCGCTCGTGGGGAAGGGCGGCGCCGCGCCGCGCCGCGGCGACGGACGAGACGAATTTTCTTCTGTTCGCAGCGCGCCGAAGAAAGTGCACTGAAGGACGGATCCTTTCGGCGGCGAGGATTCTACTCAGCCGACGATCGCGTCTCGCGCGTGACGTACCGGGTTGAACTCGCCGTCCTTCTTCTCCTTGCCGAGCATCTTCGCGATGAGCTCCGCGTTGCCAGCCTCCGCGGCGTCGTGGAGGGCGCTGTCGGGGCGAAGGGAAGCGAGGAAGAGGACGTCAGAGGATGGCGCGATCGGCGAATGAATGGGCCACATCGGCACGCATTCCGGGAACGATCCGCGTCGGCGAGACGCGTCGAACGCGCGCGGGGGGGTGGGAGCGCGCGCGGGTTCGACTCACAACTGCCCGGTGATTTCATCGTCGTCGCTGTCGCTTCCGAACATCGCGCTCGGACGTGTCCTCGACGTCGAGCTGGCAGCGAGCAGTGACGAGCCCGCGTCTTTGTCAGGAGCGGGAGATTTTTCCGGAGACAGGACCGGCGTACTGTACACTTAGTACACGTACGTGTCCCAGGACGTGTCCCTGACTGATATGCATACGGAAACGGCGGTCCTATCCCAGCAGATCTCCGCATCTCCCCAGAGAGGACAAGTGGCTAAGCTGCGTGACCGCGAGGCACTCTCGCACGCGCGCGGAACGCACCCGCGCAGTCATCACACCTCTCAACGCAACGATGGCCGCCGTCGCTTCGACCTCCGTGTCGGCCCTCCTCCGCGCGCCCGTGTCCTCGAACGCGCGCGCGAGCAACGCTCGCGTCGTCCGCGGAGCGATCGGGATCGCGAAGCGCGGCACCTCGTCCGTCGCGTCCCGCCGCGCGGGCGTCGTCGTCAGGTCCGCGCTCGCGTCGTCCGCGCTCGCGTCGTCGCGCTCGCGCTGCCCCTCGATCCCTCCGCGCGATCGACTCCGCTCTCTCGTTCTCCGCGCCCGCGCTCGAGCTCGCCGCTGAGACGTCCTCCCTCCCATCCCTCTCCCTCTCCCTCTCCGTCTTCGTCGTCCCGCCGCGAACAGCGCGAGCGTCGAGGAGGTGATCCCCCAGCTCGCGGTGGACCTCCCGTTCGACACGACCGCGTTCGACGAGATGTTCGTCAACGCCGCGAGCATCATCCTCCCCGCGTGGGGCGCGATCGTCGGCACGATATTCGTCTTCGGCACGATCGCGAAGGTGGCGTTCCCGGATAAGTACGACGACGCGGTGTACAAGAACAAAGCCAAGGAGCTGGTGCAGGACGAGATCATCGATTTGGATAACCTCTCGGAGGCGGACTTAGCCGCGGTCGCGGCGTTGGAGAAGGAGCGCGCGGAGCAGGGGAAGTGAGCGTTCGCGTGAGGACGCGAGCACGGCGAGCGTGAGGAGGCTTGAAGGAGTGTATTGATCAGAAATTAAGCGTACACGTACTCGTATACGTACAGTACTCTATGGGTATTTAGTATCAATCGAATTAACGCAACTGGTCCTGGTGTATCTCGCGTCGTACACGTCCGCAAATGACATCGACGCCGCTCGTCACGACGGCGACGCGAGCGCACGCGCTGGACGCGCTCCCGCGATGGCGTCCAGCCTCCATGATGCCATGCCGGATCGGCTCCCGTCCTTGAGAGGGTTCAAGACGTCGAGGGTTCTGAACGACGGCAAGGAGAGCGGCGTCGTCGCGCTGTTGGGCACCTTCCCCGGCTGCGACACCGAGTCCGTCGTGAAGCTGTCGCGACCGCCGATACCGTTGGGCGACCTCGACGGGCTCGCAACCGCGGTGACGCTCTCCGAGCGCGCGCCGTACTCGGGGATGGAGTACGGGTACTATCACGGCGTCGTCGCGTCCGAGTTCGCCCCCGGGCTGTCCGTGGACGTGCTCTACCCCGGGTGCCTCGCGAATGAATCGGAGGAAGCGCGAGCGAAGCTCCTCGCGAAGCACGTCAGCCGCAACGCGTCGCAGGCGCCGGTGGTGTTCCGCGAGAACCCGCGTGCGTACGCCGCCGCGCACCTGCCGTACATCGACGCGATACCCTCCAGCGCGATAGGGTGGGTGTACAAGATCCTAAACAAAGAGAAGGAGCTCGAACGATTGCTCTTCGACGACGACGACGCGAACGACGGGTTTCTCGTGAACACGGACCCGAAGTGGGTGACGCACCCTGACCCGAAGGCGACGCCGAAAGAGCAGTGGATGAACCACCCGGGGACGCGCGAGCTGTACTGTCTCGGGTTGTGTCACAGAAAAGACGTGCGGTCGCTGCGGGACTTGCGAGCGGCGCACCTGCCGATGTTACGCGCGATGGCGAGGAAGGGCCGGGAGGTGATCAAAAACACGTACGGGCTCGCGGACGAGAGCTTGAGGATATTCGTGCACTACCCGCCGCAGTTCTATCATTTCCACGTCCACTTCACGAACGTGTCCGTGGATCACGGCGTCAGCGCCGAGCGCGCGCACCTTCTCGACGACGTGATAGAAAACATCGAGCGGGACTCGGAGCACTACGCGAAGTGCTCCATCACGTGCCGCATGGGCGAGAACGACGAACTGTGGAGGCGGTTCAAGGAATTAGATAAGGCGGGGGCGTAGGCAGCGGGCGACGCGAGATAGCTCACGTTTTTTTAACGTTACCGCGAAGTGTCCACATTTCAAAACTATCGCGGTTAGAACCGAAAACATCCTACGGATCACCCCCACAGCCTCGGACGCGTTTATTCGTCCTCCTCCTCGGCGTCATCGTCGCCGCCACCCCGCCCGGCCGCCGCCATTCTCTTGCGCTTGACGCGGCCCGGTCGGCCACCGCCGAGGGGCGAGTTCAGGGCGAAATCGATGTGCTTTTGGCTATCCGTGCGGACGAGGAACGACGGCACGTTCACGATCTGCTTGCCGACGCGAATGTGCCTCTGGCGAATGAGCACGCGCGCGTGGTGCACCGACTTCGCGAGGCCAAGCTTGAACACGAGCGTCTGGAGACGGCGCTCGAGGAACGCATCCGCGGAGAGCGCGAGGACGTAATCGAGCTTGTCCTGGGTCTCGTCCTGGAAGAGCAGAGGAGAGGAGGGATCGGTCGGTGAGAGGATGCACGACAGGAAGATTGCAGGCGAAACCCTAGCGAAAACCGCGCGCGTGGACGCGCGGACGCGCGCCGTCGCGCGGCGTCCGAGCGCTCGACGGCTGTGAATACGACCGCACGCGACGGAGGATGACGTACCAGGAGGCCGTAGCGGTACATGCGGCGCATGATCGCCTCGCCCTCGAAGATCCGCTTGGGGTCCTTCTCGTCGAGGGTGAGGAGCACGCGAGCGGCGTTGCGAAGCTTGTTCAGCGCGAACTGCACGCGCCAGAGCTCGCGCTTGTTGCGAAGACCGAACTCGCCGACGGTCTTGAGCTCATTGTCGAGACGCTCCTTCTCGAACGGACGACGCGGCTTCTTGAAGGTCTTGGAGTCTGCGATGGAAGGAAGAGCGGGGACGCGGGGACGTCAGCGGACGGCGTTGATGCGAGGATGCGGCGAAAAGATTTCGAGAGAGCTCGGTCGCGGTCGGAAACCGCGGAGATCGACCGCGTGCGTCGATCGCACGCGGCGGGAACAGGGCGGGGAGGCACTCACAGCTCCGGTAGAAAGTCGACGACGGCATCTTGCACGATGCGTCTGTCCTTTCTTGCGCAGGACTAAGAGGGGGAGGCGGCCGAGAACGCGCGCGCTTTAAGCCCTACTTGAAAAATGAGTCAATTCATCACCTGATCGGTGAGACGGTTTCAACTGCATCGAGAAAATGGGTCAAGGATTTTTGTGTAGGGTCGATGTGAGTTTCAACTGAGATTTCACCGATTAACAGCTCCGATTACCGAAGGCAACCAAATACGGGTGCGCTGAAGGAAGGGCACCAAGCCACCAACGTTCGTTCATCGCTGGCTGCACTCAGAAGGCGGTGCGCGCTCCGGACGCTGAGGGCGCGGCGTTCGGTCGAACACGACGCGCGGACGCGATATCGCGGCGTAGTCGACCGTCGCGGACACGCGACTGAGGCAGAGCCCGGGCGGGGAGCGCGGCGTCCTAGCACCCGTCTGTGCCGTGCCATTTTAGGAGGAGACGAGCGCGCGGGTCCGCGAGATGCCCGCGGAGTTGGACCAGGAGAAATGGCAGGCGCGGCTGAGCGAGGCGAGGAGGACGGGGAAGCTCAACGCGTCCTACTTGGACCTTCCCGAGCTCACCCCCGCGCTCGTCCAGCAGATCAAGGTGCGTCGCCCCCCGTTCGCTCGAGTCGAGTCTCAATTCTCCGCGGATCCAGTCGACCAACCAACCCCCCTCACCCGACGTCTCGCGCGGACGCTCACCTTCCCTTCACCCACCCCCACGCGTCCTCGCAGCAATCCGTCCCGAGACTCCTCGAGCTTGACCTCCGTTCAAACAACCTCACCGCGCTCCCGGACGAGCTCGCGGACCTTAAGATGCTCAAGAGCGTGAAGCTAAACTACAACAAGCTCGAGAAGATCCCCGCGGTGCTGACCGAATTTAGGAAGCTCACGAACCTCGAGCTCGGCGGGTGTTTGCTCACCGAGGTCGGGCCGACGATCGCGAAGCTGCGGGCGATCAAGTCGTTAGATTTGAGCGGGAACAAGATCGCGACCGTGCACGGCGCGATCGCGGAGCAGCAGACGATGACGTACCTGAACCTCGAGAACAATTACCTCACGCAGCTGCCGTCGGAGATGGGCACCATGGTGAATCTGGAAATCTTGGACTTGAGTAACAACCGCCTGACGTCGCTCCCTGATAGCTTCGGCGGGATGACGAAATTGCGCAACCTCGAGGTGAACAGTAACGAGCTCGTGTCGATGCCGCCGACGATGGGTCACCTCAGGAACCTGAAAGACCTCGACTGCCGGTACAACAACTTCGAAGAGCCGGGGAAGAGCAAATCCGAAGGACCGGTGGACGCGTTCTTAGAGTTCCTGAGAGACGAGGAGCAGCGCATCAAACAAGAAGAGATCGAGCGCCTGAAACCGGTCCCGACGATGAACGGGATATACACCGAGTACAGGATGAAGATCGAGAGCAAAGGCCAAAACGCGGGAAACGGAGGCCCGTCCGACCCGACGGACGACAGGCCGTACCTGCGAGCCGGGCATTCGCTAACCTGGGGATCGAATCATCTGTTCATCTTCGGCGGCGCGCTGCTTCACCAGTCTCGGAAGGTGAACGATCTGTTCGTCACGAACCTCGACCGCATGGTGTGGTCAAAAGTTGACCCTTCCGGGGAGAGGCCGGTCGAACGCGACGGCCACGCCGCGGTGTTCGATCCGAAACGCAAACGCCTTCTCGTGTTTGGCGGGCGCAGCATCACCAAGAAACGCCTGAACGACCTGTTCGCGTACGACATGGAGACGAACAAGTGGAGCCGATTGGACCCGACCGGAGACACTCCCGCGCCGAGGGAGTCCGCGAGCATGGTGCTCGTGAACGACCACACCGCGATGCTCTTCGGTGGTAAGGGCGGCGGCGGCCGGTTCAACGACGCGCAGTTCCTCGACCTCACGACGCCGAACTGCGTGTGGTCGCAGCCGATCGTGTCCGGGTCCGCGCCCGGGCCGAGGCAAGACTCTGGTCTGTGCGCCGCGGAAGGAAAGGTGTACGTGCACGCCGGCAGGGATAATTTCGTGAGGGACGACCTGTACGAGCTCGACATATCCGACCCGAAGAACATGGTGTGGTCCGCGATTCCCACGAGCGGCAGAGCGCCGCCCGCGTGTTACGGTCACGAGATGACGTTTCTCAACGGGATGGTGTACACGTACGGCGGTTTTGACGAGCTCGGGGGGAACTTGAAACGGTCGTTCCGGCTCGAGTTTGAACCGACCGCGGGCGGAGACGACTCCACCCCAGGGGGGTCGAAGCGTCTCGCCGGCACCGGCGGCCGCGCGTCCGTGCCGAAAGAAGCGTTGAAACCGGAGTGGTCGGAGATGGACCCGGAGCTCTCGTTTAACGAGAACCGGTGCGCGGTTATTTCCCCGTCGCACTCGCTGCACTGCCTGCAAGTCGGTTCGATGGCGCTTGGGCTGACGACGAATGTCGCGCCGGAGCACAGCTTCTGGGACGCTTTCAAGTGCGGGGACATGGCAGACTTCAAAGTTAAGAAGCTTAAGATGGAGGACCTCGCGCCCGTGAACGGGAAGAAGATGCGCGTGGAGCACACGACAATTTCCAAGGCGAAGGATCTCGTGGAGATCAAAGCGCTGCGCACCCGCCTGACAGGAAACGACATCTTCGAGATAAAGATGTTGAAGTACGTGGACAAGTGGAGGAAGCAGTTCATCGAGATGTACCCGCACAGGGTGCCGCTGTTGTTGGACCCGCCGAACGAGTGCGGGGTGCGGAAGTTTGTATGCACGACCGTGCGACCGACCAAGCTCTTCTACTCCGAGCTTTACAACCTCGAGTCCTGCGCCGGGTTCGTCGCGACGTATCACGAGTACGAACACCTCGAGAACCCGATATTGTTCCCTGAGACGATCCCGAGCCCGTACGCGGTGATGGCGTGGCAAGGCGGGGACTGTTTCGACCTCGCGATCACGCTGTGCTCGTTGTTGTGCGGCGTCGGGTACGACGCGTACGTGTGCGTTGGGTACGCCCCTCGCGCGGTGACTGAGTGCGATCAGAGCAAGCTCGTGTGTCCGGTGCTCGAGCGCGAAGCCGCGGAGAAGGCGGCCGCAGAGGCGGCGGCGCAGAAAGGGGAGGTGAAACCCGTCGTAGAGAGCAAGTACAAGATCAAAGAGGCGCTCGTCTTGATATCTCAGTACGAGAAGAAGGTAAACGAGAAGAAAGCGGCCGAAGAAGCGGCCGCGGCGAAGGCAAAGGCAAAGGCGGAGGAGAAGAGGCGAGTACAAGAAGCGTTCGAGGCCATGGACAGAGATCACGACGGCACCATCACCATCGAGGAGGTCCGTGCCGCCTTGCGCGAGATGGGTATTTCCCCGAGCGACGAAGAAATTCAACAGATGATCGACGAGGAAGACGACGACCACGACGGCGTCGTGCTATTAAGTGAGGTGAATCGGATCAAGGATGACGATGACGGCGACAGCGTTACCAGCGCGAACCTGTCGACCTTCGAGGAAACCGTCGTGGTCGACAGGTTTGACGGCAAGCGAAAGCACGCGTGGGTGGTCCTGCGCGCCGGAAAGCGAGAGGTTCCGGAGGATATCTTCGTCGAACCCTCGACCGCGCGACAGTATCCAATCGACGCGTCGCCGTACCAAGGCCTCGAATGCGTGTTTAACGCGGTCAACTACTGGGTCAACATGCAGCACGGTACGATCGAAGGCGTCCCAGGGGAGACGATTCGCGACCTCGACCTCGACCTCGACGACGAAGACCTGTGGGAGTCGGTGCTCGACGTGATCGAGCCGACGCCGGATCCGGAACCAGAGCTGACGGAAGATGGCGAGGACGTTCCCGCGCCCGACGCCACCGCACCTGAGGGCGATGTCAAAGCTGAAGCGGATCCAACCGCGGACGGCGAGGGCGAGGCTCCGCCCGAGCTCGAAGCCGAGGCAGAGAAGGAGGAGATCGCGGACGAACCTCAACCCATCGTGGAGATGCCGCCGTCGTGGGTTCCGAAGCTGGCGATCGCGCAGGATCGCTTCGACATGATGTGTCCGCGCGGATACAAGATTACTCGGTACCACAGGTGCACGCACGAAGTCTTCGCGCGCTTCGGAGAGTGCTCGCGGTGGGATGGGCAGATTCAACGCCTGTGTACGTTTTCTGACGACGCGTGCACGGAGAAGGAGGAAGAACGCGAAGAGTTTTTCCGCAGAAAAGATAAGCTCCGCGAGCGCATCGTGTACCACAACAACGTAGGCACGAAGATCGAGAAGTTCGAGCGCGGCGCCGCGTTCGGGATCAAAGAGCTCAAGATCGTGCCGGACGTCGAGAGGAGGCTCGATGGGTACGTCTCCGAGCGACTCGACGGTTTAGTGACGCGCGTAGAAACGTTCGTCAAAGTGGACGGCGAGACGTACCCTGTGAAGATGATCGAAACGTTCAGCGGTAGGGATGATCGCATGAACTATCGCAGCGTGACGTACGACCCGAATGAGACAGCGGTGGCGACGAAGGCGGCGGAGGAAGCCGCCGAGGCGGCTGCCGAGGCGAGCGGGAAGCGCCGTCGAAAGAAAAAAGTCGAGGCGCCGCCGCCCGTGATAAAGAAGATGAGCGAGAAGTACGATCTTCCCCCGCCCGGAGGCGACGTTCCCCCGCACAAGTGCGTGAAGAAGCGTATGTTCATCGTCAAAAAGGAGATGATCCGGGTCGATTATCACTACGGCATCGGTAGGATCACCGCCAGTCGAAAGATGTTCGACAAGGATCATTTGAATCACGAATTCGTTCTCGTCGACCCAATGGAGCCGCCGCCGGGGGAGATTGAGCAGCACGAGGAGCTCCAAACGCTTCTCGTCGCGGAGAAGAAGTGCATGGACTCGATCAGGGATGTGGAAAAGGAGATGAAGGACATGCTCGCGAACAGGACGAAGGAGGAGCAAACGATCGAGCTCGCGAGCCCGTACTACGACATCGTTCGCATCTCCCAAGAAGAGAGCGACGACGACGACGACGAAGGCGAAGAGAAGATCGTGTTGGACTACCTCACCCCGTACTTGCCCGCGGTCATCGCAGGACACGCGCTCACGAAAGAAGAAGCCCTCGACGTGCGCGACAAGTGCCTCAAAGCGCTGAAGGACAGGCTCATCGAACGCGCGAACAACATCCAACGTCGCCACGACAACGAGTCGGCGGTGCTGGCGAAGCGCAAGGCGATCTTTGAACGCGACCGCGATCAGCTGACGCGCGAGGACGAGGAAGCGCACGATCGCGCGTGCGACGAGAGCGCGTTCACGCTGCGCATCCTCAACCAAAGACTGAAGAGGCACGAAGAGCAGGCGCTGGAGAGATACCACGAGCTCGATGCGAAGCTCCGCGCGGACGATAGACTCGCCGCGGCGGGTCTCACGCCTACGAGCGCTTCCGCATAGGATCTAATTTAATGTAGTGGATCATAGAACGAAATAAACCATACGCGTACATCGAACGTCTATCATCTAAACAGCGTCTTAAACTTCATGCAGCCCCACAGCGTCGAGCCTTTCCCGCTGTTCTCCGCGCGGCTCTCCCCGCCCAACTCGCGCGACCAGTCCGTGATTCTCATGCCCGAGTTCTCTTGGCTAATGTCGAAATAATGCCAGAAGATGAGACACTCCCACACCCCTTTCAGCCCTGCGAGGTGCACGACGAAATCGCCGGTGACGTACCAAGGAAGCAGCGAGTTAAACACGCATTGGTTCACGATCTTCGAGTGCGCCCTCACCTCCGCGGCTTTCGGGTACGGCAACTTCCCTTTCACGGACTTTTGTTTTGTCCACGGCACGGTCTGGAACAAGTGATGGAACGCCCTCTGCTCGTAGTGGAACAGATACGGCCCGGTCACGAGATCCGTCTGCGCCCAGAGCTCGTCCAAGAACCACATCATCCACCGACTGTTCTTCACGAGCCACACCCCACTGTTTATCCCGTTGTGATCCGCGGCGATGACCTGATCCACGGAGTCGTCCGCGATGTCTTCGAGCTTCACGTTCGGGTTCATGATCAACGTGTCCACGTCGATGAATAACACCCACTCGTACTTCGGCAGGTGCTTCCGCACCTCTAATATTTTCGACCACGCCGCGGGCCTCGACGCGTCCGCGACTTCGGTGACAACGATCAGATCGTACCCGTGCTTCGCCGCATACCGTCGTTTGTTCGCCGCGGACGCGACGCATATGTACCCGGTGTTCGAATCGCACAGCGTCAAGATCGCGTACTTCGCCCCCGGGGTGTGGTGCAAATCTTCTGGCATCGGCAGCTCCTCCTCGTCGCTCTCCCCCATCGGATGTTTCGCGCTCGTGAACGGCGGCGTCGGCAGCGGCGCGAGCAGGGAGTCGTTTGGCGGCGTGTTAAACCTGCACTGCAACGGTCGGTGCTGCTCCAGGGGGTGGTACCAGTACCGATGCAGGCCCGCTTTCAGGAAGAACGTGAGCTGGTACGCGGTCCGTCCGAAGAAGTAAAGGAACAAGAACACGACGGTCGCCCTCGAGCACGTCTTGATCCGGCTTCGCCACTTTCTCTTCTTCTTCGGCCCTCTCGGCGAGCGCGGCGATCGCGAGTGCGTCTGCCGCGCCGGTTCCTTGCTGTTGTACCTCTCCGACGGGGACATCCCGCTCGTCCCGGGATACATCTGCAACACGCCGTGGTCAGGCGACGGGATCTCCAACGACGAAGGCGTCACCGCGCCTCGCCGCTCGGACAGACCGGATCCAGACGAGTGATTGCGCGAGTGACCCGGGCGCTTCTTGTTATCCCCGAGCCTGCTCCCGGACGACGTCGCGTGTCGACCGTCGCTGGGGAGCCAATCATTCATCATCTCGCCGGAGAATTGTCGAAAGAGCGACATCTTGGATCCCGCCCCGAGACGCCTCCCTTCCGCGGATCTCGGCGCGGACGTCTGCGAGCGCGAAAACAAATGATGACAGCTCACGACTGGGAGCAAGTGTTGGGGGTTAAGCATTTTCGGACAAGTGGCGGAGATCGGTCTGCGTTTCAAACCAAAGCTAACTCAGCGCTTCACCGCGGCTACGAGGTCTTCGAGGTCGAGGTCATCGTCGTCCACCGCGAACGGGTCCTCCTCCTCCGCAGCCTTGGCTTTCTCGCGCTCCCGCGCTTCCCGCTCCCTCTCTTCCTTCTCCTTCTCGAGCAGCGCCTTCGACTTCGCGCCCGATTTCGTCGTCAACCCAGTCGCGAGCGTCCGCTCCGCGAGCTGCGCAGACTTGTCCACGTTCTTCGCGAGCATCGCGTCTAGTTCCGGGTCGCCCTCGTACTCCGGCTCGCTGTCGCTGTCACCTCGTCCGGACTTCTGCGGCTTTTTCGCCGCGGGAGGTTTCTCCCGGTGCTTGATCGTCCCGACGATTTTCGCGCCCTCGCCGCTCAACTCCCCGTCGCCTTCGATGTGGGATAAGAACCCGCTCAACGCTTGCTCCGTGCGCGCGTCGTCGACGCCCCGACTCCTCGCCGCGGCCGCGGCCGCGGCCCTCGCGCGGTTGCTGCTGCTGATCACCTTCGGCGCGTCCGAGTCCATCGCCGCCGCCGCCGCGCCGCCGCCGCCGCCGCCGCCGCCGATCGCAACCTGACCGAGCATCGCTGCGAGCTCATCCTGGTCGATGTCGTCCTCGTCAACAAAGAAATCGTCGTCGTCGTCGTCGTCGTCGTCGTCTCCACCGCCGTGCGAGTACCATTCCGTGCGATCGCCACCCTCGACGCCGCCGGACGCGGCGAACATCGCGCGCATCCTCGCCAGGTTCTTCTCCGCCTCCGCCCTGGCTTTCGCCTCGTTCGCATCATCCGCGGACGTGTCCCGCTTGACGTACTCCATCGCATCCTTCTCGTCGTGGCCGCCGTCCGCTTTCACGACGCCGGTCTCGCACAGTTCTCTGCCGGATAATCGTCCCTCCGCGTGCCTCTTCTCTTTCGCGGCTTCTATGGACTCTCTCCTCCTCGCGTCGCGTTCTTTTTTCCAAATCGCGAAGTGCGCCTCGGTCACGAGCGTGCCTTCGCTCATTTTCCCGCGCTCTTCCTCAAGCATTTCTTCTTCCGTCCGTTGCGCCTCCTTCTCTTCCGCCAACATCGCCGCGATCTGGGACTTGAGGACGTACCCGGGAGGGAGCGCGTGCCGGTACTTGCACTCGTCCCCGCCGTTCGGGCAGACCCAGAACCACCCGTACAGCCTCTTCTCGACGGCTTCGAGAAAGTGCCGGCACGTGATGTTCGTCTTGTTGTTTTGGTTTTCCCCGCCGTGTTTCTCGCTCACCACGGACTCGAGCTTCGTCTGGTCCCAGTCCTCCATCGCGTCCGCGTCTTTCGCTTTCGTTTCCTCGTCCCTGAGGTCCATGAAGAGGTCCGCCTTCGCAGCCTCCGCGCGCGCGCTCTTCTTCTCGTGGGAAAACTTACAGCGCCACCCTTTCGCGCACCGACCTTTTTTGAAGAACTCGCACGCTATCGTCTTCGGGTCCACGCCCTCGGGCACCTTGGGCTGCTTGATGAGCTCGCCCATCATCTCCTCGAGCTCCTTCTCCGCTTGAATCTTGGCGAGTTTCAGCTTCTCGTTCTCTCGGCGTTTCGCCTCCGCCTTCTGCTGCTCCCCGGGTAACACTTTCATGTTCCTCTCCACGTCCTTCACGAAGTCCTGCGCGTGCTTGCTCGTGTTCTTGTTCTTCAGGCCGAAGATCTTGTCCTTCTGCTCCATCTGCTTCCGCTCGTTTCGCAGCTTGTCCTTCTCCGCTTTCTCGAGCGCTTTAGCTTTCGCATCTTTAGCCTTCAGCGCCTTCTTTTGGTCCGCGAGGGACAGCTTCGGCGGCATCGCGAAAGTCGATCGCTCGATCTGTTGTTACTTGAAAATCCCTAACGAACTTCGAAAGCTTCGCCGACTTCGCGCTCGAGCCGACTTAGCGTTCTCGCGTCCCCGACGCGCTCGACGGGACGATCGCTTCCAGCGCTCGCGCGTGCAGGCTGCGAGGGTGTCGACAGGACGCTCGCCTCCGGGGCGCGCGTCCGCGGCTCTGATCGCGAGCGAGCGCGAGCGTCGCGGTTTTTTTCGGTCGGGTCTCCCCTGGCCGGTCGGTCTGGTCGTGGGCGCGGGCGCGGCGCGGGCGTCTGTTGAGTGCCTTGTGCGCCCCCAAAACGGCCCGGGGACGACGACCCGCGCGTCGCGGCCGCGCCGACCTTTAACGCGGACGCGACGAGGACGTCGCCGAGGACGTTCAACGCGCGGAAGAGCGTATCTCCCCCGTTTGCGTCATGTCGCGCCCGACGACGCCGCGCGACGACGCCGGCGAAACGGCCTCGGAGGAGCCGACGGATCTCGACGTAACGCCATCGCGGGCGTACGACGAGATGACCGAGGAGGAGAAGGCGGACGCGCGAGCGGCGATCGAGGAGGAGGACAGACTCGCGGAGGAGGAAGCGATCAGGCACGCGAAGAGGGAACAACGCCACGCGAGGGTCCTCGTCGCGCTCTTCTCCGTCGCGCTCCTGTGGTGCTCCTCCTTCGCGGTCTCCGACGCGATCGTCGAGGCGCTGTTCGTCATCCCGCACGCGCCGCACGACGTCCTCGTCAACGTGAACGAGACGTACGTACACGTGAAAAACGCGGAGAGGCTCTACGCCGCGTGCGCGACGTTCCAGACGAAAGGGTGCGTCGATAACGTCCGCGCCGCCGCGCGCGTGGAGTCGTCGCGGGCGAGGCGCGTCGAACGCGTCAACGCCGCCGTCGTCGCCGCCGCGGAGGCGGAGGGGAAACGATGCGTCGACGCGGACGAGACGCTCGCGCGGCTCCTTCGCGTGGCCCAGGCCGCTATCGCGCCCAGGGACGTGCCGTGGAAGCTCGACAGCAATCTGTGCGGTCCCGACGCCCGAGACGCGGTCCGCGCGAGGATCGTCAACCCCGGAGACGCGCTCGCGGGCGTGTCCGACGACATCGCGACCGCGACGTCGGCGTACCGAACAGACAGCGAAGCCGCGGTGAATCGAACGACCGGCCTCGTCGTCGAGCGCGCGGGGTACGACGGCGCGTACAAGGACAACAAGTCCGTCGCGTTAGATCGACTCCAAGTCGACGTCCAAACGAACATGTCCACGGAGGCGTCGAAGATCGCGTCCAACGTGGATTTTCACGTCGGCTCGTTGGAGTTGGACGCCGGCGCGTATTTACGCGCGACCGCTCTCGAGGCCGCGGACGCGCTGGAGTTTGTGAAAGGCGCGGCGATGGCGGCCGTGCGCGCGTACGTCCTGACCGTGGAGGCGTTCGCGGAGGCGGTGATTAAGCTTATCAGGAAGGCGGCGAGTTGGTTCAAAGCGTTCAACGAAATCGGCGCCGCCGCGGACGCGTTGAACATCGGGATAACCCCGGACATGACGCCGCCGAGGGTGCCGATCTTGAACCCGTTCAACATCCCAGACCTGCCGCCGGATATCGCGCCGCGCGTGGACGCGATGCACGACGTCGTCACCGCGAGGACGATCGCGATCGCGAACGCCGCGGACGCAGCGCGCGCGGATCTCGTCGGCGACGTCGCGAGGATACCCGAGACCGCGATCGGGTGCCTCGCGGCCGCGGGCGTGCCGACGTTTTTCGACGATTACGACCCGCCGCCGAGGGGCGATGCGTCGACGACGAACGCGACGTCGAACGCGAGCGCGATCGCGTACGCCGAACGCGAGCGCGCGGAAGCGGAGGCGAGAGGGGAACGGTTCGAGAACCAAACGAACGCGACGGCGGCGCTCGTGGAAAACGAACGCTCGGAGCTTCGGCGCGACGCGAACGAGACGCGGGGGAACGTCACCGACGAGGCGAGGAACACGTCGGACGCCGCGAGCGCGGCCGCGTCTGAAGCCGCGGCGAACATCAAAGAGAAGCTCGGCAACGCGAGCGACTCCGACGGCCCGACGTGGCTCGGGGTCGCGCCCCCGAATTTGGAAAATGTCGAAAGCGCGATGAGAGTTCTCTCCGCGTTGTTCGACGCGCTCCTCGCCGCTGACCTCGTGTATCGCGTCGTTCGCTCGTTTCAGGCTGTCGCGAAGCACTTCTCGCACAAGAACTCGCTGCCGCCGATCGATCTCACCGCGAAGAACACGACGGAGAAGGAGGACGAGAAGGAAGAAGAGAAGACGCTCATCATGCGATACGCGGAAATAGTAGGGCACCCGATCGTCCTCGTCGCCGTGCGGGTCGTCGCCGTGTCGTTAGCGGTGACGCTCATAACGTACGCGTACCTTCCATTTCACAAGGCGTACAGAACAGGCTGCATCACCGGGTGCGACGGGACGTTCACCACGATGAACATGCACTCGTTCGCGCATAATTACATCGCCGCGGAGGGTTCGCGAATCAGCGCCGCGGGTGTTCTCCGCGCGGAAGCGGAACGACGCGATCAATGCGCGGCGCACGCGCCGTCCACCGCGGCGACCCTCGCGACCGCGCGCGTCGCGCTAGACGCCGTCGACGTCGCGAAAACGAGCGCCGCGTCGACGGCGTCGATGATCGTGAACTGCGTCGACGCGGAAGGGTACGCGGACGCCGCGACCGCCGCGGACGACGACGACGCCGCCGCGGACGTCTTCACTTCTGACGACTTGGACGCGATGCGAGGCATGATGAAACTCGCCTCCGAGGCGTGGATCCCGTGCTCGTCCTCGGACGCGACGCTGAACGCGACCTCGCTGTTCGAATGCGAGGCGCTGCCGAAGTGTAATCTCACGTGCGGAGGGCCGAATCGATTGATGCTAGCGACGCTCACGCACATTTCGGGGTGCGCGGTGGAGGGCGTCGTTCACGCGTACGCGTTGAAGACCGTGCTCGTGACCGTCGTGTTCTTCGCCGCGAACTGGGCGAGGGATATCGCGGTGAACGGGTACGCCGCGCTGTGGTGGCGCGAGCTGTGCGGGAATCGAGGGTTCCGGTTCGAAGGGACGTTACGCGCGGACGGCAGCGCGGTGAAACCTGAAATCGGGAGAGGACGAACGCTGGCGAAAGTCGCGCGAGCGAAACTACGTTGGCAGGGGAGGAAGCACACCGCTAGTGGGTACTGGTCGCTGTTCATCGCGATGCTCGCGCAGGTGCCGGGGTTCGCCGCGCTGCTCGCCGCGCGTCGATCGAGCCTCGTCACGACCGCGCGATGCACCACCGCGTACCTCGCGAGGAAAAGGTGACGGGTCGCGAACGCCAAGGGGTTGTGAGTCTGAGGTCTGGTTTCTAAACGTTATACATGTAGTGTCGTAGTCTAATTCACGGCAATTTCGCCGCTTCTAATCGCGCGACCGCGGCGTTCTGCGTCGCGGAGGGTAACGGCACGTCGAGCGCGACGCGGCCGTCCAGGACCGCGCACAACGCCCGCAAAAGATACGCCGCCGCTTCCGCCGCCTCCGTCTCCTCGTCCGATCCCCTCGCGGCGGCGACGAGGACGTCCAACGCTTCCAACCTGCACGCGATCGCGCGCGCGACCGCGCCTGGTCCGTCCGCGCACTCCGCGGCGAGCTGCGCGAGCGCGACGATCAGTGACGGCTCGAGATATCCGTCGTTCGCGTCGTCCGCCCATCCGCCACCGCCGTGGCCCCTCGCGAGCCGGTCGATGACGTTCACGCGTAACCTGTAATGCGAACACGCGGTCTCCTTCGCCCGCGTCGCGTCCAAAATGTCCTCTGCCGCGGCGGCGGAGTCCGCTTCCTCCCCCCACGCGTCCGCGACGATCTCCGCGGCCGTCGCGAGCGCCTCTAACAATCGCAACGCCGCGTCGACGACCTCAGGGGTCGCCTCCGAGGACCTCGGGTCTAACAGCGATGAAATCAAATCGACGCCGCCGGCTCGGTACACCGCGCCGACCGCGGAGCTGACCCCTCGCGTCGTGCCGTCGCCCGCGCTTCGTCTCGGCGTCGACGCGGGCGACGGCGAGTGCGACCGCGACGGCGTCCCGATCGGAGGATCCACCGGAGTGCCGACGGAACACAGCGACGCGAGGCAGTTCAACGCGCCTGTCAACACGTCCGCTCTCGCCGTCGACGCGGCGACGAGAAGCACCCTCCCGGCGAACGCGTCGTCGCCGAGCGCTACCGCTCTCCACGCCCTCGCGTTTCCGTTCGGTCGCGCCGCGACGGCGAAGCAGCGGCACGCCTCGAGTATCACCGGCGCGTGCGTGGAGTCGAACAGCGACCGCGCCGCGGCGTTGGCGACGATCTCGTCGTTTCCCAGACGCAGCCATCCGTCCGGGGCGCACAGCAAGTTCCCCAAGGTCCCGAGCGCGATCTCTCGCACGCGGTCGTGCGTGCTCGGGTTCATCAGAAGCGTCGCGAGGGCTTCGGGAAGGAGGCTATTCACGAGGCACGGCGCGTTTTCCGCGGACGCGGCGAGGTCCCACAGGAGCGATCCGCTCTCCTCTTGCGACGTCGAGGGCGTCTGGGCGCCGCGCTCGGGAGGCTCCACGAGCGCCGTGATGAGCGCGATGACGCGGTCCTCGTCGAGCGTGGACGCGCCGACGCCGTCGTCGTCCGGGGGGGCGAGCGGGTTGCTGAAGTCGCCCTCCATCCTCTCCGCGCGCGCGAGGGATTCTGGCGCGCCCCGCGGGAGTCGTGGCCGTTTCGATCTCGAGCACTGTTTCGGGGAGCTCGCGCTCGCTTGAGTCTGCGACGGGCGGGCGGGGCGCGGCGCGAGGTGGCGGCGTCCAGACCGAACGACGCGCGTCGATCAACGTGCTAGTCGCTATCGGGCTCGTCCACGATCGGCGGGATGTTCTCTCGCTCTTGCTCCCGGTACCGTCGCAGAAGCTCCTCCCCCGACGGCGCCGCCGCGCCCCCGCCCCCGCCCCCGCCCCCCGGATTCTCCCCCGCGTCTGCGGCTCTCCACGCCGCGTCCAACCCGACGCGTCCCGCTCTCAAACGCTCGAGGACGTCTTCCCACTCGTCGTCCTGGCACCCGGGGTTCCCGCCGAGCACGAGCGTCTCGAGCTTCGGGAACAGCGTCGGCGTCTCCGATAAGCAATCGCACAGGGTGCGGAGCCCGCCGAGGGTCACCCCGCACCCGCCGAGGTCCAAGGTCGCGAACGCCGCGCTCATCGAAGACGCGCACGGCTCTTCGCTCGACGACGGCAGTCGCAACATATCGATCGCGCCCATCAACACGGGCCGCAGCTCCCCGATGCCACCGATCTCCTCGTTCCCGAACAGCGACAGGCTCTCCAACGTCGACCCGAGCGCGAGCCCCACGAACGCCGCGGCGCCGACGGGGCCCAGACCGTTCGAGCCGACGTCCACGGTTTTCAACTTGCCGCTCGCGCGCGCCGCGAGCGCCTTCGCGCCGTCGTCCCCTATCGCGTTATCCCTCAAGTTCAAGGCGTTCACCGCGCCGAGATCGCGCGCGAGCGCGATCGCGCCCTCGGCGCCGATCCCGCACCCGATCAGCGACAGGCATCGCACCGGCAAACCCCCGCCGCGCGCGCTCCCGCCCCCCGCCAACGCGACCGCGCCGGCGTCGCCGAGCTTCGCGCCGTCCAAAATCAGCTCCCTCAGGACCCGGCGTCCCGGCTCCTCGGTCTCCCCGTCTTCCTCTTCCTCTTCGTCTTCCTCTTCGTCCGCCGCTTCAGCCACGGCGCGCAGCCCATCGAGCAAGAGCCCCGCGCCCGCGTCCGACGCGAACGTCGCGTCCGTGAGATCGAGGACGTCGACGCGCGTCGACGCGGCGAGCCACCGCCCGATCGCGGCGCACGCGGCGTCCGCGAGCGTCGCCCCCGCGAGCGAGAGACGCGTCAACCCCCCGGCCAAACGCGCGCCGTCGCACACGGCGACGATCCCGGCTTCGCCCAGGTTTGGATTGCGCGACAGGTTGACGCTCTCGAGCGTCGCGCCGCGGCCCGAATGGCGAATGGCGTCGCCCAACGCGCGCGCGCCGTCGTCGCCGACGCCTTTGTTCTCCAGATCGATCGATCGCAACGACGCGCTCGCGGCGATCCCCGGCGCGAGCGCTCGCACGCCGTCGTCGCCGAACGCGTCGTCGCCGACGCACAGGGATCGCAGCGTCGCGTTCGTCGCGAGCGCGTCCGCGAACGTGCCCGCGGTCTGCGCGTCCATCGCGTGCCCGGACGCGTACAGCTCGAGCAGGTGCGTGTTCGTCTTCAGCGCGTTCGCGACCGCGGCGGCCTCGTCGGGGCCGAACGCGCGGCCGCGGAACACGGTCACGGACGTCAAGCTCGGGTCGTCGTTCGCGAGCTTGTCCACCCACGACGCGACGCCGACGGCGTTGCCCCACGCCATCGTGTGCGGCGGCGGCGCGACGCGAAGTGATGAGAGGCTCGCTCCTCGGAATGACCAGAGTGCTCTGTCGTGGCGGAATCGTTTCGCGAGACTCGCGTCGATGACGTCGCGTAGTCCTCGACGCGCGCGGGCGTCGTCGCACGCCTCGGAGGAGACTCGGGTACACCGCTCCCGCGAGCGAAGACGCGCGTACCGCACCGCAGGGATAGAGGGACGGGCGCGTCACGCCGCGCGTTGATGTCGTCTCGAAAGGCCGCGTCCGCGCTGGCGCGGTGGGCGCTGACAACGCGATCGCGCCCGACGACGACGACGACGACGACGACGAGCGCGAAAGAGCCGCGCGTCGCCTCGCTCGCGTCTTCGCTCCATCGCGCGCGAGCGCACAACAACGCGTCCACGTCCGAGTCCTCCGCGTCGACGATCGACACCGTGAACCGGTGGGAGACGGAGAAGTTCGAGCGCGACGCCGCGCTGTGGTGGAACGAACGCGAGGGCCCGTTCGCGCCGCTGCACGCGATGAACCCCGCGAGGCTCGGGTTCATCCGAGACGTGCTCGTGAACCACTTCCAGGGCGACGTCGAGGGAGGGATCGGGATCTCGCGCGCGAACCGCGGCGTGGAAGGGATCTCGCGCGCCGCCGGGTCAGGGTCAGGGTCAGCGTCAGGGTCAGGGTCAGGGTCAGGGTCAGGGTCAGGGTCCACACGCTCGCCCCCGTCCGCCGACGCCGCGCGCGACGCTCGACCCCTCGCCGGGCTGCGCGTGCTGGACGTCGGCTGCGGCGGCGGCATCTTGTGCGAGTCCCTCGCGCGCATGGGCGCGGACGTCACCGGGATCGACGCCGGGAAGAGGAACATCGACATCGCGAAGAAGCACGCGTCGTTGGACCCCGCGATCGACGCGAAGATCACGTACCACGCCGCGCCCGCGGAGGAGCTTCTCGCGTCTGGCGCGTCCTTCGACGCGGTGCTCTCCATGGAAGTGGTGGAGCACGTGGACAACCCGGAGACGTTCGTGAAGTCGCTCCACGGGCTGACCAGACCGGGCGGGGCCGTGGTCATGAGCACGTTGAATCGCACCGCGCGGTCGTACGCGCTCGCGATCGTCGCCGCGGAGAGGATCATGGGCTGGGTGCCCCCGGGGACGCACGAGTTCGGGAAGTTTTTGACGCCGGAGGAGTTGACGGTTTTGTTTCGCCGCGCGGGACTGACGCTGCGGGAGGCGGCGGGGATGAGGTACACCCCCGGGGTGCCGCTGATCGGGGGTGGGCTGAAAGGGGGGTCGTGGTCGTTGTCCGCGGGCGATCTCGCGGTGAATTACATCGTGTACGCGTCGCGGCCGAAGTGAGGAGGCGAGCGGTCGCCTTCGTAGCGCGCGTTGTCGACGATTTTAGGCGGGAGTTGCGAACGAACAGTGAGCTCTCGCTCTCAGCCGCACGACGAAACGCACGATCACGCGGCCCGTCGCTTCAAGTCATCGCGCGCGATCTGTCGTGGTCGACCGCGTTACATCTCTCTTTCAACTCGAACATAATGTCGAACTTTCCCCAGCCGAGAGGCGGCGGCGGTGGTGGTGGTGGCGGCGGCGGCGGCGGCGGCGGCGGCGGCGGCGGCGGCGGCGGCGGCGAGAAGAAGAGGAGGCGTGGCGGACGAGGAGGATCGGGCGAATCCGGCGGCCGCGGAGGCGGCGGCGGCCGAGGCGGCGGCCGAGGCGGCGGCCGCGGCGACGGCGGTCCTTCGTTCCACAAGCCCTCCGGCGGCGCCCCCAACGCCCCCGGGCAGCACGTCGTCGTCCAGAACAACAACAACGGCGCGTCCACGACCTCGTTCGCGGCGCTCGGCCTCTCCGCGCCGTCGCTGCGCGCCATCTCGGAGGTGATGAAGTTCACGCACGCGACGTCCGTGCAAGACCAGACGCTCCCGCCGATCATGAAAGGCCTGGACACTCTCGCGAGGGCGAAGACCGGCAGCGGGAAGACGGTCGCGTTCTTGCTGCCGACGATCGAGCTCTTGCACCGGACCGGCCCCGCGCCTGGGAACGGATCCGTGTCGTGCCTCGTCCTCTCCCCGACGCGCGAGCTCGCGTCGCAGATACACGAGGAGTCCAAGAGCCTCCTGGCGTTCCACAACTTCAAGTCCCACGTTGTGTTCGGCGGGACGAACATCAACTCCGAGCGGGGGCGCATGAACGGCGGTCGGTGCGACTTCCTCGTCGCGACGCCCGGGCGTCTCATCGACCACTTCGAAACCTCCGGCTTGCAGCCGAGGTGCGCGAACCTCAAGGTGCTCGTCCTGGACGAGGCGGATCAACTCCTCGAGATGGGGTTCAAGCCCGCGGTGGACCGAATCTTATCGTTCATCCCGAGAGAGCGCCAGACCTTGTTGTTCTCCGCGACGGTCCCGCAGCAAGTGAGGAACATCGCCGCGAACGCGTTGAGACCGGGCTACGCGTACGTGGACTGCGTCGGCGAGGAAGACTCCGCGACGAACCTCCAAGTCAAGCAGTGGCTCACGATCGCGCCGCTGGACGATCACCTTATCCTCCTCGTGCAGCTCATCAACATGCACCAACAACAAGAGCCGAACCACAAGGTGATGTGCTTCTTCCCGACCGCGCGTTCGACGCAGCTCGCCGCGGAGTTGTTCGAAGCGCTCGGAAAGCCCGTCACGGAGATTCACTCGCGGAAGTCGCAAGGGCACAGGACGAAGGCCGCGGACCAGTTCAGGGCGTCCAAGTGCGCGGTGATGATGTCATCCGACGTCACCGCGCGCGGGATGGATTTCCCGGACGTCACGCTCGTGATTCAGGTTGGTCTCCCGTCGTCCAAGGAGCAGTACATTCACCGGTTGGGACGCACCGCGCGCGCGGGGAAGACGGGCGAGGGCCTCCTCCTCCTCGCCCCGCACGAAGAGTTCTTCGCGAGGCAGCTCAGGGATCTCCCGATCACGCCCGCGCCCGCGACCGTGGACGGGAACATCGCGAGCGCGGTCGCGAACGCGCTCGCCAGGGTGGACATCAGGACGAAGGAGCAGGCGTACGTCGCGTGGATGGGGTTCTACAACGGCTCGTGCGGTAAGATGGGCTGGGGGAAGCCCCAGCTCGTGCAGGAGGCGAACCGGTACGCGCTCGAGGTGTTAGGGTGCCCGGGGATCCCCGGGATTCTGAAGAAGACCGCGGGGATGATGGGGCTGAAGGGCGTCCCGGGGCTGAACTTGGTCACCGACCTCCCCGGGCAGGGCGGCGGCGGCGGCGGTCGCGGCGGCGGCGGCAACCGTGGCGGCGGCGGCGGCGGGCGCGGCGGGCGCGGCGGCGGGTTCCGGCGCTGATCGTGAACGCCGGGGGGGCATTGCTTGTGTTGTTCTTATACATTCTTTCCGCGCGCGCTCGCGCGAGCGCACGCTCGTAGGAGCTTCTCTGAATATTGATACGCGTACTGAAAACTAAAATCTGTTCACGAACGCCGCGGAGCCTCACAACACCCGAACGCCACCCGCGCTGGGCACGTCGACGATGGCGTCGAGCCTCGCGGCGGCCCGGCTCGCGACACCCTGCCGCGTGCGCCGAGCGCGCGCGGGCCACGCGCGGTATCGGAGGGCCACGCGAGCCGCGGGGCGGTCATCGGATGACGAGACGGGCGAGGCGGTCGAAGAAGTCCGCGTCTTCGGATCCGAGGGCGAGAGATCGTCCCGCGTCCGCCTGGGGATCTTCAGTACCGGCGAGATCGTGACGTCCACGAGCGGCAGCGGCGCGTCGTTCGTCATTCGCGGTCTCCTCGGCCGAGGCTCGTTCGGGACGACGTACGAGGCGGAGACGGAGGACGGAACGATCGTCGCGCTGAAGTGCCTCGCCCTCAGGGAGCAGAGCACCTGGAAAGCGCTCGAGCTCTTCGAGCGCGAGGCGAAGGTCCTGAAGAACCTGTCGCACCCGTCGATACCGGACTACGTGGACTACTTCGAGATCGACACCGCGGAGGACAGGAAGTTTTGCCTCGTGCAGCGGGTCGCCCCGGGGACGACGCTGGAATCCCTCGTCGACGGCGGGTGGCGACCTTCGGAGACCGAGGTGGAGGACGTCGCGCGGCAGCTCCTGGAGGTGCTCTCCTACTTGGGCTCCCTGCGCCCGCCCGTGGTGCACCGCGACGTGAAGCCGAGCAACGTTCTCTTGGACCGCGCGACCGGAGAGGTCAGCCTCGTGGACTTTGGCGCCACCGCGGACGCGGCGGTGTCCGAGGCGCTCGCCTCCGGGATGGGCAAAGGGATGGGGTCCACGATGGTGGGGACGTTCGGGTACTGCGCCCCGGAGCAGATGATCGGCGGCGTGACCCCAGTCTCGGACTTGTACTCCGCGGGGGCGACGATCTTGTTCCTGCTCGCCGGTCGCTCGCCGGCGAGCCTGCCGCAGAGCCGGCTGAAGGTCAACTTCCGCGGCGCCGTCCAGATCGAAAACCCGAGGCTAGAGAGGGTCGTCGCGACGCTCATGGAGCCCTCACCGGAGGACCGGTTCCAGACCGCGGCGGACGCGATCGAGGCGCTCGTCTCCACCCGAGGCGGGATCATGGGCGGGAGAAACTTCCGCGGCGCGCGTCTCGCGAGCGACGACGACGACGGCGACTTCGCCACCGCGGACGGCGCGCCGGGGAGCACGTGGGACGATTTCGACGCGGCGCCGGCGCCGGGGCCGCGCGCGCCCGCGGGGACGAGCTCGCGGGGACGAGGTTTGGACGCGACGCGCCCGCGGCGACGGACGAAGAAACCCGCGAACTCGCGCGTCATCGTCGAGAGGGAAAGAAAGACGAAGCTCCTGATCGTCATCCCACCCGCGGGGCTCACCGCGAACGCGGCGGCGACGGGCGGGTTCGCCATCCTGTGGAATTCGATCGTGGCGACGTGGACGGTGAGCGCGCTCGCGGGCGGGGGGATACTGTTCGCCGCGTTTAGCATCCCGTTCTGGCTCGCGGGCGGGGGGGTCGCGAAGATGGCGTACGAGGAAGTGTTCGAAGCGTCGAGGCTGACGCTGGACGCCGCGCCGGGGACGTACGCCCTGGACGTCACGGCGACGGGGTTGAAAAACGACGTCGACGCGGGGGACTTGGACGACGTCACCGGCGCGCGGATCGTCGTCGAGAGCACGACGAACGACGTGCCGAATTATTGTTTAGAGCTCGAGATCGGCGCGAAGGAGGTCAGGTTCGGTCGGGGGTTGAAACTCGTGGAGTTGGAACACCTGTGCGCGGAGGTGAACGCGTTCTTGGACGTGGTTCAGATTGGAGGAGGAGGTTGAAATTAGCCGACACCCGCGGTCCTGTCTGTCGCGACGAAACAAATAAATCGTTTAGTTCGCGACGCCTGGCGCACATCGAGCGACGCCGCCGACCATCGGCGACGGCGTCGGAGCCGTGGAGATGCATACAACGCGCGCACACGACGCGAAACCCCGCGAAGTAGTCGTTCGAGACGCGCGCGTCGTCTGACTCGACGCGTCCGAGATCCTCGAGAAAGGGGGTCGTAGCTGTGCTGTCGGGCGAGGCGAGGTGCCGTAGATTCGCGTCGCGGGACGGACCGAATGGCGGGGCACGCGAGGAACGTGGAGAACCAGTGGCGCGCGAGCGCGACGCATCTGCGCGATATGGCGCGACAGAACGAGGAGACGCTCGCGCGACACAAGGACCTCGTCGCCGGGCTCGCGGACTTGAACTCCACGCGCGTCCTTCGCGAGGCGCATCGACGGGTCGTGCCGGAGATCGACGCGCGGCGGGGGAAGTTCGAGCGCGAGAAAGCGAACTCGATGAAAGCCATCGAGGAAAGGTTCGAGCGCATAGGAGCAAGCTACCAGGACGCGGTTCCGTTCGCGGACATGGGAACAGGGCCGAACGCGCGGCGCGCGGGTCGCGGGGAAACGACGTCCCGTGCGAGAAATGACATCCTCCTGGCGCCGCGGCCGCTGCGCGACAAAACGAATCGCGCCGACGAGGACGACGACCCGTCGACGTCGCCGCGAATCGGCGGCGTCCTCGGGATGCTGAGACTCGCGGACGAGGAAGCGAGATCGATGCGCGCGGACGCGATGCAGAGAGAACGCGACCGCGAGGTGGAGGTCCGGGCGTTGCGGTTCCACGACGGGAAAGCCGCGGCGGCGTTGAGACGAGCGAGAGAAAACCACTCGACGAGAGTAGAAGCGGAAGCGCGCGAGAGGATGAGAGCCGATGAGGAGATGAAGGCTCTCCTAGAGGCGGAGGAGCGCTCGAGAGCGATGAAAGCGCAAGACGCGCTCGCGGTGATCTCCCGAGCGACGCGAGAGATGCTGTGCGGGGAACGGTCCGTCGGCGTCGCCGTGCGCATGGGCACGAAGGTGAGCACGCTCGCGGAGGACGACTCGCGGGAAGGCCGAGCCGCGAAGGAGGCTGGTCGCGTCGCGAGCGAGGCGAAAGAGGCCGTTCGCGTCGCCGCGATCGAAGTGGAAAACAGCACGAGGCACGCGAAGGAGATGAGCGAGCGCGCGACGAGCGCGAGGGAGCTTTTACGCGAAGCCACCGAGAGCGGGAGAGACGCGGTCGAGTCCGCGTCGCGCGCGGAGGCGATCGTCGCGAACCTCATCGCGGACGGACAAGACGACGCCGCGGAGTGCTGCGAGAAGACGGTCGCCGCGTGGAGATCGCGCGCGGATGGCATCATGGAAGAGCTCACGTCGCTGCGAGAGGAGTGCGAGAAGGTCGTCGCCGCGTCGAACGAGGCGGAGGACGCGAGACTGCGCGCGATACGAACGCTCGAGGAGGAAAACGCGCGCCACGCGGCGTCAGCGGCGATCGCGTCCGAAATGGAAACGGCGGCGGACGCCGCGCGACGCGACCGCGCGGCGAAACTCGAAATAGTCAAAGCGAGCACGATCGCGCAGTTCAAGGCGATGGAAGTCGCCGCGGGGATGGAGAGCACCGCCGCGGCGGTGTCCGCCGCGGCGGCGTTAGGTGTCAAGTCGGACCCCGCGGACGCGTTCGCGCTCGACGTCGCCGCCGCCGAGCGCGGGGTCGCGGACGCGGCGACCGCCGCGACTGTCGCGAACGACGCCGCGAACAAAGCGAAAGCGCGCGAACACGTGCCCTTGGACGAGCTGGCGGCGGCGCGGTCTGACGCCGACGAGGCGCGCGTCGCGTTCCTCCTCGCGATGTGCGAGCTCTACGCCGCCGCCTCCGCGGCGAGCGGGTGCGAAGTCACGCTGACGTTCGACGCCGCCGCCGCGGCGGGGAAACGGTTGACCGCGTGCCGTGGACCCCCGAACGCGGCGCCCGCGTTCACCGGCCGAGCCGGCGCTGTCACGAAGCTCAAGCGCGGGTTCAACGTCCTCGCGGTCGACGAGACGACGGACGAGGTGATGCGGTTCGAGAACGAGATGGACGCTTTCGACGAGGCGACGGCGAACGCGATCGGGGCGTCGGACCGTCTGCCGCCGTTTCTTCTCGACGCGTTCACGTCCCTGGTTCCGCTCGCGTCGCGCGTCGACGTCGCGGTTCCGAACATCGCGGACGAGGACGAGGACGCGGACTTGAAAGCAATGCCGAGACCGAGGAGAAACGCTTTCACCCCGAGCGTTTTCAGACCCCCCTCGGCGGTGAAAAGAGGCTCGACGCTCACCGCGCTCACCGCTAGCGCCGAGTTTAAATCCGGGGCGTCGAAGCGCGCCGCGGGCGGCGCAAAACCCGCGGACCCGCGGCGCCGGGTGAGCGACGCGATCGACGCGTACAACAAAACGCAGAAAACATCCGCGCGAACGGAGGCCGCGGTCGCGAGGGCGCACGCCGTCGCTACCAAAGCGCGAGCCGTCGTCGCGAGAAGGTCGCGCGAGGCGGTCAACGCCGCGACCGCGTCGCGGATGTCGATCGTTCGGCTGGCGACGGCGAAACGAATCGCCGCGGCGGGGACGCGAGCGATGGAAGACGCCTCGGAGACGTTGCGCCTCGAGCGCATCAAGAACCCGACGTTAGGCGCGATCGAGGAGCTACACGCGCGCGTCAAGGGGTACGCCGCCGCCGCGAACGAGGCCGAGCGCGCCGTGGACGAGCACCGAGGTGCGTTGAAGCGCGCGACGCGCGACCTCGAAGACGTCGAAGGGGACTGGTCCGAGGCGACGGACGTCCTCATCGAACGCGAAGCCGCCGCCGCGATCGCGACGGACGCCGCGGAGGAAGACGTCGACGACGTCGACGCCGCCGCGGACGCCGAGGACGCGGTCGCAGACGTGGACGACGCGCGTCGCGAACGCGACGCTCTCGCGCCGGCGGTGACGGCGGCTCGTGAAAAACGCGAAGAAGCGACGAGGGCGCTCCGCGTCGCGGACGAGCTCGCGTCGTTTCACCGCCGACGAACGTCCGCGGCGCGCGTGTGCGTGTCCATGGACGCGGCGAGCGCGCACATCGCGGCCGCCGCGTGCGAAGCCGCGGACGTCGCCGCGGTCGTCGGCGCGATGGAGATGAGCATGAAGTTTAAAGCCGTCGCCGCCGCCGCGGCGCGGTCGAAAAAAGTCGCAGCCGAGGCGGACGCCGTCGTCGCCGACGCCGAGGGCGACGTCGCGCGCGCGCTCGCCGCGGTCACCGACGCGGACGAGCACGTTCGGTCCGAGCGCGACGCGCTCGACGCGTGCTGGATCGCTCTCGCGGACGCGGAGGAGACGCTCGCGAGGGCGCACGCGGACGAGCGACGCGCCGCGGCGAGAGCGCGCGCCGCGGCGGCGGCGGCGGCGGCGGCGGCGAAGGACCTCGTCGACGCCGCGTCGAAATCGAAGAGCCGACGCGCGCGGCGGGCGAACGACCTTCGCGGCGAGGGCGACCGACTTAGAAAAACGCGCCGCGCGGAGAGGCTCGCGAAGAGCACCGCCGCGCGCGTCACCGCCGCGCAGACAGCCGCGGGGGAGGTGTCGTCCCTTCGCCTGCGCGCCGGGGACGCGGAACGCGCGCTCGAGGACGCGGACGAACGCGCGGAGCTCGCGCGAATGAAAGCGCGCACCGCGGAGATGAGACATCACGACGCGCTGCTGGCGTCCAAAGCTCTGCGCGAGAAAGTGGACGCGCTCGATCGCGGCGTGGTCGCCGACCGCGCGAACGGGCCCGCGCCAGCTGACGCCGCCGACGCCGCCGACGCCGCCGAGACCGACGCCGACGCGGCGAAGAGACGCTCCCCGCTCGAATGCGCGGCGGCGCTCGAGGCGACGACGAGGGAGGCGGTCAAGCGTTTGAAAGCGGTCGCCGCCGCCGCGGGCGAGGCCGCCGCGGCCGCGCGCGACGCGTCCGAGTCCGCGTCGCGAGCGGCGAAAGACGCCGCGGTCGAGGAAGAAGACGCGTCCGTGGAGCTGTGCCGCAAGGAGTTCAACGGCGAGTTGCTCGCCGCGGAGGCGCGGCTCGAAGAGGCGAGGCGGACGGCGTCGCGGTTACGCGAGCAAGGGCCGGGACTTCGAAGCGCGGTCGCCGCCGCGGAGGAAGCGAGCGCGAGCGCTCTCGCGCTGTGCACGGAGATTCGCAAAGGGCACGAGGCGTACGATAAGCGCCTCGCGCGCGCGCGCCGAGCGACGACGCTCGCGAACGAGCTCGCGGCGGAGGCGGCGGAGAAGCACGCCGCGGCGAGGCAAAAGTTGTGCGAAGCGACGCACGCGCTGACGACGGCGGGGAGGAGAGCGAGGGACGCGTCGGACGCTTTGGAGAGGCTTCGCGCGAGAGATTCGGAGATGGAGAGGAAACGCGCGCGCGCCGCCGCGCTCGAGGCGCGTCGCCGACGCCGCGATAAAGGCGCAGCGCGGCGCGCGGCTGTCCCTGAGAAGAGCCCCGGCGGCGGCGGCGAGCTCGACGAGGACGAGACGAAAGCGATCGAAAAGAAATTCGACGACGAGGACGCCGCGGCGACGGCGAAACTGCTGGCGAAACACGATCGCGCGCGAAGAAAGATGGCGCACCGCCACGAGGAAGAGTTGCTCCAGCTCGAGGACTGGCACGAGCGCGGCGGCGGCGGCGGCTCGAGGAAAGCCACGCGGAAAAAACACGCCGCCGGCGAGTACGTAAAGACTTTGTTCGAAGGGTACGCCGCGCACGTGTACCGCGACGGCGGCGACGGTTTAAACCCCTCGGACGCGTCGCAGGCGTTCAGCCGTGACCCGGGCGTCGTCGCCCCCGCGGCGGTGTCCAGAAGCCGCGGGGGTCGCGACGCGAAGCTCCCGGAGACGGCCGATCACGAGAAGCCGTTCGCCGTCGCAAAAAGAGAGATGGAACGCCGACACGCGAGGGAAGCGAAGGCGTTCGAGGCGAAGGCGAAGACGGCGACGCGGCGGGCGATCTCGTCCAGGGCGGAGAGGAAAGACGCGTTCGTTCGCGTGGAGAGCGCACGCGCGAGGGCGCGCAAGGCGGAGGCGACGCGGGTCGAGGCAGTCGCGCAGATCGCGTCCTCATAGAGTCTAATTTAGTCTAGCTAGCTACTAGTCGATATAAAACAACCTTTCGTCCCTCGCACTTTAACGTGTCCCGCTTCACGTCCGGCGCCTTCGCTTGGATGTAATCCAACAGCTGCTCGTACGTCACGACGTCCTCCCCGTCCGCGGTCTTCCTCCCCGGGTGCGCCCCCGCGAAGACGCAGCACGGCACGACGGCGAAATTTTTGTTCAACGCCAGCGCCGCGTCGACGAACGGCTCCGTCGCCTGGTCCGGGTGCATCGCGAGCACGACGGACGCGTCTCTGAACGCGATCGAGGCCTCCGTGGTGGCGGCGTTCGCGTCGCCGTCCACGCCGTGAAACATGCTCTGGACGTGACGCACCGGAGTCGGCGCGTCATCGGCGTGGTCGGCGGCGGCGGCAGCGCGTCTCGCCGCCCACTTTTTAATCCGTCTCCGATACGACTTGTTCAGACGCAACGGTTTCGGTTCTATCAACGTGACGTCTTCGACGCCGTGTTTCAGCGCGAGCTCGAGCGCGAGCATTCCTCGTCCTCCCGCGACGTCGACGACGCCGCCTCGTAACGCATCCAAACCGAACGTATCCACGATCCACGTCGCAAAAACCTCGTTGTGTTTCGTCTTCGCCGCGTCCCCGTGGACATCCTCCTCGCGATCCCCCCCCGTCGCGCTCGTCCGCCTCGACTCCGCGCGCTGACGTCGTCGCTCTTCCCATCGCGTGGACGCGCAGTGCCGCGCGACGCAGTTCGGGTCCGCGCACGTCCCGACGTCCGCCCAGGACAGGCACATCCCCGACGCCGCGCGGTTCGCGTTCGCGGCGTCGTCGCGCGTCGTCTCGCCGTCGACGGCGCCGAGGGCGCGCTCGTCGCGAACCCTCGCGCGCCACGCCGCCGCCTCCGCGGCGTTGTCCCAAGCGCTGAACGTCGCCGCGCGGTCTTCGATGATCTCGATGCCGTCCGCGCGCACCGCGAACCGCGTTTCGTTCGTCCGCCCCGGCGACGGCTCCCAGACTCCGGACGCTCGGATCGTCGTCGCCGCGACGACAGATTTCGCGCAGATCCATCCGTCGCACACGAGAGGCACCGACGGCTCCGACGGCGACACCTCGAGGTCGATGAACGTGAGCCTCTTCGACAGGCTCCTTCGCTTGCGCACGACCCCCGTCACGATGCGCGTCGCGGCGGGGTCGGGGGCGCTCATGAGAGCGCCGCCGCTCCCCCCGCTTCTGCCGGGGCGCGCCTCTCGCGTCGGCACTCTGCTCGCGCTCGTCGCCGAGCCGAGCCGAGATCCGTCGCGCCCACCAGAGCGCGACAACTGTCGCACATTGCCGGGATCCACTTCGCGGACGCGCGCGCACGCACGCCCGCCGCATCGGAGATGTCCGCGCTGTCCGCCGGCGCGATTTCCGCGCCCGCGCGCGTCGCGTCCACCGCGCCGCTGCGCCGCCGCCGCCAAGGTGCGCGTCGGGGCAGGGCCCCGCCCCGCCGCGTCCGTCGGACGGTCCTGTCCCTTTTCCTCTCGCGCTCGAGGCTCGACCCGTCGACGCGACGCCGTCCGATCGCGCGTCTCGACTCACCCTCGCGCCTCGCCCCTCGTTCTCGCCACCACGGAACAGCCGCGCGCGCGGCGCGCCGCTCCGTCGCCGCGAACGCCTCCTCCGCGTCCTCGGTGCTCATCGCGGGCGCGACGACGCCCACCGGCCGCCTCGTCGCGAGCCTCGCGGTGCGAACCTTCGGAGGCGACAACGTCACGCTGGTCGTGTCGCAGGACAAGCAATCCGATTACTGGCCGGACGACATGCCTGACGACGTCGTCGAGCAGAGGATGTTCGCGACCGCGCAGGAGCTCATCAAAGCCACGCTCGTGGATCCTCGCGACGCGGGCGACGCGATGAAGGCGGCCACGAACGTGATATTCGCCGCGGAGTGGGGCGCGACGCAGAACGAGCTCGCGGAGGCGCTGCTGGCGCGAGCCGAGGGCGAAAAACTGCGACGCGTCGTGATGCTCTCGCGCGTCGGCGTCAACCGCCGGGATAAGGTCCCGTTCGAGAAGCAGAACGAGCCGCCGAAGCAGATGCAGAAGAACGCGCTCGGGTTGACCCTCCCCACGGGCGGCCCCACCGGTCAGCCCGGGTCGTTGGACGGGTTCGCACTCGCGGAAGCGACGCTCGCGAAGGCTGCGGCGAACGGCGGGTGGACCGCGCACATCGTTCGCTCGGGCGAACTCAGAGGGAACGGGCCGCTCTTGCTCGCGGACCTCTCCGCGAGGTTGGTGGATAACTTGTACGACGTGAAGTACCAAGACTTGTACTGGAAGCTCGGGGATCAAGGTCAGGGGTACACGAAGCGTCTGAACCTCGCGGCGACGTTGTTGCGGGCGGCGACGCGGGCGGAGGCGCCGCCCGCGGACGTCGCCGCGCTGAGCGTCGTGTGCGAGAACAACGATCCGTTCGGGCTGTTAGGGGAGAAGACGCTCACGGATCCGACGGACGTGGAGAGGAGGAAGGGGTACGACATGGCGAAGGGGCGCGCGCCGCCGCCGATCGCGGACGAGCTCATCGACCAAGGGCTCGCGAGCGTGTGAGACGTTCGATGTCTCGGTCGCAGCGCGCGCCCTTCTCGCGTCGTGATGCGTACTGTATCGATTATTCATTCGTCGACGCGTTCGCATCCCGACGACGCTCTGCTCAATCCTCGTCGCCGTCGCTGTCGTCGCCGTCGCTGTCGGACAACTCGCCGAGCATCGCGTCCATCATCCCCCCGCGCCAGACCGGTTTCGGCGCGGCGGCGGCGTCGACTTTCGCTCTTTTCCTCTCCGCCTCCGCCGCGGCCGCGATCCCGTCCGCGAGCGACCGCTTCAACCCCGCGCCCAACGCCGCGCTCTCCATGTCTAACCTCTTCTTCGTCTCCTCCTTGCTCTCCCCGCGCTCCTTCGCGGCTCGCGCCGCCGCCGCCGCCGCGTTCGCGGCTCTCGTCTCCGCGGCGAGAGACAAGGTCCCGCCGTCCGCGGCCGCCCACGTCGTGACCCCGCACGTCGTGACCATCACCTTACGCATCGGCTCCCACTGGTCGTCGACCTCGATCTCCGACAGCGTGCTCAAGTGATCGAGTCCCTTAACGACCCTGCCGACGACTTGCCTCGCTCCGTCGAGGTGGTGGCAGTGATGCAACGCGATCGTGTACTCCGGAGAGTCGCGCTTCAGCGAGACCACCCCCGCCTCGCAGTGCGTCAGCGTCTTCGCCTCCTCGATCGGGACGCCGCCGCCGCCGGTCGGCGGCTTCATCCCGGGCGCGCGTCCGCCGTCGATGTTCACGCCGTCCGCGATCATGTGTATCTCCGTGTTCGCGTACTTGACGTCCCCGGCGCGTCCGGCGCCGCCGTCGTCGGAGACGCGAAGGATGAACTCCCTCGCCGCGTTCGGGGCGATGTCGTCGAAGACTTCGATCACGAGCGTCCCGATCGGGTCCTTCCCGACCGCGATGTCCATGAAGGCGTGCGCTCGCCCGGGGTTATGCATGGGGAGGGAGGACGACGCGTCCGTGTTGCTCTCTTCCCTCGCCTTCAGCTCGGGATGGACGCCGGTGCGCTGGAATTCCATCATGTTCCTCCGCAGCTCCGCCGCGGTGTAGCTCTCGCCCTTCGACTTTTTCCTGTGCGAGATCGCGACATTGTCAAACTTCGTCATGGCCGCGCTCGCGCGACAGGGCTACAGTACTCGTATCGCTATCGCGCGCGTCGCTCGCTGCGCCGTCGTTTCTGACGAGAGGCCGCGGGCGATCGTCGAAAACAGTTTACGCGTCGCGTCGGCTCTCGGACCGCACAACACACACGCAACGGCTCACTACTCCGACGCGCGGGGGAGGAAGCTCGTCATGACCGCGACCGCGCGCAGAACACGCCGGGAGCCTTCGACGACGTCGTGAACGAACCGAAGCGGCGATGCCATCGCTCTCGTTCGTCCTCTTCGCGCTCCTCGGCGCGGTCGCGCTCCCGCGGACGCGCGGCATGGACCTCGGCCTGTTCGAGCCGAAACCGTTGACGCCGAAGACGCAGGGCGTGCAGCTCGCGGCGTACAAGTACTACGGCCCGCTGTACAGCGTCCCGAACCTCGACGCGAGAGCGCCGGACCTCGTGACGTTCATGCAGCAGGTGAACAAGCCGCAGGCGTTCGGGGACCAGCAGATCGCGTGGTCGGAGATTTACGCGATGTCCAGCAACCGCCCGAAAGGATTCGAACGCTACGACGGACGAACGTACACGAACCGATGGGCGGCTCGCATCACGACGCAAATTCTCGTCGACCACACGAACACGTTCACGTTCGAGCTCGACAACCGCGAGGGCGCGAAGATGTGGATCGACGGCGTGTTAGCCGTGGACAACGATTACAACGCGGAGAGAGACGGCGTCGTCGTCTCTCGGTCGTTGCACGCGCGCGCCCATCTCGAAGCGGGGTATCACGACATACGGATCGACTACTACGTCGGCGAGACGTGGAGCACGCTCGTGCTGTGGTGGTCCGCCCCGGGGGTGTCGCGGTCGATCGTCCCGAGGGACCGGTTCTTCCTCCCGGATGAGTCGTGTTGTCTGTGTCAGTGCAAGCGGGGGACGTGCCGCGTGGTGGACTACGGCACCGGCGAGGTCGACTGCCTGCCCCCTCAGGACGACGGCACGTTCGGGTTCGAGACGCCGTTGAACCCGTACGAGCGGTGCGAGCAGGAGCCGTGCGAGGACCCGACGACCGCGGGCGGAGCCGTGGACCCGCGAGTGGAGAGTCCGTTCAATTACTACGGGAACTGACTGGAGGACGATGAACTCGTCGCGGCGGCGGCGGCGCCGCATAGACACGCATAGCGTAGGCACGTAGCACGTTAACAGCGCTCTAGCTAGGCAGCGCGCGATCATTCATCTAACACGGTGACTCCTCTCTCGCCCGCCTCACGCGTCGTCGTCGTCGCCGTCGTCCTCGCCTTTCCCGCCTTTCCCCTCGAGCGCCTTTCGCTTCTTCGCGTCTTCTCTCTCCTCCGCGGCTTGCCTCCGCTCGCGTTTCAATCCTTTCATCTTCATGTACGCCATGTCCTCCAGCCCTTGCTGTTTCTCGACGTATATCCGCCCAACCTTCCCTTCCAACGAGTCCTGCGACACGTTCTTGATCTTCTTCCCCGACTTCGCCTTCGCGTACGCCTGCTTCTTGACGTCCGACGGCGCCTGTTGCGTGCGTCCCAGCGTGAAGTCAAACGACGGCCCCATCTCGTGAAGCTCCACCTTCGGCATCCGCGTCCCGGACTTCTTAAACTTGATCGCGCACTGACGGAACATCACCTTGTCCTCTAACGCGGTGAGCACGATGACGCGGTCCACGCCTTTCAGGTTGATCCTCGACGCCGGCCGCCCCCTGAAGACGTCCAGAAGGATGTTCTTCGCGAGCTTCAGCCCGGGCTCCGTCTCGAACCTGTCGCCGACGAACACCATGCACGGTCTCGACCCGGCGACGGCCTGGTTCCCGGTCGCGCCGAACTCTCGGATGCCTTTGTAGTCTTTCACCAGGAGTTCGACCATGTCGAAGAGGTGGTAATCGAAGAACCGTCCGACGGTGAGGCAGTCCGGCCTTTTCTTCTGATCGGTCCCGAGCACGAACGCGCCCGCGTCCGCTTTCTGCGCGTAAAACTCCAGAGACGTCTCCCCGCCGCCTTCGAACGGGCGGATGCCGTCGTTCTTTTTCGTCATCTTGTGGCACTCGCCTTTCTTCATGACCGCGAGGTCGGTCACGAGGTTCTTTAAGACCTGGCTGCTCTTCCCGCCGTGGAGCATGATGCACATCTTCCCGTCCTTCTCGACGAGTTTCGGCGCTTTCTTCATGAGCGTCCGCTTCCCCAGGTTCGTCTTCGCTTTCTTTAAGATCATGTTCACCGTCGAGGACGGGTCAGCGGACGCGAACTCGGACGGGGCGTCCATCTTGTGCGACGCGAACGCGGCGGGCGTCGACGCGCGGCGGTGAGAGAATGCGCGGCCGCCGCCGCCGGGAGTTTTCGCCCTTCGATCGAGTCTCTGAGGCAAAAAGTGAATATCCCAGATCGGAATTTGGGCCATTTCCCAGGTTATGTATTTTTTTTGCAACTTAGCCCTAAACAACTTATGGGCAAACAGTCAGAGTCGCGTTCACGTGTTTTGTTGAGTTCGTTGGTGACGCACGGAGTGACACACCGAGAATATCTCGGTAGAGTCGTATTTCAACGCGCTTCCAAAGCGACGCGCACGACGCTCGCCCGACGCCTCGCCCGCGCGCTACACAGCACCCGCATCAACCTGAACACCATGGTGAAGGTTCACATCACGTACTGCGGAGGCTGAGGTGCGCGCGCGCGACGTTCGCCCCCGTCCATCCCCGAACCCGACGACCACATGCGCGTTCTCTGTGCGGCCTCCTCCTCATCCCTAAATTTGACGCGCCCCCCGCTCTCCCGTCAGGCTACGCCCCGAAGTATAAGCAGGTGGAGAATGCTATCAAGGCGAAGTTCCCGAGCGTCGAATCCTCGGGCGAACCCACGCCGACGTCCAGCGGCGCGTTCGAGGTCGTCCTCGACGGCACCGACCTCGTGCACTCGAAGCTCAACGGCGACGGCCACGTCGACTCGATGGAAAAGCTCGAGAAGATCCTCGCCGCCATCGAGGCGAAGGGCGCGGGGGCCGCGTGAGCGAGTGAACACTCGCGAGAGCGCAGTTAAATGGAGAGAGAGAGTGTGAGAGGAGTGACGCGATATCGCCTCGCGTCGACCGCGCGCATCGCTCGCGAATGACGCGCGCCGCGCAAAGGGTACCTTCCCTGGCGGCGACGCTGAGATGTGGTCTCGTTCGAGCGTTTCTCCAACGCGCGAACGGCCACGAGCGATCGCGCGACCGCGCGAGGACGACGTCACGTCACTCTCGACACTTTGTATTAATGACACGAATCAAAGTTCTGGTTGTATCGTACTACTCACGACGACGACGACGACGACGACGCGCCGTCCTCGATCAAACGCGACGGCACGACAAAGTCGACGCGTCTTCTGAACGCGCCGACGACGCCGTCGTCGCCTCCCTCGTCGCCGCCACCGCCGTGCACCCCTGCCTTGCCCGCGAACACGTCCGCGAGCGCGTCCTTCGCGCGCCTCGCGAACGTCCGCTCGCTCTCCATCCACGCGCGGACGCTCCGGCCCTCGACCCACTCCCTCTCCATCCACGCGCGGACGCTCTCTCCTCCTCCTCCGCCGCCGCCGCCGGCTGTCGTCGTCGTCGTCCACCGTCCCCCCAACGCGACGGTGACGACGTACGACGCCAAATCCGCGCGCACTTCCGCGCCGTCGCGCATGAACCGCCCGCCCTCGCTCAGCGCGGGAAGCAGCGCGGACAGCAGCGGCCTGTTCAGGCTCTCCGCGCCTTGAATCACGACGACGCCGCGCGGACACCGCGTCAGAAACGTCGCCAACGACTTTTGCAACGCGCCCCGCGCGTCTTGCTCCGCGCGCTCGGACGCGGACCCGACCGCGCTCGACGCCGCGTACCACTCGCAGTCGATCAGAAGCACGCACTCCTCCGCGTCGCACGCGTCGAACGCAGCCTTGACGTCGCGCGCGACCGTCCGCGCGTCGTTCGGGCCGTCCGCGACGAGCATCAGCGAAGGGCCTTTCCCCGCCGCGCCGCCGCCCGCGTTCGAGGACGACGCGCGCGCGTCGTCGGTCTCGTCTCCGCTTCCGCCGCGACCGAGCCGCGACGTCTCTCGCACCGCGTCCATGAACATCCCGACCGTCTCCTCCCACCGCGCGGGCGCGAGCGCGACGACCGCGTCGTCCGCGCCCGCCGCCGCCGCGCAGCTCGGTCGACGAAACGCCGACGCCACCGACGGCGGCGGCGACGGCGACGACGCGGTCCGAGCGCCGGTCCAGGTCCTTCCCCCGGGAGGCGCGATCGCGAGCGCGACGACGACGAAGAACAGCGCGAGCGCGAGCTGCGTCGTCCACCGCGCGCCGCCGCCGCCGCCGCGCGTCGGCTCCGTCTCTCCCGCGTCCGCCGAGCGTCGTCCCGCGCGTCGCGGCGTCCTCGCCGCGCCTCTCGGGCTCGCGCTCGCGCCCCTCCCTCGCGTCGGCGTCGCGGCGTCGTCCTCGTCCTCGTCCACTCTGTCGCCGCCGCCGCCGCCGCCGCCGCCGCGCTCGCGCTCGCGCTCGTACGCCGCGCGGACGTCCACGGCTTCGTCGACGGTGTCGAACGTGCCGAGCGATTTGTCTTTGTACCTCGCGCGGTACCGCCCGCTCGGCGTGAGCGTCACCCCGACGTGGTGCGACGCGCCGTCGTCGAGGTCGGACGAACGTCGCCGCGGGGTGGACGTCTGCCGCGGCGACGCGCGCGCGCGCCGCGACGGCGTGTGCTCGGACATCGCCCTCCCGAGATGTTAGTTGCTCGCCTCCGATCGGATCTGTCCTCTCCGCGCTCACGACGAGAGGACGGAAGGGAGCCGCGGATCCAAGGGTTCGTGCGGCTCGCGGGGGGGTATCGGAGGGAACTCTTTCGGCTCCGGCGTCGGCTCGGGCTCGTCCGGGAGTCGAGTTTCGTCGTCGCTCATGAGGTTGCGCCGCTCGGAGTGCGCGGAGACGTCCTCGGCGGTTCGAAATCTCAGTCTTCTCTGCTGCTGGCGCGGGCGTCGTTTTTCCGCACGTCGTCATCAGTCATCAGTCTCGCGCCGTCACCGGCCGACCGCGCGCCACTCCCGCGCCGCACGACCCCGGAGTCGATATCGGCGGACGATCGATCGCGACGCCGCGCCGACGCGTGCGCCCTGGACCCGCGGCGGATAGGGTGTCCCGAATCTCAAGAAGCGGAAGCCACCGCGCGGCGCGGCGCTAACAACCCCGATTCTCGTCCTCGACGACCGTCGTCGCACCGGCGTCGTCGCAGCACTGCATGTCGTCGTTCGCCCCCACGGTGCTGAAGTTCGAGGCTTTCCCCGATAGAAACCTCACGGTCATCCTCTTCAAAGACGTCACGAACGCGAAGGACGTCCTGGACAAGCTCCTCGCGCGGACGCTCGAGCCCGAGGTGGCGCTCGTGAACCCTAGGCCGATCCAATCGCTCTTCGCGCTGCGGCTCGCCGCGCACAAGGCTCTGGCGTCGCGCGAGCGGAACGCGCTGACGACGCGGACGTTACACAGCGAGTTGGTGTACAACCTCTCCGCGTCGAAGCACATCACGGAAGGTCTCAGGAGGTTCGGCATGGACGACGCGTCGGACGTCGTGTTGGCGTGCAGGTTCGACGCGTCCGACGCCGACGCGGCGGCGATGCTCGCGATGTTTCCCGGCGCCGTCCCGGTGAACGACGTCGAGGACGGGATGGCCGCGCTCAGGGACGACGCGCTCGTGAAGAAGTACTACAAGCCCGGGGAGTTGGAGTGTAAGGAGGGGATCGGGAGCGTGGAGGACGCGGTCGTGTCTCGCATCGGCGCGAGGGACGTGTTGTAGCGTCTAGCTTCTACAGTCTACCTCTCCTAATTAGGCTAATTAGATTGACGATCGAGTCGTCGTCGACGCGCCCTCCCGGCGCGTCGCTCACACCATCTCCGCGACCGGCGGCGGCTTGTACGTCGTCCTCCACCGCCACCACTCCGCGATCGCATCGCCTATCTTCTTCTCCCGCCACGTGTCCACCGCCCATCTCCACGCGCGATTCGCAGCCTTGAGACTCGGCGTCAACCGCCGCTTCCAGTGCTCCAACCTCGGGTCGAGAATGTACATCGTCGTGAGGACGACCCAACCCGCGAACCCCCATATCACCCTCGTCCAGAACGGGTGTCTGCTTCCGTACCACTTGAACGTGCACCCGAGCACGAAGAACACGAACCCGAACGCGTACACGATGGCGAACAGGAGGACCCAGAACTCGTCCGCCATGATCGCGACGAGCGCGTCGTCGCGGCCGTCGTCATTGGATTCGTCGTCGCTGTCGTCGCCGTCGTCGTAGCGAGAGGCGCCGCCCGTCGCCTGCGCGCGCACCTCCGCGACGCGATTCGGAGCCCGCGCCTTCCCGCGGTGCTTCCGAGGCCCGCCCCCGGCCTCGTGGTACGCCCGCCGCTGCATCGCGCCCGCCTCGCGTGCGCCCCCGCGACTGAGCGGGAAATTCGCATTCATTGCCAAACAGTTCGTTGTTTTCGTTCGCCTCTCGGCGAGAAACGGGTCGTCTCGCACTTCGCCCCCGCGCGGCATGGCGTCCGCCGCGAGCGTCGCGACGGCGACGCCGCGGCTCGCATCGCGGCACCGCGCGCGAGCTCCGTCGAGAGCGATACGCCGCGCGGCCGCCATCGCGGCGTCGACGAACGCGAGCGACGACGACGTCGCGACGAGCGCTCGTCGCGACGATCCGACCGTCTCCCGCGAGGATCGCGCGCACGTCGTCCTCGGCGCGGGCGGCCGGACCGGCACCGAAATCGTCAAGCGGCTCGTGCGGAACGGCGCGAACGTCCGCGCGTGCACGCGCAGCGGCGCGTTCGACGCCGCCGCGGCCACCTCCGCGCCGTGGTCGTCGACGCTCGTGACCAGATGCGCGTGCGACGTCGCCGCCGGCGCCGCCGGCGTCGCGGCGGCGGTCGCGGGCGCGGACGTCGTGTACTTCGCGGCGACCGCGTCCGCGTCCGGGGACCCTGACGCGGTCGACAGAGACGGCGTCGTCGACGTCGCGCGCGCGTGCGTGGAGAACGACGTCCGAAGGCTCGTGCTCGTCTCCGGCGCGGGCGTCACGAAGCGCGAAGCGCCCGCATACGGTTTCTTAAACGCGTTCGGCGGGAGGATGGACGCGAAGGCCGCGGGCGAGGACGGGCTCAGGGCTGTGTACCAATCGACGGCCGCGGTCGAGCGCGGGTGCACGTACACGATCGTCCGCCCGAGCGGCTTACTCGACGGCGACGCGAAGGGCGCGGCTTCGCTCGCGGTGAACCAAGGCGACGAAGTCGCGGGGTTCATCACCCGCGCGGACGCCGCCGCCGCGTGCGTGGAAGCCGCGGAGAGCGCCAATTGCGCCAATCGCACGTTCGAGGTGTACGAGCGCGGCACCGCGGTCGCGACGGCGACGCTGTCGATCGCGGACATCCTGTCCGATAGAACGCTCGCGAAGGTCGTCGCCTTCGCGGAGGGCGTTTTCCGTCGACGCGGCGGCGGCGAGGGCGACGGCGTAGCCGCGGAGGTTCTCACCGCGCGAGAGGTCACCTCGGAGACGTGGGAGGGGTTGTTCCGGGGGTTGACGAGAGATGCGTAGACTAGCTAGCTAGCGGGGAGATAATCATAGGCGACTTAGACGACGACGACGACGACGACGACGACGCGTATGTAGGCACTCACGAGTGGTGTGGATTTTTTTCCCCGCTCGAAGCGAGAGCCGGCCGCGACTTCAGTCGCCCGAACTTGCCCTCGTCAGCAAGTGACGAAGCTGAATCAGATCGCTTCGAGCCGCGTCAGAAGCGCAGGCGCGCGGGTTGCGGCGGATCTGACCGTTCGCCGCGATCGAGTGCTTCTCGTGGACGCGATAGACCGGAGGATCGAACGCGCGGCGTCTCGGAGTCCGCGAACCGCGTCCGCGGTCGACGTCAGCGAAGCCGCGCCGCGTCAGCGAGCGAGGAATTTCCCATCGAACCGCCCCGTCCACCTCGCGGACCGAACCGCCGCGGCCCGTGCGTGATCTCGCGACGCGACGATGAGCTCTAGGTACGTCCTCGACCGCTTGCGATGCCGCGCGTCGATCGACGACGATCGCATCGCGTCGCTCGTCGCGCGCGCGCGATCTCGCGCGCGCCGCGGGTCCTCGCGCGCGCGGATCTCGCGACGCGTCGGCGTTCGCCGCGCTTTGCCCTAGACGCCGGCCGCGCTTTTTCCATCTCGCGCGCGCTCGCCCGCGCTCGCCCCCAACCCGCGCGCCCCTCGCCTGACGTTCCACCCCCTTTCCCACCTCGCCGACACCGACAGGACGACCGTCAACGGCCACAGGGTCGGGAGGATGGTCTCCCTCGGGCGCATCGCCGCGCCGAAACCGATCAACCTGCCGTCGCAGAGGAAAGAAAACAACATCGACAACCCGCGGCTGAACAACGACCCGAACGTCGTGCTCGTTCCGAAAGGGCATCACACGTGGGGGCACGGGGACGACGGCGGGGACGACGGCGGAGGGACGTGGGCGCCGCAAGGCGTCGGCGCCGCGTGGAGCTCGCCCGGGGGTGGCGGGCGAGACCAGGGGCGAGGGCCGCCCCCCGATCAACGTCGACGCGTGGACTCGTACCCGGACCTTCACGGAGGCGGAGGCGGAGGAGGCGGCGGCGGCGGCGGCGGCGAACGAGGCCACCCGCACAGACCGCACGACGGGTATGACGAGCGAGACGACCGCGGCCCGGGACCCGGGCGAGGGTACGGGGAGAGAGAGTACGGCGCGCGCGGGCCGCCGCAGTGGTGCGAACGCGGAGGAAGAGACGGGTGGGGACGAGACGTCAACGGCGGGTACGCGAGGGACGAGCGACGGTACGACGAGTCAGGCAGGGAACACCAGCACCACGACGACCGGGGAGGGTTCAGAGGCGGCGGCGGGGGAGGGTACCACGACCAACACGGGCAGTACGGGTACCGCGACCACCACCACCACCACCACCACCACCACCAGCGGCAGTACAGAGAGTACGACGACCGCGGCCCGCCGAGGCGGCGATCGTTCGAGCACGAGCGAGGCGGCGTCGCGCCGCCGATGCCGCCCGGACCGCCGCCCGGACCGCCGCCCGGACCGCCGCCGCTGCCGCCCGGACCGCCGCCGTCGAGCGCGATGAAGACGAGCGACGACGCGCCGCCGGCGTCGCCGCCGATCCGACGCTCGAGCGGGGGCGCGTCGCTCGGGATTGTGAACGAGTGGGGCTCGGACGATCCGGGGATGGATTACTCCGTGTTGCCCTCGCTCGACGACGGCGACGGGGGATCCCCGCCTCCGCCGCCGCCGCCGGGGCCTCCCCCCGGAGGGGGCGGGGTCGGTGTGGGGTCGCCCCCGAACGGCGGCGGCGGTCCCGTGCGGGTGTTGACGCGCGCGCAGGGTGCGCCGCCGCCGATCGCCGCGAAGTCGCCAAACTTCAGCAGCGCGAAGCTCCCTGAGCATCTCCGAGATTTGCGCCTGGCGGACCACGAGAAGAAGCTCTGGTCCCCGGGCGGGGCGGGCGGCGGCGGCGGGTCCACGTCGCGGTCGTCCTCGCACGGCGAACGACGACCGCCCGTGAGCAAAGAGACGCACGAGCCGAGCAAGGTTGTCATCGCGCGCAAGCCGGACGCCACGGTCGCGAAGGACCATAAGCCGAACAAAGGCTCGCCGAGGCAGCAGACCAAGGGCAAAAAGGGCGGCAAGGGTGGCGAGGACGCGAACGGCGCGACGCCGCCGACGTCCGCGGAGAAGTCACAGCGGCGAAAGGGCGGCGGCGGCGGCGCGGCCGCGGCGGTGCCTCCGTCGCCGCCTCCGCCTCCGGGCCCGCCGCCGCCGGGCACGCCGAAGAGCAGTTCAGGGGCGTCGGCCCCGCCAGTGCCCCCCGGGCCGCCCCCCGCGGCGGTCGTCAAGGCGGCGAAGAAGACCAATCAGGGCGGGAAGCACGGCGGCGGCGGCGGCGGCGGCGCGGGAAAGAAGGAGAAGGACAGCGGCTCCGGCGGGGACGGCAAGGCACAGGGCGCGGGGAAGTCGAAGGCGAAGAAGAGTTCGAAACCGACCGCGAGTCCCGCCGGCGGCGACGGCGAGCCCGCCGCGGCTTCGGGGAAAGACGCGGTGAAGAAGCCGCCGCCGCCGAAGAGGAACGGCAAAAAGCCGCCGCAGCCGAAAGAGAAGCCCGCCGGCGACGTCGCTAAGGCGAAGACGAAGGCGCCCGAGCCCTCCACGCAGGCGGCGGCGTGAGCGACGCCGCGCGCGAGCGCCGCGGACATCCCCCGACGGCTCGATCGAAATCGATGCATTATGAGCGCAGGGGTGTGTGTTCGACTACTTTGTCGATGACGTTGTAATCGCATAAATTTTCTTACTCGCACACGCGGGGGCCGCCGACGTGGACCGCGTCGCGTCGCCGCCTGTGGACCTCACAGAGGCGTTCACGGAGACGCGTTATCCCAACCGGCGCGCTTTACCTTACGCTCTCACTCCACGCGCACCCCGCACGCCAAGATGATGACCATTGCCTCCGCTTCCGTCTCCTCCCGCGTCTCCGTGCGTCTCCCCGCGCGCTCCGCGCGTGTGGCCACCGCGCGCTCCACGCGCGCCGCCGTCGTCCGCGTCTCCGCGGACGCGGAGGAATCCAAAGGCTGGAAGTCCGTGAACGTCACGAAGCCGAACCTCGTGAACAACCTCGACGGCACGACGACGAGGAACATCGACGGCAAGGTGTACACCGTGTCATGCGTCGGCGACGAGGTCACCGTGAAGGACAAGTTCGGGCAGATGTACCCCGCGCGCGTGAACAAGGCGTCCATCATCGAGGCCGATCTCTCCAACTCCGTCGCCGGCGCCGCGAGCACGTCCATCGCCGGGTTCAACCTCGCGCTCACGCCGGACATGGTGACCGGGATGCAGACGAGGACGGAGATCATCAACGGTCGCGCCGCGATGGTCGGCATCGTCGCCGCCCTCGGCGCGGAGCTCACCGGGCACTCGGTGCGCGACCAGGTCTTCAGCCCCGGCGGGTTCTTCTCGCTCCTTCTCATCGCCGCGCTCACGGTGGCGGCGTCGTGTGCGCCCGCGGCGCTGAATAAGGTGACGATCGACGAGTGCTTCCCGGACGAGAACGCGGCGTACCCGGACGAGCTCCTGCCGACGACGTGGACGCCGATCGCGGAGAAGCTCAACGGTCGCGTCGCGATGGTCGCGTTCGCGTTCATGCTCCTGTTCGGGCAGTGATCGCGACGCGGCGCCGTCGGCCATTCTTTACGATTCTTTCTTATTATTAGCACAGCTCGCGAGGCGCGAGGGCTGTTTACGCGTGTAATACGAAGCGGCTCTTTCCCTCTAACTATCATAATATTATCTATCGCTCTATAGCTTCGCCCGCGGCGTCGTCTTCGCATCCCGCGCCTGGACGTCCGCGCACTTCGCGCGCAGCGTCCGCCGGAGGATCTTATTCGACGCGTTCCGCGGCAACCCGCCGGGCTCGAGAAGCACCCTGTGCACCTTGAACAGCGGGTTCAACGCGCGCTTGATCGCGTCGTTGAACAGTTTCACCAACGCCTCTTCGCGGGCGGCGTCCTTCGTCTTCTCTTCCTCGCCCTCAAAGAGGGGGACGAGAACGATCCACAGCCGGTCCGGCCCGCCGCCGATGGGCGGCACCGCGACGGCGGCGGTTTCCGCGCCCGCGTTCGCCGCCGCCGCGGCTCGGTCGCACGCGCGCTCAATCTCCACGGACGAGGTCTTGATCCCGCCGAGGTTGAACGTGTCGTCCGTCCTTCCGTGCGCGCGGTAGAACCCTCCGCGTAATCGCTCGAACCGGTCGCCGTGGCGTCGCAGCGGCGCGCCATTCACGACCGACCTCGGCATCCCGTCGTAGTACGTCGCGCGGTTATCGCCGTTCAGAAGCGAGGTCGAAGACCCTATGAACGGCGTCCTGACCGCGACTTCGCCTATCACGTTGACGTCCTCTTCGTCGTTCGTTTCCTCGCCCTCGTCGTTCAAGAGCGCGAACGACCCTCCCAACGACGCGGACGAGAAGCACGACGGCGCGTTCGGGAGCACGACGGCGCTCAACGCGTACCCGGACGCGAGCTCGGTGCCGCCGCAATATTCCAGCACGGGGGCGACGTAGCCTCTCACCCTGGACGCGAGCCACAGGACGTCGGTCGGCGAGCTCGCCTCGCCGGTGAGCGCGAACGCGCGAAGGTGCGCGGACCAGTCGTGACGATTCGCGTCGAACGCGCCGCTCTTCCTCCAGGAGGACACGATCGACGGCACGAGGCCGAGGTGCGTGACGTTCGCGTCGGAGACGAAATCGCAAAACCCTCTCGTCGTCGGCGCGCCCTCGTACACGCCCAGGCACGCGCCGTTCGCGAGCTGGTAGATCAGCCAGCTCCCCATCATCCACCCCAAGTTCGTCGGCCAACTCACGACGTCGCCGTGCTTGATGTCCATGTGCAACCGACCGTCGGATACGCCGTGCAGCGGCGCCGAGTGGTCCCACGGAATCGCCTTCGGCGCTCCCGTCGTGCCGCTGCTGAACAATACCGCGGTCGGTTTCGACGACGGCATCACGACCGGTTGAAACTCCATCCCCGTGACCATCCCCTGGGCATACGCGACGCGCAGAAAGTCGCAGTACGTCTCGTCGTTCGCTCGAAGCGCCGGCGCGCGTAATTCCGCGGATTCAAACTCATCCGAGAACGCATCCGCGAACGACGCCGCCGCGGACGCGAGGACGACGACCGGGACGTCCCTCCCCGCGGCCGACGCCACCTTCGCGTACAGTGGCAGAGCGCTCCCCGCGCGCGCGACCACGTCCATGGTGATGACCACGTCCGCGCGGCCAATCTCGAGCCTGGTTTTAATCTCCTCGCTCGAGAACGAGTCCGCGACGCACACCGCGGCGGCGCCGGCGAGCACGACGCCGAGGTATATCGCGACGCACTCTGCCGTGAACGGGAGGATGATGGCGACGCGCGCGTCCTCGCCCCAGCCTCTTATGGACAGCGCGTTGGCGACCGCGTCCGCGCGGGCTCTGAGCTCGCCCCGGGTGATCGACCGCGTGCGCGTCTCGCCCGCCGCGTCGTCGTCGAGCTCGCCGCGCCAACGAATCGCGACGTCCTCGTCCGCTTTCCCCGGTCCCTCGAAGCACGCGAGCGCGGCGTTCATCGCGAGACGCGGGAACCACCGCTCGGAGCCGCCGGGTCTGGACGCGTCGTGATCGAGGATCACGCTCGGGTTCGGGTACCCGACCGTCGACGCGACGTGCGACCAGAACGAGGGCTGGTCCGCGACCGAGGCGCGGTGCAACGCGCGGAACCTTCTCCTCGCACCGTCGACGTCGTCCGCGTCGTCCGCGTTCGCGTCCCGTCCAACCTCCGCGCGCGCGCGTTCCGCCGTCCACGCCGGGCTCGTCCACGACCTCATGAACGCCGTCACCGCGGCGTTTCGAACGACGTCGCGCGAAGGGAACGTGCACGGCGCCGGTCCGTGGTCGCGCTCGCGCCACGACGAGTAGTTCGCCGCGTAGACGAGCTCGTGCGCGCGGAACGGCGCGGACGGGGTCAGCGCGCTCGCGATGACGCTCCACGCGCGATCCGCCGGGAGCGACGCCGCGGAGGCTATCGCTTTCGCGAGCTCGGACGCCTGCGACGACGGCGAGGGGGAGGGCGGAGGACGGGGCGTCAGAGGAGGGGGAGACGAACGGTGGATGGGACGAGCGCGAGACGAGCGTCACTACTGCGAATCTCATTCATCTGTCGACGACGCGAAGGACGCGCGAAGCGTCGGCGCACCGTCGCGTCGTCGCACCCCGCGCGACGCAGCTCGTCGACCCCGACCGCGCCCGCGCCGCTCGGGGGAGCCGCCATGGCGTCCGGGCCCCGCGCGCGCGACGGTGGCGGCGACGCGCCAGGTCGACGACGACCTCGTCCCGTCCCGTGACGACTGGACACCCGATACCCGACTGGAAAAGCGGAGCCGCGACCAGACCGACGTGTGCGACGCGTCGACGTTCGTTTCGACGCGCGGCGCGACGCGCCGCACTCCCCGACGCGCTCGGCACGATCCCGAACACGACCATGGCCGCCACGCTCGCGACGCTCCCCGCGTCCTCCTCCGCGCTCGCCGCCCGCCGCGGCGGCGCGAGCGTGACGACGCGCCGCGCGAGCGCTCACCCCGCGCGCGCGACGCCCTCATCACGATCGCGATCGGCGGCTCTCGTCGCGCGCGCGTCCGTCGTGCGCGTCGAGTTCACGCCCTCGGACGGCGGCGACGTCATCGTGACGGACGTCACCAAGGCGAGCGTCCTGCGCGACGTCGCGCTCGGGGACAAAGTCCAGCTGTACGAGGGCATGGCGAAGCTCCTGAACTGCGGTGGGATGGGCAACTGCGGGACGTGCAAGGTGCGGGTGACGGAAGGGATGGAGCTGCTCTCCCCGCGCACGGACGCGGAGAACGGGAAGCTGAAAGGTTTGGGCGAGGACTGGAGGTTAGCGTGCCAGTGCCTGGTCGGCGGCGACACCGCGCCGGAGGGGGCGGTGCTCAAGGTCGTGAACAAGCCGAAGAAGTAGACGGACGCGCGCTCTGTGCGCGCGCGCGCGGTGGTGAAACGCCACTCATCGAAAGCTGAGCGCGAATTATTTGTGTCCTCGTCCTGTCCAGTCTCTTCTTCTGTCGTTCTCGCGCGCGAAGTAGACTGTCATAGTCTGTAGTCTACGCGCGTCATCACTCGTCGACGTCGATGTTCAACCCCCACGCCTCCTCGCCGGTGACGTCCGCGAGCCTCGGGAGCGCGACGAACGTCCCGTCCTGCTTCATCTGCTCGACGTCGTACCCGCCGACGAGTTTCATGCGCTCGACGAGTGGAATCTCCAGCGTCTTGTCCACGTCTTCCTTCTCGGCCCTTCGTCCGAGGATCGCCTCCATGTCCACTCGGCGAACGCCGTTCTCGAGCACGTCCCGCGTCTCGACGCCGGACTCGTACCTGTCCAGCTCGTATCTTTGGGTTATCTCGTCGTGCATCGCGTTCGCGCTCTCTTGCGCGCGCAGGCACGCGCGCTGCGTCACCCCGAGGTCCGCGAGTAACTCCGAAGACGTTTTCCCTTCGAGGTCGTCGACGTCCACGCCGAGCTCGTCGAAGAACGCTTCGCCGCCGTCGGTTACCTGTTTTTCCTTCTCCACGCTGTTGACCTTCCCGTCCACGGTGTGCTTCACCTGCTGCACGATCGCGGTGGCTTTCAGGACGCGCACCATCTCCTCGGTGACGACCTCGTTCGCGTTCCCGAGGCGTTTGCGTAACTCGCGGATGAACCCCACGCGCGCTCGCAACGCGTGGAGTTTTTTGAGCTTCGCGTTTATCTTCGCTCGCAACGGGCCGCACCAATCCCTCCCGTCGCGTTCGTGCCGCTCCGCCATCTGCCGCGTCTCAAAGAGAAGCTCTTCGATGCGGTCTTTACCCCGCGGGTCGTACGCGATCTTCTCCGGGTTTCTCTCGTCGTATCCTTCGTCGTCGGGTTTCAGTTTTCGCGGAAGCCAAATCTCCTCGGAGCGCGCCGTTCGCGCCGTCGGCTGCGGGAGCGCCGCGGCGTCCCTCGCGCTCGTCGCGGCGACCTCCCCCGCGGCGTGGAGGGCGTCGATGCCTTCCATCGTGAGCTCGTCCGCGGTGAACGCGCCGTCGATGATCTCGTACTCGAACGTGGTCGTCGTCGTCGTCGTCGTCGTCGAACGCGCGCCGCCGTCGTCGCCCGCCTCCGTCTCCCCCGCCGCGTCGTCTCGTCGTCGACGCGCGAATCGCAGCTGGACCGCGACGCCGTCCGCTTTCAGGGACCCGAGCTGCCTCTCGATCGGCGGGTCGTCCGCGCGATGATCCGTCGGCAGCGGCGGCTTGATCTCAGCTCTCAAGCTCAAGTCGCCGACGCGCACGAGCGCGACGACGTCTCGTCGAGCGATCGAGACGGACGCGACGCGACCGCCGGACGGCGGGATCCGCAGCCGAACGCGCCTCCCCGCCTGCGGCCCGACGGAGGATCGCACGCACCGTCGCTCGCGCTTCGTCGGGTCGCGCTCGAGGTCGGTCACGCCGAGGATCTCCTCGACGTCGTCCCCGCCGGTCGGGGACGGCGCGACGGCGAGGAGCGTCACCTCGACCTCGCGGCGGGTCGCGTCCTCCTCGGAATCCATCATCGACGGACGAGGGGACGGGACGGATCGCGCGAAGACAGGACGCGCGCGGCGGGAGGGGGGGGACGAAGCGCGGTGAAGCGAGCGGCGCGCGGGGGATGAAGCGCGAGGCGAGGCGAGCGTCGAACGACGCGCGATACGACGCGAGCGATCGAAGCGCGCGCGACGGAGTGAGACGACGGACGAGGACGTCGCGAGGACGCGCGGGGGAGGCGAAGAGGCGTTTCTTCAGGCGTTTCGCGGGTTTCGCCCGTCCAGACGTCGCGATTTCGATTTCGATTTCGATTTCGATTTCGATTTCGATTTCGATTTCGATTTCGATTTCGATT